>JABAOE010007894.1_pt2 | contig 19017 bp, 26 predicted proteins | sample 7062141 | NCBI WGS metagenome assembly JABAOE01 (sample SAMN14538627, study PRJNA623070) | marine sediment metagenome | biome: marine biome [ENVO:00000428]; feature: marine pelagic biome [ENVO:01000023]; material: deep marine sediment [ENVO:00002113] | place: India: Gulf of Khambhat ... | reverse complement strand
GTCTGGCATCTTCGACGTGCTGAGAGGCTTCATCAACATCCTTCGCGTGTACACCGACGAGAAAAACCGAGAAGCAGTGGGTGAAGCGGCATCTCGACTTCTCGGGGGGATTCCTTCCTCAGCAAAAATATCGTTCTAGACAGACTGAAGATTCTCCGACTGAAAGCCCGACATTGAAGCGATAGAACCAGCTGATGCAGACTCTTCAAATAGAATGGTCCTGGGCATTTCGAACCTCATCAGTTCTAATGTTGAATAGATCATGCCTCATGAAGGGTCATCGAGAAAGACTGCAGTTGAAAGGCATCGTACGTAGCTAGCCTTAACTGACTTTTACGCAGCACTTTGGATTTCCATAGTATTCTCTAGGCATTGTCATCAGTGCTTTATCGTTAGTCATTATTGCGACTTCATTCCTCCAGCTTGAGACTGTTATGAGCATTTTCAGGTCAGAAATAACCATGTTATAGGGGCATGTCAGAATCCTTGGATGGCCTAACTCTTCTAGGCTTTTGGTTTTTCGAAGGTCTCTGGTTACTGCAAGTTTAGTTTGGATAAGCTTGCTTGCCTTTAACAGAGACGAGTTCAGCTCGTCCAGCAGATCTTGTTCCGATATAAAAACCACAACTTCGTCTTTAGCAGCGCCTATCAGATCTTTCATCTTTCTAATAATGTTTCGTCGCCCACGAATCACATAGGCTAGTCCCATTTTTTCTTCGCTTTCGACACTTTCGAACATCGGCGAAAGAGAATCTGCAAGGGTATCTGCTTGGTTAATCTTTTGGTTCAAATCTTCCACAAGTTGTTGTTTCAGGTTATTTACGGCTTCCTTTGGATGTAGAGGCTTGTAGATATTCGGTGTTCCTCCTTGAACGATTATCATTCCTCTTTTTGAAAGCTCGCTCAAGACGTAGTATATCTTGGAATCAGGTATACCCGTTTCTTTGCAGAGAAAGCCAGCTGACGAAGAGGAATGAGACAAGAGTGCCAAGAACACCTTGGCTGCATTTGTCGAAAGACCCAGTGTCTTAAGATTAGACAGGAGATTCTCTTTAACAGATTGATCGATTCGATCCACGCTCTCAACTTCCTTTTTCTGATAAGATTACGTAAGAGAAGGCTTATACGTCTTTCTACCACAAGAGAGAAGTAGAAATGTGTAGGAGGACGAATGAATGGGTAGGAATCCAAACCTCGAAGTTGCAGAAAACTTCTTTGAAATCGTCGAAAAAAGACGAGCTGTACGAAAATACAAGCCATATGACATTCCAGATGATGATCTGAAGAGAATTCTTGAAGCAGCTCGACTTGCCCCGTCTGCAGATAATTCTCAACCTTGGCGGTTCATAATTGTAAAAAACCAAGAAGCGAAAGAGTTGCTCGCGAAACCTTCGACCCAAACCTTCATCGCCAGCGCAAACGCTATTGTTGTGGTGCTAGGAGATCCCAGCGTTTCATGTTGCCCGCGCGCGACTTGGACTACGCGGGACCCAATGATCGCCACCGAACATATCGTACTAGCGGCGATGGCTCTAGGCTACGGAACTTGCTGGATTGCAAACTACGAGTCGCGTCCGCAAGAGTGGATTGAGGAAGTCAAGAAGATGCTGAAGATACCCCAACACATGCACATTATCGTCCTTGTAGCGATTGGGGTTCCTGACGAAACGCCCCAACCCAGGCCAAGGAAAAGCCTTCAAGAAATTTGCTTTGATGAAGTATACGGAAATCCGTCGAGATTTCATTAGACCTGACACACTCTATTTGTGCGTGTCGAGCGTGAATGCATGTGAGCAAAGCGAGATTGATGAAGCAGGAATTTGAAGACAATCTGCTGAGTCCCCTACCGGTGATTTTGGTCGGAGCGATGGTCAAGAGCCATCCAAACTACTTGGTAATCGGATATAGTTCCCCTTTTGACTTCGGGAGATGCATTTTCTTCAGTTTGTATAAGAAACGTTACACTCGAATTGGAATTCACGAGAACCGGACATTCAGCGTGAACATCCCTTCAGAGAATCTCCTGGCAGAAACGAAAATCTGCGGAAGCAAGTCGGGGCGGAACTTCGACAAGGGAGCACTCTTTGACACATTTTACGGAGAGCTAAAAACTGCCCCCATGATTCGCCAATGTCCCATAAATATAGAGTGTGAAGTGATTGAAATCCTCGACTATGATCCGAACGAAGGAATCATTGGCAAAGTCATCAAGTCCTATGTTGACCGCCGGTGTCTCACGGATGGTAAGCTTGATATGAGGAAGGTTCATCCAATTATCTGGGCTACAGGCGGTGACTTCAACTACTACCGACTTGGGAAACGACTTGGTCAAGAGGACAACAAAACAGACTGACAAGAAGCTGGTCCAGAAACCAAACAGTGAGTAGTTGAGGCGAATCTGACACAGGGCAAGACGCGGACTTTTCGACTTGACGCATTTTATGACGCAACTCATCACGGGTCTGCATCATTACGGGCCGTGAGCGTAAACCATCAGGTTCCAAACTGAGTGGGACACTTCTTATCTGTACCGATAGCGAAAGGTTTATGGCTATCTGTCCCGATACTGTGCGGTGGAGGCGGATGGAAACTATGAAAGAAATACGGCCGAAAATAAACGAGGCAGAGTTGGGTCTCATCCTCAAGGCTATGGAAACCTGTGGATGGAATGAGTTTTCAGAAAAGCATTCATCAGATCCTAGATACCAGCTCTACCGCAGATTTGCGGAACTCCAAAGAGGAAGGCATGTAAAGAAGAGGATCATTGGACCGTTTGCTTTTGCCCTAGACATCAGAAAGGTATGGGATGCGGGGCCGCGATAAAAATGTAGGTTGTTATATATCGAAATTCTCCGAATTCTGGTGCATACAAATCAAACGCTTGGAATCCAGCGGCAGTTCAGAAGAAGCGAGTGAAGTACCAAAATGAACTAAATGAGAGTTGCACCTGTTAACTACAACCCATCATCTGAATTCGACCGCTAAACTCAAGCTCGCAGCAGTCTCATGGATTTGGGTCAATATATAACGCGCCGTCGTTGCAATTCCGCCAGCGCTTCAGCTTTTTTGCGTTCGACGACCAGCCAAGCAGTTTCGGCTCTCATCTGTTGATTGCTTGTGGGAATGACGGTGAGGGTGAGTTCTTTAGTGCCTGGAAGTTCGTCAAAGCTTCGCTTCACTCTCAATTCTCGAAGGATTCTGGCGGCAAATAGATCTCTTTTTCGTGAGGTTATCTTTTTCATTTCCACCACCTTATGGAGATAGAGGAAATAAAGTCACATGACGCTTGTGCCTGCATATGACGGGTGCAGACACCCCGCATATGACGGCTCAACGAATAAATAGGGAAGGAGAGAATCATGAATTATGACACTATTTGAGGTTGTGTTGAAGCTAACGCATGACTCTCCCTTCGTCGATCTTACTCGGAAGTTTCCATCGGTAAAGATATTCTCTTGGTGTAACAGTCAGAACGACATCGTTGAGATAATTGTGGAAAACCCTGACGACTATCCCCTCGTAATGAAGCAGATACCAAAAATCGAGTGGGTTATAGAAGAATCGAGTGATCACACCAGATTTCACCTGATCGTACATAAATGCTCGTGCACGGCGCAAAACTCTGTAGACGTGCTTATTGAAGATTTGAATCTTCTTCATGTTTTTCCGGAGGTTATGGAAAAAGGATGGGAATTTCAGCGGATAATTGCATTCAGGCATGACGATTTGGAGGAACTCCTGCGACGAATGGAGGAAGCGGGCTGGGTGTTTGAAATTCTTCGTAAAGTTCCTTTTGACGGGTTTATTGCAAGTTCGTTGATGCTCACACCCGACGCTCTATTTTCTGATTTGACTCAGAAACAGGTGAACGCTGTACTCACAGCACATCGACATGGTTATTATATGCGACCAAGAAAAGCTGATGTTCAAACAATCGCCGCGAAGAAGCAAGTGTCGCGAACCACCTTTCAAGAACATCTGAAAAAAGCTGAAAACAAACTTGTCACAGCTCTCATTCCCTACATGCAACTGTACAACCACACGCCCGCAGAGAGACGAGAACGCCTCAAGATAAAGTAGCCTGCCTTGTCACTCACGACTCGGAACCATCACATCGCTACCGCGCGCGCACCATAGGACTATAACGATTTAGAAACCTCTGTCACTTCACAGTGTTACACGTAATCAATCATGAAGGTTCGTCTGGCTGCTGTTTAGCTGCAACCACGAAGGCATGCACGAAAACGTCAGATCATATTTAGATTCGCACGTTTAATATCCCTTGATGGTGCAGTGTTTTTCAGCGTACTCTTCGGCTTTGTCTCCTAGCATTTGTTTCAGCAAGCCCATTCGTGTGTTCAGATATTCCTCTCGAAGGATATCAAAATGGTAGCCATCCCATTTGCGTCCATTCACAAAGGCTGCTTGTCTCACCACTCCGCCTCTCTTGAATCCGCAGGCTTCGAGAGCTTTGTGGGCGCGATGGTTATACTCTACGCTCCATGCTTCGCTTCGTTCCATGTTCAATTGGTTAAACGACATTTCCAGCAACGCAACAATGATTTGTCGGCCGAAGCCCTTTCCCCACAGTTCCTTCTTGCCGATATACGTTCCCACTTCTGCGGTCTTCACATTTCCCCACTCTTCTCGTCGTAGGCGGGCGATTCCTATGGGGTCTTCTGAATCTATGAGTTCAACCATGAACCGGAGTTCTTTCTCGTCTTTCACCCACTCGTCGTATTGCTTCTCCAACTGAGCGGTGTTCACAAAGTTCATTGGTTTGCTTCGCGAATACATTATTAATTGAAAATCGTTCTCCCATTCGTGCAACAGCCTCAGATCCTCTCTTTCTATGGGTCGGAACCTGAGTTTTCCAAATTCAAACATGCCTATTCACCGTGCAAGTCTACAATGCTTTACACATCGATTCTATTAACGTTAACCAGTTCGAGAACGAACGCACCAAGGCCGACGCGCGCGCGGACCATGAAAAATGCGTGCGTTTCATCCTCCTATTTTGACAGCAAGTCCATAGTTCTTTATCAATCTTAGGGTGTGCGCCAACAGTCTGTCGGGTGGCTTTGCGCAAGGTCTAGCCTTCCTACCCAATCTCTTGGCCTTGTCGATTCCGAGTTTATTGTAGGGTAGGATGCAGATCCTTTTGATATTCTTCAACTCTGAGAGCAGCATGCACATGCTGGTTATGTTAGCGTCAGCGGTGTTGACGTGTGGGATGAGTGGAAAGCGAATGATTATCTGCTTGCCAAGTTTGTCTAGCATTTTCAGGTTTTCTATGATTGGTTTATTGGAGACTCCTGTATGCAGTTTATGTTTTCGTGGGTTCATCATTTTCAGGTCGTAGAGGAATAGATCTACCTTATTGCTGATCTTGGCCAAGGTTTTCCTTTCGGCGTAGCCACTTGTGTCTACTGTCGTGTGGATCCCTGCATCTTTACATCTTTTCAAGAGGACGCGCAGAAAGACAGGTTGAGCGAGCGGTTCACCGCCAGACGCGGTTAAACCGCCAGATTCGCCGTAGAACTCGTGGTCCTTCTGAATTTCTGCCGTCAGCTCTTCTGCGGACAGCGTTTTCCCCACGATCTCCCTTGCGTTTGCGGGGCATTTCGCAGCGCAAGCTCCGTAGATTCTGCACTTTCCACGTTCAGTGACAATTGAGCTATTCGAAATGGAGATCGCTGAATTGGGGCAAGCGGATATGCATGTCCGACATTCTATGCATCTGTCTGACCAAACCATGAGTTCCCGACCGAAGGATTGCCCCTCGGGATTATGACACCACCAACAGGAGAGAGGGCACCCTTTGAAGAACACCGTAGTGCGTATGCCTGGACCGTCGTGTATAGCATATCTTTTAATGTCAAAGATCAGTCCTTCAACCATATTCACTCACCCTGCTTCGCAATTTGTGAAGCTGCGTTCCAGGTGAAGCTTCTACATAACCTTAGACCGCTCGCTTCATCTATAGTCTGTGTTCTGTTCTTGATATGATTTCATCTTGAAGTTCCTTATGGAGACCTACAAAATAGTCACTGTAGCCGGCGACGCGAACAAGAAGATTTCTGTAGCGTTCAGGGTTGCGTTGAGCGTCGCGGAGGGTTTCCTTGTCAACTATATTGAACTGGACATGGTGCCCGCCAAGCTTGAAGAATGTTCGGATGAGGCGCACCATCTTCTGCAGGTCCTCCTCAGTCCTGAGTACTTGTGGTGAGAACTTCATGTTTAGAAGAGTGCCTCCTGTTTTCGTATGATCCCATTTAGTCACCGATTTCATCACTGCTGTTGGCCCCTCTCTGTCTGCTCCTTGAGTCGGCGACACACCCTCTGATATGGGCTGTTCAGCCTTTCTACCATCGGGAGTGGCATCACACAGTTTGCCGAAGTAGATGTGGACTGTTGTAGGGAGCAAGTTTATCCGGTATTTGCCTCCCCTCGTGTTGGGTCTGCCGTCCACCGTTTCAAAATAGATTTCAATGAGCTGCCTTGCGATGCTATCTGCGTAGTCGTCATCGTTGCCGTACTTTGGGGTCTTGTTGAGAAGAATTTCACGGATTATCTCGTATCTGCCTTTGAAGTTGCCTCTACATGCTTTCAGAAGTTCGTTGAAAGAGATGTCTTTTCGGTCAAAAGCATGGTATTTGATTGCTGCGAGACAGTCAGTGAGGGTACCCAGCCCTGTTCCTTGTATGTAACTCGTGTTGTATTTTGCGCCACCATCATTGTAGTCCTTGCCGGTCTTGATGCAGTCGTCGATGAGCACTGACTGGAATGGCACAGGCATCTGTTCTGCGAAGATTCTTTCGATTATGCTGTTACCCGTTATCTTGATGTTCACAAAGTGCTTCAGCTGTTTCTTGTAGGCTTCAATGACTTCAGCGAAGGACGAGAAACCAGCAGGATTCCCTGTTTTAATGCCGATCCTTTCCTTTGTCCGCTGATCCACGCCATTATTTAGTGTGACCTCAAGGATTTTCACCCAGTTCAGGTAACCCGTTAGTACCGTGGTTTCCTTTCCGAAGGCGCTGATAGTCACGCAGCCGCTTGGACCACCCAGTCTGGCTTCCTCCAAGGTCTTACTCTGGCGCAGTTGCTCCTGCTCTATTATGTCAGTGTTGAATATCGAAGGTTTAGGGTGTCCTGTTCTGATTATCTTGAGAGCGGTCTCCAAGAACCTGTCCGGGTTGTTACTGCTTATTTGAACGCATGTATTTGGCTGCATGACTCGCAGCTCATCTTCAACCTCAAGAACTAGATACGAGAGCTCGTTAACTGCATCGTTTCCATGCTTGTCAACTCCTCCTAGGTTTGGTGTCGCGAAATCTTGGTAAGTAGCACTCTGCTCCATGGTCACATCAACTTTCGGCGGGGCTGGTTGGTTGGAGAACTTGATCCAGAAACACTTCAGCAGCTCTTTGGCCTCATCTCTGTTCAATCTACCTTCTTCCATGTCTGTTCTGTAGAATGGGTACAGATTGAGATCCAGTCTTCCTGGATTGAAGGAATCCCAAGTGTTGACCTCCAATGTGACACCAAGATGGACAAACCAGTACATCTGTAGGGCTTCCCAAAAGGTTCTGGGGGCATGCGCAGGAACTGTGCGACATACTTCAGCGATCTTCGCGAGTTCTCTTCTCCTCTTGAGATTTCTCTCCTTTCTCGCCATCGCCGTTGCCAGTTGAGTGTGTCTGGATGCAAAGTTGATGACTGCGTCACAGCATATCTCCATGGCCTGCAGCTCTTGCTCCCGATTGAAGGCACCAAGGTCATTCACAAAGTCGCGCCTCTTTCGACGTTCTTTTATCCGCCTCTTGAAGTCGGCCAATCCCAGGCGATAGATTTTGTCATCCATCACGGCATGTCCAGGTGATCTTTGCTCCATGAACTCGGTGAAAACGCCTGCTCTGAAAGCCCTTTTCCACTCCTCGGGTACAGAGCGAAGCACCTTGCTTCTCAGATCCCGGTTATTCCAGAAGGGAATTACGTATTCCTCGTAGATCCTTCGAGTCTTCTTGCTGACCCGATAGGGTGTCACAGAGCGTGATTCAAGGATGTCCAGATCCTGAAGAGAATGGCAACACAACTCGGGATAAGTGGGGACAGCTTTTGGGCTTCTGCCCTTCTCCCCGACTAGCAACTCTCCCTCTCCTATGTACAAGGTCTTGTGTTCCAAAACATGTTTGAAGGCTAGGGCGCGGAGAACGGGCTCAGACAAGTCCTTCGCGAATTCGCTTCGGTAGAAATCCGTAATAAGCACAGCTCTCTCAGAATCTATGAAAGGGACAGTATCTACGCTCTGCTTCCAAAGCTTCCCGATTCTATCGTTCGTCGCCATTACGCTCACTTGTCAATGCGCTCATCTCGTTTTACTGTCTTTCGATCTCAATAATCCCGCCTTCTGTTCCCGCGCGCGCATAGGGAATCCTACCAAAACATTACTCAGAATTTTGATTATGAATTAATAAAAGAAATATGGGAGTTGGGGAAACAGGGCGTGGAAAGAAGATGTCTAGAAAGATTTTGTTCCTGCTCCAAGTGATTTTACTTCTGTTCATCGCAGGTATAATCTCCCACGCCCTTGTCATCCGCTATATGTCCATAGATGGCAGCATTAGTGTAAACCCACCGTAAAGAGGTTGACTCCGGTCTTGCGCGCGCTCTAGTGACCGAAGGTTAAATGGTCCAGCATGTGGATTGCCAAGTACGTGGCGAATGTGTCTCTGAATGGAGTTTACTGGCTGGACTACAGATAGGAGAGAATTAGGTGCATACGTGCGCGTTCAGCATCCGAATGACACATGTACAAAGTGTTAGATTATAGAACATATTTCCTCAAATCTTTAATTGATAGACAGGATAATTGAAGGGCGGAGAGAAAGGTGAACAGAGGATGAAAAACAGACTTGCTATCTTCATGGCATTGACACTTGTCACCATTGTCTTTGCGTCTATGCCGATGAACGTGAACGCTGCTAGAGTTGACAGTATTACACCGTCGAAGGGAAAAGTAGGACATACCGCAGTAGTCCACGGCGAAGGATTCAAAGGAGGAGCGGTAACAGTCAAATTCGGATCTGCTGATCCAGTCCCAGCTAGTGTTCCGACTGACAAGGTTGCCAAAATAACGATTCCTAACAAGGCTGCGACTGATCCCGACCCCGTGCCAGTAAAGCTCTTCGTTGACGATGTGCTTGTTCCAGGGGATATCACATTCGAGTATGATCCTGCAGGACCCGAGCCTATGATTATAGGTTACAGTCCGCCATCAGCACTGGTCGGGGAAGATTTCAGCATTGTGGTTGAGGGAACCGATTTCATGACTCCACATGGGCGCGTGCCAGATCAGATCGTTCTGATGGGCCCAGACGTAATCTGGGGATCGGTTGATTTCAGTACTGCTACGGACACATCTCTTGCTGCGGGATTTCCACCGGCGGCAATACCAGGTGATTACGAAATCCTAGTAGGGTTCAGTGATGGTTCAGGAGCCAGCGCTGAAGGGTTCATTGTCAACTAACTGCAACGTTGCACGCGGGCTCACACAAAATCGCCCGAGCGTACAACGTCAAGCTGTTTCTCTCTTGAAATGGACTTCTAAGATTGCTGACCAAAGACTTCCTATAACTCTCAAAACTCGTTTACAATGAACCAGAAATCGTGATAGTTAGTCGGCAGGAGTTGGCTCCCTAGTCCGTCTAAGAACAACAGTAATCCTCCGATTGCAAGGGCAATCCTTATAGGTCTTCTTGGTTCAAAGGAACGCTTTCCTTCGTGTCCTTTGTATACAAATCCTTTGTTCACTGCTTTGCTTTCTGAAGGCTCACCATCTCTTCCAGTTCTTCTCTCAATTTATATGCGCACGCTAGGTGGCAGAGGTCCAAACTTGCATTGAGAACGCAGCGGGCTCTATCAGCTGCAGCAGCTCGTAATGCATTTCCATGAATCGTTGGTCTTTGTCCTCTCTTGTCCAGCATTTTTCCAGGTCAGCCAGATCTGCAAACTCCCACATTGAAACGTATGCCCCTGCGATGCCACCAAACATCTGCCTGAAAAGCTTCCATGATTTCACCTCTCTGAACAGCTCCGGAGTCTCCTCTTTGTATTGTCGAACTCTCTGCATCAACGACTTGAAGGCTGCTCGTTTGCCTGGTTTGACCACGCAGGTTTCAACGACGAAAACGCTCACGTGTCATCTCCTCTTCTTGACGTATGAGATTTCCTTTCGTCGAAAATAATAGTTTAGGCAACAATCCCGCACAGTTCTTGCATAAGCTAATATTGAGTTTATCGCTTATGTTCAGTTGAATGTTGACAGCACAAGTCTGACGGTGTACCACATGAAGAGAGCAGAAATGGTTAAAGAGGAAATGAAAGAGAATGACAAGCTCTTTGTTTCGCTTCATTTAGAAACCAAGAATGCCCATCTCATGTTCTTGAGTGAAGACGGGGACAGCCTCGGCACGTTGGCAATAGCTATCCCACAGACTCACAAGCTGTTGGGACCGCCGCTTTCATCAATTCTACTGGGAGAACGAAATACAATCGCTGCTCGACTGCTCGCTGAACAGCTTGCCAAAAGAACAAAGAGGATTGCGCTAGTCTCGGTTTTCGCCAAAACACTAACCGAAAAAGAAGCGGGCACAGCGTTTCTGAAACTATTCCGGAAAACATTAGAGAAAGGAAGCCCTGATGAATGAGCTTGCAGAGCTTTCAAAAGAATTGAAGAAAGTAGCGCGCATGTGTTAGGTGTTTATTGTCGAGTCGAGTAGTTGATCACTTCTTTGAAGTAGAAGACATCGTGAACTTCACTCTTTTCGCTGGACAGACTTGCTCGCCTCCTATTCTTCGAAAATGAATAGATCATCTATTGTTGTTCTCAGAACTCTGGCGATATCATAGGCCAATTTCAGCGAAGGGTTGTATTTGCCCTTCTCGAGGTAGAGTATAGTTTCTCTTCTTACACCAACCTTTCTCGCTAGGTCATCCTGTGTCAGATCATATCTTGCTCTGAGTTCCTTGATTCTTGTTCTGAACGTCATTAGAATTCGCCTTTTCTGCTAAAGTACCAATGCACAGTGAGAAAGGTTAGACTATTTACCAAGATTGATGAGATTAACGCGTACCCTGCATCAAGAAGAGGAACCCCTAGAAATTCGTAGTTGAGAATATTCGTCAACATCAATGCTATCATGAAGTATGATCCAATGTAGAAGGCATATGTGGCCGCGATTCCCGTGATTTTCTGGGTTCGTTCATCCCCGGCGGGAAACCCTAACCTCTTGTCCTTAAGTATTTTCCGAATTGCCAAAGCACCAATGAGCACCATTATGGCGAGTATTCCGACACTAGCCAGCGGCCACAGAAGATCGTTCATAACATAATCCTCCTAGTTAGACTCTTCTTTCTTGCCCTGTTTCTTCGCCCTAATCGCATTGATAATTGATAGCAGTACTCCAGCCCCGAAGAATGAATAGCCGATCACCCTATCTGTTCCAAAGACGATTCCAAGGACTACCAATGAACTCCCAAGAGTCATGAGGGCTGAAAATTCCTTTTGCAGCGGATGGTCAGTTCTTTTGCTTTGTAGCGTTCGCCAGATCCTAAAGATCCCGATGGGGACAGCTGTGCCGGCAGACACGATTATCCATCTGATGTTCTTCATTTCACATCCCTCCATTCTTGTCTATTTCTAACATTTTGTTAGATATTATCCACTTTGTGTTAGATATACACAACATTTGCTGTTTAAGCTTTCTGCTTTCTACCTAGGAGATTGCTGGAGTTAAAGAAAATCGGGATGCGCGCCATCGCGTATGTCATATCTGCATTTGTCTCTTCTCATCATCAAGTTCAGAATCTATTGTCAAATGATAACGTTTGCTGCATTTAATGGTGGGTTTGAAACAAGATTCGTGACTCATTTGAGAGAAGAGTATTAAACAGATTAAAAGAAAGACTTCTGGAATTGTGAGACATATGCAGAAAGAACTAGCTCAGAGATTGCTACGAGAGCTTCTTAAGGATTCCAAGCGCAGTGATAGAGAACTCGCGAAAATCCTCAACGTCTCCCAGGCAACAATCAGCAGAACCCGCCATAAACTTGAAACGAACGGCATGATTCAAGACTACACGATCATTCCTGATTTTACACAAATGGGGTTTGAACTGTTCGCTATAACCTTTGTCAAATTCCGTCCGGGTGTGCTTACACATGAAAACATGAAGAAAGCCAAAGAATACACTACGAAGTTTCCGAATGCGATATTATCAGCTACTGGAGAAGGTCTCGGCATGAATGGAGTAGTTATCTCTTTTCACAAAGATTATACACACTACCACCGCAATTTGAATCAGTTGAGAGTTGACTGGAAAGATTTTGTTGAAGACATTCAGAGCTTCATTGTGAGCCTTACAGAAGGGGGGTTCAAGAGACTTTCCCTAACGTACTTGAAAGATGCGTATTAATAGTTGGCACGTGCAGAGATTTCGTTTGAAAAAAGTTAGGTTACCATTTAACTCTTACTCGCCATTTCAGTTTACAGAATCGCTTCTATGATCAAAACATGTTGAATTGCAGAAACGGCTTTGTGCTCGTCAGTAGTCTTGTTCTCGTTCGGTAATTGTTTCGAGAAGTATTCTTGGCGTTTTCCATTCGTTTCTCAAGAGGCTGTAGAGCGACATGTCTCGACACTCTCCTCTAACGCAATGAGATTTTCGCATCGTTCCCTCATTTGTAAAGCCAACTTTTTCCAAAGCCTTTTGAGAAGGTGTGTTTTCGACATCTGTTGGTACCTGGATTCGAACAATATCTTTTTCTAGGAATAGATAGTCCACCAGCATCTGGATAGCTTCGGTTCCGTAGCCTTTTCTTCTTTCACTTGGAACTAAAGCAAAGCCTATTTCCATACTCATTCCGCGATGCATCCAACCGCCGATGTGTCCAATCCTTGTTCCATTTTTCTTTTCAATTATGAAGAAGATTGTTTACTCAAACATGACTTTTTCCATTTTTGCTTTGGAGAGCTTCATTAAGTCTTGGTATTCGCCCATGTACTGTTGATTGCTCCACCGTTGGGCAACGAATGAAACGTCATGCTTTTCAGCTCTTCTTAGATTCACATGTTTGCCTTCAAGCAATTCCGAACAACCAGCAACGGGGGTCTTCTGTTTTCCAATGAACTACGTGTTCCAAAGCCTAATTAACTGTAACTGATTGGGTTCCAGTAAGGAAGGAAAGGAACCGATGAGAATCTTGGCCTTGGACATCGGAGCAGGCACCGAGGACATTCTTCTCTATGATGACAGCAAAAGGAGTATTGAGAACTGCATCAAGATGGTTCTGCCTTGTGCTTCCCAAGTCTTTGCAGCCAAGGTCAGAGCGGCAACGATATTATGCCAAGATCTTCTTGTTGAGGGAGACGTTATCGGCGGAGGGGTCTTCACCGCTGCGTTGAGGGACCATATTGAGAAAGGATTACGCGTTGTAATGACCAAGAATGCTGCATACACCATAAGGAACGATCTAAACGAAGTTCGAGAGCTCGGAATTGAGATAACCCGGGAGAACCAGCCAAAGGATTTCGAGGGCGAAATCCTGACTCTTGAGGAAATCAAGCTTGCACAGCTGGACGCGTTCCTGGTCAATGTCAACGAGAGTCTCTCCAACGTGGATATCGTAGCCCTAGCGGTCCAAGACCATGGCGTTTCCCCCAAAGGAATCAGCAACAGAAAATTCCGCATTCACACGATGAAAGAGCTCTTAGAGTGCAATCCACGAATGGAAAGCTTGGCCTTCTGGGAGGATGAAGTTCCGTTCCGTTTCTTGCGAATGAAGTCGGCGGTTCGATCGGCGAAAAGGCAATTACCGAAAGCCAAAGTTTTAGTGATGGACACATCTCCCGCTGCGATCTTTGGATGTTTAGAAGATCCAGCTGTCAAGGAAACAGACTGCGTTCTCACCATCAACGTTGGCAACAGTCACACCATGGTTGCAGCAATGACACGTGGAAGAATCGTGGGACTGATGGAGCACCACACCGGGTGCTTGGACGCTCACAAACTTGAGCGAATTGTAGTCGACTTTGCCAATGGAAAACTCAGTGATGAAGAAGTCTTCAAAGACAACGGCCATGGGCTAATCTTTCTGACGGAACCACCAGGCTTCTCCAGCATAGACAAAATAGTTGCGACTGGGCCAAACAGAGAGGTGCTCGTCAACACCAGTTTCTCTGTTCATTTTGCAGCGCCAGCAGGTGATGTAATGATGACTGGTCCTGTGGGACTCGTCGAAGCGGCGAAGCGAAAGCTCAAGTAGAGATGCGTATGAACCGAGTCAAGCTGTTTATTCATGAACCCTCAATCAATGAAGTGATAGGTCGAGAACTGGATCTGACGCTGAATGAAAAGCTCAATCTTGTCGACGTAGTTGCTGAAATAGACAAAATGATACACAGCAAGGGCAACTTCCCCATACCAGACTATCACAGTCTCCTCCACATGATCTACAATCCTGTCACAAACAGGTTCTACAACCAGGTAGCAATATCCGCCTACAAGCAATCGGGACAGTTGCTCAACGTGAGAGATGATCCTAAGCGAGAGCTTCCCAACGGAACAACCGTTACCTTGATCCCAGCAGGAGGATGCATAAGCGAATGGGAAGAGGCGATAAATCTTGAGGCATTTTTTGAAGCAATTTCACGCTGTAGATGACTAGAACAACGTTTGTCCGCAGCTGTTTTTCTGGAAAACAGCTACTCATCTGGCGCGAGCACAGAAGAGACGAGCCTGAGTGCTCATGTTGTATGTTGTTCGGCAAGGTAGCTGAAGGATAGTGGTTTGACAATTAAGCCTTTGAGACTAATGAGCATGCTTTCGATATTATCGATGATGTCTGCCCACTCGGAGACCGTGTCTTGAAAAACTCATTGTAGTCCGTGTAATCCTTGTGCAAAGAGATTGAAATTGCATTCTTGCCCATTCCTTGAGCGCGTGACACAAATATGAGATTAGGAAATCGGGCAGCCCATTTTCTTCCTCGCTCGACTCTTTCCGGTGAATCTGGGACCTTGAACCGACCCGTCGTTATCGCCATGATTTCAAATCCAAGCTTCCAGAAATCCGGTATTATGGTGAACTCTTTGACTATACCCTCCTGTACAAGCCGAGTCCTCATGCGACTAACAGTGGCTTGCGACACGCCTAGAATCTTTGCCAACTGCCTATCACTCTTCTTCGAATCCTTCAGCAGTTCAAAGAGCAGTTTCTGCTTCGTGCCCTTCAATAACGATTACCTCAACGCTCCGATTTGCCCATTTCATTTCCTTTGCTTACAAATAGCTCTTTCTGATTTAGGATTTACAAAACCTTCAGTTGATATGGACATTTGTAGGCTTTCAAGCGCGGGTGAAGAAGCTTTTTATTTCATCTGGCATTATAAGAGATGGTTCAATTGAAATCGAGGATTGAGATATGGGCGACGAACGATTCGAGATAAAAAAGTCAACAGATGCTCAGTTCTACTTTGTTCTCGTTGCTCCCAACAATGAAGTAATTGCAAGGAGCGAAATGTACAAAAGCAAAGATGGATGCGAGAACGGAATAAGGGCAGTAAAGGAATATGCTCCAACGGCATTCATCATCGATAAAACCGTCTAGTTGGAGAAACAGAACCCCACGCCTTCCCCCTTTTTTCGGAGCTAGAAAAACTGGAATGGTTTGCGCTGACCTGTCCGCTTGCGCTTACTCGAGCGGTTTCGCAAACCATTGATGAAATCCTGTCACTAAACCTTGACAAAATCTTTCGTTCAATCCTGTTCACGCACAACATCCTTTTTAATCTTAACATCTCCTTCATCGAACATGTCTCTTCTCTTTGAACCGTTCAGAATTGGTTCCATAGAGATCAGGAACCGATTTATCAGATCTGCCACCACGTCATACTGGTCGACCACACGAGGAATCTTACGGAGCAAAGTCATTGATCTCTATCGCAGACTAGCTAAAGGCGGTGTCGGACTAATCATTACCGGTCACCTCTACGTCAAAGACTCAGGAAAAGCTCATGTTGGAATGGCCGGCATTAGCAATGATTACCACATTCCAAAACTGAGAACGCTTACCCGTGAGGTTCACGAGAATGAAGGAAAAATCGCGGCCCAGCTAAACTACGGAGGCCTACATAATCTTGTCGACAAAGCCGGACCTTCTAGATACCTGATGGGCGGAAGCAAGACGCGAGCCCTGGCCACAGAAGAGATCCATGATATCATAGAAGCCTTTGGCGAAGCTGCCGAACGAGCTATGATAGCCGGATTCGACGGTGTCCAGATCCACGGTGCCCATGGTTATCTGATTTCTCAGTTCTTGTCGCGATTGGTCAACCGGCGGACGGACAAATGGGGTGGAAATCCGGAGAATCGTGCGCGCCTTCTGTTCAAGGCCTACGATGCCGTCAGAGCGCGGGTAGGCAGTAACGTTCCAGTCCTGCTGAAAATCAACTGCGATGATTTCTCACCTGCTGGCTTCACGATCAAAGACAGCACAGAAGTAGCCAAGGCTATTTGCAAACGGGGGCTACAAGCGATAGAAGTCAGTGGCGGAGGAATAGGCCGACAGGAAGACCTGAGGGTCAGAGCGCGCTCACTTGGTCAGGGGCTCTATGAGGCATCCTTCGCCGGCCACGCAATTAAAATGAGAAAAGCGACGCAATCAACCCCCATGGCATTGGTCAATGGCATAAGAAGCCGTGCATGTATGGAAGCCATAATAGACAAGGACGTGGCAGACCTTATATCCATGAGTAGACCCTTCATCAGAGAGCCAGACCTCGTGAAACGACTGAAAGCTGGGCAGGAAGCATCCACTTGTACTTCGTGTAGCCTGTGTATTTCCAAAGAAGTGTTCGGTAAGATGATGCTTCGGTGTCATCTGNNCAGTCGTGTCGTTTGTCGGGTTCTCGAATCAACACTGCTTGGAGCAACGTGCAAATTACCGAGAGTGCAGAGGCTGCGAAGAAGGGGAAGGCTGGACCAACGTCTTCATATAAGAAGCCACCAGCCAAGCCGCCTATAGCCATCAGAACATAGGTCACGAACTGATTGCATCCAACTTCTTTACCCCGCAGCTCTTTGGGCACGAGATCAGCTTCCATGGCAGAGTATCCAGGCATGAATAAGGCGTTGCNNCTCTGTCCCTGTTCAGAACATCACTCCCGATTGATAGCACAAAGCTTGGGCAACAGGACACGAACTACGCTTGGGTCGCCCATTTTTCTTCTCTTCTAAGACATATTTTTGAAGCAGTTTGCCATCAGGATCACGTTCGACTCTTCTCAGGTTAGAGTACGCATCTAGGGATGAAACTCACAGCATATATCTTGGTCGATCCAACTCGGCAACTTCCACTTGTTTTCCCAATTCTGCGCTAGGCTCTTCCAGGCTCGCGTTTAGATACTTGACAAAGTTCATCCACTAGGAATAAATAGGCTAACTCGAAACCCAAATGGGTAAAGATTGGCGACAACTATGACAGATGAAGAGCGAGCACAAGAAATTCTAACAATTCTTCGCAAGACTTTTTCTCTCCCAGACTGGAAGACGAGACCTGAGAAGCCATTTGCCACCCTGATTCGCACAGTACTTTCTCAAGCAACAAACGATAGAAACCGTGACAAAGCGTTCAAAAACCTCAGCGAAAAGTTTCGATTAACCCCAACAGTCTTGTCGAAAGCCAATGTGAAAGCGATTGAGAAAGCAATCAGAATCGGGGGACTCCACCGCAACAAGTCCAGGGTCATCAAAGAGCTTTCTCGCGTAATCGTTGAAGAGCTCAATGGCACACTTGCTTTCATCTATTCAACGTCGCTTGACGAGGCACGCGAACTGCTCATGGCTCTTCCTGGAATTGGCCCCAAGACAGCTGATGTTGTTCTCCTCTTCTCCGCAAACAAGCCAGTTCTGCCCGTGGATACTCATGTGAATCGCGTCTCCAAACGCCTCGAACTCGTAGCGCCGAAAGCTGACTATGAACGGGTTCGACTGACGCTTCAGTCTCTCTATTCTCCCAACCACTACCTGGCTGTACACATACTGCTTATCATGCTCGGACGAAAATACTGTACAGCCAGACGTCCTTCTCACGCATCTTGTCCGGTAAACATGCTTTGCCCCTCAGCAAAGCTAGGAGATTGAACTATGGTTGCAACGAGCGTAGCCAAGCTGAACCTTCCTGAGAAGGCGCAGGAATATTTTCCATACACAACAGTGAGACCTTCCCAAGATGAGTTTATCAACACCATATACGAAGGGCTGAAAAGTCGCAAACATGTGCTCCTAGAAGGAAGCAACGGCTTGGGCAAAACAGTCGCAGCCCTATCTGCTTGTCTTCCCGTTGCGAAAGAACATGATCTGCGGCTTCTTTATGTGGCGAAAACTCACAGGCAACATGACCGAGTAATCGAAGAACTGAAAGCGATATCCAAACGAATGGATGTTTCCGGAGTCTCGCTTCGTGGACGCTGCAACATGTGCCTTAATCCACTAATCACTCGGCACACAACGGACGCCAGAGCAGCCATGGAAATCTGTGAATTACTGAGAAGCAGAGAGCAATGTTCCTATCACGTCAACATGGAAAAAAACTCTGATCGCTACGCTGACGTTTCAGTCCATGTCTCCTCTAGACCATACAAAGCTTTAGAGATTCTTGAAATCTGCAGGGCTGAAAACTTCTGTCCATATGAAATCGCCAAGTTTGCAATGGAAGACACAGACGTAATCGCCTTGAGCTACATGTACGTTTTTCATCCTAGGGTCAGAAGCGCCTTTCTGCACCACTTGAACAAGCCTCTAAACCAAGTGATCCTCGTGGTAGATGAGGCACACAACCTGCCTAGTACTGCGGTGGAAATTGCCAGTGACGCGGTGTCACTCTTTGTCATTCGACAAGCCCAGCGTGAAGCGGAAAGGAGCAATTTTCCAAGCATTGCTTCCTTTTCTAAAC
>JABAOE010007190.1_pt2 | contig 19022 bp, 16 predicted proteins | sample 7062141 | NCBI WGS metagenome assembly JABAOE01 (sample SAMN14538627, study PRJNA623070) | marine sediment metagenome | biome: marine biome [ENVO:00000428]; feature: marine pelagic biome [ENVO:01000023]; material: deep marine sediment [ENVO:00002113] | place: India: Gulf of Khambhat ... | reverse complement strand
GCGTCGACTCGCTTGCTCACCTCGCCGGCGGTCAGCGGCGACTCCGCCAGGTGCAGGTTCTCGGTAATCAGCTGTTTCACTCGCCAGCGCGGGTCGAAGGTGCCGTAGGGATCCTGGAAGACGACCTGGATCTTGCGCCGGAGCCAGCGCATGTCCCGGGCATTCGCCGTCGGGAAGCGGCGGCCGAACACCTCGACCTGTCCCGACTGCGCCGGATCGAGCCCGAGGATCGTGCGCAGTAACGTCGACTTGCCGCAACCGGACTCGCCGACCAGCCCCACGTTTTCGCGCGGGTATACCGTCAGGCTGACGTCGTCGACGGCGCGAAATGCTGCGCGCTTCGTCAACCATCCGCGGCTGCCTGCGTACTCGCGGACGAGGTTTCGCGCCTCGAGCACGGGCGCGTCGCCGAGCCGCGACGCCTGCCTGGCCGGGACATGTGCAGTGTCGCTCAGCAGTTTCTGCGTGTACGGCTCACGTGAAGACGTGAACACGTCTTTGACCGCGCCGGCTTCGACGAGCCTGCCGGAATGCATGATCGCGACCCGATCCGCAGTCTCTGCCAGCACCGCGAGGTCGTGGGTCACGAGGATCAGCCCGACGCCCTCGTCGTCGACGAGCCTGCGGAAGAGTTTGAGAATCTCGGCCTGCGTCGTGACATCCAGCGCCGTTGTCGGCTCGTCGGCGATCAGGAGCTTCGGCTTGAGGATGGTCGCGATGGCAATCGCGACGCGCTGCCGCTGACCGCCCGACAGGCTGTGCGGGTAGCGGTCGAGCGAAAACTGCGATCGCGGCAGGCCGGCGTTCTCCAGCGCTGCTTCTGCAAGCTGCCTCGCTTCGCGCCGGTCCACGTCCTTGTGTATGCGCACGGTCTCGGCGACCTGGTCGCCGATCGTCTGCACCGGGTTCAGCGCGGTCATGGGTTCCTGGAACACGATGCCGATGTCCCGGCCGCGCACCTGGCAATACTCAGCATCGTCCGCAGTCGCCAGGTTCTTGCCCGCGACGAGAATCTCGCCCGACAGCTCCGCCCTGTCGGGCAGCAGTCCCGCGATCGCTAGCGCCGTCATCGTCTTCCCCGACCCCGACTCACCCGCGATGCCGAGGATTTCGCCCGCCTCCAGTTGCAGCGCCACCGAGTCGAGGATCTGCGTGCCGTCGACGGAGACGCTCAAGCCATTGACGTCGAGCAACATCAGCGCCGCCTCCCGAGGCGGGGATTCAGGTGATCGTTCAGCCCGTCGCCGACCAGCCCGAAGCCGAAGACCAGCAGCGTGATCGCGAGACCCGGGAAGATCGCGAGCCAGGGCGCGAAACCGATCATCGTCTGTGCTTCGGCGAGCATCCGCCCCCAGCTCGGCATCGGCGGCTGCACGCCGAGACCGACATACGACAAGCCGGCCTCGGCGACGACCGCGAGCGCGAGCTGAATGGCCGCCTGCACGATGACCAGGCCGGCGATGTTCGGCAGTACGTGCTGCACCGAGATGAGCGCCCTGCCCTTGCCGGCGACCCGTGCAGCGAGGATGTATTCCCGCGACCAGATCGTCAGCGCGCCGCCCCGGGCGACACGTGCAAAAACCGGGACATTGAATATGCCAATCGCGATGATGGCGTTCGTCGCACCGGGTCCATAGACGGCGGCGATCATCACGGCCGTGAGTAAGGCCGGGAACGCAAACACGAGATCGTTCCCGCGCATGATCGACTCGCTCAGTGCGCCCTGGCGGGCGGCCGCCAGCAGGCCCAGCGGCACACCGATGCCGGCGCCGATGACCACCGCGGCGAGCGCGACGGCGATCGAACTCAGCGCCCCCACCATGATCATCGACAGCACATCGCGGCCGAAGTGATCGGTACCCAGCGGATGTTCCGCAGCTGGCGGCAGCAACTTGCCGCCGATGTCGATCGCCGCAACGTCGTAAGGCGTCCAGAACAGTGACAGGAATGCCGTTACGAGAAAGAGCGAAATCAGCACCAGTCCGGCCTGCAGGCGATACGGCCATCGCGGCCGAACCGCAGCCACAGTCGTCAGTTCCCTGGCCGTCACCTTGCGGCCCTCCGCAATCGCGGGTCGACCACCGAGTACGCGATATCGATCAACAGCGTGACGGTGACGACGGCAAACACGAGCACGACGATGACGTTCTGCACGACGATCAGGTCGCGCTGCGTAATCGCCTGGAAGACGAGCCGGCCGATGCCGGGCAGCGAGAAGACGTTCTCGATGATGATCCCGCCCGCGAGCAGGAACGGCAGTTGCAGGCCGATGATGGTCAGCACCGGGATCATCGCGTTCTGCAGCGCATGCCGCCAGAGCGCCTGCCGCCACGTGAGCCCTTTCGCGCGCGCGGTACGCACATAGTCTTCATGCATCGTTTCCAGGAGCGAGGTGCGCAGCACGCGCGCCGTGATCGCGGCCTGCGGCAATGCGAGTGCCAGGGCAGGCAGGAACAGGTCGCGCAGTGCCGGTCCGACGCCCGCCTCCCAGCCGGCAAATCCGCCGGCGCCGAACCATGTGAGCTGAATCGAGAAGAACAGGATCAACAGCAGGCCGAGCCAGAAATTGGGTACCGCGACGCCAACCTGCATGACGGCATTCAGGGTCGTATCGAGGACACTGCCGCGGCGGCTCGCGGCAATGACGCCTGTCGGCAATGCGATCAGCAGGGACAGCAGGACAGCAATCACCGCGAGCGGCACGGAGACCGCCAGACGTTCCGCAAGCAGTTCCCCGACCGGCACCAGGTAGGTATAGCTGGTGCCGAACCGGCCGGACACGAGACCGCCGAGCCAGCTGAAATAGCGCTGCAGCGCCGGCGCGTCGAGACCCATCTGCTCGCGCAGGGCGGCGACGGACTCGGGGCTCGCGTTCATGCCCATCATGTACGCGGCGGGATCGCCCGGCAGCACTTGCAGGACCACGAAGACGACGACGGTCGCGGCAAGCAGGGTGCCCGCATGCGCGGCGAGCCGGCCGAGGAGCCAGGCCGCGCCCATCCTGTTGAGCGCATAGAGGAGCAGCGCAGCGAAACCGAGCATCAGGACCGTACCGAGCCACGCCGTACGGTCGGCGACGCGCAGCGGCGTCACGCCGGTCGCGGACCCGACGCCGTCGAAATAAGCCAGCGACGCGATATTGGCGGGGATCGGCGTATCGATCCACAGGCCGTTCACCGCCGTCTTCCAGACACCGAGCTGCGCGGACTGCAGGAGAAAGACGTTGACCGCGTCGTCGGCGATCTTTGCCTGGATCTGTCGCAGCCACTCATCCGCCGCGCGTCCGTCCGTCTCCGCGTCGAAGGCCGCGACCAGCGCGTCGAACGCCGGGTCGGCGTAGCCGAAGTAATAGTCGTCGCGCGCGTAGATGCCGAAGTCCATCGGCTCGATGTGTTCGACGATCGTCAGGTCGAACTCGCGGCGTGTGAACACCTGGTCGAGCCACTGCGCCCACTCGATGTTCTCGATCTCGACCCGAATGCCGATCGCCGCAAGCTGCGCGGCGATGATCTCGCCGGAGCGGCGCGCATAGGGCCTCGGTGGCAGGCGCAGGGTCGCCGTGAAACCGTCAGGATAACCGGCCTCGCCGAGCAGCGACCGCGCGCGCTCGAGGTCAAACGGATAGCGGCCGGTCAGGTCGACGTAGGCCCTGTCCTGGCGGGAGTAGTGGCTGCCGATCGGCTCGCCGAAACCGAACATCGCGCCGTCGATGATGGCCTGCCGATCAACGGCGTGCGATATCGCCTGGCGCACGAGCAGATTGTCGAACGGCGCACGGCGGTTATTCATCGCCATGATCACCTTGCCGGCAGTCGCGCCGATGACGAGCTTCAGCCGCGGGTCGCTGCCGAATTCCGCGGCGTTCTCCGGCGCCGGATAGTTGGGATACGCGTCGATGTCGCCGGCTTTCACCGCCGCATAGGCGGCGGCAGGATCGCCGATGAATCGAAAAATAACGCTGGCCAGCCCAGGCTGGATCCCCCAGTACTCGGGATTCCTGTCGAGGCGGACGGATACACCTCGCTGCCAGTCGGCGAAGCGGAACGGGCCGGTGCCTGTCGGCCGGCTGGCGTTGCCGGCCGCGGACTCCTCGGCAACGATCACCGCGTCGCCCCATCCCAGCACCCACAGCAGGTTGCTCGACGGCTGGCTCAGCGTCACGCGTACCGTGTGCGGCGTCAGCGTCACGACCTGCTGGATCGGGCGCAGCAGCGCTTTCTGCGCGTTGCTCGAGTCCGCTGCGAGCGCGCGGTCGATCGAGAATTTCACGTCACCGGCATCGAACGCCGTGCCGTCATGGAAACGCACGTTGCGGCGGAGATGAAAGACGTAATTCAGTCCGTCAGGGGAGATCTCCCAGGACTCGGCCAGCGCGGGCGCGACGTCGCCGGATTGCGTGATGCGCGTGAGACCCTCGAAGACATTGCCGTAGACGATCGAATCCACGGCAGCCGCCGCGCCGCTGGTTGGATCGAGGGTCGGCGGTTCGAGGGGAACGCCGAGCACGAGCTGCTCCTGGGCAAGCGCGCGAGCGGCGATGGCAAGCAGCACCACGAAGGCCAGCGCCGTGCGGATACTCATCGTGCTGCCCGGACCGGCACCGACAGGAGAATGATCACGCGGTACGGCGAAGCAATCGCGAGGCCGCCGTCGCCATGACCTTGGCCGCCTTGCACATGTCTTCGATACCCACCCACTCGTCCGGCTGGTGCGCGAGATCGAGCAGGCCGGGGCCATACGCGATGCAGTCGTCGAGCTTGCCGATGCGATCCACATGCTTCTGGTCATAAGTGCCGGGCGAGCACACGATGTCGGGCTCGACCCCCAGCACGTCGCGAATGGCGCCGGCCGTCGTCGACGCAACGGGCCCGTCGCGATCGGAGATGCTCGGTTCGACGGCGAACAGTTCGCGCAGGTCATAACGAAAGCCGGGGCGGTTCCTGGCGAGGTCCTCGAGGATGGCCGTCACCTCGGCGCGCACATCTGCGAGGCTTTCCTCTATGAGGAACCTGCGATCGACGATCATGCGGCAGGAGTCCGCAACACACGGCGCCGGCAGGCCACTGTTGCATTCCTCCTGCCCGCCATGCAGCGAATTGATATTCATCGTCGACTGCCGGGCGCCATCGGGGACGACCGGCATGTCGGAAATCCGCTCGGCAAGGCCTGGATAGAGGTCGCGATCGAAGCGCTCGAGGACCGCCGCCATGTGGCGGATCGCCGAGTCGCCGAGGAACGGCATCGAACCGTGCGCCATGCGCCCGAAAGTCTCGATCTCGGCCCACCATACGCCGCGGTGCCCGACGCAGACCCGATCGACGTTCAGCGGCTCCGGGATGATCACGTGGTCTACGCGTGGTCTCGAGAACCAGCCGCGCTCCGCGAGGTAGGCTACGCCGCCATAGCCGCCCGACTCCTCGTCGGCCGTGCCCGAGATCTCGATCGCGCCCGGCAAGGTATCGTCGACGTCCAGCAGCGCTTCGACCGCGATGATGGCGGCCGCCAGGCCGCCCTTCATGTCGCAGGCGCCGCGTCCCCAGACCTTGCCGTCGCGGACGAGCGCATCGAATGGCGCCACCGTCCACCCCGATCCGGCTTCGACGACGTCGATGTGTCCGTTGAAATGCACCGTCGGACCGGCCGCCTTGCCCTCCCGGCGGGCGATCACGTTCATCCGCGGATAACGATCGCAGTCGCCGGGCGCGCCTTCGCCGCGCACGTAGTCGATCGCGAAACCGCGTTTTTTCAGACGCTCGCCGATGAACTCGGCGCAGGGCTGGTAGGCATCACCGGGCGGATTGACGGTGGGGAAGCGGATCAGGTCGCAGGTGAGCTCGACCAGGTCGTCGACCCGCTCGTCGATGCGTTCGAAAACCTTGTCCAGGATCGCCGTCACGTCATATGCACCGTCCGCCGTCGACCTCGAGCGTAACACCGGTGATCATCGCTGCGTCGTCGGAACACAGGAAGGCGGCTGCCGCGCCCATGTCGTCCGGCGTCGAGAATCGGCCGATCGGGATGGAGGCCAGGAATTTCGCGCGGATCTCGGGCGTATCCTCGCCCATGAAGGTTTTCAGCATGGGCGTCTCGCCCGCGACCGGGTTCAGCGCATTGACGCGGATGCCGGCAGCCGCCAGTTCGACGGCCATCGATCGCGTTGCGGTGATCACCCAGCCTTTCGACGCGTTGTACCAGGTCAGGTTCGGCCGCGGGCTGACCCCGGCCGTCGACGCCATGTTGAGAATCGCGCCCGCGCCCGCCGCCTTCATCAGCGGCACGATCGCTTTCGAGGTCCTGAAGATGGCCTTGATGTTCACGTCGACGATGCGGTCGAAGCTTTCCTCGGTCAGGTCTTCCATCGGTTCGGGTCGCTGTCCGACGCCCGCGTTATTCACGAGAATGTCGATGCGACCTGCAGTGTCCATCACCGACTGTGCGAGGTTTGCCACGTCGCTCGCACGACTGACGTCGGTCTCTATCGCATGCGCCGCGGCGCCAAGCTCGTCAGCGAGTTTCCTGCCCGCATCGCCATCGAGATCCGCAATGAATACCGTTGCCCCTTCGCGGACGAAACGGCGGGCGATGCCGGCGCCGAAGCCGGACGCCCCGCCCGTTACGATCGCGGCTTTACCGTCGAGCATCATTCAGTTACTGCCTCTCGCATGCAGCGCGGCCACGGTCTTCAATGCCGTGAAACTGTAGAGCGCCTCGAAACCTTTTTCGCGCCCGTGACCGGATTTGCCGACACCGCCGAAGGGCAGTTCGACGCCGCCGCCGGCGCCATAGTTGTTGATGAAAACCTGGCCCGCACGAATGGCCTTCGCGAGCCGCATCTGCCGGGCGCCGTCGCGGGTCCAGACACCGGCGACCAGGCCGTAGCCAGTGCCATTGGCGATCGCCAGCGCCTCTTCCTCGGTGGCGAACGGGATCACGACGACGACCGGCCCGAAAATTTCCTGCTGCGCGAGTTCGTGCTCTGCGGGAACGCCGGCGAACAGCGTCGGCACGACGTAATGCCCGCCCTGCGGCGCACTCTCCGCGAGCAGTCCTTCGGCCGCGACCTCGAGGCCGCTGTCGCGGCCGCGGTCGATGAAGCCGCGGACGATCTCCTGCTGGCGCGCGGAAATGAGCGGTCCGACATCGAGATCGTCGATGGCCGGGCCGACGCGCAGCGCCGCAAAGCGCGCCGACAAGCTGTCGACCAGCGTGTCGTAGATTCCGCGCTGCACGAGGATCCGCGAGCCCGCCGAACAGGTCTGGCCGGCGTTCTGTATGCCCGCATTCACGAGCAACGGCAGCGCCGCCTCGAGATCGGCGTCGTCGAACACCAGTTGCGGCGATTTGCCGCCGAGTTCCAGCGTGACCGGCACCGTGTTGCCGGCCGCTGCCGCCTGCACGGCGGCACCGATCTCGGTCGAGCCCGTGAACGACAGGTGATCGACGCCCGGGTGTGCGGCCAGCGCCGCCCCCGCATGTTCGCCGCTGCCGGGTACGACGTTGAGCGCGCCTGCAGGCAGCCCGGCATCCGTGGCGATGCGCGCAAATTCGAGCGCCGTCAGGCAGGCTTCCTCGGCGGGCTTCAACACCGTCGCGTTGCCCGCCGCGAGCGCCGCAACGATGGAACGACCGATGATCTGCATCGGGTAGTTCCAGGGGATGATGTGGCCGCTGACCCCGTGCGGTTCACGCAGCGTATAGACCGTGTAGTCGTCGAGATAGGGAATCGTCTGCCCGTGCAGCTTGTCGACGCTGCCGCCATAAAACTCGAGGTACCTGGCCAGCGCCAGCGCGTCGGCGCGAGCCTGCTGCAGCGGCTTGCCGACATCGAGCGCTTCGAGCTCGGCCAGCGTGTCGACCCGGGAGGACACGGCCTGCCCGATCGCCGTCAGTATGCGCCCGCGCTCGACGGCGTTCAGCCCGCCCCACGCACCGCCCTGCGCCTGGCGCGCGGCGTCGACCGCGGCATCGATCTCGGCGGCCTGCCCCGCGGCAATATTGCCGATCTGCTCGCCTGTCGAGGGATTGCCGAGCGGCAGGACCGAGGCCGGCGACACCCACTCGCCGTTGACGAAGAGCTTGTCGGCATAATCCGGCAGACTCACATCGATTCCCCGATGATCGCGGCGAGGCCCTGCAGGACGAGGTGCGGCCGGTGGACGATCTTGTCACCGAGCTGTGTGAGTATCGGACCCGCCCCACCGCCGGTAACGACGATCTTCGGCCGCAGGCCCGCCTTGCGCATGATCGAAACAGACCGCTCGATCGCCCCGCAGACCGAGTTGAGCGCGCCCGCCTGGACCGCCCGTTCGGTGCGGTCGGCGAATATCTCCATGCCGGGCCCCGGATCGAAAGCGCGGATGCGCTCGCCGTTGATACCGCTGGTATTGGCCACCAGCGAGCGATACATGAGGTGCAGCCCGGGGATGATCTGGCCGCCGAGGTGCTGGCCCGACCGATCCAGCGCATCGATCGTAATGGCCGAGCCCGCGTCGACAACGCACAGGGCGGTTTTCATTTCATGTCGCGCACCGATCATCGCCATCCAGCGGTCAACGCCGAGGCGACGCGGACGCTGGTAGGCATTGCGGACGCCGAACGCCTCTCTTTCGGCGCGCGCGAAGCGGAGATCGCAGCCGCAGTGCAGGCCGATGAAGCTGGCCAGTTTCGCAGCGAAATCGGGGCCGGCAACGTTACTCGCGAAGGCATGCTCGACCCGGCGTGGCAGTTTCCGGGCGAGTCTCGTCATGCGCGCGCCGCCGAGCCCGTCATGACCGATGCTGCCGGTGCGACCGATGCGTCCGTCCTGCAGCACGCCCCACTTCAAACGGGTGTTGCCGACGTCGAGCAACAACGTCCTGGCGCTCATCGGGCGGCGCCCTCCGCGACGAACTGCACTGTGCCCGACGCTACCCGCTGCCTGCCGTCGGCCGTCTGCACCAGCAACGAGCCATCGGCGGCGACGCCGGCAGCGGTCCCGACGACCGTGCGGCCGCCGTCTTCGATACGAACCGCACGGCCGCGCAGCCAGTCGAGCCGCTCGAACGGGCCCACAAACGGCCGAAACCCCCGCGTTTCGAATTCGGCCAGGGCATCGAACAGGTGTTCTATCAGGCTTGCCGACAAGACGCTCCGCGAGGCTATCTCGATGCCGAACGAGGCAAGGTCGCTGACTGCGCCGACCTTTGGCGCGATCAGCTCGACGTCGCGGGCGTCACCGAGATCGATGTTCATGCCGACGCCGATGACGACGGTGATGCCGTCTGCCTGTCGCTGGCGGACTTCCGTCAATATGCCGCCGAGCTTGCCGTCGCGCAGGATCAGGTCGTTGGGCCACTTGAGGCGGATATCCCTTACGCCGCTCTCGGCCAGCGCGGCCGCAATGCCGACGCCGGCTGCCAGGGCCACGGCTGAAAGGTCGGCGCGCGGATGCGGGAAGGTATAGGCCATCGACATGCACAGTCCCGACGAAGGCGGCGAGTACCAGGGCTTGCCCATGCGCCCGCGACCGGCCGTCTGGTGTTCGGCGAGCGCGACGCGGAAGCGACCCGCCGGCGGCGACGGTTCCGACAGGAGGTAAGCGTTCGTGGACTCGAGCTCCGCGAATACCTCGAGATCGTCGAGTCGCTGCCGTGGCCGGCCGCTGATCGGCGCCCGTATGTGGTCCGCGTCGAGGAGCGTCATGACTGCCGGCGGAACAGCATGGCCTTCGTCACCCGGTTCTCGTTACCGTCCAGCATGCGTCGAATGTTCGAGCGGTGACTGAAGATGAGATAGATCGACATCGCCGCACAGTAGATGAACAGCGGCTGGTCGTCGGGCAGCCGGGTCAGCGCAATCACGATCGGGGCGGTCAGTCCCGCGCACATCGTCGACAGGCCGACGAATCCGGACAGCGCCAGTACGACGAGCCATGCGCCGAGCACCGGCGCCAGTATCGAGGGCGCCAGCACGATCAACGTGCCGATCAGCGTCGCGGCGCCCTTGCCGCCACGGAACTCGTGCCAGATCGGCCAGACGTGGCCGATGACCGCGGCAGCGGCACAGGAGATCGTCAACCAGGTGCGTGATATCTCCGCACTGACGCCGATGAAAGGCAAATTCAGCCCGGGTACGAGGCCGGCGGCCAGCACGCCTTTGCCGACATCGATGACGACGACGCCCAGCGCGAACAACCAGCCCTGGGTGCGCAATGCGTTCGTGCCGCCGGCGTTTCCGCTGCCGAGCTGGCGAATGTCGACGCCGCCGCGCAGCCGGCCGACGACCATCGAGCCCATCAACGAACCGATGAAGTAACTGATCAGGAATTTGCTGCCGAGCTCGAGCATCGAAGTGGAGTGCACGCTTTGTTTGAGGCCGGGCGCATTGTAGCATCAGCGCATCTCTGGCAGCCGCAATCCCCGATGCCTTGCCGCTTGTTCCTGAACCCGACCGCCGGCCGCGGCAGAGCCGGCAAACTGGCCGCTTCGCTGCGCGATCTGCTGGCGGCCGCCGGCGTCACCGTGGACATCGTCGAGAGCACGGCGCTCGGCGATCTCGAAGCCCGGGTCTTCGACTATGCGCGGGGAAACGACGGGCCCGTGATCATTGCCGGCGGCGACGGCAGCGTGCACGAGGCCGCGAACGGCATCCTGCGAGCGGAGAGCCGGGCGCCGATCGGACTTGTGCCGGTCGGCACGGGCAATGACTTCGCCAAGGCCTGCGGCATATCGCTCGATTGGGAGACAGCGGCAAGCTCGCTTGCCGGCCGCCTTGCGAAAGGGCTGCCGGCGCGCAGCGTGGACGCGGCGAGCATGAACGACCGTTACGTTGCCAACGGCGTCGGCATCGGTTTCGACGCCAAGGTCAACCGTATTGCGCGCAAGTACCGGTGGCCGATCGGCGACCTCGTCTACCTGGTTGCCGTCATCGAGGGACTCTGGGACGGCGTCATCACGCCGTCGGTAACCATGCGCTACGGTGACGTTGAGTACCGGGGCAGGATCACGCTTGCCAATGTCTCGATCGGGCCGTGGGTAGGCGGCATGTTCTACATCGCACCGATGGCGATGAACGACGACGGCCACCTGGATCTCGTCTACGCCGAGCCGGTGACAAGGCGAAGAGTCCTGTCGCTGCTGCCAAAACTGATCAAAGGCACACATATCGAGGAAGCCGACATCCACTGGGCAGAGGTGGAGGCTTTCGAACTGATCGCGGACGCGCCGGTGCCTTGCCACCTCGACGGCGAGGCGCAGGCATTACAGACGGAATTTCGCGTCAGGATCCTGAAAGACGCGCTCCGCGTCGTCTGACCTGGCTCAGTCCTGGCCGAGCCAGCTTTTGCGCTGTGCCACCGCTTCTTCATCCGCGTCGCTGTCGATGGTGAGATAGCAGGTATCGTCGGGCGGCGCCGCCAGGCTCACGCGGTGGCGCAGCAGACGGTGATCGCGAAACACGGTGAGCGTTACGGTATCGCCGACGTGATGATCGCGGAGCCGGCTGTCCAGGTTGTCAGCCGTCAGGCGCAGACCGTCGATCGCGACCGCCTCGTCCCCCGGCGCGATCCCGGCGCGTTCGGCCGGGCTGCCAGTCAGTACGTTCGCGAAGCGGCTCGCACCGCCGTCGGACACCAGTGTCGCGCCCAGCCACGGCGGCGCTTGCGTGTCTGTCTTCGCCGGTTTGCCACCGGGGTCTTTACAGTCGCTGGCGGGCCTCATGTGCAATTTGACGCCCACGGTCTTCAGCAAGCCCGGTAGCGGCAGGTCCGCGGTTCCGCGAACGTAGCGTTCGAAGAAATCCTCGAGTTCGAGGCCGGTGGTCGAACGCGCAACCGTTTCGAGACCGCGTTCGGGCATGCCCTCTTCCTGGTAGAGGCGCCAGCACTCTTTTACCACGTCGTCCAGCGAGAACCTGCCGGCCGACTCCTTGCGTATGGTCATGTCGAGCGCGAGTGCGACCAGCGACCCTTTCGAGTAATAGCTGATCATCGCGTTGGGCGAGTTGCTGTCCGGCTGGTACAGCTTTGTCCAGGCATCGAAGCTCGAGGCCTCGATGTCCTGACGGAATCGACCGGGGGTCCGCTGCACGCGGGTAATCGTTCGCGCCAGCAGTTCGAGGCAGCTGTCGTTCGTCACGAGGCCGGAGCGCGCGAGGAACAGATCATCGTAGTAAGACGTAATGCCCTCGAACACCCATAACAGGCCGGTATGGGTTTCCGCCGACAGGTCGTAGGGCGAGAACCGCTCGGGCTTCATCCGTTTGACGTTCCAGAGGTGGAAGTACTCATGGCTGCAAAGGCCGAGGAACTTCCGGTAGTCGTCGTCGATCTTGGCGGCGCCGCGCCGCGGCAGGTCCTTGCGACTGCACATCAGGGCGGACGACCAGCGATGTTCGAGGCCGCCGTAGCCATTCTCCCTGACCGCCAGCAGGAACAGGTAGCGATCGAGATCCCCGGGCTTGCCGAGGAACGAGATCTGTGCCTCGCAAAGGGCTGCCAGGTCATGGCAGATGCGCGCCATGTCGAACGTGGAATGTCCGCTCACCGCAATGGCGTGCGGGATGCCTGCCACCTCGAACTCGCCAATCAGGAGGTCGCCCATCTCGACCGGGTGGTCGATAAGCTCGGCATAGTCCTGCACGACGTAAGTGCCGAATTCGTACTGTCCCGCATCCAGCGGCCGCATCGAGGTGGCGACCCGCCAGCTACCGCCCACGGCGTCCGCCGGCGGCCCGACCTCGACCCGGCATTCGCGGTCTTCCTGGCCGACGACCGAGGGAAACACGGCGGCGCCGTCGAAGAAACCGTGCGTCGTGTCCAGGTGCGCGCCGCGCACGCTGTGATCGTAGGCGTGTATCTCGGCGGTGACCGTCAACGGCCCGTCGCAGGGCGCCGCCAGCCAGGTGCTCTTGTCGGTCTTGGTCAGCGCGATGTCGGCGCCGTCAGAAGTCGCGGCTATGCCGACGACATGCCGGGCAAGATCGCGGATCAGGTAGCTGCCGGGCACCCAGGCGGGGATCGCGAATGCCTGGCCCACGGGATCGGGGTCGGCGACCGTCACGCTGACCTCGAACAGGTGAGCCGCCGGATCGCTCGGTCGTATCTTGTAGTGATGGGCTGCAGTCATGCGGGAACCAGGTCAGACGAGCACGGGCTCGGTCAATTTCAGCGTCAGGCATTTTGCCGAGCCGCCGGCTTTGAGGAACTCGGACAGCTTGACTTCGCGCACCTTGAAGCCCGCCAGCATGAGCCGCGCCTTCAGCGGTTCGGACGCGCTGTTGAGAAATACCATGTCGTCGACGTTGACGGCGTTGCAGGCAAAGTTACCGGCATCCAGCGTATCCACGACGATGCGCTTGTGCGGCGGGATCCTGCTCTCGATTGCGATCCGCGAGTCATAGTCGAAGGCCGGCGGATGATACATGAGGAAACCGTCGCTCAACGGACACAAGCAGGTATCGATGTGGTAGAAGCGTGAGTCGACCAGCTTGATCGACACGAGCTCGAGGTTGAAGAAATCCCGGATTTCCGCATGCGCCTCGATCTCGGTGCGAAAACCGTACCCGGTCCATAGCCAGGGTCCGCCGCGATCCCGCAGGCAGTCCCCTGCGCCCTCGAAACCGATTTTTTCGTCGAGATCGAGCAGCTCGAAGCCGTTGTCGCGGAACCATTTCTTGAAATGCGCTTCCTCGGGTCGCCGCTCCTGAGGCAGGAAATGACTGGCAATCGCCTTGTTGCCATAGACGGCGCCGGCATTGGCCGTGAACACCATGTCGGGCAAGTCCGGCACGGCAGCCAGCTCGACGACCTCGGCATGCCCGGCGATCGCGTCCCGCAATTCGCGCCACTGACGTTTCGCCAGCTCGATGTCGAGCGATCCCTCCTGCCCTGCCATCCACGGATTGATGACGTAGTCGACGGTGAAATGCTCCGGCGGACACATCAGTATCCTGTCGCGGCTGGCCATGCTGTACTCCCTTACCTGCGGGTCCTCAATTTTTCTTGTCGAGATGGATCTCGGCCAGCATGCAGCGCACGCTGCCTCCGGCGGAACTCTCGATGCTGTCGATCGGCGCGCTGACGATCGTCGCGTTCGCCGCCAGCGCGGCGAGCTGCGCAGGATCCAGGGAATTCCTCGCCTGCTCGGACATAGCGAGCACCCGCTCGCCGGCCGCGTTGCGGAGTTCCAGCATGTTGCCCGCGAAAGCATCCATCTGGTCGAAGCTGATGGTGACGATGTCGTGCCCCGTCTCTGCCAGTCGCTTGAGCACCGCGTCGCGTTGCTCCTCCCTGGGAATCGCGTCGGCGCAAATCACGGCAAGCTGCTCGCCGACATTCATTAATACATTGGTGTGATAGATGGCGGCGCCGTCGCGATCGACGGCGTCGAACGCAATCACGTCGTAATCCATTCGCTGCGCAAAATCGCCGAGCGCATCGAGGTTCGTCCGCGACGACAGACAGGCATATGCGACACGATTTGCGCGGTCGAGCACCAGGCTGCCGGTGCCCTCGAGGAATTGCCCGTCGACTTCGTGGCCGGAGAGGTCGACCACCTCGCGGACATTGAAGTCATAGTCCTCAGCCAGCGACTCGATGATATCGGGTCGCCGCTCGGTGCGCCGGTTCGGCGCTGCCATCGGGTACAGGACGACGGTGCCGTCTGCGTGGAAACTGACCCAGTTGTTGGGGAAGATCGCGTCGGGGGTGTGCGGCTCTTCGGTGTCGTCGAACTGCACGACCTCGATACCCGCGGAGCGGAGCGCTGTGCACAGCCCGGCAAACTCATCGACGGCGTCCTGCTGCTGCTTTTCTGGCGTGTCCGGGTTGCGCCCCTGGAACTTGTTGGATTCCGCCGTATGCGGATTACTCTCGAAACGAACCGGCCTGATCATCAGCACGGCAGAGGCGAGTTGAGATTCCTGCGCAGGGGTCATATCGTCTTGGCTGCGAAATAAGAAGGGATTATGCCGTGAATCCAGACCTTCGGAAATGCATGCTGGCGGTCCTGCGGAATCCCGCCTGGATCAGCTTCCTGTGGCTCGGCATGACGCTGGGCGTGTCGCTGCTGGCGACGCCCGTGCGCTTCACCGCAAGGACCATCACGCGCCCGGTTGCGCTCGACGTCGGGCGTGTCGTGTTTGCGGCGCTCAACAAGGCGGAGTTCATCGCACTCATTATTATGCTGATCATCGTTCGGGTATCGACAAGCGCCCGCAAGCTCTGGGTGCCGGTGTTTCTTCTTGCGCTGATCCTGATCGCACAGTCGGCCTGGCTGTTGCCGGAACTCGCGTCGCGAACCGACATGATCATTGCGGGCACCGAGCCGCCGCCGTCGATCGCGCATGCTGCGTATTCCATCCTCGAAATCGCCAAGCTGGTACTGCTCTCCTACACCGGGTTTCAATCGCTGCTGCTGCTCCAGAAAGGTGGTGGGCAAACCGGCTGACGGCGACGGACCCGGTCCGCCTGCGATACCAATAGCAAGTGATCGACAGACGCGGACCGACCTTTAGTGCGGAAAAAGAAAAGGGCGCTGTTTAGCGCCCTTTTCCATTCTGCGTGCCGGGGATTCCCGACTTCAGATTCCTTGCTTAGAAGCTCGCGGTTACGCGTCCGTACCAGTAACCACCCTGCCACGGCATAACAATACCGGAGATGTATTTCTCACCGCAGCAGTCGTCGCCGATTTCGCGTGTATTCTCGGGCGGAAACTCGTCGAAAATATTACGCGCGCCGAGTGTCAGCCTCCAGTTGTCATTGAACTGGTACGAGCCTTCGAGATCGAAGTACGTCGTCGCGTCAATGGTCTGGAACCTCAGGCCACCCGGACCCGTGCCACCCGTGTTCGAGTTATCGGCTTCGCCGTAGTGGCGGACACGTCCCATCATCGAGAGTTTCTCGGTGAAGCTGTGCACCGCCGTCAGGTTCCAGCGAACGTTCGGGTCGTAGTTCTCGAAGTCGTACCGGCCCTCAGCGTTCAGGAACGCGCTGGCGTCAGACTCGAGGCTCGACTCGTTCCAGTTGAACGCGAAGTTGAGGCTGGTGTCCTGGCCATTACCCCAGTCGATCGGGTACGAAGCAACGATGTCCAGACCGGTCGTGTTGCTGTCGAACGCGTTCGTGAAGTAGAACACGCCGCCGATCGATTCGGCGCCGACGACACCTGCCGCAGCGAGCGCCAGGTAGTTGAGGTACGCGTCACCGGAGGTCGGATCCGTCGATACGTCGAGCGTCGAGATTGCGCTGAAGCGATCGTCGATGTCGATCGAGTACCAGTCGACCGTGAACGTCAGGTCACCGACATCAGCCGTGACGCCGAGCGTGAAGCTCGTGGATGTCTCGGCTTTCAGCGGCTGGGCGCCCAGCGCCTGGGCCACCGGACCCGATGCCGGGAACAGGCCCGTTGCGACCGGGAAACCGGCCGGCAGGCGCGTCGACACGTTCGTCGTGCCCTGCTGGCCCGGCGTCGGTGCGCGGAAGCCGGTGCCGAACGAACCGCGGATCGCGAAGCTGTCGTTCACCCGGTAGCGAGCGGCGATCTTGCCCACCGTCTCGTTGCCGAAGTCAGAGTAGTCCTCGAAGCGGACAGCCGCCTGGACGAAGAAGTTATCCGTCAGGTCGGTGCTGAGCTCGCCGTATACCGCGAACGAATCACGGGTGTACTCTTCCGAGAATGCCGGCGAGTAGCCCGGGAAACCGTTCGAGCCGACGCCCACGACCGAGTAGACCGGGTCGTCCGTGTCGGTGCAGTCCATCGGCCAGAGCGGATCGGCTGCCGCCGCAGCGCCTGCCGCAGTCGGCACACGCAGCGCGGGATCAACCTCGTCCGTGCAGAAGTTGAACGGATCCTGCAGCGCGTGCGGACCGTCGATGTACGACGCCACGTCGTCACTCTGGTGCACGTTGTAGGTCTCGTCCATGTAGCTCACGCCGTAGGCGAGGATCAGGTCGGAAGCCGCGCCCACATCGAACGAGTTCGTCAGGTCGACCTGGAACTGCAGCTCTTCGTTCTGCAACGCGCCCGGCTTGAAGTCCGTCGGGGACGCACTGCCCATGGACGGGTTCACCGTGTTGAACAGACGATAGTCGATCTCGTCCGAACCGTAGCGAGCGCTGACGTCCCAGGTGAAGTCGTCGGAACCGCCGCGGAGACCGCCCGCTATGCTCATGTCCTCGACTTCGCCCTCGAAGCGTGGCGTAAAGCCGCTGATGAACTTGTCCAGCGGCCAGTACACGGAGCCGTCGGCTTCGCGAACCGGCTCGATCGTGCCGTTGAACGGGTAACGATGATAGAAGCTACCGTCTGCCTTGCTCTGGGAGTAGTTGCCAAAGGCATAGAGCTCCATGCCGTTATCGAGGTCGATGCCCGCATTGACGAAGGTCCGGACAGATTCCCTGTTCGGCTGACCCCAGGGCATGACATTCACGCCCTCGACCGACGCGTTATGCGGATTCAGCGTGCCATCCGGATACGCCAGGATGTAAGGATCCAGCCAGGCTGCGGGAATATTTCCATAGCCTGCCGGGTCGGGCGTACCTGTAACGAAAGCCTGGTCGATTGCACCGGTGGTGCCGAAGATCGGGTTGGACGGATCGATGCAGAACCACGACTCACAATAAGGTATGGACCTTTCCGTGGCATCCGCTTCTTCGACTTCCGCGGAAATCGAGATGAAACCGTTCTCGCCGAGCGGCAGGCCGAGGTTAGCGGAGACCGAGTAGCCGGTGCCATCACCTTCCATGAACTCGCCGGTGCCGGCGTTCAGCGTAAAGCCTTCGTTGTCGTCCTTCAGGATGAAGTTGATCACGCCGGCGATGGCGTCAGAACCGTACAGCGACGACGCGCCGTCACGCAGCACTTCAACATTCTTTAATGCCGTCGACGGGATGGTCGCTACGTCGGGACCCTGCGTGCCCGAGCCGCCGATCGATACCAGCGCTGCACGATGACGGCGCTTGCCGTTGACGAGCACGAGCGTATGGTGCGAGGGCAGTCCGCGCAGTTCGGCCGGACGAATGAAGGTTGCGCCGTCCGAAATCGGCTGGCGGCCTACGTTGTAAGACGGGACGAGCGTCTGCATGATGTCCACGGTATCGGAGTGCGCTACCGCTTCGATCTGGTCCGCGTTGAACGTGTCAACGGGAACCGCAGAGTCGACCGCGGTGCGCGGACGTCCGCGGACACCGGTGGTGACGATCTCTTCGATCTCCTCATCTGCGCCTTCTTGCGCCTGCGCCGTCACGCTGAACCCGGTAAAGCCGAGCGCCAGCGCGGAGACAGGCAACAAAAACTTAATGAGTTTTCGCATCTGTGTTACTCCCCCATAAGGAATGGTGTAAAAAATCATCCGCTCTGGCGCTTGCGCACATTGGTACGAGCGCAACAACCAGGCGCGAGTGGCTAATTGAACCACCCACGGCCCGGAAAATAAAGCGTTCAGAAGCTTTTTTTTGCGCTCGGCGGGAATATGTTGTTGCTTTTGAGCAACAAACTGGGAAATTCACGCAAATGACTGGAATTGATGGCTGATCGGCCGTCCGCCAATTATCGCACCCGGCTGTTTGGCGCATTAGCAACAGCGCCGGATGGGGCCGGCTCGCGGCCCGCTCGGGCAACCGGAATCTGCCCCTCGCGACCGGTTTCAGCAAGCGAGACGGCTGCCCGCGTCGCTCGCGAACAACGGTTCTCGTCACACGGGAAACGCGCCCCGCGGCCCATCTTATGTCAGCCTGCGGCCCGCCGCGGCGCCTACTCCGCTGACGGGTGCGCCTTACGTTCTTCCTTTGAAATCACGGATGCGGCTTCCAGGATCACCATAAACGTCGTTATCACGACGATGACGTCGATCGTCACGAGCAGCCAGTTGCCGGCCTCGTAGAACTCCTTGAGCTTGATCAACGCCGCCCACGACGAGGTAATCAGGACGAAGATCATCGGCACCATCGTGTACCGTGCGGGGCGCCCCATCTTGATCAGCATCACCGTGATGACCAGCAGCGTCAGCCCGGCGAGGATCTGGTTCGTCGAGCCGAACAGCGGCCA
>JABAOE010005536.1_pt2 | contig 19058 bp, 34 predicted proteins | sample 7062141 | NCBI WGS metagenome assembly JABAOE01 (sample SAMN14538627, study PRJNA623070) | marine sediment metagenome | biome: marine biome [ENVO:00000428]; feature: marine pelagic biome [ENVO:01000023]; material: deep marine sediment [ENVO:00002113] | place: India: Gulf of Khambhat ... | reverse complement strand
CCGTGCCGCGGGTCGTGCAGCGCCTCGTCGAGGCTCTCGAGGTGACCCGCGTAGGTGAGCGCGTCCAGCGTGACGACGTGCGCCTCGGGCCGCTCGTGAAGCAGGAGCCGCACCAGGTTCGAGCCGATGAAGCCCGCACCTCCGGTGACCAGGCACCTCACGGCGGGCCGCCTCCCGTCAGGACCGGGTTGTCCCGCCCGCCCGCGACGAGGCGCGCCGCGCGGTGGAGCGACGTCACCGTGCCCGCGTCGGTCCACCAGCCGCTCGAGGACGCGGTGCCTCATCTCTCCCCACGCGATGTAGCGGTTGTTGACGTCGGTGATCTCGAGCTCGCCTCGGGCGGAGGGCTCCAGGGAGCGGATCACGTCGAACACGCGGGCGTCGAAGAGGTAGCAGCCGGTCACGGCGAGCCGGGACACGGGATCGGCGGGCTTCTCGACGATCTCGACCACCCTGCCCTCCTCCATGCGGGCGACCCCGAAGCGCTCCGGGTTCGTCGATCTCCTTGAGCACGACCATCGCCCCGCGAGGGTCCGACCGGAACTCGTCGATGACCTCGGCGAGCGGGTCCTGAAAGATGTTGTCGCCGAGGAGCACGGCGATGGGCTCGCCCGCGGCGAAGTGCTCGGCGAGCCCGAGCGCCTCCGCGATGCCGCCCTCGCCGTCCTGGTAGCCGAAGCGGATCTGCTCGAGCCCGAAGTCGTGGCCGTTGCGCAGGAGCTTGAGAAAGTCGCCCGCGTGGTCCCCACCCGTGACGACGAGGATGTCGTCGATCCCGGCCGCGACGAGCTGCTGGATCGGGTAGTAGATCATCGGCCGGTCGTAGACCGGCAGGAGGTGCTTGTTGGTCACCCTCGTCAGCGGGAGCAGCCGCGTGCCGAGACCGCCGGCCAGGACGACGCCCTTCACCCCGCCTGCCCCAGCACGTCCTCGATCAGCGTGCGGGCGATCCGCTGGCCGGCCGCGACGTAGTTGGGGTAGACGGGGTCCGCCTGGTTGAAGCGGGGCTCCACGCCGTCGGCGAGCGTGACCCGCCCGCCCGCGGCACGCACCAGGGCGGTCCCGCCGACGACGTCCCACTCGCTCTTGCCGACGAGGGTCCAGGTCGCGTCCGCCCTTCCGGCCGCCACCAGCGCGAGCTTGTACGCGACGGAGCCGCAGGGCCGGACGACGAAGCCGTTGCGCTCGAAGCGATCCCACTCGCCTCTCCGGATCTCCGAGCGGCTGGCCAGCACGGTCACCGGCGACCCCGGCTCCGGCTCGGTCACGGCGGCGGGCCTTCCGTTGTACGTGACCCCGTGCTCGACCGATCCGACGACGAGCTCCTGCGTGGCCGGGTTCAGGATGCCGCCCGCCACCGGCATGCCCTCCTCCAGGAGCCCGATCGAGATGCACCACTCCGCGATCCCCTCGATGAACTCCCGCGTCCCGTCGATCGGATCCACGACCCACACACGGTCCCGGCCGAGGCGGGATCGATCGTCGACGGACTCCTCCGACAGCCACCCCTCGCCCGGCCGCAGCAGGGAGGAGCGCAGCGCCGCGTCGGCGGCGTGGTCCGCGGCCGTGACGGGGTCCGCCCGCTCGGCCTTGCGCTCGAAGGCCACCTCGCCCGGCGTGAAGGGGCGCACCGCGGCCGCGGCCGCGGCGAGCCCCGCCCGAATCCGCTCCAGGTCCTCGCTTCGGCTCATCCTCACTCGTCTCCCCTCACTTGTCTCCCCTCACTTGTCTCCCCTCACTCGTCTCCCCTCGCCCGCCGCTCCTCGAGGAAGCGGGCCAGCGCTTCGCGTCCGTGCGGCATCGGGCGTCCGATCATCTCCTCGGTGGCGCGCACGTCGAGAACCGAGTACGGCGGTCTCCGCGCCGGCGCGGCCCATTCGGCCGACGCCACACCGTCCACCATAGGCTCCAGGCCCGACAGGCGCAGCGCCTCCCGCGCGAGCTCGGCCCAGGTGCACACGCCCCGGTTGGCGACGTGCCAGACTCCGGCGGCGTTCCGTTCGACCAGCTCGAGGAGCGCCACCGCGACGTCGGACGCGAAGCTCGGGCCCCCTCGCTGGTCGTCGACGACCCTCAGCCGCTCCCCGGCCCGGGCCCGGTCGATCATCGCGGTGACGAAGCTCCGGCGGGCGTGTCCGAAGAGCCAGCTCGTGCGTGCGATCAGCGCGGCGTCGCAGGCCTCGTGCGCCGCGTGCTCGCCGGCGAGCTTGCTCCGGCCGTAGCTCGACAGGGGCGCGGCAGGATCGTCGGGCCGGTACGGACGCTCGAGCGCCCCGTCGAACACGTAGTCGCTGGAGACGTACACGAAGCGCGCGCCCACCTCCCGCGCGGCCCGCGCCGCGTGCGCCGTACCCTCCCGGTTGACGGCCATCGCGCGGGAGGCCTCCGCCTCCGCGCGGTCGACCGCCGTGAAGGCGGCGCAGTGGACGATCGCGTCGGGGCGGACCGCGTCCGCCGCGCGGCGCACCGCGTCGGGATCGGTGACGTCGAGCCGGTCCCGGCCCAGCGCGGTCACCTGCAGTGCGCGCCGCTCCGCCGCCCGGGCCACCTCGGTGCCGAGCAAGCCCCGGGCCCCGGTGACGAGGAGCTTCACGCCGCCGGGCCCCGAGCGGTCGAGCCGTCACGGAGCGAGCTCACGTCGTGCAGGATTCCGGTTGTGCTCATGAGGACTCGCTCGACGGTCGGAACGGTGCGGCATCTCGAATAAGGGACCGGCGCCGAGCCCTTCGCAACCGGATTCTCAGGGGCTTGCCGCGCGCTCGCCGCAGACCGACGCCCGGTAGCGAAAGCCCCCCCGGGAGGAGATCCCGGAGGGGCTGGGCCCGACGCGGAGTCGGAGCGTTGGTCAGACGCCGCTCTTCGCCACCGGCGGGGCCTTCTCGATCTTGCCCGCGGAGATGCATCGCGTGCACACGCGCACGCGGCGGCGCTCGCCCTCCTCGGTGAGGATCTTCACGGTCTGGAGGTTCGGCAGCCACCGGCGCCGGGTCTTGTTGTGGGCGTGGCTGACGTTGTTGCCCGTGCTGGGGCCCTTGCCACACGAATAGCACACTCGAGCCATCTCTGTCCGATCCCTGCGTTCGTCGTCGTCGTTCCTGCGGTGGTTCAGCTTCCGCCGTCGCTCGCACCGCCACCGGACACCTGGACGTCGGTGGCCTCGAGGAAGTGCGTGGCGAACTCCGCGACGATGCGGTCCCCTTCGCCGATCGTGCCTGCTTCCGTCCACGCGGTCAGCGTCGAGTCGTTCATCGCGTGCACCGTGCCGATCACGGTCGCCCGGCTTCCCGTGGCGACCGCGACGCCCGCCGCCATCACCTCTGGAGACATCGAGACGAGGAACGGATTGCCGTTCGGCATGCCGAGCCAGAAGCCCTGGGTTCCCAACGTGCTCTGAACCTCGAAGGACGCCAGGCGGATCTCCTGCCCCTCGAAGGGCGTCGCGTCCATCTGGATGTCCTCGCCCGCGACCGTCTGCGCGGTCAGGCCCGTGTCTTCGGGCACCGTGTCCTCGACGATCGCCAACTCCCGCTCGACGGCAGCCTGGACGTTCAGCCAATAGAGGAAGCCCCCGATGATCACGAACGCGAGGATCATCAGTATCGTCCCCATCTCGACCGCACCGCGCCGGGAAGCGTTGTCCGCCATGTCCTCGTCCTGTGGTTAGTAGAGGTCGCTCGCCAATTCCGTCAGATCGGGCAGGAATCCCTCGTCAGACTCGGCCCCACCCCGGGGTCGCGGGCAGCAAACTAGTGGACAAGCTCGATGAGCGACATCTCCGCCGCATCACCCTTCCGATTGCCGAGCTTCAGGATCCGGGTGTAGCCACCGGGCCGCTCCGCGTAGCGCGGCGCGATGTCGTCGAAGAGCTTCCCGAGGACCTCACGGTCCTGGATCTTCTGCCGGGCCAGCCGGCGCGAGTGCACGTCGCCCCGGCGCGCCAGCGTGATCAGCCGCTCGGCGAAGGGCCGGAGCTCCTTGGCCTTGGCGGTCGTCGTCTCGATTCGCTCGTGGCGGAACAGCGAAGTCGCCAGGTTGCGAAGCGTCGCCGCGCGGTGGCTGCGCGTCCGCGACAGCTGACGCCCCTTCTTGCGGTGACGCACGGCTCACTCCTCCCCGTTCGCCGAGGTCTCCGCCTCGTCCTCGACGAAGAACAGACGGCCGTCCTCTCCCTCCTCGAGCTGCATGCCGAAGCGCAGGCTGTGCTCCTCGAGGAAGTCCGAGATCTCCTTGAGCGACTTCTTGCCGAAGTTCTCGATCTGGAGCATCGCGTCCTCGGAGCGCTGCACGAGATCGCCGAGCGTCCGGATGCTCTCCTTCTGCAGCGAGTTCCGTGAGCGCACGGAGAGCTCGGCCAGGTCCTCGATGGGTCGCTCGAAGAGGTCCTGGAGCCGTTCCGGCACCGGCGACGCGCCCGGAGGCGACACCTCGGGAATGCCTCCCTCGCCGAAGTACAGCATGTACTCCAGGTGCTTGCGCACGAGCTCGGCCGCGTACGCGACCGCCCGGTCGGGATCGATCGAGCCGTCCGTCTCCACGTGCAGCGTGAGACGGTCGAAGTCCGTCCGCTGGCCGACGCGGGTCTCCTCGACGGAGAAGTTCGCCCGGCGCACCGGGTTGTAGATCGAGTCGACGCGCACGAGATCGACGGGCGCGCCCCGTGGGATCGCGTGCTGGTCCGCCAGAACGAACCCGCGGCCCTTGTTCACGTAGAGCTCCAGGTTCAGCGAGCGATCCTCCTGGAGCGTGAAGAGATGGTGATCCGGATCCATGACGGTCACGCCGGCGGGAGGATGGATCATCGCCGCGGTCACGGGCCCGGCCTTGTCGACCTGGAGCTCGAGCACCGCCTCGTCGACGTCGTCGTCCAGCGTCACGACGAGGGACTTCAGGTTCTGGATGACCTGGTGGACGTCCTCCACGGCGCCCTGGATCGTCTGGTGCTCGTGCACCACGCCGTCGATCCGGAACGCCCAGACCGCGGCGCCCCGGAGCGAGGACAGCAGCACACGGCGGACCGAGTTGCCGAGCGTGTGGCCGAAGCCCCGCTCGAGCGGCTCGATCACGAACTGAGCCGACCGTGCCCCCGCCTGCTCGTCGACGGACTCGACGCGCTCGGGCAGCACCAATCCGGTCAGATCTATCTCCACATTGTCCTCCTGCGTACAGCGTGGACGCCGGGGCCCGGGGCCTCGGCGATCGCGTTACTTCGAATAGAGCTCGACGATCAACTGCTCCTGGACCGCGAGCGGGATGTCCGCCCGGGTCGGCTGACGAACCATGCGGCCGACGCGCGCCTTCTCGTCGAGCGCGAGCCAATCGAGGAGCGTCGGGCGCATGCGCGCGCCGAGCGAGGCCTCGACCGCCAGGAGATCCTTGGACTTGGCCCTCACCGCGACCTCGTCCCCCGCCGACACGTGGAAGCTGGGCACGTCCACGGTGCGGCCGTTGACCTCCACATGGCGGTGGCGGACGAGCTGGCGGGCCTGACGGCGGCTCTGGGCGAAGCCCATCCGGAAGACCACGTTGTCGAGGCGCGACTCGAGCGCGATGAGCAGGTTCTCGCCCGTCACGCCCGGGATGTGGTTGGCGTGCTCGAAGAGGTTCCGGAACTGCTTCTCGTGCAGGCCGTAGATCCGCTTGACCTTCTGCTTCTCGCGGAGCTGGACCGCGTAGTCGGACTGCTTGCGGCGTCGGGCCTGCGCCGGTCCGTGCTGGCCGGGCGGGTACTGGCGCCGCTCGATGGGGCACTTCTCCGTGTAGCACTTCTGCCCCTTCAGAAAGAGCTTCTGGCCCTCGCGGCGGCAGAGCTTGCAGACGGGTCCTGTATAACGAGACATGTTCTGGTTCCTCAGACCCGACGCTTCTTGGGCGGCCGGCATCCGTTGTGCGGCAGCGGCGTCACGTCCAGGATCGACTTGATGTGCAGGCCCGCGGCGGCCAGCGCCTGAATGGCGGACTCGCGGCCCGAGCCCGGGCCCTGGACGCGCACGTCCACCCGCTTCACGCCCATGCTCACCGCCTCCCGGCCGACCTGCTCGCCCGCCACGGTGGCGGCGAAGGGCGTCGACTTCTTGGAGCCCTTGAAGCCGGCCTTGCCCGCGCTGGCCCACACGATCGCGTTCCCCGCGGTGTCCGTGATCGTGATCACGGTGTTGTTGAACGTCGCCTTGATGTGGGCGACCCCGTCGGCCTCGACGACCTTCTTGGTGCGCTTGGGACGGTTGCTCGGCTTCGGCACGTGTAAGAACCTCTTCCTGCGAGTCTCTGCGATGGATGCGTCGGACCGCCAGGCGGCCCGTGGAAAGCCGGGAGGCGACCTTCGGAGCGCTTCCCGGCCGACTTACTTCTTCGGCGGCGCCTTCTTGCCGGCGATCGCCCGCCGCTTGCCCTTGTGGGTGCGGGCGTTCGTGTGCGTGCGCTGCCCGCGGACCGGCAGGCCCCGCCGGTGCCGCAGCCCGCGATAGCACCCGATGTCCATGAGGCGCTTGATGTTCATCGAGCGCTCGGTGCGGAGCGCACCCTCGACCTTGTAGTTGCCCTCGATCTGGCGACGGAGCCGGTTCACGTCGTCGTCGTCGAGATCCTGCGTCCGGCGGTCGGGGTCGACGCCACAGGCATCCACGATCCGGCGGGCCCGCGTGTGGCCGATCCCGTAGATGTAGGTGAGCGCGACCTCGATCCGCTTGCCCTTCGGCAGATCGACACCAGCGATGCGTGCCATACCCTACCCCTGGCGCTGTTTGTGCTTGGGATTGCGCGAACAGATGATCCGCACGATTCCCTTGCGGCGGATGATCTTACAGTGCTCGCAGATCGGCTTCACGCTGCTTCGGACCTTCACGTCTCCCCCGAATCCGTTTGTAGCAGAGCTAGGTAGTATAACCAGGCCTCGGGACCCCTTCAAGCGGGCCCGGGAGTGCCCGAACCGGCCACGACGGGATCCGCCAGCGCCGTCAGAATCCTGGGGCCATCCGCCGTCACCCCGACCGTGTGCTCGAAGTGCGCCGACAGCTTCCGGTCCGCCGTGACGACCGTCCACCCGTCGTCGAGGGTCCTGATGTTCGGAGACCCCGCCGACAGCATCGGCTCGATGGCCAGGACCATTCCCTCCCGCAGCAAGGGACCGTGCCCGGGCCGCCCCACGTTGGGCACCTGCGGCTCCTCGTGGAGCTCACGGCCCACACCGTGTCCGACCAGCTCACGGATGATCCCGAGCTCGCGCCCGCCGACCGTGCCCACCACCGCCGCGCCGATGTCGCCGACGTGATTGCCCGCGACGGCCGCGCTCACGGCGGCGGCCAGCGACCGCTCGGTGACCTCCATCAGCGCCGCCGCAACGCCGTCGACCTCGCCGACCGCGAAGGTCCGCGCCGAGTCCGAATACCATCCCTCGAGGCGGACACCGACGTCGATCGAGACGATGTCACCCTCTCGCAGGATCCGCTGGGGGCTCGGAATCCCGTGGACGACCTCCTCGTTCACGGAGATGCACACGCTTCCCGGAAAGCCGTACAGCCCCTTGAAGGCCGGCACGGCGCCCTCGTGCGAGACGATGTACTCCTCTGCGAAGTTGTCCAGTTCGGCGGTCGAGACGCCCGGGCCGATGCGGGACGGGAGCTCGGCGTGCAGACCCGCGATGATCGCGCCGCCCCGCGCGATCACGTCCATCTCTCCGGTCGTGCGCAGGTTGATCACGACGCGCTCCGCACGGCGCGAGAGAAGTCCGCGTAGACCTCGTCGACCGGTCGGTCGGCCGCGACCCTCTTCAGCTCGGCCCGGTGCGCCTCGTAGTGCGAGACGAGGGGCGCCGTCTGCTCCTCGTAGACCTCGAGGCGCCGCCGGACCGTCTCGGGCTCGTCGTCCGTCCGGTGCACGAGAAGCCCCCCGCAGCGGTCGCAGACGCCCTCGGCCGACGGGGGGCTGAAGTAGATGTTGTACACCGCTCCGCAGTGGGGACAGCTTCGGCGGCCGCTGAGGCGGCGGACCAGCGTCTCCTCCGGGGCCCCGAAGACCACGACGACGTCCAGGCGCCGACCCAGCGACCCGAGCACGCGATCCAGGCCGTCCGCCTGGGCCGTCGTGCGGGGAAAGCCGTCGAAGAAGACCGGCGCCCCGTCGTCGATGCCGTCGAGGTGGTCGCGCACCAGGTCGAGGATCAGGTCGTCCGGCACGTATTCGCCCGCGTCCATGAACGCCTGGGCCTTCCTGCCGAGGTCCGTCCCGTCACGCCGGGCCGCGCGCAACAGGTCTCCGGTCGAGACGTGCGCGGCGCCCATCTCGTCGGCGAGGCGCACGGCCTGCGTGCCCTTGCCGACACCCGGGGGCCCGAGGAGGACGACGACCATCCTGGCTCAGCTCACCGCGTTACATGTAGCGCTGGCGCCCGCGCATCTTCACCCGGCCCTTCTTCATGAAGCCGTCGTAGTGCCTCAGCAGCAGGAGCTGCTGGGCCTGCTGCACGGTGTCGAGGCCGACCCCCACCACGATCAGGAGGCTCGTTCCGCCGAAGAAGAAGGTCTGGATGTTGAAGATGTCGAAGATCCAGAACGGGATGAGCGCGATGATGGCGAGGTAGATCGATCCCGGCAGCGTGACGCGCGTCAGCACCCGGTCGATGTACTCGGAAGTTCTCGCCCCGGGCTTCACGCCCGGGATGAACGCACCCTGCTTCTTGAGGTTCTCCGCCAGGTCGATCGGGTTGAAGATGATCGCCGTGTAGAAGTACGTGAAGAAGAGGATCAGCAGCCCGTACGTGACGTAGTACGTCATCGTCTGCGGCGGGAAGATCTCCGCCAGCGTCGACAGCGGCCCCAGGTCCATGAAGGCGGCCGCGGTGCCGGGCACGACGATGAACGACTGCGCGAAGATGATCGGCATCACGCCGGCGGAGTTGACCCGGATCGGGATGAAGCTCTTCTGGCCCTCACGGATCCGTCCGCGCCCGACCACCTTGCGCGGGATCTGGACCGGGATCTTGCGGGCCGCCATCGTCATCGCGACCACCGCCGCGGTGACGCCGACGACCACCAGGAGCAGCGCGATCAGCGCCGCTGCCGTGATCTCGCCGAGCACGAACGATTCCCACGTGCGGCCGACGGCGGCGGGGAAGGTCTCGATGATCGAGAAGAAGATCAGCAGCGACATGCCGTTGCCGATCCCGCGCTCGGTGATCTGCTCGCCCAGCCACATCACGAAGATCGCGCCCACGGTCAGGGTCGTCACCGTCGTGAAGGTGAAGAGGAAGCCCGGCAAGTCCACGGCTCCCGGAATCGCCTGCAGGAAGGCCGCGTACCCGTACGCCTGCGCGGCCGACAGCACGACCGTCGTGTAGCGCGTCCACTGCGTCAGCTTCTTGCGGCCGTCCTCGCCCTCCTTCTGCAGCTTCTCGATCGTCGGGAAGACCGCGGCGAGCAGCTGGAACATGATGCTCGCCGAGATATAGGGCATGATCCCGAGCGCGAGGATCGTCGCACGCGACAGCCCTCCTCCGACGAACATGTCGTAGATGCCGAAGAAGGTGTTCTGGAGGCCGGCGAACTGCTGCCGGAGGACGTTGACGTCCAGGCCCGGGACCGTGATGTGGGCGCCGGTCCGGTAGATGAGCAGGATGAACAAGGTGAAGAGGATCTTCTCCTTGAGCTCCGGGACCCGGAACAGATTCGCGACGGGGTTGTTCGCCATGACTCCGTGATTCCTACGCGTCCGGGGACTCGGCGCCGATCACGGTCACCGACCCGCCGGCAGCCTCGATCTTCGCCTTGGCGCTGGCGCTGAACTTGTGCGCCGACACCGAGAGCTTCTTCTCGATCTCACCCTGGCCGAGAACCTTGACCGGCTTGCGGACGTTGGAGATCAGCCCGGCCCGCTTGAGGCTCTCGGGCGAGACGTCCCCTTCCACGCGGTCGAGGTCGCGCACGTTGACGACCTGGTACTCGACCCGGTTGATGTTCTTGAAGCCGCGCTTCGGGATGCGCCGGATCAGCGGCATCTGGCCGCCCTCGAAGCGCGGGTGGACCCGTCCGCCCGAGCGGGCATTCTGCCCCTTCTCGCCGCGTCCGGCCGTCTTGCCCGTGCCCGAGCCCGGACCGCGGCCGACCCGCTTGCGGGGGCGGCGGGAGCCTCCCGAGGGGCTCAAATCGTGTAGCTCGGCCATGCTCAGCCCTCGACCTCTTCGACCTTCACCATGAAGGAGATCTTGCGGATCATTCCCTCGATGGCCGGAGTCGCCTTTTGGATTACGCTCTGCTGATGCCGCTTGATCCCGAGCGCGCGAAGCGTGCGCCGGTGTCCCTCCTGGCGCCCGATCCCGCTGCGGATCTGGGTGATCTTCAGCATCTTCGCCTTCTTCTTAGCCACGGTGCACTCCCAGGGCTTCGACCGGCACGCCGCGCTCCTCGGCCGCCTGCTCGGCGGTCACGAGCCCGGTCAGGCCGTCCATGGTCGCGCGGACCACGTTGATCGGGTTGTTGGTTCCGAGGCTCTTGGTGAGGACGTCGGTGACGCCCGCGGCCTCGAGCACGGCCCGCACCGGCCCGCCCGCGATCACGCCCGTTCCGGGCGCGGCGGGACGCATGAGCACGCGGCCCGCGCCCCACTCCCCGACGATCTCGTGGGGGAGCGTGCCGTTCTCGATCGGCACCTTGACCATGTTGCGGCGCGCGCGCTCGAACGCCTTGCGAATGGCCTCGGCGACCTCGTTCGCCTTGGCGATCGACACGCCCACGTTCCCCTTCTGGTCACCGACCGAGACGAGCGCGGAGAAGGAGAAGCGGCGCCCCCCCTTCACGACCTTCGCCACGCGGTTGATGAAGATGACGTTCTCGACGAGATCGCTCTCGCGCCCGCGCCCCGAGTCCCGCTTCTTCTTCGGATTCGGATTCTTCGCCATCAGAACTGGAGCCCTCCCTCGCGGGCGCCCTCGGCGAACGCCTTCACGCGACCGTGATACTTGTACCCGCCGCGGTCGAACACCACGGCTTCGATGCCCTGCGCCTTGGCCCTCTCGGCCAGCAGCTTGCCGGCGGCGTGCGCCTGCTCGACGCGACGGTTCCGGCCCTCAGCCGAGAAACCCCTCATGTCCGCCGCGAGCGTCGACATGCCCAACAGGGTGCGACCGGCATCGTCGTCCACGAGCTGCCCCTCCATGTTGCGGAGCGAGCGGAACACGACCAGCCGCGGGCGCTCCGCGGTCCCCTGCACCTTGCTGCGCACCCGGTGGTGGCGCCTCCGCCGCTGGAGCGCGCGGCTCTTCCTGAGCTTGCTGTGCTTGATCATCGGATGTTACGCCCCGGCGGTCTTACCGGCCTTGCGCCGGACATGTTCGCCCTGATAGCGGATTCCCTTGCCCTTGTAGGGCTCCGGCGGGCGGAACGCGCGGATCTCCGCGGCGGTCTGCCCGACCTTCTGCTTGTCGATTCCCGAAACCACGATCGTCGTCTGGTTGGGGCACTCCAGCGTCACGCCCTCGACCGGCTCGTAGTCGATCGTATGGCTGAAGCCGAGGTTGAGCGTGATGCTCTCTCCCTTGGCGTCGGCCCGATACCCCACGCCGACGATCTCGAGCGTCTTCGAAAAACCCTCGGTGACGCCCGTCATCATGTTCGCGATGAGGGAGCGGGTGAGCCCGTGCAGGGCCCGATGCTGCTTGTGGTCGGAGGGCCGCTCCACGCGCACCTCGGCATCGTCGATCACCACGGTCATCGACGGATGGACGGCCAGCTCGAGCTGACCCTTCGGCCCCTTCACGGTGAGGAGCCCCTCGGCCTGCTTCACCTCGACTCCCTTGGCGATCGTGACCGGCAACTTTCCGATGCGAGACATCTCTCTTCAGCTCCTCGTTACCAGACCAGGGCGAGAACCTCGCCGCCCACGCCCTGCTCCCGTGCGGCGCGGCCGGTCAGGACGCCCTGGGACGTCGACATGATCGCCATCCCGAGGCCGTTGCGGACCCGGGGAATGTCGTCCTTGCCCACGTAGTGCCTCCGGCCCGGACGCGACACGCGCTCCAGGTGCCGGATGACCGGCTTGCCGTCGTGGTACTTCAGGTAGATGCGCAGGACGCCGAAGCGCCCGTCGTCGAGCACCTTGTGCGCGTGCACGAAGTGGCTCTCCTCGAGCAGGCGCGCGATCTCGATCTTCTTCTTGGACACGGGCATGTCCACCCACTTGTGCCCCGCCTGGCCCGCGTTGCGGATGCGGGTGAGCATGTCCGCGATGGGGTCGGTCATCATGGCTCGTTTCCCTTACCAGCTCGACTTGCGCACGCCGGGGATCTCGCCGCGCAGCGACATCTCCCGGAAGCAGATCCGGCAGATCCCGAACTTCCGGAGGAAGGCCCGGGGCCGGCCGCAGCGCTGGCACCGGTTCCGGCGCCGCACGCCGAACTTCGGCTTGCGCTTGGATTTTTCGATGAGTGCCTTTCTGGCCATTCGAACTCTCTCGCTCTCGCTCAGGCGGACGCGCCGATCCGGACCGGCACCTCGCCTCGGAATGGGAAGCCCAGCTCCCGCAGCAGGGCAAACGCCTCGTCGTCCTTGTCGGTGGACGTGACGAACGTGATGTCCATCCCGTGGATCTTCTGGACGTTGTCGTAGTCGATCTCGGGAAAGATGATCTGCTCGCGCACGCCCATCGTGTAGTTCCCGCGGCCGTCGAAGGAGCGCGTGCGCAGCCCCCGGAAGTCGCGCACCCGGGGGATCGCGGTGGCGATCAGCCGGTCCAGGAAGAACCACATCTTCTCCCGGCGCAGCGTCACGGACACGCCCACGGGCATGCCCTCTCGGAGCTGGAAGTTCGAGATCGAGCGCGTCGCCCGGTTCATCAGGGGCTTCTGCCCCGAAATGATCCCGAGCTCGGCGATCACGCTCTCCAGGAGCTTCTGGTCCTTGGAGGCTTCGCCGACGCCCACGTTCAGCACGATCTTGTCGAGTCTCGGGATCTGGTGGGGATTCGAGAACTGAAACTCCTCCTGGAGCTTCGCCCGCACGTGCGCGTCGTAGTGGGCCTTCATCCGTGGTTCGATCTTGTTCATCTCTCTACCGGGGCCGCGGGATCGGATTGCCGGACTTCACGGCGATCCGCTCCTTGGTGCCGTCTTCCTCGACCTGGATGCGGACCCGGCTCGCCTCGTCGCTCGCCGGATCGATCAGCATGACGTTGGAGATGTGGATGGGGGCGTCGAACGTGATGATCCCGCCGTCGGGGTCCTGCTGGCTCGGCCGCGTGTGCCGCTTGCGCTGGTTGACGCCCTCGACGCGGACCCGGCCGGAGTCGCGCAGCACCTCGAGCACCGAGCCCTCCATGTCGCGGTAGTTGCCGCGAATCACGCGGACGCGGTCGCCCTTCATGATCTGATACTTCTCGCCCGCCATCAGAGAACCTCGGGGGCCAGGGAAACGATCTTCATGAACCTCTTCTCGCGCAGCTCGCGTCCCACGGGGCCGAAGATGCGCGTCCCCTTGGGCTCGCCGTTGTCGTCGATGATGACGGCCGCGTTGTCGTCGAAGCGGATGTACGTTCCGTCGCGGCGGCGGCTCTCCTTGGCGGTCCGCACGACCACGGCCTTCACCACCGTGCCCTTCTTGATGCCCGCGTTCGGGATCGCGTCCTTCACGGTCGCGACGATGAGGTCGCCCACCCCCGCGTAGCGACGCCCCGAGCCGCCGAGCACTCGGATGCAGAGGGCCGCCTTCGCCCCCGTGTTGTCCGCGATCCGGAGGACCGACTCCTGCTGGATCATCTCGTATCTCTCTCGACTTGGTCGATCAGGCCTGGCGCTCGATCAGCTCGAGGACGCGCCAGCGCTTGGTCTTCGACAGCGGGCGGGTCTCCGTGATGCGCACGGTGTCACCGACCTGGTACTCGTTGTTCGGATCGTGGACGTGGTACTTCTTGGTCCGCTTCACGCCCTTGCCGTAGAGCGGATGGGCGAACCGGCGCTCGACGCTCACGGTCACCGTCTTGTCCATCCTGTCGCTCGTCACGACGCCCACCCGGATCTTGCGACGGCTCCGGGCGCCCTCGTCCGCGGCGTCCGCGGTGGGCTCGGCGGGCTCGGCGGGCTCCGACGTCGCGGCGGCGGTCGTCTCGTCTTCGACCGCCTCCGTGGCGGTGGCTTCGACCTGCTCGTTCTCGTTCTCGCTCATGGCTTCTTCAGTCGGACGTTGCGGCGAGCTCGCGCTCGCGGAGGATCGTCTTCAGGCGCGCGATGTCGCGGCGCACCTGCCCCACCAGAGCGGAGTTCTCCAGCTCCATCATGGAGCCGTGGAAGCGCAGCCTGAACCGCTCCTCCTTCAGCTCCTTCAGACGCGCCTCGATCTCGGCGTCGTCCCAGTCCCGAATGTCCTCGGCCTTCATCTCGCTCGACTCCGAAGTCCTAGAGTTGGCGGTCGCGCACGACGAACTTGCACTTGACCGGCAGCTTGGCGGCAGCGAGCTCCATGGCTCGCTGGGCCACCTGCTCGGGCACGCCCTCGAGCTCGAACATGATGCGTCCGGGCTTGACGACGGCGACCCACGACTCCGGGTTGCCCTTGCCCTTGCCCATGCGCGTCTCGGCGGGCTTCTTCGTGATCGGCTTGTCGGGGAAGATGCGGATCCAGACCTTCCCGCCGCGCTTGATGTGCCGCGTCATCGCGACACGCGCCGACTCGATCTGCCGGTTCGTGATCCACGTCGGCTCGAGCGCCTGAAGGCCGTACTCACCGAACGAGACCTTGCTCCCCCGGTGCGCCTTGCCGCGCATCCGTCCCTTGTGCGTCTTGCGGTGCCGTACCCGTTTCGGCGCTAGCATCGTCGTTTCCTCACTCCCTGATCAGGCGCCCGTCGAGTACGTGCGGCCACGCCGCTCCTCGACGATCTCGCCCTTGAAGATCCAGCACTTCACCCCGACCACCCCGTAGGTCGTGAAGGCGGGGACCTGCGCGTAGTCGATGTCGGCCCGGAGCGTGTGCAGCGGCACCCGGCCCTCGTTGTAGCCCTCGGTGCGGGCGATCTCGGCGCCGCCCAGCCGGCCGGCGCACTGGATCTTGATCCCCTCGGCGCCCGCCCGCACCGCGGACTGGACGGCCCGCTTCATCGCCCGGCGGAAGGAGATCCGCTGGCGCAGCTGGTGCGCGACGTTCTCGGCCACCAGGTAGGCGCTGATCTCCGGACGCTTGATCTCCTCGACGTTGACCGAGACCTCGGCGTTGGTCAGCAGGGCGAGCTCGTCGCGAAGCTTGTCCACCTCCGCGCCACGCTTCCCGATCACGACCCCCGGTCGCGCCGTGTGCAGCGTGACGACGATCTTGCTCGGCTTGCGCTCGATCTCGACCATCGCGAGCGCCGCGTGCGTGAGCCGGCGCCGCAGGTACTTGCGGATCGTCTCGTCCTCGTTGAGCAGGCGCGGGAAATCGCGCTCCGCGTACCAGCGAGACCTCCAGTCCTGTACGACCCCGAGCCTGAATCCGATCGGATGAGTCTTCTGTCCCATGCCTCAGTGGCCCCTCTTGTCCACGACGACCGTGATGTGACTGGTCCGCTTGCGAATGGGTGCGGCGCGTCCCTGCGCACGGGCCCGCCAACGCTTCAGGGTGGGGCCCTCGTCGACGTAGGCTTCCCGCACGAAGAGATCGTCGACGTCCAGAGCGTCACCCTCGTCCTGGGATTTGACCTGCGCGTTGGCGACCGCCGAGCGGAGGGTCTTTCCCACCGGCTCCGCCGCGCTCTTCTTCGAGAACTGGAGGAGCGCGTAGGCCTCGTTCACCGACTTGCCGCGAATCTGGTCCACGACGAGGCGCACCTTGCGGGCGCTCATGCGAACGTGCCGCGCCTTGGCTCTGGCTTCCATGATCAGCGTGCCCTCTTGTCGGCCAGCTTGCCCCCGTGCCCCCGGAAGAGCCGGGTCGGCGAGAACTCGCCGAGCTTGTGCCCCACCATGTTCTCGGTGACGTAGACCGGGATGAACTTCTTGCCGTTGTGCACGGCGATCGTGTGCCCGACGAACTCCGGGGAGATCGTCGAGGCCCGCGACCAGGTCTTCACGACCTTCTTCTCGTTGCGGGAGTTCATCACCTCGATCTTGCCGAGGAGCTTCTCGTCGATGAACGGGCCCTTCTTGACGCTACGCGGCATCCGTCGCTCTCCAGCCTACTGCGTCGCCTTGCCGCGCTTGCGGCCGCGCACGATGTACTTGGTGGATTCCTTCTTCTTGTTGCGGGTCTTCTTGCCCTCCGGCTTGCCCCACGGAGAGACCGGTGGCCGCCCGCCGGACGCACGTCCCTCTCCGCCGCCGAGCGGATGGTCGACCGGGTTCATGGCCACGCCACGGACCTTGGGTCTGCGTCCGCGCCACCGGTTCGCACCCGCCTTCCCGATGACGGTGAGCTCGTGGTCCGAGTTGCCGACCTCGCCCACGGTCGCCATGCACTGCTTGCGGATCCGGCGGACCTCGGTCGACGGAAGGCGGACCGTGACGAACTCGCCCTCCTTGGCGACCACCTGGACGCCGGCTCCCGCCGAGCGGGCCATCTGACCGCCCTTGCCGGGCTTGAGCTCCACGTTGTGGACGGTCGTACCCAGCGGCACGAGCTCGAGCGGCAGCGCCGATCCCAACCGCACGTCGGCGTCCGGGCCCGCCGACACGACGTCTCCGACGTTCAGGCCCTTGGGGTGAAGGATGTAGCGCTTCTCGCCGTCCGCGTAGTGGATCAGCGCGATGTTCGCCGACCGGTTGGGGTCGTACTCGATGTGCGCGACCGTGCCCGGCACGCCGTGCTTGTCGCGCTTGAAGTCGATGCGACGGTAGCGGCGCTTGTGCCCTCCGCCCCGCCGACGGACCGTGATGTGGCCGTGGTGGTTCCGCCCACCGCTGCCGCTGAGCGACTCGGTGAGCGACTTCTCGGGTCCCTTCCGCGTCACGACCTCGTTGTCGAGGATCGAGCGCGTCCGCTGACCAGGGGTCATCGGCCTGAATTTCTTGATTCCCATCAGCCGGCCTCGTAGAGCTCGATGTGGTCACCCTCGGCGAGCTTGACCACGGCCTTCTTGAATCCCGGGCGGCGACCCCTGTTGTGGTTGCGAGCCATGCGGCCCAGGAGGGAGCGCCGTGCCTTTCCGGCATAGCGCATCGTCCTCACACCCATCACGGTCACGTCCCACAGCTTCTCGACCGCCTTGCCGATCTCGATCTTGTTCGCGTCGTCGGACACGATGAAGGTGTAGACGTTGCCGGACTCCATCTGGTCGGTGCTCTTCTCCGTGACCACCGGCGAGATGATGATGTCATAGGGCTCACGCATCGTCGTTCTCCTCGCCTTCGGCGTCCGAGTCGTCCGCCGCCTCCTCGGGTCCGCCGCTCGCGGCCTCCTCGAGGGCCCCGCGCTCGATCACGACCGTGTGCGCCCAGAGCACGTCGTACGCCGACTCCTGCCCGAACGGCAGCACGGAGACGTCGGCGAGGTTCCGCGACGACCGGTACACGTGGTCGTTCCTGCCGTCGGTGAGGAGGAGAACCTTGCCCTCGACCCCGAGCGCGGCCAGGAAGGACACGAGATCGCGCGTCTTGGGCGCCTCCATGGACGGCATGTCCACGAGCACGACCCGGTCGTTCTCGGCCCGGTCGTTCAGCGCCGACCGGCGCGCGAGCGCGCGCACCTTCTTCGGGACGCGCTGGCGCCACGAGTGCGGGATGGGCGGGAACGCCACGCCACCTCCCTCCCACTGCACCGCGCGGATCGTTCCCTGGCGGGCCCGCCCCGTTCCCTTCTGGCGCCACGGCTTGCGGCTTCCGCCGGCCACGTCGCCCCGGGACTTGGCCGCGGCCGTGCCCTGGCGCTGGTTGGAGAGGTGCGCCTTGACCACCTGGTGCATGACGCCCTCGTGCACTACGCCGTCGAAGAGCGTGTCGGGAAGCGCTCGCGCCCTGCCCTTCTTGCCGTCTGCCTTGTAGTAGCGTGCCTTAAACATGGCTCACTTCGAAATCAGGACGTAACCGTCTCGTGAGCCGGGAACCCCGCCTTTGACGAACAGCAGGTTCCGCTCACCGTCTACGCGAACGATCTGGAGATTGCGGATCGTGGTCCTGGTGCCGCCCATGCGCCCGGGCAGCTTCTTGCCCTTGATGACGCGGGAGGGGTCGGTACCCGGGCCGAGCGATCCGGGGTTGCGGGACATCGGGTGGCCGTGGGACCCGGGACGACCCGCGAAGCCGTGCCGCTTCACGACGCCCTGGAACCCACGCCCCTTCGAGCGACCCGTGACCTTGACCCGGTCTCCGGGCGCGAACAGCTCCACGGTGAGCTCCTGGCCCACCTCGTAATCCTCGCCGTTCTCGACGCGGAACTCCCTCATCAGCCGGGGCGCCGCTTCCAGGCCGGCTTTGGCGGCGTGGCCCATCTCACCGCGAGGGGTGCGCTTCGCCTTCTTGGATCCGTAGCCGACCTGCACGGCCCGGTAGCCGTCGCGCTCCTCGGACCTCACCTCCACGACCGGGCAGGGCCCCGCCTCGATGACGGTCACGGGGACCTGCACCCCCTCGTCATCGAAGATCCGGGTCATCCCGATCTTCTTTCCGATCAATCCGGGCATCTCCGGAGCTCCTCCGTCAGTCGACCTTGATCTCGACGTCGACACCCGCCGGAAGATCCAGCTTGGTCAACGCGTCGATCGTCTGGGGGCGGCTGTCCACGATGTCGATGAGCCGCTTGTGCGTCCGGAGCTCGAACTGCTCACGACTCTTCTTGTCGATGTGCGGGGACCGGAGCACGGTCCAGCGCTGACGGCGCGTCGGGAGCGGGATCGGACCGTTCACGGTCGCACCCGTCTTCTGGGCGGTCCGCACGATGTCGGACGCCGTCTGATCGACCACCCAGTGGTCGAACGCCTTGAGCCGAATCCTGATTCTGTCTGCCATTGTCCTCTCCGTCGAGCGAAATCGGCGCGCCTACTCGATGATCTCGGTGACGACGCCGGCGCCGACCGTGCGGCCGCCCTCGCGGATCGCGAACCGCAGCTCCTTGTCCATCGCGATCGGCGTGATCAGCTCCACCTCCATCTCCACGTTGTCGCCCGGCATCACC
>JABAOE010015059.1_pt1 | contig 19086 bp, 15 predicted proteins | sample 7062141 | NCBI WGS metagenome assembly JABAOE01 (sample SAMN14538627, study PRJNA623070) | marine sediment metagenome | biome: marine biome [ENVO:00000428]; feature: marine pelagic biome [ENVO:01000023]; material: deep marine sediment [ENVO:00002113] | place: India: Gulf of Khambhat ... | reverse complement strand
TGTCCCACTCTTCCAGGTGAGCGCGCCACGCCCTGGCCGTGAGCGCCTCGGCGGCCCGCCCGAACCGCTCGGGGATCTCCTCCTCGGGAGCGGGCAGCTTCGTGATGTAGGCGTACCCGTGGGGGTAGATCATCTCGAGCCGGTGCAGGAGCAGCCCATAGCGCCGGCACATCTCCTCGGTCCCCGCCGCGAACGGGGCGGGATGGGTGTCCATCCAGTACCGGGAGGCGGGTCGCGGGAAGTGGACCGGGTCGCGCTCCCAGGAACCGGGCCCGGGCGCCGTGAACTCGAGATCGCCGGTGGGTGCGGTGGTCATCGTTCTTCCTCCCCCTTCTCGTGTCGGCCGCACGGACTCGCGGGCCGCGCGTCCACTTTCGCGCAGCTTCGGCCACCGTGCCCGGGGGGAGCGGGGAGGGAGCGCCCGCTGCTCGTCAGGCGGCGTGGGGACCGACCACCAGCACCGGCTGGCGTGCGATCCTGAACACGGTGCCGGCCACCGAGCCCTGGACGAGCCGGTCGAGCCCCGCCCGGGCATGGCTCCCCACGGCGAGCATGGCGCCGTCGCCTTCGGCGATCAGGCGCTGGGCCACGTGTTCGTCGGACCCGAGGTGCAGCCGTCGGACCTTCGGTCCGAGGGCGGCCCCGTCGCCCACGTCGACGTGGACGAGATCGAGCTCGACGCCGAGTTGGTAGGCGAGGCGGGCGGCCCAGTTGATGAGCGCCGCCTGGTCGTGGGACGGGTCGACCGCGACCATGATGCGGTCCACGTCCAGCGCCTCGGCGCATGCCGGCCCGACCACGAGCACGGGAGAAGTGGCGGCGGAGATCACCAGCTCGGCGATCGATCCCTTGAGGCCGTGATCGTCGAACAGTTCNNAGGCGATCGCGTCACCGGCCTCTTCGGCGATGGTCCTGCCGATGGCGGACGCCTGCACGACACGCCGTTCGATCCCGTAGGGCAGAGGGCCGAGGGTCGCATCGAGCTCGTCGATCCGGTCGGGGGCGTCACGGCGGATGTCGCGCACGACGGTGAGCACCGAGAGCGGCACGTCCAGCCGCCGTGCCAGGGCGAGCCCGATCGGCACCGCCCTGGCCGACTCGGGTGATCCGTCGACGGGCACCACGACGCCCCGGAGTGATTCGGCTGCCGGCATCGGCGCGTCCTCCCTTCTTCCTGCCCTCAGCCCACCAATCGTCCCGATGGGGCGAAAGGGACCTTCGTCCCGGCTAGACAGCGAACATGCTCGAGCGCGCGGAGCTTCCGCCGGAGGCGCGGTTGGTCAGGACCACCAGGGAGTTCTCGGCGGGGGACGTACCGGCCGGACTGCTGTCCGCGCACCGGATGGCCGAAGGGGTGTGGGGGCGGCTCTGCGTGCGGGCGGGCTCCGTCGTGTTCGTACTGGAGGACCCGGAGCGGTCCCGGTCACTCGAGGGCGGCGACGTGCAGGTGATCNNGCGATGTGCAGGTGATCGAGCCGGGGGTTCCCCACCGTGTCGAGCCCCGCGCCGGGGCCCGTTTCGTCGTGGAGTTCTACCGCTGAACGGGTCGGGGTGGGGTCAACCCGGCACCCGTTCGGTGACGCCCCACCGGACCGCGCCCGCGATCGACCCCTGCAGCATCCGGCAGAACCGCTGGAACCCACGGTCGGCGGGGCCGGCTTCCATCGTGTCGACCACCGGCGTCTTTCCGACCGAGGCCCAGTAGTAGGCACCCCAGGCCAGATCGTCGAGCAGTTCGTCGGCGCTCCACTCGGGGCCCCCGGCGGCGGCGAGCTCGGCCCGGTAGTGGTCGAGCAGTTCGGGCTCCCGGGCGAGCGTCTGGTCGGTGTGGCTGCAGGCGAGCGTCCACGACAGATCGAGACCCGGGAACGACCGCATCGCGGTCTGCCAGTCGAGGATCACGGGCTCCCCGTCACGAAAGACCACGTTGTCGAGCTCGTAGTCCATGTGGACGAACGTCCACGGCCGACCGGCGAACGTCTCGAGGTTGGCCTCGATGTCGGCGATGAAGTTGGCCTCGAGGTGGTCGTGGAGGTCGGCGGGGTACCAGTCGAGCCCGAGTACGGGCCAGCGCTCCCAGTTCTCCAGGGTGATGGGGATCCCGGCGCGCAGGGCCGGTTCGGCCCAGTCGACCAGCCAGTCGAGCTCGGTGAGCTGGTCGTCCATCCAGAAGCGCCCGTGCATGTGGGCCAGATCGCCGACGAGCCGGTGGAGACGGTCGAAGGTGGTGCCGGTGAGCAGGTCGCCCTTCTCGCCGTCGACCCGCTCGAGGACGAGTGTGGCGTGGTGGGTCTCCGGGTCGAAGAGGTTGACGTAGCAGCGGGCCAGGTGCAGCCCGACCCGATCGGTCATCGTCCGGTAGAACCCGGCCTCCCGCTGGTAGGAGAGCATCACCGACGCGTACATCCGGGCCACATCCGAATCGAGGGGGCATTTCACGATGAACTCGGCGGGCAGGTGGGTGGGTTCGGCCCAGTCGACCTCCACGACGCCGACCTCCCCGAGGGCGCCCACGAAGCCGTCCATGGGCGACGTCGTCAGTGCCGCGATCGCGGGTGGCGAATGGCCCGCCTCTTCGAGTGCGTCGTGGAGCCAGTCGGCGTCGAGGCCGCCGAGCGATGCGAGGATCTCGGCCAAGAGGAGGGTTCCCTTCCGTTGAGGCTGAAGCCCGAATGTAGTGGTCGCGTAAGGTCCGGGAACGCAGACCCGGAGACGGACGGGGGAGGGCATGGGACAACTCGACGGGCGGATCGCGGTCGTGACCGGAGCCGGCGACGGGATCGGTGCCGCCGTCGCCCGCAGGTTCGCGGCGGAGGGGGCCAGGGGTGTGGTGATCGCGGAGATCGACGAGGCGAGCGGTCGGGCCGTGGCCGACGAACTCGGCGACGTGGGGCTGTTCGTGGCCACCGATGTGGGCGACAAGGCGCAGGTCGAGGCGATGGTGGGGGCGGCGGTCGATCGTTGGGGAACCCTCGACATCCTGGTCAACAACGCCTGGGGCGGTGGTGAGATCAGCCGGGTCGAACGCAAGACCGCCGAGGGCGTGCAGCGGGGGCTCGACGTCGGCTTCCTGGGTCCGCTGTGGGCGATGGTCGCGGCCCACGCGATCATGAAGCCCAACGGCTACGGGCGGATCGTCAACATGTGCTCGCTCAACGGCGTCAACGCGCACATGGGGACACTGGAGTACAACGCCGCCAAGGAGGCGCTCAGGACCGCCACCCGCACCGCGGCGCGGGAGTGGGCCGACACGGGGATCGTCGCCAACGTGGTGTGCCCGGCGGCCAAATCGGCGTCGTTCAATGCGGTGATGGCACGGCACCCCGAGCTCCTGGCTGCGGCCGACGCGGCCAATCCCATGGGCCGGATCGGTGACTGCGACGACGACATCGCCCCGGTCGTGGTGTTCCTGGCGAGCGAGGGATGCGGCTACATGACCGGCAACACGTTGTTCGTCGACGGCGGCGGTCACATCAACGGATCGTCCTGGGCCCCCGACCTCGGGGAGTAGGCCGATCGGCTCACTTCAGCGGTGACCATGCCGATTGTTGCGGCATGGAGGGGCAGCGACGAACCCCACTGCGCAGCGCGCGACGAGTCGGCTCGGTAACCCCGGTGCTGCGCCGGCTGTACCGGGGCCACCGGACCCGGCTCCTCGTGCTGCTCTCCGCGTCGTTCCTGGGTGGTCTCGCCCAGGCCGCCGTGCTGGTCTCGCTCGTCAACGTCGGCGTGGGCCTCGCGGCCGGAGACTCGACCCTCCAGGGGTCGTTGGGTCCGGTCGGCGGGTTCCGCGCCGCGCCCGGAACACTCCTCCTGGTGGCGGTGTGCTTCCTGGCGCTGACCGTTCTGTTGGAGGTCGTCGCCTCCGTCGGGGCCGCCCGTCTGAGCATCGAGATCCTGGCCCGGGAGCGCACGGAGGCGTACGGCGCGTGGGCTGACGCGACGTGGGCGGTGCAGGACGCCGAGCGCAGTGGCCGGCTCCAGGAGCTGCTGTCGAAGAACGCCGCCTGGAGCGGCACGGCGGTCAACAGTTCGACGGCGGGGCTGGTGGCGGCATGCAACCTGAGCGCGCTCGCATCGGCGGCCGTCCTCGTCGAACCGGTGGTCGCGCTGGTCCTGGTGTCGGCGGTCGGCGTGCTGGTGGTCGCGGCCCGACCTCTGCTCACCGCGACCCGACGGCGCACCGAGGTGCTGTCGGTGCTCAACGTGGACTTCGCGAACCTGATCGCGCGCAACGTCACGTTGGCGCGCGACGTCCGGACCTTCGACGTCGGGTCCGAGGTCGGCGCCGGGGTCGAGTCGGAGATCCGGCGGCTCTCGGACCGGTGGTTCGCCGTCCGGGTCCTCAACCGCATGAGTCCGGTCCTGTTCCGGAACGCGGCGCTCGCACTGGTGATCGTGGCGGTCCTCGTGGTGCACCTCACCGGGTGGGGGAACCTCGCGGCCATGGGAGCCGTGGTGGTGATCCTCCTGCGCAGCCTGGGCTACGCCGGGACGATCCAACGCAGCCTCCAGGAGGTCCACAACTCCGTCCCGTGGCTCGCGCAGCTGTGGGACCGGGTCGAGCACTTCCGGGCCAACCCGGTCGAACGGACCGGGGCGCCCCTCGACCGGATCGATTCGCTCCGGTTCCGATCCGTGGGGTTCGCCTACGACCCGGCTCCGCCGAGGTCCGTGATCCTCCACGACATCGACTTCGAGGTCCGGCGCGGCGAGTCGATCGGCATCGTCGGCCCGTCGGGTGCCGGCAAGTCCACACTGGTCGAGTTGCTGCTACGGCTCCACGAGCCGACCGAGGGGCGGATCCTGGTGAACGGCGACCCGGCCTCCGGGTTCGACCTCGCCGACTGGTACGGGCGGGTGGGCTACGTCCCCCAGGATGTCGTGACCTTCGACGGCAGCATTCGGGACAACATCGCCTTCTTCCGGCCGGGGGTCGACCATGCAGCCGTCGAACGGGCCGCTCGACGGGCCCATCTCCACGACGAGGTGGTCGCGCTCCCGGACGGGTACGACACCCTCGTGGGTGAGCGGACCGGTCGTCTGTCGGGTGGCCAGCGTCAGCGACTGGCACTGGCTCGTGCGCTGGTCGCCGATCCCGACGTGCTCGTACTCGACGAGCCCACGAGTGCGTTGGACATGGCCTCGGAATCGATGGTGCGGGAGACCCTCGACGAACTGGCGGCCACGACGACGTTGTTCGTCGTGGCCCACCGCCTCTCGACCCTGGCTGCCTGTCAGCGGATCCTGGTGCTCGAGTCGGGTCGGCTGACCGCGCTCGACACCCCGGACCGGGTGATCGAGAGCAACGAGTTCTTCCGCGAGGCGAACCGCCTCGCCCGGTTGTGATCGCCCGGGCGGCGGCCGACGCCGTCGGGAGCACCGCAGTGGCCGACCCCATCCCGGCCACGGTGATGGTCCTGTCCCGCAACTCGGCGGCCACGCTGCGGGAAGCGCTCGACTCGGTGGTGGACTTCGCAGAGATCATCGTGTGCGACGGGGGATCGACCGACGACACCATCGGCGTCGCCCGTCGGGCCGGGGCCCGCGTGATCGATCAGGACCCGCGGTTCCAGGACGCGACCGGTCGGCTCCGGGACTACGCGGGCGCCCGTCTCCAGGTCGTGGAGGCGGCGTCACAACCCTGGGTCCTGCACCTCGACGCCGACGAGCGCGCCACTCCCGATCTGGTCGCCGCGCTCCGGGTCGTCGCCGAGACGTCCGAGCCCGCGGCCTATCGGTGCACCGCGCACCACCTGGTCGACGGGACGTCGGTCGCTTCCGCGGCGAACTACCCGATGTGGTACCTCCGTTTCTTCCACCGCGACTCCGTGACCGGCTACCTCGGACCGATCAACGAACGCCCCGAGTTCGCAGAGGGGGTCCCGGTACGCGATCTCGACGAGTCGTTCCTCATCCCGATGCCGCCCTTGCGGGCGGTCCTGCGCAAGTGGGCCCGGTACCAGCGCATCGTCCTGGCCGACGGCAGGCACCGGTCTCCTGCGGAGTGGTGGCGTGAGGAGCGCCCGCGCCGATGGCGGGAGGTCCGCTGGCTGGCGTGGAGGGTCTGGAAGAGCCGGAGGGCCGAACCCGGGCCGCACATGCCGCTTCGCTACGACGTCGCCCGGGTCGGGTTCCATCTCGCGGGGATGGTGTCGAGCGGGCTCGGCGCGTGCCTGCCGGTCGGCCGCATGAACGGCGGCCACCGATGACCGTGGCGAGCTACGCCCGCCGGCGTCTGGCCCCGGCCGAAGCCACTCTGCGCTATGTCAGGGCGGGATCGGGCACGATCCGCTACCTCGGATGGTTGGGCCATCAGAACCTCGGGGACGAGGCGGTTCACCAGGCGGCCGCCCGCTATCTCGCTCCGGGCACGTTGGCGTGGCGGCCCGAGCGCGTCCCGTCCCCGTTCGGCGGGGTGGCGGGTCGGCTCACCCACACCATGACGATGCTCGGCGGGGGCACTCTCCTCGGGGGCCGGTACATCGACGACTTCGTCGCGGCCCCCCGTGAGCAGCGGGCCGTCTTCGGGTCGGGCGTCATCGACCCCGCCTTTCCCCACAGCTACCGAGGTGGCGCCGGGTCGCTCGACCGGTGGGTCGACGCGATCCGTGACGTCCCGGTGCTCGGGGTGAGGGGCCCCCGCTCGCAGGAGATCCTCGCCGAGCGGGGTGTGGCGGCGGAGGTCATCGGCGATCCGGTGGCCGCGTACGTCTGCCCGGAGGGGCACTGGGATCCGGTCGAGCGGACCATCGGTCTCAACGTGGGCCAGTCCAACGGCGCGGTCTGGGGGTCGGAACTGTCGTTGCTCGCCGGGATCGCCGACTCGATCCGCGCGCTGGTGGCGGACGGTTGGTCGGTGGAGTACTACGTCGTGTGGCCCGGTGACCTGGAGGTCACCCGGATGATCGCCCGTGACACCGGCACCGCGAACGCGCCGATCCACACGATCTACGTCGATCCCGAGGAGTTCCTCCTGCGGAGCCGGCACCTCACCGCGTTCGTCGGGCTCAAGCTGCACGCGGTGGCCCTGGCGACGTGTGCCGGTGTCCCGAGCGCCTCGATCGAATACCACCCGAAGTGTCGTGACTTCATGGCCTCGATCGGCCTCGACCGGTTGGTCGTCCGCTCGGATGAGATCTCGGGGCCGGCAGTCGGCGAACTGGTCGCTCGGCTGGTCGCCGAGGGCCCGGCGATCTCGGCCGCCGCCCGAGACCGGCTCACCGACCTCCGGGCGTTGCAGCAGGCCGCGGCATCCCGGCTGGTCGCGCTCGCGCGGGGCTGACGCGTCAGCCGCCGCCGTGGCGTCGGCCCACGATCACGGACAGGTCCTCGGCGACGCGCAGTTCGGTGCAGTGCAGCGACGGGTGGTGGACCCAGTGGATCCGGGCCCGGTCGGGTTCGTCGCGGAAGCGGGGCGGCCAGGTGGTGGCGGGGGTGAAGTCGTCGACGGTCATGATCCCGCCGATCGAGAGGACCGCGTCCGGGTCCACCGGCTGGGGTTCGGCGTCCCGGCCCGGCCCCGCGCCGGTGTGTTTGCCGCCGGCCGGGCCACCGTCGAGCACGAGAAGGTCGAAGGGTCCCCGCTCGAACAGCCCGGCCGCGTCGCCGGTGACGATCTCCACGCGGGGGTCGTCGGCGTGGACGGCGCGGGCCGCGTCGGCCCGGGCCGGATCGATCTCGAAACTGACGACCGACACCTCGGGATGGGCGCTGCAGGTCATCCAGGCGACGCCGGTTCCCGTTCCCGTGCCGGCCTCGCCGATGCGACCGCCGCCCGGCACCCCGGCGGCGAGGGCCTGGAGCAGCCGGCCGGTCTCGGGCCGGATGCAGTGCTCGAAACCGATCGCCTCGGCCGCGTCGACCGAGGCCCGCACGCGGGGCGGGATGTGCATCCCGCGCGGTGGATGGGTGTACGAGGCGGTCCCTCCGAGTGACATGGGGAAGATTGTTTCAGACGGCGATGATCTCGCCATGCGGACACATGAACCATCCGTCGGGATGGCCGGCCCACTCCCGCCATGCGGTGGCGATCTGCTCGATGCCGTCGTCGTCGAGCAGGCCCTGCTCGATGGCATTGGTCGCGTAGCCGGACTCGAGCACCCGGTCCGCCCACACCCCGGCCCACCACTCCCGGCTCTCCGGGTCGGCGAAGGTCCACGTGGACGACGTCGCCCGCACCGTCTCGAACCCGGCCCCGTGGGCCCAGCCGAGCAGGTGACGTCCCGCGTTGGCGTCGTGGCCGGCGTGGGCCGTCATCGCCTGGTAGACGGCCATCCAGCGGTCGAGCCCGTCGGAGGCCGGCGCCCAGCTCATGGCGCCGAAGTCGGCGTCGCGGGCGGCGACGATCCCGCCGGGCCGGACCACCCGGCGCATCTCGGTGAGCGCGGCGACGGGGTCGCGCAGATGCTGGAGCACCTGATGGGCGTGGACGACGTCGAAGCTGTCGTCGTCGGCGTCGAGTGCGTAGGCGTCGCCGACCCGGAACGAAGCCGCGGCCCCGTGATCGGCCGACGCCTGCTCGATGATCTCGGGTGAGGAGTCGATGCCCACGACCTCGCCGGGGGCGACCCGGGCCGCGAGATCGGCGGTGATCGTGCCGGGCCCGCATCCGACGTCGAGCACCCGCAGGCCGGGGTGCAGGTGGGGGATCAGGTGGGCGGCCGAGTTCTCGACGGTGCGCCACGAGTGGCTTCTCAACACGGACTCGTGGTGACCGTGGAGGTACGGCTCGGGCGTGGGGCTCACGGCGCCTCGGGCTGGAAGCGGCGGGCCACCACTCGGTGGTGGGCCAGCATCTCGTCGAGTCGGTCGGACACGAGGCGGCCGTCCCGCACGACGGGACGACCGGCGACGATCGTGTCGCGGACGGCTGCGGGGCCGCACCGCAGCCACCCCTCGATCGGGTCGTCGAGTACGCCGGCGAACACCGGACCCTCGAGGTCCCAGACGGCGAGGTCGCCGACCGCCCCCACGCAGAGCTCCCCGATCTCACCGGCGCGGCCCAGGCATCCCGCTCCGCCCCGGGTGGCGATCTCGAGCGCGGTGCGGGCGGTCATCGCCGCGGTTCCCGAGACCAGCTTCCCCTGCAGCATCGAGAGCCGGGCCTCCTGCCACAACGAGGCGCTGTCGGCCGAGGACGACCCGTCGCAGCCGAGACCGACCGGGCAACCCGCGCGGCGCAGATCGACCACCGGGGCGATGCCCGACGACAGGATCATGTTGGAGCTCGGGCAATGGGCCACGCCCACCCCCGCCGCGCCGAGCCGCGCCACCTCTCCGGGGTCGGCCCGCACGACGTGGGCTCCCCAGCTGCGCGCCGTCAGCCACCCCACGTCCGCGTAGTAGTCGACGGGACGCATGCCGAAGGTCGCCAGCGCGTAGTCGACGTCCTCGCTGTTCTCGGCCAGATGGGTGTGGAGCCGCACGTCGAGCCGCTCGGCGAGCTCGGCGCTGCGGCGCATGAGGTCGGGGGTCACGCTGAACGGCGAGCACGGAGCGAGCGCGACCCGCACCATGGCGCCGTGGGCCGGGTCGTGCCAGCGGGCCACGTGCCGTTCCGACTCCGCCAGGATGTCGTCCTCGTCGCGCACGGCGTCGTCCGGCGGCAGCCCGCCGTCCTTCACCGACAGGCTCATCGAGCCGTAGGTCGGGTGGAACCGCATCCCGAGGTCGCCGGCCGCGGCGATCTCGGCGGCGAGGAGGTCGCCGGCGCGGGGCGGATGGATGTAGTGGTGGTCGCTCGACGTCGTGCAGCCGGACAGCGCCAGCTCCGCGAGGCCGACCCAGGCCGCGGTGTGCACCGCGTCCTCGTCGAGGGCGGCCGTCCACAGCGGGTAGAGCTCCTCGAGCCAGCCGAACAGCGGCGCCGAGGTCATCGGCGCGTAGGCCCGGGTGAGGTTCTGGTAGAGGTGGTGGTGGGTGTTGACCAGACCCGGGGTGACGAGGCACCCGTCGGCCGAGATCGTCTCGGCGGCGGTGGGCGCCGGGTCGGTGGATGCGCCCACCCCGACGACGATCCCGTCGCCGATCGCGACCCAACCCCCTGGCAGCTCCCGGCGCTCGTCGTCGAGTGTGGCCAGGAGTCGTGCGTCGCGGACGAGCAGGTCGACAGCGCCGCCGGTCGTCGTCATGGGTTCTCGGTGTCGTCGATGGCGTTCAGGTAGTTGTAGATCGTGATCCGGCTCACGCCCATGATCCCGGCGATGTCGTCGACCGCGCCCCGCAGGAGGAATGCGCCGCGTTCGTGGAGCATGCGCACCACCGCCTGCTTCTGATCACGGGTCCATTCGCCGGCGGCGGTGTCGAGCTCCCGCTCGGCCATCCACACGAGCTCGTCGAGTGCGCCGCGGAGGGTGGGGGCCGGAAGCTCCTCCGGTGTGGCCGCCACCTGGAGGCGGACGGACGTCGCACCGTTGGTCATCGCCGCCCGCACCATCGCCGCGATCCCGTCCGTCACGAGGTCGAGACGGCCCTGCACCGACGATGCGAACGGTCCCAGGTCGACCACGAGGTCGCGGTCGGTGAAGGCGTCCACCGCCGCGGTCACGTGCGGGCCCGGGTTGCCCTCGACGAAGGGTTCGACGAGGAACTCCGCGGCGATCTCGTGATGACTCGGGTCTCCGTCGGAGGCCATCCGCCCAGCGTAGGCCACTGCGCCGATTTGTACATTTTGTAAAGCCGTGGTGGTAGCGTCGCGACATGGCGACGGCCGATCTGCGCATCGACATCGACCGGCTGCTGGGCCGGCTCGCGGCGCTCGCCGAGATCGGCGCGATCGACGGAACGGATGGGTGCGCCCGCCTGGCACTCACCGACGAGGACAGGGCCGGGCGCGACCTCGTCGTGACCTGGATGCGGGACCTCGGCCTGGAGGTCACCGTCGATCGCATCGGCAACGTGATCGGCATCCTGGCCGGTGCATCCGACGGCGCGCCGGTCATGTGCGGATCCCACATCGACACCGTGCGCACCGGGGGCCGCTACGACGGCAATCTCGGGGTGCTCGCCGGGCTGGAGGTCATCGAGACGGTGACGGCGGCGGGCCTCACGCCGGCCCGCCCCCTGGCCGTGGCGTTCTTCACCGACGAGGAGGGGTCGCGCTTCCCGCCCGACATGCTCGGCAGCCTCGTCTACGTCGGCGGCCTCCCCCTCGAGGAGGCGCTCGACGTGGTCGCCATCGACGGCGCGATCCTGGGCGACGAGCTCGAGCGCATCGGCTACGCCGGTCCCGCACCCGTGCCGGGTCTCGTCCCCCACGCGTTCGTCGAGTTGCACATCGAGCAGGGTCCCGTGCTCGAGGCCGAGGGGGTCACCATCGGCGCCGTCGAGAGCGTGCAGGGGATCAGCTGGCAGGAGTTCACCGTCGTCGGCCAGTCCAACCACGCGGGCACCACGCCCATGCACCTGCGCCACGACCCGGGGTTCGTCGCGGCCGCCGCGGCCGCCTTCGCCCGGGAACTGGCCACCGAGCTCGGGCCCCCGCAGGTGGCCACCGTCGGGCGGCTGTCGCTCGACCCCGACCTGGTCAACGTGGTCCCCGCGTCGGCGACCTTCACCGTGGATCTCCGCAACACCGACGAGCCCGCCCTCCGCGAGGCGGAGCGGCGGTTCGCGGACTTCGTCACCACGGCGGCCGCGGCCGAGGGGTGCACGGTGGAGTCCCGGACCCTCGCCCGCTTCGAGCCGGTGGTCTTCGATCCCGCGATCGTGACCGCGGTCGAAGCCGCCGCCACCCGACTCGGCCACTCGGTGCGGCGCCTGCCGTCCGGTGCGGGCCACGACGCCCAGATGCTGGCCCGGGTGTGCCCGACCGCGATGATCTTCACGCCGAGCAAGGACGGCGTGAGCCACAACCCGGCCGAGTACACCGCGCCGGACGACCTCCGGGCGGGGGCCGACGTGCTCCTCCAGGTGATGCTGACCCTGGCATCGGAGCGCTGATGGCACACACGACCCCACCCCTCACCCCGATGTCGCTGAGCACCCTCATGGGCCGCGTCGTCCACGAGTGGGAGACCCGCAAGAAGATCTTCGATCTCCCCAACGCCCGGATCTGGCGTCCCGACCCCGACGTCGATCTCTCGTTCGAGTTCCTCGGGCGGCGCTGCGCCACGCCGGTCGGTCCCGCCGCCGGTCCCCACAGCCAGATGGCGCAGAACATCGTCCTGGCGTGGCTCGGGGGCGGCCGGCTGTTCGAGCTGAAGACCGTCCAGGTGCTCGACGATCTCGAGATCGGCCGTCCGTGCATCGACATGGAGACGATCGGGTTCAACATCGAGTGGAGCCAGGAACTCGAGGTGGCCCAGAGCCTCGAGGAGTACGTCAAGGCGTGGATGGCGATCGATGTGCTCCGGCGCTGGGCGCCCCTTCGGGAGTTCGTCGGCGACGATCCGGGATCCCACGTGTTCGACATGTCGGTGGGCTACGACCTCGAGGGCATCCGCACCGAGAAGGTGGCCTCGTTCATCCGGGGCATGCACGACGCCGCCGCGGTGATCGACTCGCTCCGGCCCCAGCTGACCGGCCCGTTCGCCGAGTTCGCCGACCTCGACTTCGAACCGGTGATCTCGAAGACCCTGACCCTGTCGACGTTCCACGGCTGCCCGCCGGAGGAGATCGAGTCGATCACCACGCATCTGATCGACGAGCACGACCTCGACGTGATCGTGAAGCTCAACCCGACCCTGCTCGGGTTCGAGAACGTGGCGGCGCTCCTGCACGACGAGCTCGGCTACCACGACATCCCGTTGCACCGGGAGGCGTTCGACGCCGACCTGCAGTTCGATCGGGGGGTGGAGCTCATCGGCGAGCTGCGCGACTATGCCGCCGAACGGGGCCGCCACTTCGGCATCAAGCTCACCAACACCCTCGTGGTGGGGAACCACCGGGGCTTCATGCCCGAGGACACGATGTACCTGTCGGGCCCGCCCCTGCACGTGATCTCGACCCGCCTCCTCGGCCGTCTCGCCGACGCCCTCCCCGGGCAGCTCGCCATCCCCGGCCACGACGGCGACATCCTCGTGTCGTTCTCGGCCGGGGTCACCAAGGCCAACCTGGCCGACACCGTGGCCACCGGGCTCAACCCGGCCACGATCTGCTCCGACCTCCTGAAGCCGGGCGGGTACGGCCGGCTGGCCCCCATGCTGCGGGGTCTCGCCGACGAACTGCGGGCTGCGGGCTGCGCCGATCTGGCGTCGTACCGGGCCCGACGGCTGGCGGAGGCGGACGCCGCGGGTCACGGGTCGACGATCGCCCACTACGTCGAACGACTCCGGGGTGAGGACGGCGATCCCTACCGTCTCGACGCCAATCAGAAGCTGCCCCGCCACGTCGACCACGAGCTGGAGATGTTCGGCTGCGTGGCCTGCAACTTCTGCATCACCGTGTGCCCGAACGACGCCTTCTTCAGCATCAAGAGCCTGGAGGGGATGCCGGATCGTCAGCAGTACCTCCTCTTCACGGAGCTCTGCAACGAGTGCGGCAACTGCCTGGTGTTCTGCCCCGAGGAGGGCGACCCGGCCATGATCAAGCCGCGGTTGTTCACCGACCCGGATGTGTTCGGGGGCCGGGAAGGGCAGGGGTTCCTGCTCACCGACGGGGTGATCACCGACGCCCGGGCCGACGACGGGACCGTGGCCCTCGTGCAGCAGCTTCTCGACTCTGAGCAGGGCCTGCCCCTCGGTGAGGTGCGACGCTGATGGCACGCGTGGTCACCGTCGGCGGGGCCCAGCTCGGCCCGATCGCCCGCGACGACAGCCGGGCCGATGTGGTCGCCCGCCTCATCGCCCTGCTGCGGGAGGCGGCCGACGCCGGCTGCCGGCTCGTGGCGTTCCCCGAGCTGGCCCTCACGACGTTCTTTCCCCGCTGGTACACCGACGAGGTCTCGGGACACGACCACTTCTTCGAGACCGAGATGCCGGGGCCCGAGACCAAGCCGCTCTTCGACGAGGCGCTGGTGCGCGGGATCGGGTTCTCCCTCGGCTACGCCGAGCTGACCCCCGACGGGCACCGCTACAACACCACCGTCCTCGTCGACGACACGGGGTCGATCGTCGGCCGCTACCGCAAGACCCACATCCCCGGCCACGACTCCGACGAGCGATGGCGACCGTTCCAGCACCTCGAGCGCCGGTACTTCGAGGAGTCCCAGGAGGGATTCCACGTCTGGAACGCCTTCGGGGGTCGGGTCGGGATCGCCACGTGCAACGACCGTCGCTGGCCCGAGACGTACCGCGAGATGGGACTCCAGGGCGTGGAGCTCGTCCTCATCGGGTACAACACGCCGATCCACTACGCGCCGGACCCCGACCAGGACCGGCTCCAGGGCTTCCACAACCACCTCGTCATGCAGGCCGGCGCCTACCAGAACGGCACCTGGGTCGTCGGGGTGGCCAAGGGGGGCGTCGAGGAGGGGGTCGAGTCACTGTCCGAATCGGCCATCATCGCCCCGTCGGGCGAGATCGTCGCCCGCGCCGGGACCACCGGCGACGAGCTGATCGTGGCCGAGGTCGACCTCGACCACTGCGAGCGCTACCGGGGGACCGTGTTCGACTTCGAGAAGTACCGTCGGCCGGAGATGTACCGGCGCATCTCATCGCAGAAGGGGGTCTGGTTCTGAGTCGGTTCACGCTCAACGGCGCCCCGGTCGAAGCCGGCGACGGGCACGAGCACCTGCTCGCCGCGCTCCGCGACGAGCTCGGCGTGCTCTCGCCGAAGGACGGCTGCGCGCCGAGCGGGCAGTGCGGGTGCTGCACCGTGCTGGTCGACGGCAAGGCCCGGGTCGCGTGCCAGACGCCGATGGACAGGGTCGAGGGAGGCGAGGTGGTGACCCTGGAGGGGCTCGATCCGGCCGAGCGCGAGCGGATGGCCGCCGCCTTCGCCGCCCAGGGTGCGGTCCAGTGCGGGTTCTGCACACCGGGCATCGTGATGCGCACCAAATCGATGCTCGACAAGAAGGGGGCCGGGCTGACCCGGGAGTGGGCGGCCCGGATGCTGGGCGGGCATCTGTGTCGCTGCACCGGCTACACGAAGATCCTCGACGCGGTGGAGGCGCTGGCCGCCGACGAGGTGCCGGTGGCGGTGGCCCCCAAGGGGGTGGGGTCGCGCGGCATCAAGTACGAGGCGGCCGAGCTGTCCCTCGGGGACCGGCCCTTCATCGACGACATGATGCCGGCCGGCCTGCTCCACGGCGCCTTCCATCTCGCCGCCCATTCCCGGGCCGAGGTGCTGGCGATCGACACGACGGCGGCGCGGGCGGAGCCGGGCGTCGAGGCCGTGTTCACCGCGGCCGACGTGCCCGGCGAACTGCGATCGGGCCTGATCCACAAGGACTGGCCCGCGTTCATCCCCGTCGGGGGGCGGACGAGCTACCTGGGCGACGTGCTCGCCATGGTGGTGGCCGTCGACCGTCCCACGGCCCGCCGGGCCGCCGCGCTGGTCGCCGTCACCTACGACGTGCTGACCCCCCTGACCAATCCGATCGCGGCGCTGGCGAGCGACGAGGACGCGGTCTGGCAGCTCGACGGCAACGTGCTGTCGACGTCGAGCTACCGCCGGGGCGACGTCGACACCGCGCTGGCCGGGTCGGCCCACGTGGTCAGGGAGACCTTCCAGACCCAGCGGGTCGACCACGCCTTCCTCGAACCCGAGTCGACCCTCGCGGTGCCCGTCCCGGCCGGTGAGCCCCTTCCGCTCACCACGGGGGGCACCGACGGCGCGCCCGTCGACTTCGACCGGCTGATGGTCTACTCCGGGGGCCAGGGGATCTGGGACGACCGCGACGACATCGCCCGCCTGCTCGCGGTCGAGCCCGAGGTCGTGGTCACCGAGCTCGTCAGCAACGGGGGCGCCTTCGGCGGCAAGGAGGACATGTCGAACCAGGCCCAGACGGCGCTCGCCGCGTGGGTGCTGGGACGCCCGGTGAAGACGACCTTCTCGCGTGAGGAGTCGTTCCTGGTCCACACCAAACGCCACCCCATCCGCCTCGACTACGAGGCCGGCTGCGATGCGGAGGGACGGCTCACCGCGCTCCGGGCCCGACTGATCGGCGACAGCGGGCCGTACGCCTCGGTCGGCATGAAGGTTCTCGAGCGGGCGGCCGGCCACGCGTCCGGGCCGTACGTCGTGCCCAACATCGACGTGGAGTCGGTGGCGGTCCGCACCAACAACCCCGTGTGCGGGGCCTTCCGGGGGTTCGGCGCCAACCAGGCCCAGTTCGCCATGGAGGGCGTGATCGACCGGCTCGCCGAGGCGGTCGGCATCAGCGGGTGGGAGATGCGGAGCCGCAACGTGGTCGAGCCGGGGGCCGTGTGGGGGCCGGGGCAGATCATGGACGACGGCAGCCTCGGGGGCCGGGCCTGCCTCGACGCGCTGCGCCCGGCGTACGACGAGGCGGTCGATGCGGGCAAGCCGGTCGGTCTGGGGCTCGGGCTCAAGAACTCGGGTCTCGGCAACGGCCTGGTCGAGGTGGCCCGGGCGGTCGTGCACTTCCGGCCCGACGGCACGGTCGAGGTCCGCCACTGCTGGACGGAGATGGGCCAGGGCGTGCACACGGTCGCCCTCCAGGTCGCCGTCGAGGAGCTCGGCGTGAGCCCGGAGCAGGTCGTGGTGATCGTCGACTCCACCCGTGAGCTCGGTGCCGGCCAGACCACCGGCAGCCGGGGCACGCTCATGGGTGCGGGCTCGGTCGCCGACGCGTGCCGGGCCGCGATGGCGGACGGGTGCCGGATCGGGGTCGACTACGAGGGCGAGTACCGGGTCGATTGGACGAACTCGCTGAACGACGCGGTCGAGCACCCGGTCATCCACTCGACCTTCGGGTACGCGGCGCAGATGGTCGTGCTCGACCCCGACACCGGCGAGGTGGAGAAGGTGGTGGCGGCCCACGATGTCGGCCGGGCCGTCAACCCGCTGCTGTGCGAGGGCCAGATCGAGGGCGCCGTGCACATGGGGCTCGGCTACGCGCTCACCGAGGGCTTCCCGTGCGATGCCGACGGACGCCCGGTCAACTCCACCCTGCGGAGCCTCGACATCATCCGGCCGAAGGACATGCCGCCGGTCGAGGTCATCCTCGTCGAGGCGCCCCAGCCCGACGCCCCGTACGGCATCAAGGGTGTGGGCGAGATCGGGCTGGTGCCCACCGCCGGTGCGGTGGCGGCGGCGCTGTGGGCCCTCGACGGCCGATGGCGGGCCGAGCTCCCCTTCGTCAACGAAGCCAACCGCGAACGGGAGGCCGCGTGGACCTGAGCCAGACCCTCGAGCCGGATCAGACCCCGGGACTCGTCTGTGCCCACCACCACCTCTACTCGGCCCTGGCCCGGGGCATGCCGGCGCCACCCCGCACCCCGGCGGGATTCCTCGAGATCCTCGAACTCGTCTGGTGGCGCCTCGATCGTGCCCTCGACGCCGACACCATCGAGTGGTCGGCCAAGCTGGGCGCCCTCGAGGCGCTGGAGCGGGGCTGCACCGCGATCATCGACCACCACGAGTCGCCGAACTTCATCGACGGATCGCTGTCGATCATCGCCGCCGCGTGCGCGGAGGTGGGGGTACGGGTCCGCACCGCCTACGGCGTGACCGACCGACACGGGCCGGACGGGGCGGCGGCCGGGCTGGCGGAGAACGACCGCTTCCTGCGGGAGGGGGGCGAGGGCATGGTCGGCCTCCACGCCGCCTTCACCTGTTCCGACGACACGATCGCGGCCGCCGCGGAGCTGGCCCGCACCCACCGGGTCGGTGTGCACGTCCACGTCGCCGAGGGCGACGCCGACACCTGGGACCGCCTGCGGGGTCACACCGCCGACGACTGGCTCCTGATCCACGGCGTGCACCTCCCCGACGAGCACGGCCTCACCGGAACGCTGATCCACAATCCCCGCTCCAACATGAACAACGCGGTGGGCTACGCGGCGCCCACCCGGTTCGCGAACCCGGTGGGGCTCGGGACCGACGGCATCGGCGCCGACATGCTCGACGAGTTCCGGGTGGCGTACGTGAAGGCGCGGGAGGCCGACGTCACCGCCACCCCCGAGCTGCCGTGGTCCTGGCTGTCCACCGGCTGGGATCTGTTCCCCGAGGCCCGGCGGGATCGGGTGACGTGGAACTACGCGCCGATGGACCCCTGGCGCCTGGCCTACACGACGGGGGTCTCGCCCACCCGGGTCGAGATCGACGGCGAGGTGGTCTACGCCGACGGTGCCGCCACCCGGGTCGACGGCGCCGAGATCCGGGCGAAGGCGGCCGAGGCCGCCACCCGCTTGTTCACGAGACTGGAGAACCTGTGATGAACCCAGACGGAGGGGTGATGGCCGACCCCGGTCTCGCCGTGTTCGGGGAGTTCGATCCCGACGGCCGCGACGCCTACGACCACGCGGTGGCCCGTTTCCGCGAGAACAACATCGTGCTCCCGACCTTCGCGCAGCTCGCCGATCCGGCCACGATCCCCCAGCCGATCATCGACTCGCTCGCCGGGGTCGACAAGGACGCGGGCGATCCCCGCAACCTGTTCCGGGTCCACTGGTTCAACAACGCCGACGGCAGCGGCCCGAACGAGGTGCCCGACCACATCGAGCTGCCGCCCGAGCTGACCGGGGTCGACGCGCGGATCGTGCTGGCCCTCGGCAACCGGTTCCCGATGATCGGCGCCCACAAGGTGCTCGCCGCCTACGCCTGTCTCGTGGCCCGGCTCGTGACCGGCCGGTTCGACCCCACGCGCAACCGGGCGGTGTGGCCCTCGACCGGCAACTACGCGCGGGGCGGGGTCGCCATCTCGCGGATCATGGGGTGTCGGGGCGTGGCGGTGCTCCCCGAGGGGATGAGCCGTGAGCGCTTCGAATGGCTCGAACGATGGATCGAGCATCCCGACGACGTGATCCGCACCCCCGGCACCGAGGCCAACGTGAAGGAGATCTACGACGAGTGCGCCCGCCTCGCCCGGGATCCCGCCAACGTCATCCTCAACCAGTTCTCCGAGTTCTCGAACCACCTCGGCCACTACGCGGTGACCGGCCCGGCGCTGGAGCGGGTCTTCGAGCACGTCACCGCCGACCGGCCCGGTCGGCTCGCCGGCTTCGTGTCGGCCTCCGG
>JABAOE010013804.1_pt2 | contig 19114 bp, 19 predicted proteins | sample 7062141 | NCBI WGS metagenome assembly JABAOE01 (sample SAMN14538627, study PRJNA623070) | marine sediment metagenome | biome: marine biome [ENVO:00000428]; feature: marine pelagic biome [ENVO:01000023]; material: deep marine sediment [ENVO:00002113] | place: India: Gulf of Khambhat ... | reverse complement strand
GTACTCGACATACGCGCCTTCGCTGATGTCGATTTTGCTCCCGTCGGACGGCGCAATGACCTGGACGATCGGCAGGCCGTGCTTGTCGGCGAACTCCCAGTCGCGATAATCGTGGCCCGGAACGCCCATCACGGCACCCGTGCCATAACTCATGAGGACGAAGTTGCCGACCCAGATCGGTATTCTGTCGCCGCTCAGCGGGTGGATGGCGGATATGCCGATCGGCATACCCTTTTTTTCCATCGTTTCCAGCGCCGCTTCGGCGGTTTGCATTTGTTTGCATTCTTCGACGAACGCGGCCACCTCGGCATCGGCTGCGGCGGCTTTAGTGGCCAGGGCATGCTCGGGCGCGACCGCCATGTACGTTATGCCCATTATGGTGTCGGGACGCGTCGTGAAGACGCTCAATGGCTCATCTTCGCCTTCGACGTCGAACATGAGTTCGACGCCTTCCGAGCGGCCGATCCAGTTTCTCTGCATCGTCTTGACCGAATCGGGCCAGCCAGGCATCCGGTCGAGAAAATCGAGCAGCTCGTCGGCATAGGCCGTAATTTTCATGAACCATTGCGGGATCTCGCGGAGTTCGACCGGCGCATCGGAGCGCCAGCCACGGCCGTCGATGACCTGTTCATTGGCCAGCACGGTCTGATCGACGGGATCCCAGTTAACGACCGAATTCTTTCGATAGACGAGCCCCTGCTCGAACATCCTGGTGAATAGCCATTGCTCCCAGCGGTAATACTCGGGCTTGCAGGTCGTTACCTCGCGCGTCCAGTCGTAACCGTAGCCGAGCCGCTTGAGCTGATCGCGCATGTACTCGATATTCTGGTAGGTCCACTTCGCCGGCGGCACGCCGCGCTTGATCGCGGCATTTTCCGCGGGCATGCCGAACGCGTCCCAGCCCATCGGCTGCAGCACGTGCTTGCCCTGCATGCGCTGATAACGGGCAATAACGTCATTGATCGTGAACACCCGCACGTGACCCATATGCAGCTGGCCGCTGGGATAAGGGAACATGGTCAGGCAGTAGAACTTGTCTTTGCCGGCATCCTCGCCGACCTCGAAGCAACGTTCGGCCTCCCAGTACTCGCGGGCTTCCTGTTCTACTGCTTCAGGATTGTAGCTGGCGTCCATCTGCGACCGGTGGAATAGCTTGGTTCGAAGCCCGGAAGGATAACCGGTTCTGGGATCCCGCGCAGCTACCGACCTGTCTCGAGCTGATAATGCTCCATCAGGATTTGCGCGACCTCGGGCCTGGTGAATTCCGGTGGCGGAGCAATGCCCTGGCTCAGCAATTCGCGCAGTCGCGTGCCGGACAGGAAGAGGTAATCATCCGCCGTGTGGTCCTGCGCCTCGCGCATCATGACCACCCGATTGAGCTTCCGGGACCATGCCGTATGGTCGGCGCCGAAAATCTCGATCTCGAGTGCGTCGCGCGGAATCTTTTCGAAAATCTCCTGGGCATCGAATGCGCCGTAATAGTCGCCGACGCCGGCATGATCTCTTCCTACAATCAGGTGCGTTGCACCCATGTTCTGGCGAAACACGGCGTGCAGTAATGCTTCGCGCGGGCCTGCATAGAGCATGTCGAATCCGTAGCCGCTGACCAGCACCGAGTTCTCCGGAAAATAGACGTCGACCATCTTGCGGATGCAGTCGTTGCGCACAGATGCCGGAATGTCGCCCTGTTTGAGCCTGCCGAGCAACATGTGAATAACGATCCCGTCGGCGCCTGTGCGTTCCTGTGCGATGCGGCAGAGTTCTTCATGGGCGAGGTGCATTGGATTTCGTGTCTGGAACGCCACCACCCTTTGCCATTCGCGATTTCTTATTTCTTCGCGAATCTGTGCCGCGGTGCGGAACGTGTCGGCAAATTCTTCGCCGAAATAGCTGAAGTTCAGTACTTCGATGCTCCCGGCGATGCAGTAGCTGCCCAGGTTCCAGAAGACGGCAACGCCGGGATGTGCCTCATCCCCGGTTCCGTACACCTTGGTTGTGACAGTTTCTATCTGCTCGGCGCTGAATGATTCGATGCTCGTGACGTCCATTACTGCCAGGATCGGGTTGCCGTCGATATTCGGGTCGCGCAGTGCTATGCGCCCGGCACCGGCAATGCCAGATATATCTCGTGTCAGGTTGAGCACCGGCACCGGCCAGAAAAGTCCGTCTTTCGTATGCATGTCGCGCGCAACGCTCATTGCATCGTCGACGTTCATGAACCCGTCGAGCGGCGTGAAATAGCCGGCCCCGAGCATTACCGCATTCGCTGCTGCCGCCGAATTCAGGAGCAGCGATGGCAATGATTCAGCTTCAAGCTGCAATTCCCTTTGCCGCGCGGGATCGGCGACGAAGAGGGGTTTCAGGGCACCTGCCCCGTGTGGCCTGATCATGGTCCCTGAATGGTAGAAACGCTTGCGCCGTCCACCACGTCGTCAGCACGAGTGTAGTACGCGCGCGCGATGATGCCGTTATCGATCAGGTAGGCAATAACGATGTCGACTTCCTGCTGAACCGTCAGCTCATCTGTCTTCAGGTGAATTTCCGGGCTCAGCGGCGGTTCGTAGGGGTCGTCGATGCCCGTGAAATTCTTGATCTGCCCCGCTCGGGCCTTCTTGTACAGGCCCTTCGGATCCCGCTGTTCCGCAACCTCGAGTGAACAGTCGACGAATACCTCGACGAAATTCAGTTCGGCCGCATCGTGCAGGGCGCGCACTTCGTCGCGGTCTTCCATGTAAGGGCTGATGAAGCTCGACAACGCAATCGCGCCTGCGTCACCGAACAGTTTGGCAACTTCGCCGATGCGGCGGATATTTTCCTTGCGGTCTTCCTCGGAAAAACCCAGGTTCTTGTTGATGCCGAGCCGCACGTTGTCGCCATCCAGGCGATAAGACAGCTTGCCGAGGTCAAAAAGCGCCTGCTCCAAAGCGACTGCGATTGTGCTCTTGCCACTGCCGGACAACCCGGTGAACCAGATGGTCGCGCCTTTTTGTCGCAGAATCTGGTAGCGGTCCTGCCTGGTGATCCTGCCGTCCTGCCAGGTTACATTCGTCGCTTTCTGTTTTGTCGTCATGACTTATTCCTGTCGTTATTGTTATTGCTTTTCACCGGACCTTTTGACTGCTCGCCTCTCGCGGAAACCATTGAGCAGCAAGTCTGAACACTTTTGAATGATTTCGAACAGATCGAGATCGGGATCCCGGACAATCAGATCGCCCCAACCATTACAAATACTGATCACGGCCTGCGCCGCAAAATGACAGTCGAGCGGATCGCGCAATTCTCCACTGCGTACACCCTCTTCAAAAATTCCCTCGAGTAATTGCCGGTAGCCGCTGCCGAGCGCCTTGAGATTCTTTCGTCTCTCTTTGGGCAGATACAAACGCTCATCGTTGTATACCTTGAGGGCTTCGTTACGTTCTCGATAGCTCGACAGATGCGACGTGATAGTTGCGATCAATTTGGCTTCGAAAGATTGATCGCTGGCAGCGATAACTTTCATGTGCTCCACGTAATCTTCAATACCGAACAGGCAAACTTCGCCGAGCGCTTCTTCCTTTGACCTGAAATAGTAATAAAGGCTGCCCTGCTTGATGCCCATGCGTTCTGCTATGTCCCTGGTACTCGAACCATGGAAGCCTTTCTCGGCAAACACCGCGGCCGCAGACTTGATCGCCTGCAGACGCTGCTGCTGGTATTTCTGGTTGTCGGTGTGCGCCGTCACGCTCGATTCCGTGCAATTCGGGTGAGGCGAAAATTCTATAGAACTATAGAATTAAAGGCAAGAGGAAATAAATAATTTTTAAAAACAGCAAGTTATGTAGATTTAAAATCAATCAAACGACCGATTTCTGACTATCACAAACTTCCTCAGGGCAAAACCGGCAATGACCAGCAGGGCCAGCGTGACGCTGGGAACGTTGCCGAACCTCGCGTAAGGGGTCAGGCCGCGGCGCGGCATGACCTCGGCACTGGCGGAATCTTCGGTGAATTGTTCAAGGGTGCCGCGCAGATCGCCGTTCGCCGAGATGAAAGTGCTGACTCCGGTATTGGTTGCCCGCACGACCGGACGCCCGACTTCTATCGCGCGCATTCGCGCAATTTCCAGATGCTGGTATGGCGCGATCGAGTCGCCAAACCATGCGTCGTTGCTGACGTTGATCAACATGCTTGCCTCTGGCAATGCGTAAAGTTGCTCGGCGCCATAAGCATCCTCGTAGCAGATCGCGACAGACAGCCGCTGGCCGCCAGGAGTACGCAACAAATCCTGTTGGGCTTCCCCGGCAATGATGTCCGAATATGGCAGGCTCATCAGACGCATCCATTCGCGCACGAAATCCGGAACCGGAAAAAATTCTCCGAAGGGCACGAGATGGCGTTTGCGATACACCTGCCGGTCCGATCCGTCGAGCAATACGACGCTGTTATGAATGGCTTGCGTTTCCTCGTCCTGCTCAAGAATCCCGAACAAAAGTGTCTGCCGATTGGCGCGAAGATCCGACTGCAGTGTATCGACGTAGTCTTCGACATAGTGCAGCAGGGACGGGATCGCAACTTCCGGCCAGAGGATGATCTCGCTGTGCGGATTTTCCGCCAGTGATTTTCGATACATTGCCAGTGTCGGCCGGAACTGTTCGGGCAGCCATTTACGATCCTGTGAAACGCCGCCTTGCACAATTGTCATGCTAACGGCCGGACCGTCTTCTTCGGTCCATTCGATGTCGGTGATCGCAAAACCGGCAATCCATGGAACCAGCGCAACAATCGCCAGAGTCCAACGAAGCTTTTGCCCTGCGGTTGCGGCAACAACCAAGGCAGTGGCACTGAATACCACGGCGAGCGATAGTCCGTAAACACCGAGCACCGGCGCCAGGCCGATCATTGGCGAATCGACCTGGCTGTAGCCAATGGCGAGCCAGGGAAAGCCGGTCAGGAACCAGCCGCGGATCCATTCGACAGTCACCCAGACCGACGGCGCCACCAATAAGAATCGTAGCGGCTTACTGTCACTGAGCCTGGCGGTCAACCAGCCTGCAGCCGCGTAATAAAGTCCCATGATCGCGACCAGCCCGAGCATCAGGAAAATCGCCAGGACGAGCGGCGCGCCACCGAAGACATGGATGGAGTTATAAAGCCAGTACGTCCCTGCCAGGAACATGCCTGCGCCGAACCAGAAACCGTATACGGCCGCAGTGCGCGGGCTGGCAATCAGGAAACCGTACAGTAGCGGCAGCGGCAGCAAAGGCGCCAGCGGGTACAGCCCGAAAGGCGCGAATGACAACACCATGCCTGCGCCCAGAACGAAAAACAAAAACTTTGCGCGGCTCGGATTACCGCGGAGAAATTCAGTCAGCGCGAATGAATCCGGCACGCAGATCAGCCGGCAGCTATCGACTCTTGCGGAATCCGGCTGACTTGCAGCGCATCGATGCGGCGGCGATCGGCTTTGGTGACACGAAATTCGAAGCCACCATAGGAGAGTCGTTCGCCGAGACGCGGCAAGCGACCCAGTTCGTGCATGACGAGTCCGCCGATCGTTTCATAATCATCGTCGTCAGTCAGGTCGCAACCGAAATAGTCGTTGAAATCCTCTATTCGGGTCAGTGCACGTACCGCGAAACAGGGCCGGCCATTACCGTCGACATCCGGCTCGATATACTTCGCCTGTCTCGGATCGTGCTCGTCGTCGATTTCACCGACTATTTCCTCGAGCACGTCTTCGATAGTAAGCAACCCGGATACGCCACCATATTCATCGACGACGATCGCCATGTGGTTGCGGCTGTTGCGGAACTCCTTGAGCAGCGCATTCAGACGCTTGGATTCCGGGATTACGGACACGGGCCGCAGGAACTTTGCTATGTCAGGTTGGATTTCCGAGGACTTGCCGAAAAGTTTCAACAGATCCTTGGCAAGGAGAATGCCGACAACCTCGTCGCGATCTTCACCGATTACCGGAAACCGCGAATGGCCGGACTCGATGATGACCTTGAGCATTTCGTCGATCGTCTGATCTCGCTCGATGACGACCATCTGGGACCTGGGGACCATGACCTCGCGTACCTGGGTCTCGGCGACTTCCAGCACGCCGCTGAGCATCTCCTGCTCATCGGGATCGACGGATTCGGCCTGTTGCAGTAAATCGTGGATTTCTTCTCGGCTCCAGGGTTCACCTTTGATCGCGCGGAGGACGCGCTTGAATATTCCGGTGGGTCCTGTGCCGTTGGTACTGGGCGGTTTGTCGTTCATCTGGATTGTCTGATCACCTCTCCTGCCGGGATAACCGATCCCGTCGGGAACTGGATATTGTAACAGCAGCCATTTTTTCAATAGTGTGCAATGTCTCAATCTTGTGATTTATAAGGGTTTTCCACGCCCCCAAGCGCCAGAATACGGGCCTCGACAGCCTCCATTTCGCGCGCCTCCTGGTCCGTTTCATGGTCATATCCCATCAGGTGCAAGGCACCGTGCACGAGCAGGTGGGCCCAGTGATCGGAACCCTTCTTCCGCTGCTCGCTGGCCTCACGAGCCGCCACCGGCCCGCAAATGACGATGTCGCCTAGCGCCAGTGGCAATTCGGGCGGAGGCTCCTTCAGCTCCGCCTCCGATGCCGGAAAAGACAATACATTGGTGGCGTGGTCCTGATCCCGATACTGCCTGTTCAGGGCCCGGCCTTCTGTTTCATCGACGATTCTCACGGAGATCTCGATATTGCGCCGGGTTCCTGCGCCGACATGGGCGACGACCTTCTCGAGCCAGTCTCGGATGTCGGACTCGGCGGGTACGTCCGACAGGTCCGCCCCGACCTGCACATCAACTTGGACGGGGAGTGGCATCAGAGATCCGGATCAGGATTTCTTTCCGTTACCGTTCGCTTCGTATGCTTCTACGATTCTTTGCACCAGCTCATGGCGAACGACGTCATTAGGCGTAAACCAGGTAAATGCGACACCGTCGACGTCGCCCAGTATTTCGACCGCATTTTTGAGGCCCGACTTTTGTCCGGCAGGCAGGTCAATTTGTGTGACGTCACCGGTGACTACCGCCTTGGAGCCGAAGCCGATCCGGGTCAAAAACATCTTCATCTGGGCGACACTGGTATTTTGCGCTTCATCGAGAATGACGAATGAATCGTTCAGGGAACGGCCGCGCATGAAAGCCAGCGGCGCTATTTCGATCATGTTCTTTTCGATCAGGCGACCGACCTGTTCGGGGCCAAGCATGTCGTAAAGCGCGTCGTACATCGGTCGCAGGTAAGGATCGACTTTCTGCGACATATCACCCGGTAGAAATCCGAGACGCTCGCCAGCCTCTACTGCCGGCCGCACCAGGATGATTCGGCTTACCTGCTCGTGCTCGAATGCGTCGATAGCACTGGCGACCGCAAGATAGGTTTTGCCGGTGCCGGCCGGGCCGATCCCGAAGGCCAGATCGTAGTTGCGAATATTCTTTAGATAATTTCGCTGGTTTGCGCCTCGTGCACGCACGAGTTTTCGGCGTGTCTGAATTTCGAACAGGCTTTCCTCGTCTTCTTCGGTCACCTTGGCAATTTCCGAGGCATCACCATCATTCATGGTCAGCTCCTGCAAACAGATATGCACACGCTCCGGATCCAGCCGTTCGCTGCTTGTCAGGCGAAACAAGGATTGAATGACGTCCTGTCCAATCTGCGCAGCGCCCGGTTTTCCGGTGATACGAAACTGGTTTCCGCGGCTGGAGATTTCTACCTTGAGGCGGCGTTCGATCTGGCGTATGTGCTCGTCAAACTGTCCGCAGAGATTGGCAAGACGGTTATTGTCGGCGGGTTCCAGGACTACGTCCCGGGATATTGTGACGGCGTTCAAGGTTTGAAGTTTGGTCCTCTACTCGATAATCGCGCTAGTAGTTAGCCTACCGCTTCATAGAGTGTGTTGGAAGTGAATAAGTTCACGTATTGGCGGCTTGGGCTCTTCAGGCCACAGCCCTGTTGCCGACCAGCCGGCCACGCAGGGAGTTTGGCAGCGCCTCGGTAATCAGGACGTCCACGAACTGGCCGATGCAGGACGGATCGGCGTCGAAATTGACCCAGCGCATATTCTCGGTACGTCCTGTAAGCTGCCGGGAATCCTTTTTCGATGGCTTCTCGACGAGCACGGATTGCACGGATCCGACCATGGCGCGGCTGATTTCCATGGCCTGATCCCTGATTCTTTGCTGCAAGACGGCGAGCCGCTCTTTCTTTACTGCCATCGGCGTCTCATCGGCAAAACTGGCCGCCGGCGTTCCGGGCCGCGCGCTGTAGATGAAACTGAATGACTGGTCGAATCCGACATCGGCGATGAGCTGCATCGTCGCCGCGAAATCGCTGTCGCTTTCGCCCGGAAAACCGACGATAAAGTCCGAAGAAATCGATATGTCCGGCCTGACTTCTCTGAGCTTGCGTATTTTCTGCTTGTATTCGATCGCCGTATGACCGCGCTTCATGCGCGACAGAATGCGATCCGATCCATGCTGGACCGGCAGGTGCAGGAAATTCGCCAGTTTCGGAATTTCTGCATACGCCTGTATCAGGCTGTCGGTGAACTCGCGCGGATGCGATGTCGTAAAGCGAATGCGATCGATGCCGTCAATCGCAGCGATGTAATAAATAAGTGTCGCCAGGTCCGCCAGCTGACCGTCGTGCATCGGACCGAGATAGGCGTTGACGTTCTGCCCCAGCAGGTTTACCTCGCGCACGCCCTGATTCGCGAGATTGACTGCTTCGGTTACCACGTCGTCAAGCGGCCGGCTTATTTCCTCGCCGCGTGTGTACGGCACGACGCAGAACGTGCAGTATTTGCTGCAACCCTCCATGATTGACACGAAAGCAGTTGGTCCTTCAGCTCGCGGTTCGGGAAGGCGGTCAAATTTTTCGATTTCCGGAAACGATACATCGACTACCGGTTCCCCTGTCCGCCGCGCCTCGTCGAACATCTGCGGCAGCCGATGCAGCGTTTGTGGTCCGAATACGAGATCGACAAACGGCGCCCGCCTGTTGATGCCCTTGCCTTCCTGGCTGGCGACACAGCCGCCGACCCCTATCATCAGTTCGGGCCGTTTGTCCTTCCACGCTCGCCAGCGGCCGAGTTCGGAAAATACTTTTTCCTGCGCCTTTTCCCGGATCGAACAGGTGTTGACCAGTAACAAATCCGCTTCTTCGGGATTATCCGTCAGCGCAAAACCATGCGATTCCCGCAGAACGTCCGCCATCTTTTCCGAGTCGTACTCGTTCATCTGACAGCCCATGGTTCTGACAAAGAGCTTCTTTGACATTGGGTACGTGATGTCGCGCGACTCTAGAAGGGAATGTCGTCGTCGAAATCGTCGCCCCCAGCCCCAGGTGGCGGCGCTTCCGGAGGCGGCGAATCATACATCGCGGGCGCGCCCGCGCTGCTACGACCGCCCAGCATCTGCATTTCGTCGGCAATGATCTCGGTCGTCCAGCGATCGTTGCCATTCTGGTCCTGCCACTTTCGTGTGCGCAGCCTGCCTTCGATATACACCTGCGAGCCCTTTCTCAGGTACTCGGCCGCGATTTCGGCCAGGCGGCCGAACATGGCGACCTTGTGCCACTCGGTGCGGTCTTTCTGTTCGCCGGTCTGCTTGTCCTTCCAGGACTCGTTGGTCGCCACGCTCAGGTTGGTGACGGTCGTGCCACTGGGCATGGCCCGGGTGTCCGGGTCGTTCCCGAGATTGCCGACGATGATTACCTTGTTTATTCCGCGGGCCATTGTGGTCCCCTGTATTGATAGTCTTATGGCCCCAAATGGGGGCTACGTATTTTAGGGCCTGCCCGGTCAAATACCAGCCTGAAATCAGGCAAAAACCCGCATTTAGGGTAGCACCGATCGGCAGTCCGGTAGGGCCCTAGCCGCGATGCCTTGCGGCGGTAAATCCGTGCACGAGCAGCCATATTGCCGCGAGCAGCGCGCAGACGAGGAAAACCGCGGACGGATCGCCCCCCGAGAGGAAGCGGCCGCCGATCAGGCCGCCGGCAAATGCCCCCAGAAACTGGGAACTGGAAAACACGCCCAGCGATGCGCCGCGCAAATCGCCGGCAGCCCGAATGGAGAGCCTCGCCGGCAATCCCGCCTCCAGGAAATTGAAGCCCGCAAAGAAAATCGCGAGCGCGAAACCGACCAGGCCCAACTTGAAGCCGCCGAATGCCAGGATCACCTGTCCGCACAGGAGCAGCAAGATTGCCGTGGTGAATGTCGATGTTTTGCCCTTGCGCTCATCGCTAATGATCAGGGGCACCGTGCCGATTAACGATGCCAGGAGCGCAGCAGTATAGATCTGCCACTGATCGGCAACCGGCACCTGCAGTTCGTTGCGAAGCAAGAACGGCAATGCGACGAAGCTCGCGGTCAACAGGGCGTGCAGGATGAAAATATAAAGATCGAGCTGCAGCAGGTCCGGTCGGAACGCTGCGGCGATGTGCCGATCGGGCTGCCGCGCCGGCCGCTCGATGCCCTGCGGTAACCGCGTAAGCAGCAGCGCGGCAAGTCCTGCCAATATCGCGGCCAGCCAGAAAAGCGAGCGCACGCCGAGGGCCGCGGCGATCGCCGGCCCGATTACCAGTGCCAGGAGAAACGAGCTGCCTATCGCGATCCCGAGCACCGCCATGGATCGGGTGCGTATTTCCTCGCGGGTGGCATCGGCCAGGAGTGCCGTGAAGGTTGCCGAGATTGCTCCGGCACCCTGTAACAGGCGGCCGGCGATGACGACATAGATGCTGTCGCTGCGGGCCGCGAGAATGCTGCCCGCGGCAAACAGCGCGAGGCCGAATAATATGACCGGCACCCGGCCGATCCGGTCAGACAGGGCACCGAAAGGGATCTGCAACGCCGCCTGCGTCAGCCCATAAGCGCCGACTGCCAGTCCGACCAATGCCGGTGTAGCGCCCTCCAGATCGGCCGCAAATACCGCGAGTACGGGCAAAAGCGCAAACAAACCGAACATGCGGCACATCGCCATGAGCGCAACCACCGAAATGGCGCGCCGCTCGACCGGCAGCATGACGGCAAAAAACTGGCTGATTTGCTTGATCATCATTATTTAAGCCAACCCGGCCTTTGCGCCGCGGACAAGCGGCGGCGTATATTAGCAGGTTGTTTGCCGTTTTCTCTTCGAAGCATGAAATCCATCGACATTCGCGGCGCGCGAACGCACAACCTGAAGAATCTCGACCTGAGCTTGCCGCGGGATAATCTGATTGTGTTTACGGGACTGTCCGGGTCCGGCAAATCGTCGCTCGCGTTCGACACGATCTATGCGGAAGGGCAACGGCGCTATGTCGAGTCCCTTTCCGCCTACGCGCGGCAGTTCCTCTCGATGATGGAAAAACCGGATGTCGATCACATCGATGGCCTGTCTCCGGCGATTTCGATCGAGCAGAAATCCACGTCGCACAATCCGCGATCGACGGTCGGCACGGTCACCGAAATCTATGACTACCTGCGCCTGCTGTATGCCCGTGCCGGCATACCGCGCTGCCCGGATCACGGCGTACCACTCGAGGCGCAAACAGTTAGCCAGATGGTGGACCAGGTGCTGGCAATGCCGCAGGGCAGTCGCCTGATGTTGCTGGCGCCTGTCGTCGTCGAGCGCAAGGGCGAGCACGTGCAGTTGATGCAGGACCTGCAGGCGCAGGGATTCATCCGTGCCCGCATCAATGGTGAAGTCTATGAACTGGACGACCCGCCGAAACTCGACCTGCGGCGCAAACACAACATCGACGCGGTAGTCGATCGTTTCAAGGTCAAAAGTGATATCAAGCAGCGCCTGGCCGAATCCTTCGAGACCGCGCTGCGACTTGCCGACGGTGTCGCACGCATCGGCTTCATGGAAGAGAACGGCCAGGAAGAGCTCGTCTTCTCGGATCGCTTTGCCTGCAACATCTGCGGCTACAGCCTGACCGAGCTGGAACCGCGCCTGTTTTCGTTCAACAACCCGACTGGCGCATGCTCCGCCTGCGACGGTCTCGGCGTCAAACAGTTTTTTGACCCGGATCGCGTCGTCGTCAATTCCGACCTGTCGCTGGCCGGCGGCGCGATTCGCGGCTGGGATCGCAAGACCACCTATTACTTCCAGATGATCCAGAGCCTGGCCGATCACTACGAGTTTGATATTGAAACGCCATTCAATGAGCTGGAAGACGAACTCCGCGACATCATTTTGTACGGCAGCGGCAAGGAAAAGATCGAATTTCGCTATGCAAATTCCCGCGGCCTCGAGATCAAGCAACGGCATCGCTTCGAGGGCGTGATACCCAACCTCGAGCGACGTTACCGGGAGACCGAATCGAGCGCGGTCCGCGAGGAACTGGCGCGCTTTCTCAACAGCCAGCCGTGTCCCGAGTGCGGCGGCACGCGGCTCAACCGGTCGGCGCGCAACGTGTTCGTGGCCGATCTGTCGCTGCCCGAGATCAGCGAGATGTCGGTCGGCTACGCGCGAAATTTTTTCGAATCGCTCGAACTCGAAGGCTGGCGCGCCAAGATCGCCGACAAGATCGTCAAGGAAATCGGCGAACGCCTCGGTTTCCTGAGCGACGTCGGACTCGATTACCTGTCTTTAAACCGCAGCGCCGAGACCTTGTCCGGCGGCGAAGCGCAACGCATTCGCCTCGCCAGCCAGATCGGTTCCGGCCTCGTCGGCGTGATGTACATACTCGACGAACCTTCGATCGGCCTGCATCAGCGGGACAACCAGCGTTTGCTCGGAACCTTGCTGCACCTGCGCGACATCGGCAATACCGTCATCGTCGTCGAACATGATGAAGAAGCAATCATGTCCGCCGATCACATCATCGATCTCGGGCCGGGCGCCGGGGTGCATGGCGGCCAGGTCGTGGCGGCCGGCAAACCCGAAGTCATCATGCAGGAGCCGCAATCCCTGACCGGTCAGTACCTGTCCGGCAGGCGTGCCATCGCGATTCCCGAGCGGCGGACCGACGTGGACAAGAGTCGTCAACTGGGTATCCGCGGCGCGACCGGTAATAACCTGAAGAATATCGACGTCTCGATCCCGCTCGGGCTGATGACCTGCGTGACCGGCGTGTCCGGTTCCGGCAAATCGACCCTGATCAACGACACGCTTTACAAGGCAGTTGCGGAAGCTCTGAACCGCAACAGCCGCAACCCGGCACCGCACGAGGAAATCACCGGTCTCGACCTGATCGATCGCGTGATCGACATCAGCCAGAGCCCGATAGGCAGAACGCCGAGGTCCAACCCCGCGACTTACAGTGGCCTGTTCACACCGATCCGCGAGCTGTTCGCCGGCACGCCCGAAGCCCGGTCGCGCGGATACATGCCGGGCCGTTTCAGCTTCAATGTCAAAGGTGGACGCTGCGAAGCCTGCCAGGGAGACGGCGTCATCAAGGTCGAGATGCATTTCCTGCCGGACATCTACGTTGCCTGCGATGTCTGTCGGGCACAGCGCTACAACCGCGAAACGCTCGAGATCCGTTACAAGGGCAGGAACATCCACGAAGTCCTCGAGATGACCGTCGAGGATGCATCGGAATTTTTCAGGAACGTTCCGGCCATTGCCAAGAAACTGCAGACCCTGATGGACGTGGGCCTGTCCTACATCAGGCTCGGCCAGAATGCGACCACCCTGTCCGGCGGCGAGGCGCAACGCGTCAAGCTGGCCAAGGAACTGTCAAAACGCGATACCGGCAGCACGTTGTACATCCTGGACGAACCGACGACCGGCCTGCACTTTCACGACATCGAACAGTTGCTTGCCGTATTGCACCGCCTGCGTGACAGGGGCAATACGGTTGTCGTCATCGAACACAACCTCGATGTCATCAAGACGGCAGACTGGATCATCGATCTCGGACCGGAAGGCGGCGATGGCGGCGGTGAGGTCATCGCGACCGGCTCGCCGGAGGACGTTGCCGACATCAAGGCGTCGTTCACGGGCCAGTATCTGCAGCCTCTTCTGAACGGCGGACGACAAAAACAACGCGCATGACAAGCGATACGCCCACATGACGCAGCCTTCGTTGCCGCCCCCCGGGGGCTTTGGTTCGACCATTATCAAGATCGCACTCGTGATGCTCGCGATCGAGCTGCTTATCATGCTGGGCTTCGAGTGGCTAGGACTGCAGCTTGCCGATTGGCAGCTTGCCCTGGTGGATGCCGGTTTGCTGGCCGTCATCGTCGCAATAATTGCCTACTTTGCGTTCGTGCGTCCAAAAGACCGGCAGATTCGAACTGTTATGGCAGCCCTTGAGAAAGCGAGGCTTGATGCCGAGAAACTGGCGCGTATCGATTCGCTGACAGGCATTCTCAACCGGCGCGCAATCCTCGAGATCCTCGACTCGGAGGTGGAGCGCGCCAGGCGTTATGGCAACGCCCTCTCATGCCTCATGCTCGACCTGGACCACTTTAAGAAATTCAATGATAAGTATGGACACCAATTCGGAGACAAGGTCCTGCAAAGGATTGCACGAGTAATCTCCGGGGCTTGCCGCACGCATGACCACCTGGGTCGCTACGGTGGCGAGGAGTTCTTGATTGTCCTTCCGGAGACACGGATTGACGGAGCGATCACGTTTGCGGAACGGGTGCGCTCGGTAGTCGCTGAGACCACGCTGGACGGGAACAAAGAGCGCATGACCGTAAGCATCGGCGTAGCGGAGTGGTGCGACGGTGAGGACTCGGCGCGCAAGCTAATCTCTCAGGCAGATCGGGCATTACTGAAGGCAAAGGCAGCAGGCCGTAACCGTATCATTAGGAGTCAAGCGGGCGAGCAGTAGCACGCCGAGGTTAAACCGAAAACGAACCGTGAGCCTTGGTCGGGCACTGGAAATGGGCGACTGCAGCAACGACAGGGTCAGGTTATTCCCCATGACAGATCTCTTATCGGTGTGTTCGCTCCTTAAAGTGCTTTGTGTATCTGCCTAATCGGCGCGTCGAACGCTAAGGATGTCGACAGGGTTACTTAGAATCTGGCCTCTCGTGTAATCGGATTCGCTCGGCGCGTCTGCCGGCAATGTATTAATTCGCTTGACGACGTCCATCCCACTCACGACCCGTCCGAATGCCGCAAAGCCCTGCTGATCCGGGTTGCGCAGGTTGCCGTAATCGAGCCCCGGCTGGTTCCCGATACAGATGAAAAACTCCGAACTGGCCGTGCCGACATCGCCGCGCGCCATCGAGATTACGCCATCCTCGTGCAGGATCCCGGTTTGCTCCGTCGTTTCGTGCTCGATCGGGCCGAAGGGACTCTCGCTTTCGCCGCCCAGCCCGCCCTGGATGACCTCGATCTTCGGATTGCCGTTGTCGTTTTCGTAGCTAACCACTCGATAAAAGCTGCCGCCTTGCAGGTGTCCGCCGTCGACGAGCCTCAGGAAATTTCCCGCTGTGATCGGCGCTTTGTCGAGATACAGGTCGATAGCGATGTCGCCCTGACTCGTCGTCATCGTGACCCTGACGGTTGCTTCGTCTGCATGACCGGCTGAGAGAAATGACAATAGCACCAGACACACGAATGCCGTGTTGTTTTTGTTGCTCATGATTGCTCAGTTCCCCGATACCTTTGTGAAATATCCGTCGAACGCCCTGGCAAAGCGCTCCGGCGCCGCTTCGTCCATTCGAAGATACATCGATGGCTCGACCAGTTCGAGTTCCATGAGCAGAAACCGATTTTCCTGGTCACGAACAAAGTCCACGCGTGCATAAACCGGAATCGGGTCGACCAGGCGCAGGACCTGATCGCCTGCTACCTGCAGCGACGGCTCCGGATCCAGCGCGACCAGCGTCGCGCCATGTTCTTCCTGGACTCGAAAGTCGCCTTGCTTTGGCGTCTTGCGGATCGCATGGCTGAACTCGCGATTGAAATAACAAAGCGAGTATTCGCCTTCCGACTGTATGTTCTCCATGAATGGCTGTATCAAACAGGGACGATTTGTAAAAGTCTCGCACAGCTTTGCTTCGAGTCCTGTGACTTCCCGTCGAGCGATCAGATAGGTATCGGTTGCGTTGGTGCTGATGACCGGCTTGATGATGATTCTTGCAGCGGCAAACCGGTTGAACGCAGCGTCGAGCACGCCGGGCTCATACTGCTCGCTCCAGATGCTCGGCACGATTGCGATACCCCTGTTTTCCAGGTCCCTCAGATAGGTTTTCGGTATCGACCAGGAGACGAGTTGCATATCGTTTATGAGAACTGCGTGCGAACGATCGATGGATTCCAGGACCTGCATGAAGCGCCCGGGATCCTCCGGGTAATCCCATGGCGTGCCGACATAGACCGCGTCGAATGAATTCCAGTCGACCTTTTCGGTTCGCCACGGCAGTGCGTCGATCGACCATCCCATCGCCTGCAAGGGCGGGAAGGCGAGCTCCGCGTCGATCGACCAGCCTTCCTGGTCTTCCATCGTCAGGTATGCGCAACGTTTGGCCGTCATGTTCGGACCGCGGGCCCGACTTTCAGTCGGGTTTGAAACTGCCGTGCGCGAGATAGTTCCGGACCAGCCGGAACACCTCACGATCCTGCATGATCAACGCATGACTGACCGGAACAACGATGAAATCCCGCATGCCGTCGAGGCGCGTATCGGCGACCGAGACCCGGCCATCGTCCGGGTCGGGCAGCACTGCCGAGGTAATCGGGTCGATGCTGCGGTTTCCGGCGATGACCGCGAAATCGAAATCCGGGCTACCGAGCTGTAACGGCACGCTGTCGGCTCCCTTGCCGAGCTGGTAACCGGCGGGCCCGTTCAACCAGTCAAAGCCCGGAGTATCCGCCAGTTCGTCTACCGCCTGGCTGCCCTGGTTGGGTGGCGCGAGCATGACGACGCGGCCGAGATTGTCGATCGCGTTGTCTGAGGTATAGAGACGCACCAGGATGCCGCCGAGCGAATGCGTGACGAAATGCACGGTCGATGTTCCCGGCTTTCCGTTGCATTGCCTGAGCCCGTCCTCGATCGCCATCGGTGCGAGGACCTCAATGCGGTGGTCGCGAGAGGGATAGTCGACATTAGCCACATCGTATCCGCTATTTTCCAGCATGCGTTTCATCGGGTGCATGGATAGCGCGGTTCTTGCGAGACCGTGCAGCAGGATGACGCATTCGCCCGGCTTCACCGCCGGCGTCGCGCCGCGCGTGCAAGCGCTGAGCGGGATCGCCAACGCCAGCAGCGCTACGCAGGTGAGCCTTGTTTTGCCTGCGGGCCGGCTCATCCTGCTGCCAGATCCAGTTTCATGCAGACTCGCTTGGCCAGGTCGATTCCGGCATTACCTTCTTCCTGCAGCAGGCCCGCAAGCCCTGCACCGATTTCGCAATCAGCGATCGATTCAAATCCCATTTTTTTATAGAAAGGAGCATTCCACGGCAGGTGGCGGAAGGTAACCAGCGTAAGCGATGGAAAATGACTGTCCCTTGCCCACTTGATAATCGTATCGAGGAGTCGCGTGCCAATGCCCTGTCTGCCGAACGCTGGAATAACGTCCATCTCATCGAGGTGTGCCACACCGTCAATGATGTCGGTCATGGCAAAGCCGACAGGTATACGCTCATCGGTCAACGCCACCCACAGGCGTGAATCCCGTTGCGCCTCGTGCAAGAGATCCTTGTCGGTAACACGGTAACGGATGTGAAGCGGCAGATCCGCTTCGGAAAACATTGCGGATGCTGCCAACTCTATGGCCGGAATCGCGGTCAGGTGCTCGCGGCCCGCAAGTTCGATTTCGATTTCTCTCAAGAGTCACCGCCGTCTGGCGCGGGGTCGATGTAACCATTCGCCAGTAATTGCTTATCGTGCAACTTCCCGAGCAGCAGGAGTCCCAGCACCGCCCCCACGAGCGCATACATCATGTCCGACTGCGTGTCGAAAATATAACCCTGTGTACCGAGAAAAGACTCAGCCGCCTCCTTGGATAACAATGCGACCCACCACTCGATCAATTCGTAAAACGCACTGATGCCGAGACAAAGACAAACAATGAAAAAGTCGCGCCAGCCACTGCTGTTAAACACTTTGTTTCGAATGACGATCTCGCGGGCAATGATGACCGGGATGAAACCCTGCGCGAAATGGCCGAGTTTGTCGTAATTGTTTCGCGTCTGCCCCAGCTCGTCCTTGATCCAGTCGAACAGCGGGACTTCCGCGTAAGTGTAGTGGCCACCGACCATGAGGATGATGCAATGAATCAAGATCAGGATATAGGTAAGCTGCGTCAGCGGATATGCGTCGCGCGTGTACCAGATGATGCCGGCGCCGAGAGCCGCAGGAAATACCTCGAGAAGCCAGGTCGGATAATCCTTCGGGTTCACTCCCGACCAGATAAATACAGCGAGGAATATTGCCATCCAGGCATACTGCAGCGATTTTTTTTGCATGGCGGTTTCCGGTGATGACTTCCTAGACGGTGAACCAGAATTCGATTTCCGAGGTGTCGACCTCGAATCTGGCCGCGTGTTCTTCATTCGCGTTGATGTGATACCAGTCACCGGGCCCGTAACGGCTCTCGACGCCACCTACAGTCAAGAATAATTCACCCTCGGTGATGACCCCGACGTTGCGTGTCGGATGCGTATGCGGCTCGATCGACGTGCCGGCCGGGTAGGACGCAAACAGGACTTCGCAGTCCTTTGCGTCAAGGTGATACGCATCGAACGGTCCTTCGAATTCCGGAAGCTGCCGGATCAGGTCGGGGAAATGTGTTTTGCTCATCGATGTATCCTCGTTGCCAGAACCAGCTCAATAGTGCGGCGGGCGTTGGTCGCCCTCTTCATCATCCGGGCCGGCTTCTGCCAGGGTGCGAATTCTCTCGACCAGGGACTGGCACAACGCCTCCAGCTTGCTGATCTGTGCCTGCTGGTTTGTCAGTGCTTCGTTCAGCGACGACAGCATATGCTCCTGGTGGGCCAGTTTTTCCTGGATCTCGATTATCTTCTCGTCATCCACCGTTATCACCAAAAGACGGCTGATATCGAGACCCTAAGGCCGCAACCGGATTTGTTCAATCCTTGGGACCCGGTAAATCACTGATTGCCCGCACGGTGTATCCTTGCCGTTTTGCCGGCTCTTGGGGCCCGCTACGCATGTCGCTGATACGTTTCGACAAGGTGTCGCTGAAAT
>JABAOE010002656.1_pt3 | contig 19140 bp, 16 predicted proteins | sample 7062141 | NCBI WGS metagenome assembly JABAOE01 (sample SAMN14538627, study PRJNA623070) | marine sediment metagenome | biome: marine biome [ENVO:00000428]; feature: marine pelagic biome [ENVO:01000023]; material: deep marine sediment [ENVO:00002113] | place: India: Gulf of Khambhat ... | reverse complement strand
GTAAGATCACACGCAGTCAATCAGTCAGGCCGCCGCCATGAGGACATCAGTTTACGTCGCGACGCTAGCATTGTTTCTGTTCGGGCCACCTGGTCTAGCCGAGCCGTTAGACCTGAGCAAACTGCAATCTTTGTCGCCCCGCGAAGCGGCGTCACTGCAGCAAAAAGTTATCTATCTCGATGTGCGCAGCACCCTCGAGTGGCTGACCGGCCACGTTAAGGGTGCGGTGCACCTCCCCTATGATGAAGTTCCCGAAAAAGTCACGGCGCTCCTACCAGACCGCTCTATACCCGTCGTGACCTATTGCGCCTCGGGCGGGCGTGCTCGGTACGTTATAAACGCAATGCGAAACCTCGGATACACCGTCGTGCCGGTAACCAATGGTGGCTACCGAGAACTGATTGCAAACGGACTGGAAAAGGATTAGGTCGCCCATCTGCTGATAAAACAGAACCTGGCGAGGTACGAAATACGAAACTTTGCTGTATTCATGTAAACCTTTAACGTTCCTTCGATTACATGCAGGCAGCGGGCGCATTTCAAATGTGTGTCATACGCGATCTTTGCAAATGGCGCCTATCCTGACGCTGCCTGGCCAAGTTGCGGGCGCTCAGCGTTTCACGAGTACTTGCTTCAGTATTCCGCTGCCCGAGAAACTACTCGCAGCACACGGCAACATAAGTCCAGCGTCGGCGTGGCGATGCCGTATTGGGCTGCTAATTGAAGCGTGTAATCGAGGGTCTCATTGACTTCAAGAGGTCGGCGGCGATCTGCATCCTGAAGGATTGATTGCCGGAAAGTCGGCGCGTTCAATTTCATTTGTATCCCAAATGCCTGCACCGCCTTGACTGCCTCTTCCTCAGTTGCGTTAACGAACCCAGAACCGCTAAAACCGGTTTCCTGTAGTTTCACTCCGTGGCGAATTGCAACACTCGCGGTCTCGCGCATCACCCGGGCAGCAATCAATGCGGTATCGGCATCAGCCATGAAGCGCCATGTCGGCAGGCGCGTTAGTATTGCCAGCGTGCTAAAACCGGACCAGCCAACAAACTTCGACCACTCGACCGAAATCACGTCCTCCGAGGCCTGTGCTTTGAGCCCGCATTGCACAAAGGCGTTAACGATTTCCTCGACCCGCGGCGATTTGGCCCCCGATAATTCGCCGATGATTGTCGGACCCGCCATGCTATAGCGGACCGCGCCCGGTTGATCGGCCTGCGGTGGCAGCAAGTCGCCACCAACCATGCTAACCGCTCCAATAGTGGCTTGCGCCCCGAAGAGTTCACCTAGAAGTTGGTTCTTCAACACGCCGTTCTGCACGGAGAACGCGCTGTTTACCTCAAGGCCACGCAATGACGCCAACGCTTTGTCGGTATCGTAGGTTTTCGTCGACACAATGAGAACATCGGCCTGGTGAAGCGTTTCCGGTTTCGTGACGATGTCGCACTGCGCAACAAAGGCGTCTTGTCCCGTTACCTCGATACCGCATTTGGCAATCCCTGCAGCGCGCGCTCCACGCGCGATCAAAGACACCTGATGACCACCGCGCGATAGGTAAGCCGCATAGATAGAACCAAGCGCACCAGCTCCAACAATAATGAATTTCATATGTTTTCCCGCTTAAGAATTAAGAGGATAAATTACCATTTGCGAAGCTGCCAAAAATGTGAATCCCTTTATTTCTGGACGAACGCTCTGTCGTCTGATTTTTGGGTATTAGTGTCGCCAAGATTTAGTCGGCGTTCATGGCGCAACCGTGCAAGAATAACGATCATGACTAGGACCACTTCAAAAACAACCCGCACCATGTGTCCAATGAACTGCCACCCGACGCTGTGTGGCATGCTCGCCGAGGTACACGATGGCAAGCTGGTCGGCGTCAAGGGTGACAAGGACAACCCGGACAGTCGCGGTTTCCTATGCGTCCGCGGTCAGGCTTCGCGGGAAATTATTGATAACCCGGCGCGCTTGCTACATCCCCTCATTCGTGATCAACGCTCCGATGAATTTCGGCACGCCAGCTGGGATGAGGCATTCGATCGTATTGTCAAGGCAATCCAGGACCCGGCCAGTACGGGTATCTGGCCCGGCCATGGCATGTCTGCAACCAACTATGGCACGCGCATCAGCGCCCACTTGTTGGAACGTTTCGCAAACTTTCACGGTAGCGAGTTCTGGAATCCGGCGATGATCTGCTGGGGGCTCGGTGCCTTCGGACTCGGACTTACCGGCATGCTGGAAACCAACACAAAGGAGGACATGGGAAGGCATTCCGATCTGATCATCCTCTGGGGTGCTAATTTCACCAGTCAACCCAATACCGCACCGCACCTGCTAGCTGCCAGGAAACGAGGTGCGCATATCGTAACGATCGACGTTCGCAACACTGAAGCCGCTGCCAAATCCGACGAAGTGCTGATCATTCGGCCCGGTTCGGACACCGCGCTGGCTTTGGCGATGATGCATGTAATCTGCGCAGAAGGCTTGCATGACTGCGCGTTTGTCGCCGAGCACACCATTGGTTTCGACAAACTTTCTGAACACATCAAACCTTACTCGCCAAGGTGGGCGGCAGATATAACCGGTATCGATGCAAAACGCATCGCCGCATTGGCATGCCGTTATGCAACAACACTGCCGGCAATGATCGTGTTAGGCGGCAGTTCGATGCACAAAGGCCCCAATGGCTGGCTGGCTGGCCGCGCCATCGCTTGCCTGCCGGGGCTTACCGGTAATGTCGGAATACCCGGAGGCGGCTTCGGTCCGCGCCATGGCAGCGCCGCGCATGGACGGGGATTAAACAGCATCGTTGCACCCGAACGACGCCAGCGTAAGCGAGAAATTCCCAATCAGATGTCTGCGATCACCAACGCATTGCGAGATGGGCAAATTCAAACCTTGATGTTGATGGGCACTAACATGCTTTCTTCATTCGCTGATGCTCGAGAGGTCGCACTGGGTCTTCAACGAACGAAACTGGTTGTCAGCTACGACCTTTTTCTAAACGACACTGCACGTCGTTTCGCGGACATCGTTCTCCCCGGCACAGCCTGGCTAGAGGAAATCGGGTGCAAAATGACGCACACGCATCTCTACCTGATGGACCGGGCGCTGGAACCCCCAGTCGAAACTCGTTCGCTTTATTCACTGGTTACAGAACTCGCGGGGCGCCTTGGACTTGATGGGTTTAACCCGTGGGATAACGATGAGGCAATGATCGATGCGATTCTTGATCATCCCTGTACTGGCCATGCGACAGTAGCCGCGATGCGTGCCGAAGGTGGCATACGCGCTCTCAACATCTCGCACGTCGCTAACCCAACGCTGGATTTCGATACACCATCGGGAAAGATCGAGTTTTTTTCCGAAAAAGCAGAGCGGCTTGGTTTGCCACCGTTGCCGTCCTACCAACAACGAGCGCAGCAGAGCCCGGACGATTCGCGCGCCTTTCCATTAACCCTGACACAAGGTCGTACGATGGTGCACTTTCACAGTTTCTACAACAATGGGCAGGCATTACCGACACTCGCCCGACGTGAAAGCGAACCAAGACTTTGGATTTCAAAAACCGACGCCGCAGTCCGTAACGTCGTCGATGGTGATGCGATCCGCATTTTCAATCGCCGCGGCGAAATGATGGCGCGCGCTTACATCACTGATCGTACCCCGCCCGGCACAGTGTGGATGCGCGATGGATGGCTCGATCTCAACAGTCTCACCTCGGGTGCTTCCATATTGCCTGATGCGGCGCTCGATTTATTCGGCTTTACCGTGGGACAGGCCAGCTTCGAAGCCGTCGTAGAAGTGGAACTTGCATCCACAGATTGAATGTCACCGAAACTGCCTGCAAGGGGATCGGCACCATCCCTCGCCATGACAACTGAACTTGGAAACTTTACGAACCGAGTTTTCCACGAAAGGCAACAAAATGGCGCACGCAACAGCTACCACCAAAAGTCGCATCTTTCACAATCTTGATTTCGATAAACCAGGCAAGCAGATCGGTTATCTGCGAGTACCTCAATCACGCGACGGGGGTGCCTGGTCCACAATCGAAATACCGATCGCTGTTGTCAATGGCGGAAAGGGCCCTGCTGCGCTGTTCACCGGCGGTGTGCATGGCGATGAGTACGAAGGCCAGATCGCCATTTCGCGCTTGGCCCGCCGGATCGATCCCGTTAGCGTCGACGGAAAAATCATCATGCTACCTGCGGTTGATCTTCCCGCCGCGCTGGTCGGACGCAGAATGTGCCCGATCGACGGACGCGACTTCAACCGATGCATGCCAGGCGATGCGCGCGGCAGCTTTTGCGAGATGCTCGCCCATTTCATCGAGGACACAATCATGCCCCAGGTTGAGGTTTCGGTCGATGTCCACTCCGGCGGCAATTCGATGGAAGCCGCGCTTTGCTCGATCATGCACTGGGTCGATGACCCAAAGCTGATCAAGCGCACGCAGACACTGGCGCAAACTTTCGCCGCCCCTTACAACGTAGTCTTCTGGGGTGTTGACGAAACAGCCACAGTCGCGGCGTCGGCCGAGCGCCATCGCGCGTTGTCGATATCGACGGAAATTGGTGGTTATGGACGGGTCAGGCCCGACGCCGTGCGTATTGCCGAACGTGGACTGGATAACGTGCTCAAGTGGATGGGCATCATGGAAGGCAAGCCCGACACCAACCAGCCTGATGGTGGTCGTACCCGGCAAATGATGGTACGCGACCAGCGCGCGTACCTGTTTGCACCAAGCGACGGCTTATTCGAGCCCCACTTCCTCCCCGAACAGAAAATCCGTGCCGGAGAACTCGCCGGCTATCTGCACTTCATTGAAGAATGGGCACGCGACCCAAAGCCGATAGAATTTCCAATCGATGGCTATATCTGGATGGCGCCAGGCTCTGGCCGGGTGAAAAAAGGCGACGTCATGGCGGTCATCATGCAGGACTACGCGGACAACTAACTGGCCGCTTGGACGTTGCAGGACGGAACGACCAGAAAAAGAAACATATTGTCGCGAATCGCGGGCAATCTTTCAGAGCGAAACAAAGCGATCTCACACTGCCCGCCCACCTTAAGGAATGAAGAGACGCCATGACCAAAGTTGCCGTTATTCAAGAACCCCCCGTCTATCTGCACCTGCAAAAATCGATCGAGCGTGCGACCGAATTGATCGCGCAGGCCGCAGATAAAGGATGCGCCATGGTGGTGTTCCCCGAGGCCTGGCTGCCCGGCTACCCGACTTTTGTGTGGCGGCTCGTGCCTGGCGGCGGAATGCGCAAGACGGACGAGCTTTATGCACGTTTACTCGCCAATTCGGTGAATTTGAGCAGGGACGGGTTGGCACCTGTTCAAATGGCTGCGCGGGAGCATGGCGTTGTCGTCGTGCTCGGCTATCAGGAAGTAGACGGTTCGGTCAGCGGCGGCACGATATTCAACAGTTGCGCGATCATTAACGCAGACGGACGCTTAACAAACAATCACAGGAAACTCATGCCAACCAATCCAGAGAGGATGATTTGGGGTTTTGGCGACGGTTCAGGTCTGAACGTTGTTGAGACGGCAGTTGGCAGAGTTGGCGCACTGATCTGTTGGGAAAACTACATGCCGTTGGCGCGCTATGCTCTATATGCGCAAAACGTCGACATTTATGTTGCTCCGACGTGGGATAGTGGTGAAACCTGGCTGGCAACAATGCAGCATATCGCGCGCGAAGGTGGCTGTTGGGTCATCGGCTGTGCAACACCGCTGCAAGCAGCCGACATTCCGGACGACATTCCCTACAGGGATGAACTTTTTCCGGACAAGGACGAGTGGATAAACCCCGGTGATGCAATCATCTATAAACCATTCGGTGGCGTCGCGGCTGGACCCATGCATCGGGAAAAAGGGCTGCTCGTTGCCGATTTGGACGTTACCGTAGTGCAAGCATCGCGCCGTAAATTCGATGCCACTGGGCACTACGCCCGGCCCGATGTGTTTACCTTGAGCGTCAATCGCGCAAAGCAGGTACCGGTAACGTTCACTTGATTAATTACGGCAAACTGCTCGGTCATTGAAACCGATTGGTTTTTGTTCACGTGTCCCGGTCGCGTCCGCTGCGCCGTCCGGCAATCTCCGCGGGCGCTTCAAATCAATCGTTGCACGAATTTCGTGATCACAGCATTGGTCTGCTGCGGTACTTCGAGCACCTGGAAATGGCCCAGCGCAGCCGGATTGAGTTCGCCCACCGGATCTACCGTTCATTCGATAAAGTACCAAACACCTTCGATCTGTCGGGCACGCCTTTCCATTTCGAGTTTTTGCAAATGCGCCAATAGCGAGCGAGCGGCCAGGCGGTGCATTCGCTCGGGGGTATCGTCATAGACCGCCGGCACGAGTCCTTCAACGCTGGCCTGTCCTGCGCTCCGTAGTGCATTCACGACCTTGTTTTCGCGGTTCTGCCGATGCAGGATCAAGCGTTCGACAACCTCGTGTGGTCGCTCCATTATGAAACCATGGCCCGGCGCCAACCACTGGATGTCTTCCCCGAAAAGACGCTCAAGGGATGCAAAATAATCAGTCATGTTGCCGTCCGGTGGATTGATCACGACCGTCGAGCCCTGCATGATGTGGTCTCCCGTAAACAGCATGCACTCTTCTTCGAGCAGATAGCAGAGCTGATTCGAGGCGTGGCCTGGTGTGTGCAAAACACGCAGCGTCACACCTGCTATCTGAAGACGGTCACCTTCCGACAACAATTGATCGGGCACAAAGGTCTGATCCTGCCTTTCTTTGTGCGCCGCGAGCATTCCCAAGGTCGTCGCTTGGGTGAGTTCTTTCAATAGCGCTGCCCCGGGCGAATGGTCCACATGCGTATGCGTGCAGAGAATCCAGCGAATGTGTCCTGGTGCCGCCTCGACAATCCGCGAAACGTGAGCCTCATCCAAAGGTCCGGGATCAATAACGGCAACGCCGGTTGAAGCATCGCCAATGAAATAGGTATTGGTCCCAGGGCCGGTCATCACGCTCGGATTCGGTGCAGTCATTCTCTTGACGCGATTGGATAACTCCACGACATTGCCGGGAATGATCTCGTACGACGCCGTCGCTCTCTGCTCCGGGTCGAGCTTCCCCAACTCGGCGTACGCATAGTCGCCTGGCAGAAGCAGTTTCTTGCCAGCACAGCCAATCCCGACGCGCGGATTCATCGCCGGCATCGGCCGAGGTGTGCGCGCAAATTCGAGCGCTTCGGCGACGTTGCGCAAATTCGCCAAGCTTTCGAGTGTTTTCAATGTGGGAAACATCAGATTGATGTCACCGCTGCGATTGCACTCGATCGCCTCCCCCGGATGAATCCAGAGATGGCTCACCAGCTCCTCGCCATCGTGCGAAGGGGTTTGCCGGCTAGGCGCCTCCGCCAGAAAGAAACGTGTGGTGTAACGACGCGGCCGCCCCGCCTGCGTGATCCAGTGGCCAAAGTAATGCAACCGGTCAGTTGCCAATCGCAGATCGTGCGATTGCAAAAGCTGTAACAAAGAAGTTTCTCCCGCTGCCAGCGCTTTGCGCGCTGAATCGAAGTGCTCTGATGCGCGCTCTTCGATGTCGATCAGTTCGCCATCCTGGGTATGCGCAAACAATAACCCCGCTTCTTCGAAGCATTCGCGAATGGCAGCAATCCAGTAACCGATTCCCCCCTGTTCGATGCCGAGTCGCCTGCTCGCCTGATCGTCATCAATGCCAGATGCAAGCATTACCAGTTCTGCCGCACTGTCTGCATCATCGACGGCGCCACCTGGAAAGACATAAGCTCCGCCCGCAAAATTCGCGAGAAGCGTGCGTTTGGCGAGCAGCACTTCCAGTCCATGCGCAGCGTCACGTACCAGGATCAACGTTGCCGCAGGTCGGGGCGTTACAACTGCGTTACTCATTGTTTACTCATGTTGGTTTTACTGGATCATGGGCAAGCTCGCATGAACACTCAAAACAAGAGCCTCTTTGAAGCCTGCTCATTATAGGGGTCGTGAATGTGCTCCCGACACATACCTGGCATTTATCCCATCATCGTAACTACTAATTTAACCACTTTGCGAACACCACGATCTCGCCCCGGGGCCGCCGGTTGTCTGCTAGCGGCGACAGGACAAAAATCCCCCACCCCGCATCTGTCTGATTTGCAAAGACGTAACTGGTCGGCATACCGCTTGCAGTGAGTTTAAGCAGCAATACCCAGAACAGANNATTCTGGAGGAGACAAATCGATGACTCACTTCCAATCGACCGGGCACAGCGGTAGGTTCAACGCCGACGTCGCGGGTTCACGCCTTCTCTGGTCCCGTCACCAGATTATTCAACTACTCCGCCGTTTCATTCGCGAAGAGCGGTCGATCTCAGTGCACTACGCAAATGAAGGCAAACTAATCGTCACGCGCGCGCTGGGGCTGAACACAGACCTCGACCGCATATATTTCGAGTATGGCGATCACAAGGCGGCAAACTCGCTTTTACTTCGAAGTCACAATGTGCAGTTCTCAATGGAAAACGCGGGAGGAAGCTCGCAATTCACCAGCCCTCGCGTCCGGGACGTGCTGCATGAGGGCAAACCGGTATTTCATAGTCCGATTCCGGATCGTATTGTCCAATCTGATCGGCGCCTGCATCGACGGATCACGATCCCGGAAGTCTCGGCACCCGTAGTGCGTTTCACTCTTCCTGATGGGCGAAAAGCCGAAGGACAGCTCGCCGACATGAGTTCCGGCGGCATCGGAGTAATTGGTCTCGCAACAGATCTCAAGGTGCCTACCGGCACGCTGATTTACAACTGCCTTATCGAGCTCAACGATGGCGCAGGGGTATTGGTTAACTTGGAAATTCGTCATTCCGGTGCGCAGATTGGCGCCGACGGAAGGCTGACGCATCGGGTCGGATTTAGCCTCACCTCCCGGCCCACGGGGTTTTCCGCCCTGCTCAAAGCATTCACCGTCGACCTCTAAAAGCGTTACGGCCAGGAGGCTCGTTTCGTTCTTAGCTCGGGCCTCTGGTAGCGCATTTCGCGCGGCACAGCACTGGCGCCCCGGCAGCGGGCGCCAGGTCGCTCTCTGATGCCGCCGTTTAGAACGCGTCTGCCCGGCACTCGGCGAGCATGCAATTCACTCGTTTAAAGTCGGGCCGTCACCGCTGACTCGCGTTTGTCGCATCAGACGGCGCCAGCGGTCGGCGTCGAAGCCCGAACCCCGGTGCAACAAGCACCGATTGTCCCAAATTAACGTGTCGCCAGCTTGCCACCGATGCCCGTAAACCTGTTCAGGTTTGGTTGCTCTCTCCAGCAGGTCATCGATTAACCGACGGCTTTCGATGCCGGAGAAGCCGATAATCGACCGGGCATGTGCCCCGACATAATAATTCTTCAGGCCGTTTGCTGGATTTTTCCTTAACAATCTTTGTTCTATAGGTGGCAGGGATGCAGCATGATTTGGGTGCACCGGTGCCACCTGACTGCGAGAAAATACATAGTCGTGCAACACACGCAGCGGCTCAATCAGCGACTGTAACGATTCGGGCAAGCGCGCATAGGCCACACGTTGGCTGGCAAACTCTGTTTCTCCACCCTGACCCGGAACCTCATAAGCGTGGTTAATCGAGAACTTGGTCGGCACCAGCCGGAACGATGAGTCCGAATGCCACATGTTATTGCCGGTTTGGTAACGGGTATGCGGATCTGCATTTCCTTTCTTATTACCCGCATCGATGACGTTTCCCAAGGTGGTAAAGTAGTCTATATCGCCAGTCGTTCCGAACGTGATGTGGTTGGGTTCCGGCTTACCGAGGCGCCGTGTCAGCTCGATTTGCGCCTCATCACTCATGTTCTGATTCGGAAAACATAATAAAGAGTACGCATCCATGGCCTCGACAATCGAAGCGACCTGATTGTCAGAGAGCGCCGTCGTTAGATCGATGCCGCTTACCCGTGCACCAAAAAATTCATGCAAAGGCTCGAAATGGAGTTTACTCATCTGTTCCCCAGTTAACGTCAAATATGCTATCCCACCAATCACCGACAATCAATCGCATCATTCAATTAGGACTGTCATCACTTGCATGACTGCGATGCTCTTATCTGCTCGCGCGCGTCAACTGGTTAAGACAACTGGCTTCGTTCCCAGCCCCACCATCTGCAAACTGCTTCACCCATGACGAGCCCCTTGTCAGTGCTGTTTAAACATGGCATTTCCTCCGTAAACATGGTTATACATTGGCGCCAGGAACAGGGCATCTTAGTGATATCCGTGCCCCAGAACGTGCGTTGCGGTCCGAAGCTGTCGAGTATCTGCTTCAAAAAGGTTTGCATTGTCGGAAAAGGGTACGCTTCACTCGAATAACCCGGTGCGCCGGTCGCCTTCACTGCGACATTTGGATACTTGGCCAGTTTAAGCAATTCGGGGATGTGAGTCATCGCAGCAGCATCTTTGAGTGCAGTGTTGCCGCCACGCCCCCCGAAATGGTCAATCGTGATCCGCAGCCCGGGATGACGTGCGGCGATGCTGCCGATTTCTTGAAGCGAATCTGTAGCAAGCACCGCGATCGGAACACCGGCTTGTTCCGCTTCTGACCAAAGCCAGTCGAGCGTGCCATCTCGCAACCAGGTTCGTTCGGGTTCGTTGAGAAACAGATAGCGCAAACCCAGCATGCCAGGTTGGCCGCGCCAGGCCGCGATACGCGTTCGCAACGTCGATTCTTGCAGCGGCGGCGAACCCATGATTGCAAACCGCCCCGGATAATCACGCACCGCTTCGAAGGCCACCTCGTGCGAGTCCGAGTCCCAAGGTGGCGGATGGATAACGGCTGCATCGACACCGGCCTCGTCCATCATGGCAATCGCTTCGTCCGCGGTAAACGAAGTCACCTGCCGGTGCGCCTTGTTGCTCGGCAGGCCGCTGCTCCAAAGATGAATCTGCGCGTCAACGATACTCACCGCGCTATTTCCCCTCTCAGCCAATCCCTAACGAGCTGTTGAAAAAGCAATGTGCGGACTTGATCCGGGCTTGCGGCTGTCCGCCGTTTTATGGGGTCTGGGCAAATCGCTCGAGGATGTCGTAAAAGATCGGGATGGCATTGCGGAAGCTGTCAACCGGCACTCGTTCGTCAACGTTGTGAAATCCCTTGATCTCGTCGCGGTTGAGAACAAAAGGAATGAATCCGTAGGCCTTGATACCTTTGCGCCGAAAGAAAGCGGAATCGGTAAATCCCGAGCTCATGTACGGCGCAACAACGGCTTCCGGGTAGTGCTTGAGCACCGCCTCCTCGATCGCAGCGAACAACGGCGTATTCCAGTCCGTGACCGGTCCACTCTGTGACTGCATGATGACTTCGAGTTCGAGGTCGCCCTCGCCGAGCGTTTCCAGCAGCTTCGCCTTGAATGCCTCGGGATCTTCGGTCGGTAACAATCGGCAATCGAGTACGGCGCTGGCTTCCGAAGGAATCACGTTGGTCTTGATGCCGGCCGACAGCCCGGTCAACGAGCAACTGTTGCGGGTCATCGACCGGGTCCGTGGGCTGAGGTCCTTCATCGATCGCAACACGATCGCTTCGAATGGCCATTGATCGGCCCGCGCGCTGAAGAACGAATTTGGAAATTCCTGCAGTCTGGAATTTCGCCGCATCATCTCCGCGACCGGAGGCGACATTTCAGCGCGCGGCTCGCTGTCAAGTAAACGATCAAGCGCCCTGACCAGGTGATCAACCGCATTATTGTCGTGAGGCGTACTTCCGTGGCCGGAATCGCCACGCGAGATGACCCGTAGCCACAGCGGTTGCTTCTCCGCGACCTGTACCATCATGCTCGGTCGGGACGGGTGCAAAATCCCGATGCTGCCGACTGCGCCTTCATTGATGACGTAAGCGACCGGGGCAACGCGCTCGAGCGCATTGTCGACAAACCATCCCGCGCCTGCCGGGCCCTGAGTTTCTTCGTCAGGAACGGCGAGGTAATGGATCGGGTATTTCGGCTTGATACCGGAGGCCGCCAGCGCACGCATTGCCGCCATCATCACGATAGCGGAACCTTTTGTGTCGACTGCGCCGCGGCCCCAGATCGCTCCGTCGGCGACCCTGCCCTCGAACGGCGGGTACCTCCACGTTTGTCCTTCGACCGGGACCACATCCATGTGGTGGAGCAACACCAACGACGGACCACTCTCGGTTCCCGGGATGGTCGCCAGGAACGTCGGCTTGTCGGGATCGTCACCAACGGTGGTCGAACGTATTCCGTAAGCGGCGAAGCGCTCCGCCAGCCACTTCGCCGCCTTCGCTGTGTGGCCGGGCGGGTTGACCGTGTCAATGCCGATATAGGTTTGCAGGTCGATGATTGCCTGATCGGCGATCGGTCCGAAGTCGACCGCACCCTCTGCTCGCGCGGTTTGAAGCGGTATCAAACTGGCAAGCAGTGCAACGGCCAGCGTTGCCCTCCAATGTTCTGTTCTCCGTGTTTCCATGCTGTCCTCGCACTTTCTTTTGCTCAGCACGCTCGCAATATCAAACCCGGGATGATCGTAGGTCCAGCCCGGTCACAACTCAATCCCGAGCCGAAGACCCGGCAATCACCTGCGCCACACATGCAGTGAGTTTTTTCGCATAGGGAATGTGCAAAAACTCGTTTGGCCCGTGTGCATTCGACTTTGGACCGAGCACGCCGGTAATCAGAAACTGCGCTTCCGGGAACGAGTCACCAAGCATCGCCATGAACGGAATGGTCCCGCCCTCGCCCATCATCATCGCCGGCTTACCGTAAAACTGCTTCGATGCCGCATCGACGAGTTGCTTCAGCCACGGCGCGGTCGGCGGGGCATGCCAGCCGGTGGCGGACTGATCGGGTTCGAACGTGACTTTTGCGCCATGCGGCGGATCGGTTTCAAGAATGCGCTTCAGGTCTTCGGTGGCACGCTGACCATTCACCAAAGGTGGTATGCGCAAACTGAGTTTCAGCGACGTCTTCGGGCGCAAAACGTTGCCCGCATCCTTTATCGCTGGTAGCCCGTCGGCACCGACCACCGACAGGAAAGGCCGCCAGGTCCGGTTGAGCACCGCCTCGCCGTGTTTTTTGGTCATCGGTTGGGTCTTTCCGGCGAACGGAAAGCGCGTGAGCATTGCGTCTCCGAGCGCCCTGCCGGCAAGAATCGCCTGCTCGCTACGCTCCGCCGGTATCTCGCTATAGAACTCATCTGGAATAACGTGGCCTGTATTCGCTTGCTCAATGCGATCGAGCAGCAGCCGCGCAACGCGGAAGCTCGAAGGCACAATGCCACTGGCATCACCTGAATGCACACCTTCGTTGAGCACCTCCACGGTGAGCGTACCGGCGGCAATGCCGCGCAAGCTGGTGGTAACCCACAGCTGTTCGTAGTTACCGCAACCGGAATCAAGGCCGATTACCAGATCGACATCGCCAACGCGTGACTTCAGCGCGTCAAGGTAATGCGGCAAATCGTAGCTGCCGCTTTCTTCACAGGTCTCGATCAACCCGACGATGCGCGCGTGAGGGATGCCCTGCTCTTTCAGTGCCTGCAATGCCAGCAGCGAAGCAAAGATCGCGTAACCATCGTCGGCACCGCCGCGACCATAGAGCTTGCCTTCGTGCAGTACCGGAATCCACGGCCCGTAGCCGTCGCGCCAGCCGGTCATCTCCGGTTGTTTGTCGAGATGGCCGTACATGAGGATGTTTCCCGGCGCATCGCCGTCCATTTCGAAGAACAGTACCGGCGTGCGGCCGTCGAGCCGAACCACTTCAATCTTCAGGCCGGGAATGGACTGATCCCGCGACCATTGCTCGGCCAGCGCAACCGCGGCATCAATATGACCGTTGGCCGCCCAGTCGGAATCGAAGTGCGGCGACTTGCACGGGATACGAATGTATTCGACTAGCTGTGGGACGATATCATCATCCCACTTCAGCGATACGAGTTCTTCGAGTTCCTGCGCATCGATTCGTTTTACAGTGGCTTGAGGCATAGGTGAACCTGTGGCTTTATTGAGTCTGATCTTCACATTGTATGAGGTATTGCCATGAACGAAGAAACACGGGCAGCGCTGGTGACAGGCGGCGCGCAAGGCATCGGCAAGGGCATCACAGAAGCCCTCTTGCGTGGCGGCTGGCGAGTGCTGATTGCTGACGTGGACAGCGACGCAGGCGCGGAGACCGCAACCGAATATGCGGTACTTGGCGACATCCGCTTCGCCAACTGCGATGTGTCAAACGAAACGGAAGCTGCGAGCTGCGTAATGCAGGTGCTGAAGAGCTTCGGCCGTCTCGATGGTCTCGTTAACAACGCCGGCATTTCGGCTTCACCACGCGTGGCGCCGCAGCAACTCGATCTCGAGCGTTGGAACCGCGTGCTGGCAATTAATCTCACTGGTGCTTTCCTGATGGCAAAACATTGCGCGCCACACCTCGAGAAGACTAACGGCGCGATCGTCAATATTGCATCGACCCGAGCGTTGCAGTCGGAACCGAATACCGAAGCCTACAGCGTATCGAAAGGTGGCATCGTCGCGCTAACACATGCGCTTGCAATCAGCCTCGGGCCGCAGGTGCGGGTCAACTGCATTTCTCCGGGATGGATCGATACGGGCAAATGGCAGAAATCGACCAAGCGCCGGACTGCGGTTCAGGACCCAGCGGAACACGCCCAGCATCCGGTCGGGCGGATTGGAACACCACTCGACATCGGCGAGCTCGCGGTTTTTCTGCTATCAGCTGCTGCCGGATTCATTACCGGACAGAATATCGCTTCAGACGGCGGCATGACGCGGAAGATGATCTATCAGTAATAAGGCCGTCAGCAGTACTAACGCTTAGCCGGTGAGCAGTAAGAGCTAGCCGGTTGTTACAATCGCAACATGACCCGAATCAGCTCATGCATGCCAGGTCTCAACTGCGTCAATCATAGGCGTGTGCCGTGACCCTGTACGCGACGGATCATCTGGGCATCGATGGCAAAGTCGCCATCGTAACCGGTGGCGGGGCGGCAGGTGACGGTATCGGCAATGGCCGCGCCGCTGCCATTTTGCTAGCCCGGGCCGGGGCGCATGTGATGGTGGCCGACTTGAACGCCGATCTCGCCCAGCGCACCGTCGACATGATCAGCGCTGAAGACGGCGAGGCGACTGCATTTGCCGTTGACGTCGCCGACGCGGATCAATGCCGTGCCATGGTCGATGCCGCCGTATCACGGTATGGCCGGCTCGATCTGCTCGACAATAATGTCGGCATCACCAGCACTGGCAATGTGGTGAAAGAAAATCCGCAAAGCTGGCGCCAGCTGATGCAGGTCAATGTCGAGAGCATGTTCCTGGTGTCTAAATACGCCATCCCCGCAATGATGGATACCGCGAAGTCAGGTGCCATTGTCAACGTCGCCTCGATCGCGGCATTGCGCCCGCGTGGCATGACAGCCTATTCCACATCCAAAGGCGCGGTAATTGCGCTGACTAGGGCGATGGCAGTGGACCACGGTGCTGACGGCATTCGAGTAAATTGCGTCGCCCCTGGAGCAGTGTACACGCCGATGGTATATACGAAAGGCATGAGCGATGCGGCACGCGAGCGTCGGCGCAGGGCATCGCTATTGGAAATTGAGGGCAACGGCTGGGATATTGGCTACGCCGTTCGCTTTTTGCTGTCGGATCAGGCGCGCTTCATCACGGGGCATACGCTAGTGGTAGACGGCGGCGCAACGCTAACCGGTCGACCGCGAGCAACCGATTATCAATAAAAATACGCGGCAATGAATCAGCATTTAACCCAGTACCAACTCGGTGACATTAGCATTCACCGCATCGTTGAGTCGATCTGCTCCGATTTTGAAGCGTTGACGTTTTTTCCGGGAACAACACCCGAAGATTGGCAGCAACACAGTAAATGGATGTCGCCTTGGGCATACTTGCCCGACACGGGAAACATTGTCCTGACGATACAGGGGTTCTTAATTAAAACTCGCAGTCACAACATTCTTGTAGATACTTGCGTTGGCGACTACAAGCCGCGCCCGGCTCGCCCCTTTTGGGACATGATGAAGCTCAACACCTTCCTGCCTCGGCTCAAAGCGGTGGGCGTCACTCCAGAGCAAATCGATTACGTCATGTGCACACATATGCATCCGGACCATGTCGGATGGAATACGCGGCTCGACAATGGGCGCTGGGTGCCAACCTTCCAGAACGCCAAATACCTGTTCACCGAGATTGAATGGCAAGCCACCCAGGCACGGCACGAACAAAGCCCGATAGCCCACTTTGTTGACAGCGTGCTGCCGGTCATGAAAGCGGGACAGGCGCAGCTGGTGAGAAGCAATTTTTCGCTCAATGAACAGGTGTGGCTGGAGCCATCGCCCGGACACACCATGGGACATGTCTGCGTGCGCCTTTCGTCGCAGGGGCAACAGGCAGTCATCACCGGCGACTGCATTCACAGCCCGGTACAGTGCCTCGAACCGGAATGGGTAATGCGCGCTGACCTCGACTCCGCCCTCGCAGCCAAAACCCGCCGCGACTTCCTGGCGCGTTGCTGCAACAACAACATCGTCGTGTGTGCCANNCTGAACCGTCATTCGGCCGCATTGTCGAGCGCAACGATGTATTCGATTTTGAGTACCTTTAGCCGCATAATTGTCGAACTCGGATAGGACCAAAGCGGGACATGGTAGAACCCTCTGTTACGTGCAGACTCGCCGTAATCGCGGCTGCGGACGTGGAGGGTTACTCGCGCCAGATGGGGGATGATGAAAAAGCCACCGTGCAGACGCTCACCGATTATCGCCGGGTCTTCGTCGAGCAGGTCGGGCACGCCGGGGAGCTCAATCCATTTTATCCGCCGTGGTACCACAACGGGGGCTTTCACGATGCCGATCGCAAGTGGGACTTCGGCAATGCAGCCGAAATTGCAAGACGGGCCAAACTCACTGATTGGGTCCAGGAACAGGCGCAAATTGTCGCGGCTCTGGGACGGCTAGGCTGCGCCAATGAAGCTGAACCATACATTGAGCGCATTTACGAACTTGACGCCTCATCCGATGCCCAAAAACACTGGCACCCGAGTTTTCGCTGTCAACCAGAATACCTGTAACACCTGCTTCACCGTATGCGCAAAGCGGGTTTAACAATTTCAGAATTGTAGAGGTCTACGAGTGGCAGTTACCCATCCACGGCCTGTAGAACACTAGCGCATTTGCACATTGCTCTCATAAAAAACTCCAGACATGTAAAAAACTCCAGACATGAATGCAACAGCGAACCGGAAACCTTTACTCTTCACCCCGACCAATATTCGTGAGGTTACTTTCAAGAACCGCGTCGTCATCTCGCCGATGGCCACTTACTCTGCCGTGGACGGACTGGCACAGGATTTCCATTTCGCGCACTGGGGGCGGCTGATCCTCGGCGGTGCCGGTTGCGTATTTGTCGAAGCGACCGCGGTGACAGAGCAAGGACGCATTACCAACGGCGACCTTGGGCTGTGGTCCGATGCGCACATCCCGGGGCTAAAACGCGTTGCCCGGTTCATGAAAACACAAAATGTTGTTCCCGCCATCCAACTCGGCCATGCCGGACGCAAAGGTTCAATGCAAAGACCGTGGTTCGGCAATGGGGCTCTCACGGCTGAGGATTTTGCCCGTGGCGAAAAGAAATGGGACACGGTCGCGCCGACCGCGACCCCCATGGCAGCGGGTCACATCGTGCCTCATCAACTGACCATTGCCGAGCTTGGTACCCTCAAGGACCACTGGGCGCAAGCGGCGAGGCGGGCGATTGAGGCTGAATTTGACGTTCTCGAAATTCACAACGCACACGGCTATCTGATGCATCAGTTTCTGTCACCGATTTCAAATACGCGTGATGATGCTTACGGTGGTGACCTCAAAGGACGCATGCGGTTTCCGCTCGAAGTAGCGGAAGCGTTGCGCGAGACCTGGCCGCAAGACAAGCCGGTGTTTGTGCGGGTATCGGCAGTCGACGGCCTCGAAGGGGGCTGGACCATGAATGACACGGTGGCGTACGCGAAAGATTTAAAGGCGCGCGGCATTGATGTTGTCGATTGTTCGTCTGGCGGGCTGTTCGGCTCGGCCACCGCGGCACGTATCAAGCGAAGCTGGGGTTTCCAGGTGCCTTATGCCGAGCGACTGCGCCACCAAGTGGGCATCAAGACAATGGCCGTCGGACTCATCATGGAACCCTCTTTCGCCGAAGACATCCTGGAGCAAGGAAAGGCTGATCTCATTGCGATTGCACGCGAAGCGCTGGTCAATCCATGCTGGCCACAGATGGCCGAAATTGCACTGGGGCGAAAAGCCATCGATGCCATGGACGACTGGCCAGTGCAGTACGGCTGGTGGCTGAAACACCGTGAGCGGACAATCGACCAAATTCGCGCCGACGAGGCGATATCTCACAACAGCTGGAATGAAAACAGCCCGAGCGGGTCATAATGGTTGATTGTGTTAAGCATGTTTCGGTGTCGAACGGCCGGTGTTTTGGTCAGGAGTATCAAGCGTGAGGCAGATCGCTTGGGACAGGCACAAAAGTAGTGCAACAGTTCTGGTCGCAGTAGTCCACGCAGGTCGGAGAAAATTGCGCGAGCCGGTACGCTGGCTAATTACTGCAATTGTAATCTGCAGTTGCAGCGCACCACCACCACACCCGGAAGTCGTTAGAGCACCGGAGCAGCCGATCGTTCGTGATCTCGACACCGACTCGTTGGCGCTGGTTGCACAGGCTGCTTACCTCGAAGCGGGCACGCTCAACATTATCGTAGAGGACGATTCAACGAAGAGCTACTGGACTGCGTCGACCGATCGGCTTTTTTTCGGGAAAAGCAAAGCACGACCGGAATTACCGTCCGACAACACTGATTCGCCAGCGATCGTGGTCATAACAGACCTTCCCGCGGCTAACTGGACCCCCCAATCCGGAGTAGCGGTGCCCGTGTTCGACGACCTGCGTTGGCAGCAGATTCTTCAAGCTGTGCAGGCCTCGGTGACGCCGACCGACCGTAATTTCGGCAGTGTCATTAACGTACTCGACCAACAGGATTTGTTTCATTACTACGACGAGTTTGGAACGCTGCGAACGGTACCGCTGATATTCAAACCCGACGACGTGCGGGTGAAAGAAACC
>JABAOE010001555.1_pt4 | contig 19157 bp, 18 predicted proteins | sample 7062141 | NCBI WGS metagenome assembly JABAOE01 (sample SAMN14538627, study PRJNA623070) | marine sediment metagenome | biome: marine biome [ENVO:00000428]; feature: marine pelagic biome [ENVO:01000023]; material: deep marine sediment [ENVO:00002113] | place: India: Gulf of Khambhat ... | reverse complement strand
CATGGGCGGCATGGGCGGCATGATGTAAGTCATCGCCAGCCGATTCGGAGTTTCGCTCCGGCGAAAAGCCCCGCTCCGGCGGGGCTTTTTTGTGAAACCTGACTAGACTCGGTCCGGTGTCAGTCCAGGTCCAGCCCGCCCAGCACGAGCAGGTAATAGCTGACCATACCGATCACCTCGTCGTTTTCGATCACGGGCGCATGATTGATGCCGAACCGTTCGAACAGGCGCGCGCAATGCCGGATGCTCATACCGGGCCGCACCGCGACGACCGGTTTCGCCATGATCTCGAACACGTTGACGCGCTCCGGCGCGCGGTCTTTGGCGATGACCTGTTTGGCGATATCCGAGAACAGCAACATGCCGTACTCGTCGCCCTCATAGCGCCGCTTTACGATGAGCGACGTAGCACTGACCTTCTTCATGATGCGCATCGCCTCCATCAGGTCGATGCTGCCGTCGACCTCGGTCACGTCGCGCCGCATGACCTCGCGGACCTGGACATCCTTTCGCTCCTTCATAGATGGTCCTCGACAATTTCTGTCAGTTCTTCAACCTGGCGGATGACGCCCATCGCGTCCTCCACATCGATCTGTATGGCGATCCCGGTTCCCGGTTTCTCGTCGAACTCTCCGACCTCCGCGATGTGCTCGAGAATGCTGCGGCTCAGGTGCTCCTCGACCAGCATCAGCAGAACGTCTCGCTGCGTCGTCAGGCCGAGTCCGAGGAAGGTCCTGGGCTTCTCCAGACCCTCGCCGCGGGCGTTATTGATCACCGTGCAGCCGGTGGCGCCGCACTCTCTCGCCGCTTGCATGACGACGTCGGTCTTGCTGTCCTCGACGAAGGCGATGATGAGCTTGAAGTGCATGTCGGTTCTCCCCCAGTCAGTCTAGCGTATCGCCGTGCGACGCGCGCTCGGTGGACGCCGCCGGCCGTCGTTCCCGGAGCGCGGTTAATTGCGCATAGGCCAGCACACTCATGATGGGAAATAAAGAAGCAAACGCGATCAGTCCGAAGCCGTCCAGCAGCGGGTTCCGGCCGGGCACGTGCTCCGCGAGCCCCAGTCCCAGCGCCGTCACGAGGGGCACCGTCACGGTGGAGGTCGTGACGCCACCAGAATCGTAAGCCAGCGGCACGATCAGCCGCGGACAGCTGGCAGTCTGGACGACGACGACCGCGTATCCGGCGATGATGTACCAGTGCAATGGCGTTCCGGTCACGATGCGGAAACAACCGAGCGAGACCCCGACCGCGACCCCGAGGGCGACGGCCACGCGCAGGCCCCAAGAGTGGATCGCACCGCCCGATACTTCCTGGGCCTTGAGGGCGACCGCGAGCAGCGACGGTTCCGCCACCGTCGTGCCGAATCCGACCATGAAGGCGAAGACATACACCCAGTAGTAGTCCGCCCAATGCGGCGGCAAGCCGTTCTGACCGGCCGCGCTCACCGTCGTCAATTGTTCGGCCATCAGCCGTCCGAGCGGAAACAGACCACGCTCGAGGCCGATCAGGAACAGACCCAGCCCGACCACGACCAGGCAAAAACCGGCGAGGATGCGACCCCGGTTGACGAGTCTTCGCCGCAACACCGCGGCGTGGAAAAAGAACAGGAACAACGCGACCGGAAACACGTCGATCGATGTCGCAATGATGCTGCGGCCCGACTCGAGAATCATATCCATGTGACCACCAGCCCATAGCTCAAGACGAAGATGATCGGCGTCAGCGAAGCAAACGCGATCAGTCCGAAGCCGTCGGTCATCGGGTTGCGTCCGTCCAGTGAAGACGCGAGCCCAACACCGAGCGCGGTCACCAGGGGCACCGTGATCGTGGAGGTGGTGACGCCGCCGGAGTCGTAGGCGATGCCGATCGTCTCTTCCGGCGCGAACCACGTCAGCGCGACGACGATCACGTAGCCGGTAATGATCATGACCGGCAGCGACCAGCCGGCAATGATCCGTGCCACCCCCAGGATCAAGGCCACGCCGACCGACAGCGCCACCGTGACTCGCAGGCCGAGCGCATAGCCGGCGCGCGCGTCTCGCGAGTCGCCGATCGCGCCGGCGGTCGCCGCCGCATCCGCTGCCTCGCCGGCCACCGCAATCAGCGCCGGTTCGGCGATCGTCGTGCCGAAGCCGAGGAGAAAGGAAAACAGGATGAGCCAGGTCAGGCTGCCTTTGCGCGCCAGGGCGTGCGCCAGTGCCTCGCCGAGCGGAAACAGCGCCACTTCGAGGCCATACACGAAGAACGTCAGGCCGACGACGACGAACAGCGCGCCCTCGCTCAGGGCAACCAGTTCGCCAAACGGGCGCTGCAGAACGAAGACCTGAAAGATCGCGATGACGAGCAGTATTGGCGCGAGGTCCTGCAGACTGCCGAGTGTTAGCCTCAACAAGCGGCGCATCACGCCTCTCCGCGTCGTGCCAGGTGCACCCGGCCATCATGCCGCGTGTGCGCGCCGCGGGGCAAGTCGCCGGTAATCGGTGGCGAAGCCACCCTTGCGACCAGCGCTTTGCCATGGCGTTCCGTACGCTGTGAGCCGCGCTTTCCTTATGGCGGTGTCTGAACGAATATGTGCGGCGTGAGGCCCGCAGTCAGCAAACTGCCCGAAATTCTGCGTGAACCGGTTCGCGACTGGTTCGGTCGGCGTGCCGAAGACGTGGAATTGGCGGCGACGCTCGGGGAAGATCGGGTTCTGGTCTCGCGACTGGCCAAAGTACTGGCGTGCAGCCCCTACATCGCCGACGTGTTCGAGCGCTACCCCGACATGCTGCGCGACCTCCTGGCCACGGGACGCCTCGACCGGGATCTTCGGGAAGACGAACTGCAACGGGCATTCGCCGCCGACGCCATAGCCGCGGATGGCGGCCCCGCATTCGAGAAGGCTCTGCGCGTGGGCCGACACCGGGAACTGGCGCGGATCGTCTGGCGTGACCTCGCCCATGCGGTGTCCTGCGAGCGGACGTTGATCGAATTGTCGATGCTCGCCGATGCCTTGATCTGCGCCGCCGTCGACAGGGCATGGGCCGACCTGGTGGCAAAGCACGGGACGCCCCACTCGGCGAACGGCGATCAGGCCAGCTTCGCTGTGCTGGGCATGGGCAAGCTCGGCGGGCGCGAGCTGAATTTTTCCTCCGACGTCGACCTGGTGTTCGTGTTCTCCGAGCCGGGCGAAACCGACGGCGACCGGCCGAAGAGCAACGAGGAGTTCTTCCGCGCGCTCGCGCAACGCGTCGTCTCCCTGCTGAGCAAAACGACCGCCGACGGTTTCGTGTACCGCGTCGATACCCGTTTGCGCCCATTCGGCGAAGCGGGCCCCCTGGCCGTCAGCGTCGCGGCCCTCGAGGCGTACCTGGCTCAGCACGGGCGAGACTGGGAGCGTTACGCCTATGTCAAGGCGCGCGTCATCAATGACTGGGGCGGCGCGGAATCTCTGTACGAAGATATTCTGCGCCCGTTCGTCTATCGACGCTACCTGGACTATGGCGTGTTCGATTCGCTGCGAAGCATGAAGGCGATGATCGAGGCGGAAGTGCGCCGCAAGGAGTTTCAGGACAACGTCAAGCTGGGTCGCGGTGGAATCCGCGAAATCGAATTCGTGGTGCAGACGCTGCAGATCATCCGCGGCGGGTCCGTCGCGGAGCTGCGCGAGCGCGAGCTGCTGCCGGCGCTTCGGAAACTCGTGCGACCCGGCGGCCTGCCGCAGGACGTCGCCGAGGATCTGCGCGAAGCGTACGTGTTCTTCCGCCAGTTTGAGAACCGGCTGCAGGCAATCAACGATCGGCAGACGCATGACATCCCGCGCGACGACATGAACCGCGCGCGCCTGACGCTTGCGATGGACTACCCCGACTGGGACTCGTTGAGGACCGCGCTGATCGACTGGCGGCATCTCGTATCCACAACCTTCCACGATGTCGTACTGTCGGGCACGGATGAGCGGGAAGCGATCGAACCGAGCGCCAGGTTGATACGCGCCTGGGCGGCGGGTGCGGCCGACGAGATCATCGCACCGTTGCTGACGCAACTCGGTTTTTCGGATGCCGACGTTCCATTACAGAAGCTGAAGGCGTTTCGCGACAGCGGCTTCTATCTGCGCCTCGACGAGCCTGGCCGCCAGCGGCTCGACACGCTGATGCCGGCGATCGTCACGCTTGCGGGGGGCGAGTCGGAGCCGGTCGAGGCGTTGACGGGCGCGCTGACGATCATCGAGTCGATCGGTCGGCGCTCGGCATACTTCGCGCTGCTGAACGAGAACCCCGGCGCTCTCAGGCGGCTCGTTAACCTGTGCGCGAAGAGCGGTTTCCTGGTGCGGCAGGTCGCGACACATCCGCTGCTGCTCGACGAGCTGCTGGATCCGCGCATCTTCCTCGACGCGCCGAACCACCGGACCTTTTCCGACGACCTCGCGAGCCGGCTGTCCGCCGCGCCGGTCGAGGATGGGGAGGCGCGGCGTGACGCACTGCGCAACTTCCAGCAGGCGGCCGTGTTTCGGGTCGCCGTCGCGGACCTCAGCGGGACGCTACCATTGATGAAGGTCAGCGATCGCCTGACCGACATCGCCGAGCTGGTGCTCGGCGCGGCGCTCGAGCTGGCCTGGTTCGAGATGACGCGGCGCCACGGCGAACCTCGCTGCCGGGTCGATGGCCAGGAACGCGCCGCGCGAATGATCATCGTGGCCTACGGCAAACTCGGCGGCCTGGAACTCGGGTATGGCTCGGATCTCGACGTCGTGTTTCTGCATGATTCGACCGGCGATCTTCAGCAGACGAACGGCGAGCAGACCTTGGACAACCCGACGTTTTTCGTGCGCCTCGCGCAACGGATCATCCATGTCCTGACGATGCGGACATCGTCGGGCAGCATGTATGAAGTCGATACGCGCCTGCGGCCGAACGGCAAGTCCGGACTCCTGGTGTCGGGACTCGCGGCATTCGAGCGCTACCAGCAGCACGATGCGTGGACCTGGGAACACCAGGCACTACTGCGTGGTCGCGCGGTCGCCGGCGACGAATCTCTGCGCCGGGCGTTCGAATCGATTCGCACAACGACGCTGACGAAACATGTCCGCCGGAGCACTCTGAAAGATGACGTCGTCGAGATGCGCGGCCGGATGCGGTCCGAGCTCAGCGACGAGACGGCAGAGCTGTTCGACCTCAAGCAGGGCAAGGGCGGGGTCACGGACATCGAGTTCATAGTGCAGTACCTGGTACTGAAGGAGGCGGGTCGCCACGCCGACCTGGTGCACTACTCCGACAACATCCGCCAGCTCGAGGCGCTGGCCAAGGCGGGTATCCTGGGTGAGGATGATGCCGAGACGCTGGCGGAGATCTACCGAACCTATCGTCGCCGCATACACCGACTCGCCCTGGCGGACCACGCGGCCGTGACGCCGCGCGTCGAGGTCGGCGACTTGCCCGACACCGTCAACCGGCACTGGCGGGATGTCTTCGATTGACCGTCGGCGCAAGGGGCGCTGCTATAATCGCGCCGTGAGTAGACCGGATGTCAGCCAGGGCAGCCTGATCCAGCCGAACGCGGAGCACCATTACCGCGTCNNTGCCCGATGCCCGGCATGTACCTGTGGAACTCTCATCCGAAGGTCTACCTGCCGGTCGACAAGGAAGCCACCTCCAAGTGCCCCTACTGCGGGGCGCTGTACACGCTGGTCGACGCCTAGGCCGCCGGTGCCGGGACCGGCCCCGCCAGCATGCTGAACGATTCGCAAGGCGGAATATTTTTCACCCGCAGGAATGGCGAATCGCTACATGGAAATTTATGATCGACTCGTGGGCGCACCAATACGGAAGCGGACGGCATGATCATCGTTACCGGGGGCGCCGGTTTCATCGGCAGCAATATCGTCCGGCGACTCAATGCGTCTGGCGAGGGTGACCTTTTGGTCGTCGACGACCTGACCGACGGCCACAAGACCGTAAATCTGGCCGAGTGCGACTTTGCCGATTACTGTGACAAGGACGACTTTCACGACCGCATGCGCGCCGGCGAGTCGTTCGGCGATGTCCGGGCCGTCCTGCATCAGGGCGCGTGCACCGTGACGACGGAATGGGATGGTCGCTACATGATGCGCACGAATTACGATTATTCGAAAGACCTCCTTCATTACTGCGTCGAACGCTCGATCCCGCTGGTCTATGCATCGTCCGCGTCGGTCTACGGGGCCGGCACCGAATTCGCTGTCGACCGGGAGAACGAGCACCCGATCAACGCGTATGCGTTCTCCAAGTGGCAATTCGACCAGTATTTGCGCGTGAGGTGGCCGGACATCGACTCGCAGGTCGTGGGCCTGCGTTACTTCAATGTCTACGGACCCGGCGAGAGACATAAGGGTGAAATGGCGAGCGTCATCTGGCATTTTCATAACCAGTTGCTGGTTGGCGACGAAGTCAGGCTGTTCAGCGGCAGCGGCGGTTACGGGGACGGTGAGCAGCGACGCGATTTCATCCACGTCGACGATGTCGCGGCGGTGAACCTGTGGTTGCTCGAGCGGCCGGACTGCAAAGGGTTGTATAACCTCGGCACCGGTAAATGCCGCAGCTTCAACGACGTCGCGCGCGCCGTGATCGACTGGCATGGCCGCGGCCGAATCCGATACATCCCATTCCCCGAGACGCTGGAGGGCAGCTACCAGAGTTACACCGAGGCCGACATGTCGGGCTTGCGCGACGCCGGCTACACGGCCGAGTTCCTCGACATCGAGGAAGGCGTGACGCGCTATCTCGATGCCATCGCCGGATGATCGGATCCTGATCGTCGGCCCGGCCTGGGTCGGCGACATGGTCATGGCGCAGTCGCTATTCAAGGTGCTGCGCGCAGGCTCCCCCGACGCTTCTATAGACGTGATTGCACCGCCGTGGTCCGAGCCGCTGCTCGCTCGGATGGCCGAGGTCCGGCGTGCCGTGCCACTGCCGATCGGCCACGGCGAGCTGAAACTCGCTACACGCGTCCGGGTCGGACGCTCGCTGCGCGACGAGCGCTATCGTCGCGCGATCGTCCTGCCGAGGTCCGCGAAGGCCGCGCTGGTGCCATTCTTCGCCGACGTGCCTCGCCGCACCGGGTTTCGCGGTGAGATGCGCTATGGCCTGCTAAATGACGTGCGGCGCCTCGACCGGGCGCGCCTCGATCAGACGGTCAAGCGCTTCATCGCGCTCGGCCTGTCGCCGGATGCCCCGCTGCCCCCGCCGCCGCATCCGGAGCTGGCGATCGATGCCGAGATCCGTGCCAGTTTCGCCCGACGACTGGCTGTTGACGGGCGCGACGTCGTCGCGCTGATGCCGGGCGCGGCCTACGGGCCGGCCAAGTGCTGGCCGCTGGAGTACTTTGGGCAACTGGCCGCGGCGCTCACCGCGAGCGGCGTCGTGGTCGTCGTGCTGGGGTCCGAAGCGGAGCGCGAGACCGGCGAGCAGATCCGTCGAGAGGGGGGCGCCGACGTCATCAACCTGTGCGGCGAGACGCGTCTCGCGGAGACGGTCGACCTCCTGTCACTGTCGGGGGCTGCCGTGACGAACGACTCGGGCCTGATGCACGTTGCGGCGGCCTCGGGCACGCAGGTCATCGCAATCTACGGGTCCACCTCCGCCGAGTTCACGCCGCCGCTGACCGACCGCAAGACGATCGTCTCGCTGGGGCTCGACTGCAGCCCATGCTTCCAGCGCGAATGTCCGTTGGGGCACCTGCGCTGCCTCCGCGACATCACGCCGGATCGAGTACTGGGCGAGGTCCGCTCCGCGCTTCACCGAGCACCAGGTCGATCTTCTGCGTGACGTCCTCCGGCGTGATCAGGTTCATCGCGTCCGGATCGCGCACGCGCTGACCCCATTTGACAGCGTCCACGGATTTCCCGAACTCGCGGCGGATTGCCTCAGGATAGCGGTCCGCGACGAGGTGCTGGCAAAAGTAGGGGCCGGTGCGGTGGCGGTTCGACGTGGCGTAGAGGCCGACGACGGGCGTACCGACCGCCGTGGCCATGTGCGCGGGTCCGGAGTCCGGGCACACGACCAGTTGGGCCCGGTCGATGATGGCCAGCAACTGCTTAAGCGTCGTCTTGCCGACCAGGTTACAGACGGGTCCAGCGGCACCGGAGGCGATCGCACGCGCGTATTCGCGCTCGGTTTCGGTCGCTCCGCCGGTCAGTATGACGTTGGCGCCGTATTCGTCGTGCAGGTAGTCGACGAGCGCGACGTAATTCTCGACGCTCCAGTTCCGGTAGTTGCGGAAGCGCTCGCTGCTGCACGGGCTGATGACGCATGCCGGCCCCGGCGGGCGGCAGGCATCCGCCGCGAATTCGCGATCGCGGTCAGCGACGGGAATGTCCCAGCGCAACTCGCGCTCGGTCAGCCCCAAGTGTTCGATGAATGCGAACATCCCGTCGAGCACGTGTTGTCTTGGCGTCGCGGAGACGCGTTCGTTCGTAAAGAGCCACTGAAAGTCGCGGGCGCGTGCACGATCGAAGCCGAGCCGAAGCTCTGCCCTTACCATCGCGCTCGCAATGTTCGCGCGCATCGACGCGTTCATGTGCAGCAGCACCGGGAATCGCCGCCCCGACAAGCGCTGTCGCAACTCGACGTGCGCCCGCCAGCCTCGGGATTTGTCGAAGGTGATAAACTCGACGCCGTCCACCCCTTCCATCAAACCGAACTCGGTGCGGCCGATGATCCATGTGATGGCGGTGCTCGGCCAGGCAGCCTGGATCGATCGGACGACGGCGAGGGTGTGGCAGCAGTCGCCGATCGCCGACAGCCGGATCACGCAGATTGCTTCGGGCGGCGCAGGCGGATGACTTGCGCGAGTTTGCGTTGACGTGGCTACGAGTGACCCTCCAGGGTGACCGTTCCTGTGACGAGGGAAGCGTGCAGAGTGTCTGAACGCATCGAGCGAATCGGTAAGAGCGTGATCCTATACGATGACGCCATCGTCGACCAAGTCGACGATGGGATGTTTGCGGTCACGGAGCGGGGCGAAGCATCGCGATCACCGAGCGCCGTCGCCGGTCGCGGCAACACACTGTTCGTGACCATCGCGGACCGCCCGTGCGTGCTTCGTCACTATTATCGCGGCGGGATGATTCGCCGCTTGTCGGAAGACGAATTCGTCTGGATCGGGGAGGACCGGACGCGCTCGTTGCGCGAGTGGCGCCTGCTGGCCGATTTGATACGGCGGCGGCTGCCCGTGCCGCGGCCGGTCGCGGCCCGCTACGTCCGCAAGGGCCCACGCTACACGGCGGACCTGATTACGGAGCGACTGCCCGACGTCGAATCACTGGCGACGAAGCTGGGCGCCGGACCGCTTCCCGACGATACGTGGCGGGGCGTCGGCTCCATGATCGCGCGCTTCCATGCGGAGCAAGTGTTTCACGCGGATCTGAACGCGCACAATATTCAGATCGACCACGCGGGCGCCGCGTACCTGCTGGATTTCGATCGCGGCCGCATTCGATCTCCGGACGGTGGGTGGAAGCGCGGAAATCTGCGGCGCCTGCGACGCTCGCTCGACAAGATCCGCCAGAGCGACTCGGCGCAGTTCACCGATGGCGACTGGAGCGCGCTGCTGGAGGGCTACGGCGCGCAGCCGGCCGCGTGAGCTAGACGTCCGCGTAGACGTCCGGCAGCGGCGGTGGACGGTTCTTGAAGCGGCGATGCAGCCAGTAGTACTGCGCCGGCGCCTCACGGATGTGTCGCTCGAGGATACGGTGGACCCGCAATGCGTCGTCGGCCTCGTCGTCGGTCGGGAAATTCCGGAGCGGCGGCAGTATGAGGGCTTCGTAACCGGTGAGGTCCGCGCGTCGCTGCGGCAGGAACGGAATGACCTTCGCTTTCGAGACGCGCGCAATGTACGAGAGCGCGCAGTTCGTCATGGCCGGCACTCCGAAGAACGGCACGAGGGCGGCAGCCTTGCGATCGTAGGCCTGGTCCGATGCGTACCAGACCGGCACCCCCTGCTTCAGGAGCCGGAGCATCTGGCGCAGACCGTCTTTCGGGATCAGGTGGACGATGGCGCGCTGCCGGCCACGCCGGATGATCTGGTCGGCCAGCGGATTGTTGGTCGGCCGGTACATCGCGCCCATCTCCGGGATCGATCGCCGCGCCGCGATCCCTACGATTTCGGTGCCCGGAAAATGTCCGCTGAGCAGGATGACGGGATGGCCCTGTTTCAGGGCATCCAGTACATGTTCCGTACCCGTGATGTTGACGATGTCCCGGGCGCGCCGCGGCGTGATCCACCAGGCCAGCCCCATCTCGATCATCGACATGCCGGTCGACTCGAAATGTTCGCGCACCATGTCGTCGATGGCCGCCTCTTCGAGATCGGGAAAGCACAGCCTGAGATTCACGCGCGCGATTCGGCGACGCTTCGGCACGAGCGGCATGGCCAGGCGACCGAGCGCCTGCCCGATCCGCATTTGCCAGCGGAATGGCAGCAGCGTTATCGGCCGCAGCAACAGTATCGCGACCCACAGGCCCCAGTAGCGCGGCTGCCAGAAGCGATACAGCGGGACGAGCTCGGCCTGTTCCGTTGCCACGGTCCGTTCGCGATCAGGCCTTGAATTCATGACCTTTCGGACCCATATGGACAGCTTGTGGGTTTTCGGAGTCTCGACGTGAAGAGGATTCTACTGTTTCTGGCGACCAATGTTGCTGTGCTGGTGGTGCTTTCCGTGGCCGCACGACTATTTGGCCTGGAAGGCTACCTGCAGGCGCAGGGTGGTATCGACCTGACCCAGTTGCTGATCTTTTCGGCGATCATCGGCTTCGCCGGCTCGTTCATTTCGCTCGCGACGTCGAAGATGGCGGCCAAATGGACGACGGGCGCGCGCGTCATCGAGCAGCCCTCGAATAGTGCCGAGGCGTGGCTGGTCTCGGCCGTGCAGTCGCATGCCACCAAGGCCGGGATCGCGATGCCGGAGGTGGCGGTCTACGATTCGCCCGAGCCAAACGCGTTCGCCACCGGCCCAACCCGCAACAACGCGCTCGTCGCCGTCAGCACCGGCCTGTTGCGCAACATGCGACAGAACGAGGTGGACGCGGTTCTGGCCCACGAGGTCGCGCACGTCGCCAACGGCGACATGGTGACCATGGCACTGCTGCAGGGCGTGTTGAATACATTTGTGATCTTCCTGTCGCGGATCGTCGGCTACTTCGTCGATCGGGTCGTGCTGAGGAACGAGGGCGGACACGGCATTGGCTTCTTCGTGACGTCCATCGTGGCGCAGATCGTGCTCGGCATCCTCGCCAGCGTCATCGTCGCGTGGTTCTCGCGCCAGCGTGAATACCGGGCCGACGCGGGTGGCGCCGAGTACGCCGGGCGCTCCAACATGGTTGCGGCCCTGGAACGCCTGAAGGGAGGGCGGGCACCCAGCCAACTGCCGGATGCGCTGCAGGCATTCGGGATCAATGGGGGCATGCCGAGCGGCATTCGGGCGCTGCTGATGTCGCACCCGCCCCTCGACGAGCGCATCGCGGCGTTGCAGAATCGGGCGGTCTGAGCGCTCGTGGCTCCGCATGGCAGGCTCGCGCGGGCAGCGATGGTCTCAGGAGGTCACCGCGAGCAGTAACGCGCTGGATCTCGAGCCGGGCGTATTCACGCTCGACGACCCCCATAAGATCGCGGTTTCGCTGAAACGTTCCGCCGAGGCCAGTGCCCGTCGCAAATCGGATCCATTTCGATCCGCGATGTCGATGCTGACGTTCTATATCAACAGAGCCGGCTCGAATCTGTCGCGGGTACAGCGCCAGCAACTCGAGGAGGCCAAAGACGAACTGCGTGAGCTGTATGGAAGACCGCGCGCTCGGCCGCGTCGCTAGTCACCGTTCGACTGAGGAGGCAGAGTCGCCGTTCCGCGGGCGGGTCCCGACTATTCTTCGGAGTTTTCCTCGGTCTCGATGTCCGCTTCCGGCTGCTGCTCGGAGTCGCCAACTTCGATATCGATCTCGTCGGGCACGCGTCCGCCTTCGGCCCATGCCAGGTCGCCGCCGAGCGATTCGGCCGGCGGCCCGTCGGTCTCGATCCCTATGCGGAACGCGGCAAAGCCCGGTTGCACGACCTGGTTGAGCGCCATGCCGAGTACCCGACCTTTCGCCGGCGAGTAGATGAGGTTCTGCTCGTTCGTGATCGGATCGGTCACGGTGCCGAGCACGTCGCCGATTTCGATGGTCTGCCCGAGACGTACGACCGAGAACAGAATGCCGCCGTCGTCCGAGCGGACCCAGGTGGACTGGTAGTAGACGGGTTCGGGCGGCGCGAGGAACTGCACGCGCCTGACGATTTTCATCGTGTCGAGCAGCGTGAAGATGCCGGTGACGCCCTGGCTCACTTTGGCGGACTGCAGTCGCAGTGGCTCCCCCGCTTCCAGGGTAATCGCGGGGATTCCGGCGTCGGTCGCAGCGCGTCGCAGTGTGCCGATCGCCGCTTCACTGTGCAGCACGGCGATGCCGCCGAATCCCTGAGCCAACTCCTTGATCTTGTCGTAGCGAAGGTCGGCTCGCAGCTGCGGCATGTTGGTCCGGTAGAACGAGCCCGTATGCAGGTCGACCAATGCATCGCAGCGCCTGATGATGCTGTCGAACAATGAATGGGCGATGCGGGATGCGGAGCTGCCCTCCGGATTCCCGGGGAAGTAGCGATTCAGATCACGCCGGTCGGGCAGGTAACGGGAGCCGCGCCGAAAGCCTTGCAGGTTGACGATCGGAATGCCGATCACCGTGCCGTTGACGTTCTCCGGATCGAGGTCGTGCAGCACGCGACGAACCATCTCGATCCCGTTGAGTTCGTCGCCGTGAATCGCGGCAGTCAGGCATAGCACTGGGCCGTCGCCGCGCCCGTGAACCACGAGCACCGGCGTCGCCGCCGATACGCCCTCAAATATTCGGCTCGCTGACCACATCAGCCTTTGCGACGAACCGCGCTGGATCTTGTGGCCCAGGAGTTCGAATGCCTCCGCATCGTCGGCATCCGGCACCGTCACGCTTGGTGCGGTCGTCGGCGGACCCACGTCGCCGGGACGGTGGCCGGCCCCGGACCGCTCAATGGCGACGGATTCCGCGACCACGGCGGCGGGCGGAGGCAGCGGATCGACCTTTACTTCCGTCGGTGGCGGCGCATCGACCACGGGGGCGGGGGCGGGCTCGGCGAATGGCTCGTCCGCCACAGCCTCCGGCTCGATGCTGCGCGCGGCCGGTTTGGCCGCCTGCTTGTCGGCGAGCGCCTTCGCGGCGGGAGATGGCTCGCAGCCGGCGAGGCATAGCGCAAGCAGCGAGGCGGCCAAGGCGCCCCAAGCGAGCGGCGCGACCGGGTACCGGGCAATTCGCCTGTATTGGCTAGGTTCCACTTGATTCACGGGCGCGTTGGCGGTTAAGTTCATTGATAGCAATAAGCCGGAAAGCTACGATATATCAGAAGATTTCCGGCGATGCAGTCAAGTTATCAGGTTTTTTGCGGCAGTAGAAGGACCTGTGTCGCTCGAGCGTTCGGCCGCTGGCCGGCCCGGGTGGCGGGGCGTTCGGATGCCGGGATTGTGACATCGGTCCGCGCGCGGATCGGGTCGCGCCTTATGCTAAAAGGAGCCGGCGAGGTCCGGCCGCATCGCGTCAGCGCGCCGAGGCCCGGCGGCGACGCACGGGGAGTAGCGGGTCCGATGATCATGCGTCGATTCACGTCAGGCCTGTTGGCCATTCTTGTCTCTATGCCACTGGCCGCGGACACGCTGTCGCGACCGCCGGGCCTGGAGCCCGAAATCGCATTCTGGCGGTCGGTGTTCGCCGAGGTCACTTCCGAGCAGGCGCTCGTCCACGATAACCGCTTTTTGTCAGTCATCTACGAGACCGTCGATCTCCCCAAGGACGTTGGCGCTCGGCAGCGGCGGCGGATCGCCGACGAGACCCGCGAGAAATATGAGGCCATCCTCAGGGACCTTGCCGCCGGCAAAAGGGCCGGCCTGACCAGCGAACAGAAGCGCGTGCTCGCTCTGTGGCCCAAAGACGTCAGCGGCGCCGAGCTGCGCTCCGCAGCGAGCCGGATTCGATTCCAGCAGGGGCTCGCCGATCGCTTCCGCGCGGGGCTCGTTCGATCGGGCCGCTGGGAGGCCCATATTCGGCAGAGCCTGGAAGCGAGGGGCGTGCCGCTGGAACTCGCATCGCTGCCCCACGTCGAGTCTTCGTACAATCCCGGCGCCCGTTCGCACGTCGGCGCCTCCGGCCTGTGGCAGTTCACGCGGGACACCGGCAGGCGCTTCATGCAGATTGACCATGTCGTCGACGAGCGCCTGGATCCTTACGCGTCGAGCGAGGCGGCCGCGGCGCTACTCCAGTACAACTACTCGATATTGAAGTCGTGGCCGTTGGCCATCACCGCATACAACCACGGCGTGGCCGGCATGCGTCGGGCCGTTCGACAGACCGACTCCGATGATATCGAGGTCATCATTCGCAAGTACAACGGTCGCGCGTTCGGCTTCGCGTCGCGCAATTTCTACGTCGCCTTTCTGGCGGCCAACGAGGTCGCCGAAAACGCGAAGCAATACTTTGGTGTCGTCGAGAAAGACGAGCCGATGCCCAAGATCGTAATCCGGATGGAGGACTATGTCGCCGCCGATGTTCTCGCTGAGACCCTCGGCGTCTCGCCGTCCACGTTGCGCGAACAGAACCCGGCTTTGCTGAAATCGGTCTGGACCGGGATGAAATACGTGCCGCGCGGATTCGAGGTGCGATTCCCTGCGCGCGCGATCGACGCGACTCCGGAGCAGGTGCTGGCGGCCATACCTCCCGATGCGCGGTTCGCGCGGCAGACGCCCGACCTCGAACACCGGGTCGAGCGTGGCGACAGCTTGTCGGTGATCGCAGCCCGTTACGACACCACGGTGTCGGAACTGATGGCCATTAACAATCTGCGCAGCCGCCACCGGATTCGCGTCGGCCAGATCATCAACCTGCCTTACAAGGCGGGGCCGACCACTATTCCTGCGGACGCGGAAACCTACGTTGTCCGGTCGGGCGATACCGTCAGCGAGATCGCGAAGCGCGCGGGTCTCCGGCAGACCGAGCTGCTGGCGCTCAACTCGCTGGGCAGCGGCCATCGTATCTATCCGGGGCAGGAGCTGATCGTCCGCGCGAGCGCGGAGCCGGGTTCGAATGACGCACCGGCGACACCCGTGACGGCTGCCGCAGTGTCCGGGCCCCCTGCGCCCCCGGGGACGGAGCCGGAGCCGGAAGCGGTGACTCCGCCGGAGCCGGCGCGCGGGACGGCCGAGCAGATCCTGGAGCCCGCGGTCGCCGAGCCGGAGCCGCCGCTCGACCGGGATTCGGAGGCGACCGTCACGTTGGTCGAGTCGAGCGCCGATGCCGTGACGGCGGTCGAGGATCAGTCCGGCGCCGCGGCGTCTGTCGGCATCGATAACGCTTCGCTGGCGGATCCCAGCGATTACCTCGTCGCCGCCGACGACACCATCGAGATTCAGGCGGAAGAGACGCTCGGTCATTACGCCGAGTGGCTGGGAATCCGCACACAGCGGCTCCGTGATGCAAACGACTATTCTTTCCAGCAGCCGGCCGTCATCGGCCACCGTTTGAAGCTCGTGTTCGAGGACGTGGATCGAGATCAATTCGCGGCGCTGCGGATCGCCTATCACCGCGAATTGCAGGAGGCATTTTTCGCGCGCTATCGGATCGTCGATACGATGGTGCACGATCTGCGACGCGGCGAGTCTCTGTTCGTGTTGAGCCTGCGGCGATACAAGGTGCCGGTCTGGCTGCTGCGCCAATACAATCCGGACCTCGATATCGATCGGATCCGTCCGGGAATGAAGGTCGTCTTCCCGCAGATCGAGAGGGCGAGCGAGCCCGGGACCTCGTCGGTCGCAGCCGTAGCCCGCGCCGATGAGATGGATTGACGCTATGATATGCGCGGCCGCTGATTCAGGATGAAGAGACCGATGCGAGCCCAAATCATGCATGCCGCCATCGGCTTCGCCGCCGTTTGCGCATTCTGCGTTGTGCCTGCACTGTCGGCGGCCGAGATCGAGACGGCGGAGCGGGTGCTGATCAAGAAATCGGAACGCAAGCTGTACCTTTACAAGGGCGAGACAGTCCTTCGGGCGATGGACATCGCGCTCGGTCTCGTACCGGTCGGCGACAAGCAGGCCGAAGGAGACTTCCGGACGCCGGAGGGCGACTATCTCCTGACGGAAAGGAATCCGGCCAGCGACTTCTTCCTGTCCATTCTGATCTCCTACCCCAATTCGCGGGACGAATACGCCGCCCGCGTTCAGGGCGTCGATCCCGGAGGCCAGATCATGGTTCACGGCCAGCCGAACGAGCCGAAACACTCGGATAAATATTACCGGCTGACCGACTGGACGGAAGGCTGTATCGCGCTGTCGAATGCGGACATGGTCGATTTCTGGTTGATGACGACGCCGAACACGCCGATCCGTATCTTGCCCTGACGGCGGGTCGGGTGCCCCCGAATAAGCGACCTGCGACACGAATCTGTCACGCGGTTCCTGCGAAAATCTGATCATGTCACCCTACAAAACTGTCGTCGAAGTCATGCCGGAAGGCAGCCTCGAGGTCCTGTCTCAAGCTGAGGTCGATCGGTTGCACACCATCGGCGAAGGCAACCAGCACGAGATTCTGCGCCGCTGCGCGCTGGCGGTGTTGAACGTCGGCAGCCTGACCGACGACGCGCGCGAGGTCCTCGAGCAATATTCGGGCTTCGACGTGCGAATCATCCAGCAAGAGCGCGGCATTAAGCTCGCATTAACCGGCGCGCCAGCGGACGCGTTCGTGGATGGGACGATGATTCGCGGCATCCGGGAATTGTTGTTCGCCGTCGTCCGCGACGTGGCGTTCGTCGGAAGCGAGCTCGAGCTTAGCGATGGGCTGGACATGCAGACCGGCCATGGCATCACCAACTCGATTTTCCACATTCTGCGCAATGCCGGCGTATTCCGCCTGCCGGCCGATCCGGACCTCGTCGTCTGCTGGGGCGGTCATGCGATCGGGCGCGAGGAATACGAATTCACGAAGGAAGTCGGATACCAGCTGGGGCTGCGCCTGCTCAACGTGTGCACTGGCTGCGGCGCGGGCGCGATGAAAGGCCCGATGAAAGGGGCGACGATCGGCCACGCCAAACAGCGGGTGCGGCAAGGTCGCTACATCGGCATCACCGAGCCTGGGATTATCGCTGCGGAGTCGCCGAACCCGATCGTCAACCAACTCGTCGTCATGCCGGACATCGAGAAGCGCCTCGAGGCATTCGTCCGGGTCGCCCACGGAATTGTGGTCTTTCCCGGCGGCGTCGGCACGGTGGAGGAGCTGCTCTTCCTGCTCGGCATCCTGATGCACCCCGCCAATGCGGAGATACCTGTTCCGCTGGTTCTCACGGGACCGGAGTCCTCGGAGGGCTACTTCCGACGGATCGACGAGTTCATCGGCGAGACGCTCGGACGGGAGGCCCGCCGTTTTTATCGCATAGAGGTCGGGGATCCGGTCCGCGTCGCGCAGATCCTCGCGGAGGAAATCCGGAACGTCAGGGAGGTGCGGCATGCGTCCCGAGACGCGTATTACTTCAACTGGCGACTGAAAGTCGAGCATGAATTCCAGAGCCCTTTCGAGGCGACGCATGAGAATATGGCCGCGCTGCAGATCCACAAGGACCAGAGCACGCACGAGCTCGCATACGACCTGCGTCGTGCTTTCTCCGGACTGGTGGCCGGCAATGTCAAGGATAACGGGCTGCGGGCGATCGAGCGGCACGGCCCGTTCGTGATCAACGGGGACCCGCGCTTACTGAAGACGATGGATCGGTTGCTCGGATCTTTCGTCGACGAGGGCCGCATGAAGCTGGCGGGTGGCGCTTACACGCCATGCTATCGGCTCGTTGTCTGATAGCGCGACTGGTCGATCGTCGGTAAGTGCCGACGTGCTCGCATAATCGAGCGGTTAAATAAAGGTACCTGTGATGTAGTTCATGGCGGTCCTGTGACGTCATTCGTATGCTGTCACGGTCATTACAGCGCAGGCAGTATTGAAGTGAGAGATCATAAACATAATCCTCTTGCACGACAGATGGCCAACGGTTTCTCGAACGGCAAGGGCGCCAAATCCTCGCAGAGGAACTCGGCGACCGAGCGCCGCGAGAAGGGTCTCGTCGCCGCGGACGGCAAGGACGTCAGCGGCTGGGAGGCATACCGCCGTTGGTTGACTCGAGTGCAGGCGCCGGCAAAAAGGCGAGCTCCGTTGGATCCTGGACTGTATACTTGGAAGGGCTACCGCAACTGGTCCGACAAGGTCAGGCGAGAGTGGAGCCCGGACGAATAAACCGGGTATAATCCGACAACAATAAAAACGCGTTCTCATGGTCGACGAGCATGCCAATCGGCGTCGAGAGTCGGCCTTCAAAAAGACAGCGTAAGCACCGGGCAAACGGTGCCGGTCCGGGCGGTGTCGCGTGAGCGAACTCACGGATCGGTCTGCTGGTCGGCAACGGGCAGGCCCTGCTCTATGGCGACTTGAACACCTTCATGGAAAGGCGAGCCGGCCGGAATGTAGATATAGCCGCAGGAAATAGCGGCGGACAGGGATAATTCGAAGACAATGTCGCGAACGAAGCAGAGCGAAAAAACGTTTACCAACCTGGAGACTGTTCGTAAACGTGCCTGGATCGAGAGAGCCCTCGCCAGTGTCAGGGGAAGATTCGCAGCCGGGGAAGACGGTTCTGAATCGACGGAGACGCCGGCGAAGCCAGATCTCTATATCGTCGATTCGAACCGAAACCGCTGATGGAGTGGCTTCCCAGACTATACGACAAGGCAGACAGCCTGGTATTCGCGTGCCGACTGTGGTGGGCCGGCTACGGCGGACAGGCGGTTCGTAGCCTGATTCTGCTGTCGTCGGTGCTCGCAGCGTCTGCCGTCAATCCGATATTCCGTTCGTTCGTGATCGCGACGATCGGGTCGTTCATGTTCGCGGAGTTGCTGTCGCGAACAGCGCGCGTGACGCTTCCGCTCGCGACGCGTCAGGCCTAGAACCCCACCGAGACAAGCGCCGACAGATACCGACGGCGCCTCCAGACGCACCCCCGCTGGGGTTGAAATCGCCTTCCGTGATCCCCATATTGGCGCGGCTCACACAATTCTACGGAAA
>JABAOE010005477.1_pt2 | contig 19159 bp, 15 predicted proteins | sample 7062141 | NCBI WGS metagenome assembly JABAOE01 (sample SAMN14538627, study PRJNA623070) | marine sediment metagenome | biome: marine biome [ENVO:00000428]; feature: marine pelagic biome [ENVO:01000023]; material: deep marine sediment [ENVO:00002113] | place: India: Gulf of Khambhat ... | reverse complement strand
AGGTCATATCATAACCATCGAGGACCCCATTGAATTTGTCTATAAATCCAAAAAGTGTCTGATCAATCAAAGGGAGTTGGGGGCCCACACCCATTCCTTTGCCAACGCCTTGAGATCGGCCCTTCGTGAAGACCCGGATGTGATCCTGGTGGGCGAAATGCGGGACCTGGAAACCATTCAGCTGACCTTGACGGCGGCGGAAACGGGCCACGTGGTTCTCAGCACCATCCATACCTCCAGTGCCGCGGACACAGTCAACCGAATCATCGACGTGTTTCCTCCCGGCCAGCAGGCCCAAATCCGTACTCAGTTTGCAGAGTCCATCGAGGGGGTCTTTACACAGACCCTGTTGAAGAAAAAGGCCGGAGGAAGATTGGCCGCTGTCGAGGTGATGACCGGTACCACGGCTATCCGTAACCTGATTCGGGAAGGCAAGGTCCACCAGATTCCCGGCACACTCCAGGTGAGTCAAAAAGATGGAATGCAAACCATGGACATGGCTCTCATGGACTTGGTCTCCCGTGGCCTCGTGACGCCTCAGGAAGCCCAGGCGAAGAGTATGACCCCGAATCTGTTTGGCGCGAGTGAAGCCCCTAGACCCCGCCCGTCGGTGGTGCGGTAGTCGAAAATAGAACATAAGGAGAAATAGATGGATATTAAAGAGCTGCTGCGAATGATGGTTTCCAAGAACGCCTCGGATCTTTATCTGACCACGGCGAGTCCCCCGATGTACCGGATCGAGGGCATTACCCAGCCCGTCGGTAACCAGGCGTTGACTCCTGATATGTTAAGAGAGTTGGCTGATTCTTTCATGAGCCGGACGGAAAAATTGGAATTCGGCGAGAAACTGGAAATGACTCTCGCATTGGCCTACGAAGGTCTGGGACGTTTTCGTGTGAACGTCTTCCGCCAGAGGGGCAACGTGGGTATCGTGATCCGGCAAATTAAAGCGGAAATCATGACTCTAGAGCAGTTGAAACTACCCCCCATCCTAAAGAGCATCGCCATGAGCAAGCGGGGGCTGGGCCTGGTGGTTGGAGCGACGGGATCTGGTAAATCTACGACCCTGGCGGCCATGATCGAACATCGCAATGTTCACGCCCCCGGCCACATTATATCCATTGAGGATCCCATCGAATTCGTTCACAACCACAAGAAGTCTATTGTGAACCAGCGCGAGGTGGGGCTCGATACCCATTCCTTTAAGGAAGCCTTGAGAAACGCCATGCGTCAGGCGCCGGATGTCATCGTGGTCGGTGAGATCAGGGACACGGAAACCATGGAAGCGGCAGTGGCTTTTGCCGACACGGGTCATTTATGTTTGGGAACATTGCACTCCACAAACGCCGACCAGTCCTTCGAGCGTATTCTCAACTTTTTCCCGGAAAATCGACATCCCCAGATCCTCATGCAGCTTTCCTTGAATCTGCGGTGTATTATCTCCCAGCGTCTCGTCATTTCTCATGACCACTCCCGTGTGGCCGCCATGGAAATCCTGATGGACACACCGAGGGTAAAGAACCTGATCAAAAGGGGAGAGATCGATACGATCAAGGAGGCCATGGAACAGGGAATTCACGAAGGTTGCCAGACCTTCGATCAGGCCCTATTCATGCTGTACAAGGAAGGCCGGATTAGTCTCGAACAGGCTCTGGCTAATGCGGATAGCGCTAACAACCTGCGTCTCAAGATAAACCTGGAAGGCATGAAGGGATCCGATGCCATTGATCGCCTCATCGATAAGGGTAAACAGGACCGCACAAAAAACCTGCATATTAAAAGTGTTTAGGACAGTTGTCGACAGGGGGCCATCACGGTTTTCCAATGCCGGGTGGCACCCTGTCATTCCACTTTTATAAGTTCGTATAACCGTTTGAAATAAAGGGTAAATCCGACACCCGGAACTTGACCCCGGTCTTCCGGTAGGCTAAAGTGCCGCCATGGAGAGGTTCCCCCGCGGCTCTTCCAGGGGTTCCAGGGCAGGGTTTACTCTGCTGGAAGTACTGGTAGCTATTGGAATTCTAGGGATCCTGGCCGCCGTGTCGGTTCCTCAATTGGGAGCCCTCCTCCCAATCTACCGGCTCAACAGCGCTGTTCGACAAATTCAATCCGCGCTGCAAAACGTCAAATCAAAAGCGGCCACAGAAAACTTAAACTTTCAGATCACATATGCCAGTGCGGCCCCGAGTTATACGATTGAGCGAGATGGCACGCCTCTGGTGACCCAACCCCTCCCGAAGGAAGTCACAATATCCACAGGCGGGACTATTTCTTTCACGCCAAGGGGTACTGCGGGAGCCAATCGGGTTCGAATTCAAAACGGGGCAGGGGGTTGCGCCCAGGTAGTCGTTAGTACAACCGGACGAATTCGAGTCTGCCGGCCGAGTCAGTGCAATGTGGATTGTTAGACGATTTCAAACAACCTCTCGAATTTCGACGTACCAGGATGGATTCAGTCTGGTTGAAATTGTGGTTTCCATCGGCCTCGTGGCCATCGGAGTGTTGGGGTTTGCCATGAATACTGTTGGGGTGATGCAGGGAAACTATATCAGTCGTACAGCTACTATCGCATTCAATTTAGCCCAAGATAAAATGGAACAGATTGAGGCCCTTGCTACCGATTCTCCTGTTTGCCCGTCGGCAAAGATTCCCCTGTGTACGGACTCTGAGGGCCTCATTGATTTTCAGGGAATGTCCGGGCAACCGGGATCCATCTTCGATCGGGCATGGGTGATCACCCCAGATGCTCCAGAGCCTGGTTTGACGACGGTAGAGGTGACCCTCACCTGGACGGCGTACCTTGTTCCTCGTCAATTCACGGTATCGACGATTCTGTACACTCCATAGGTAACCCATGGTCGATCTCCTCCGAAATAAAGCCGGGTTTACGATGCCGGAAGTTTTACTTGCAGCACTGTTCGGCGCCATATTGATCTCCACCCTATACGTTTTCTATCGCGACCAGCTTTATCGTCTGCTCATACAAGAGACTCAGACCGCGACCCTGGAAGATACACGGGGTGCATTGGATACGATACTTCGGGAAATACGGAACGCTGGATCGTTCACCGTGCCGACCGACGCAACCTGTGCAAAAGACGCGTTCGGGTTACCCTTGAGAGTTGTAGCATCGGACGGAAACTCGATTCAGATTCAATCGGATATCGATGAAGACGGCGCCTGCGTTTCCACGGGGGAAAATGTAACGTACAATCTCTTTCCCGAAACCGCATCCTGTTCAGTGATTCGGAGAAATTCGGTTGCCCTTGTGGGTTACTGTAGTGGTACGAGTCCTGCAACGGACGTTAGCATTGTCACTCCCGCAGGGTCGTTGTTCACCTATTTCAATGGCTTGGACGTCCCATTGGACCCCAGCGATGCAACATTTGACCCTAGCAATATTAAGAGGGTCCGCATCACTTTTTCCGTACAGGAGCCAAACCCGGATCCAAGGCAGGGAGGATCGGTCGCCTCGACGTTATCTTCGAGCGTGGCTTTTCGAAACTAGACATCGGTGAAAGCACCATGAAACGATTACTGGTCAATCAACGCGGGATCATTCTGGTGACAACCCTCATGGTTCTCTCCCTGCTTATGGGTGCGGGAACCGGAGCGATTGTTTCGACGCAAACCGACTTGAAAATTAGCAGCAACCTCAAGAAAAACGGCAAAGCTTTTTACATTGCCCAAGCCGGACTCCATCGCGGATGGCATGAACTGGTGGATGGTGACGGCATTAATGATTTTGCCAACGTTTTTGCCGCCGGGGGACCCGTAACTCTATTCAATAATACGAGCTTCAGCGCTGGGAGTTTCACCGTCACGGCGCAGGCAGTGGCGGGAAGCAGCCCCACTCGCATCAAGATAACCTCTTCCGGATGCTTACCGGCCGCGAATCCATGTCCCCCGGGGAACTCCATTGCGGTGACGGAATCCCAGTTCCAGCAGGGCTCGCTGTTTTCCAATGCATTATTTGCCAAAGAGGAAATCAATATTACGGGCGGGTCAATCACGGATAGCTTTGATTCTAGAAACGGTCCATACGATCCGGCAACGGCGGGGAATGAAGGCAATGCCAGCAGCAACGGAAACATTGCTCTCTCTGGGACCTCCACGACAATCAACGGCGATGCCACCGCCTCTGGTACCGTGACGCCAGGTGGTGGAACCATTACGGGAATAACTTCGAGTGGTGCCCTTACCGTTCAAGTACCGGCGATTTACTCACCTTGTAGTTCTTCGTATCATGACGGAAGCGGGATCACCGGGGGCAGCTATGATCCTACGAACGGTAAGTTGACGGGGGCGGGGTACGATGACATTTCGCTGAATGATGGCGTCTATTGTTTTAGCAGTATCAAATTGTCTGGACATAGCACCCTTACCGTGAACGGGCAGGTTGTTGTTCACTTGACCGCCGATTCAAACTTGAGTGGTGGCACCATCATCAACACAACCCAATCAGCCGCAAACCTCACGTTTCATTCGAGCTTTTCATCGTCCAGTCAGGGGATTTCTGTATCCGGAGGATCCCAGTCCTATCTGACCATCAACGCGCCCGATGCTCGGGTCCAGGTTGTTGGGGGAAGTGACGTTTTTGGTGCGANNTGCGATCATAGGGCGAAAAATCGATATCACGGGCGGATCGAAATTCCACTATGACAAAGCCCTTGAAACGCAGCTAGGCGGGCCGATAGAAAAACTCACCTGGAAAGAAATCCTCTAATTAAACCTGCCTCAATTTAGCCGAACGCCATCTCTTCAATTTTGCAGCTATTTATCGTCCCGGGAATCAAAAGGTTAGACGATGGACCTTCAAATTTGGTATCCTAAGGTACTGATATGAAAACACAACCGCCAATCAAACCCCGTTTGTTTTCCCGGGATACGGTGAGTAATTTAAAAGAGCAGGTCGCATACTCGGAACAAGTCCGGCAGATCACCAACAGAATCCATTCAGCGCAAGATCTTGATCAGATATTTGTTGAAATTACCGCTGAGATTCTCAGTCTAGTCGAAGCTGAGCGAATCACGCTTTACGCTCTCGATTTTGATAAGCGGGAAATTTATTCCAGGTTTGTGGATCCCCAGGCCCTCGGGGATATCAAAGAAATTCGCGTATCCATCGATGAAAGAAGCATCGCGGGGTTCGTCGCCAAGAACAGGCGCATCGTCAACCTAGCGGATGCTTATGACAAAGAGGAACTGAAGACAATCAGTCCCTCCCTATCCTTTGACGACTCCTGGGATAAAAAGACCGGTTTCAGGACCAAGCAGATGTTGACGGTCCCGGCATTGGCCAACACGAACCTCTTGGCAGGGGTTGTCCAGCTGATCAACAAAAAAGGCGCGGATCGCTTTAACCAGGAAGACGAGGAGAAGATTCAGGAGATTGGTAGGACGCTTGGCATTGCCCTTTATAATCAGTACCAGTTGGCCAAGAAAAAACCGACCAAGTTTGATCATTTGGTATCCACCGGAATCATTACCCAGGAAGAGCTCAATAGAGCGGTTACCGAGGCTAGGGAGCAGCAAAAGGCCGTTGAGACCGTTCTGATGGCCAAGTACAAGATAGCTAAGAGCGAGATCGGTAAATCACTCAGCCTCTTTTACAACTGTCCCTTCGTCGAAAACGAAGGAAAGATCTTCATACCTCCGGAGCTCATCAAGAATATCAATCCCAGTTATTTAAAGGCCAATTACTGGGTACCGCTGCGCCGCAACGGCGATGCGATTGATGTTCTGATCGACGATCCCACGTCCTTTCAAAAGGTCCAGGACATCAAACGCCTCTTTCCGGTCAAAACGATTAACTTTTCCGTAGCTTTTCGCGATGACATATTGAATTTTGTCAATTCGTTAACGACCGATTTCAGCTCAGACTCCAGCCCGGACTCCATAACCTCTATTCTTGGTGAGTTGGCGACGGAGGAGCAGGACACGGGCGACTCGGCCGAAGGGCCTGTTTTGGATATGAACGACAACGTTATTGTCCGTTTGGCCCATCAAGTTGTGGTGGACGCTTATCAGGCTGGAGCTTCGGATATTCATATTGAGCCCTATTCAGAAAAAAAGGATACCGTCATTCGCTTCCGGGTGGACGGGCATTGCTACGAGTATCAAAAGGTTCCCCCCAGTTACCGAAGGGCTCTGGCCTCCCGATACAAAATCATGTCCCGCCTCGATATCTCCGAGCGCAGAAAACCCCAGGATGGAAAGATAAAGATTCGTCATCAGGGTAAAGAGATTGAGCTTCGTATCGCAACGCTTCCTACGCAGGGAGTCGACAACGAAGACGTGGTGCTGCGGATCTTGGCCTCCAGCGAGCCGATACCACTCGAAAATTTGAATATGACGGAAAGGAATCTTAGGGAATTCAAACAGATCTTGACCAAACCCTACGGGATCATCCTCTGTGTGGGACCCACGGGCTCCGGAAAAACTACCACGTTGCATTCCGCCCTCGGTCAGATCAATGACCCGGAAAGAAAGATCTGGACCGCTGAGGATCCGGTCGAGATTACCCAATACGGCCTCCGCCAAGTTCAGGTGCAGCCCAAGATCGGGTTCGATTTTGCCGCCGCCATGAGATCGTTCTTGCGGGCCGATCCCGATGTCATCATGGTAGGGGAAATGCGGGACCACGAAACGGCAGAGATCGCTATTGAGGCGTCCCTCACGGGGCATCTCGTTTTCAGTACGCTTCACACCAATAGCGCGGTGGAAACCATTACCCGATTGCTTGAGATGGGCATGGAGCCCTTTAATTTTGCGGATGCCCTGTTGGGAATCGTTGCCCAGAGGTTGGTCCGAACCCTCTGCAAAAACTGTAAGGAAGAGTATCACCCATCGCGGGAGGAGTACGATTCCCTGGTCAGTGGATACGGCGAGGAGGCCTTTGCCGCGCTCGATCTCTCTTATGACGACGATTTCAAACTTTACCGGGCTCAAGGTTGCAGTGAGTGTAAAGAGTCCGGTTACAAAGGCCGGACGGGCCTTCATGAGCTGTTGATCGCCTCCAACGAAATCAAAAAACTGATTCAATCCAGAGCGACCATTCAGGAGATGACCGAGTTGGCGGTGGATCAGGGGATGATGACATTGCTCCAGGACGGAATCCTTAAGTCCATCAGCGGCTGGACGGATTACAAACAGGTCAAGGCCGTGGCGCTCAAATAGTGTTGGGTTCACCCTAATCGTATGGCTTACAAGAGGTGGCTTCGTCCTTTAATGATTGGCGGAACCTTGGTGATCGCCGTGGTCCTGATTTACCAGTTCAATCCGCTCAATTTGGCTCACTTCATTGAACTGAAGAGTCTTGATCTGAGATTTCAGATTCGAGGCGTCGAGTCGCCAAGGCTGCCCATCGTAATTGTCAGCATTGACGAGGATTCCTTTGACGAGATTAACCTGCCTTGGCCCTGGCCACGAAGCTTGCACGCTCAACTGATTCACAAGCTCATAGAGGCTAGGGCCCGATTGATCGCGCTTGATATCGTCATCGATCCTGAAGGTGATCCTGCGGAAGATGCCGCTCTCGCGGATGCTATCAACGAAGCGGGAAACGTCATCCTCGCTGCAGCTTATACGGAGGCACCCAGTGCGTTTGGCCCAAAGAGACGTATGGTTCTCCCCATTCCTTCCATTCGACAACATGCCATGAGCTACGGACCCGTGAATCTTATGACGGACCCGGACGGCGTGGTTCGCGCGGCGAGTACCGCACTGGTATTCCAGGACCGTGAGTTCCCTCACTTTGCTTATCGAATTTACGAAGCGGTCAATGGAAATGGATCTTCAAATCACAAGGGGGCTTCATCGGCCCCTACAATAATTAATTACCGGGGCCCGGGTCGGACCTATCCGGTGGTTCCATACTATCGAATTTTGAGAGACGAAATAGATCCGCTCTTTTTTCGAGATAAGATCGTTATGGTGGGTACCTTTGCACCGATACTCCATGACGTATTTCCAACGCCATTCAGCGCCAATAAACCTACCGCCGGAGTTGAGATTCAAGCCAATTTAGTTGAGACCATGGTCTCCGGCAGTGCTGTTCGTCCGCTGAGGTCCTGGGGACATTGGACTCTCTTCCTGGCGATGTGCCTCGTTTCCCTATGGTTGTCCGCGCAGTTTAGGCCCTTTCTTGCCATGTGGGTTATTGCCGGATTTGTCACTGCTTTTGTATTGGCGAGCTTTTATTTTTTCTGGGCCCATCAGGTTTGGATTCCTGTTGTGCCCTCGCTACTAGGCGTGGCCTTGGTTTATGGCGGAATCAACCTTGATAACTACGTGGGTGAACGGCAGGAACGTATGCGGGTTCGTAACATTTTGGGAAAATACGTTTCTCCAGACGTGATGGAGGAAATTCTAAAAGATAGGAGAGGTCTCAGCCTAGGCGGAAAGAGAAAGCATATTACGGTTCTTTTTTCGGATATCAGGGGTTTTACGAGTCTGTCCGAGAGAATCCAGCCGGAGCAGGTAATTACACTCTTAAGCGATTATCTCGCCCAGGTGACCCATATCATATTCAAGCACGGGGGGACCGTGGACAAGTTCATCGGTGATGCGGTGATGGCAATTTTTGGGGCACCTAATTCCNNAATTTTTGGGGCGCCCAATTCCCACGAGGATGATGCCACCCGCGCCGTAAGAGCGGGGTTGGACATGATCCAGCTTGCAGAATCCGTCAGTCCACAATGGGCCGGGTTGATTGGCAGTTCGCTAAAAATTGGAGTAGGAATCAATTCAGGGGAGGCCGTGGTGGGAAGCATCGGCTCTGAGGTTCGTTCCGATTTTACCGCCATCGGCGATACGGTAAACCTGGCCTCGAGACTGGAAGCCTTGACCAAGGAGATGAAGGTCCCAATGCTGGTCAGCGAATTCACCGCAGAAGAAGTTGCAGGTGAGATATCTCTCAACCCCCTTGGGCAGGTGAAAGTGACCGGCCGGGAAACTTCACTACAGGTCTACTGCCCGGAAAGTTTAATCGATCCAAGGGTTGAAAACGTTGGGACCCAAGGGGTGTATGAGCAGAAGCATAAGTGAAATCGGGCATCAATGAGAGAGGTATGAAGTTTCAAGTGATAGGATGCTCCGGAGGGCAGGTGCCAGGCAGTTACCTGTCCAGTTATCTCGTAAACGACAACCTGCTCATCGATGCAGGGTCGACCACGGCTGTGTTGGATCTGGAGCAGCAACAAAAGATCAGCAATATTCTAATCACACATGTTCACCTGGATCATATTTTAAGTCTTGCGACCATGGCCGATAATCTGTTTGGTCGTTGCAATGGCACGATCAACGTGTGGGGTCACCCGGAGGTTACGGGTAGTTTAAAATCTTCGTTCTTTAATGATTCCATTTGGCCTGATTTTTCACGCATGACGAGTGACGAACAACCCCAGCCGGTGATTACTTTTCGTGACATGACGGATGAAAAGCCAACGACCATCGGCGATTCACGGGTGACCATGGTCCAGGTCAATCATGTGGTAACGAGCACGGCCTTTTTTATTGAGAGCAAGGGCCAGACGTTGCTTCACGTCGGGGATACAGGGCCCACGGAGCGGGTGTGGTCCATGTGTCATTCAAAAAGCAATCTCTGTGGAGTGGTGTTGGAGGCATCTTTTCCCAATCGAATGCAGGAGCTTGCGGACCTGAGCCGTCACCTTACACCTCGAACCCTCGCTGTAGAAATCGAAAAGCTTAAGAACCCATCCACGCCGATATTGGTGACCCACCTGAAACCTCAATACCGCGATGAGATCGTTCAGGAGCTGAAAAAACTTGGCGGCGGTCGACTCCGAGTTTTGAGCGAAGGAGATTCCATCGATCTCTAGATGCCAGCGATTCGAACATTTCAGGCATTGCAGTTCTGTTCTTTCCACGGAGCCTAGCATCCGGTCCGAGCGCCAAGAAGATCCAATGATCCTAGTCAAAATAGGCTGCCAAATAATGTCACTGTTCCCGTAATCCGCTATTGTTCTGCCCCTCATTTTGAATTGCCTTCTGACGACCTAACCAAAAATCGCTGAGATATTCGTGGCTTGGGCACGTGCGGCCACGCGGCATAGTTATTGCCAATCTAACCCGGCGAATGGCCCCCTCCTTATACTTAGGCGGTTCCTGGGGGGCACGCCTCCCGTTCCGCCTAAGTACTCCAAGTTGTTTGAAAATGGGCTAAGCCCAAAGAGGGACTAGATGATGAAACATTTAATACGCCAGGTTGCCAGCCTTACCATGGCTTTTTTTCTAGTCGTTCCAGGTCTTGCCGGGGCGCAGGAGCCCGTGGGGATTGTTACCGCCTTAAAAGGCACGGCCAGATTGACTCGAACTGGTAACCAATCAAATTTGAAATTCAGGGACAACCTCGTCATTCGAGACGTCATCGAGACCCAGGAAAGCTCCCTGGTAAGAGTCCTATTCGGTGGAAAGAGCACTGTCACAGTGAGAGAGTTATCTAGACTCGAGGTCACCGAAGAACTCGTTCCAGGCGGGGGCATCCGGTCCGTTCACAATCTTTCCTCTGGAAGCGTGCTGGTCAATGTCGCCCGTCGGCTCATGAAAAAGGGCGACGAGGTGGTCATACGTACTCCCAACGCCGTGGGAGCCGTTCGAGGAACAATAATATTTGCCCAGTACAATCCTTCTACTTCACAAAGCACCTTTACGCTTTTGACGGGGAGCGCCATTGTAACTCCCCAGGGCCAACCGCCGGTGACCCTGACACCAGATACCGCCGTCACCGTCAGTGGTGATGCTGCGGTAGGAGTTCAGGCGGGCCCGGTTACCGCGATTAGCAAGTCTGAAAGCAACGAAATCCTACAGGAATCGGATACAGGGGTTACCGTTACGGAAGAGGCCAACCAGGAACAGACAGCAGAGGCTCAAACGGAGGAGGCTGTCCAATTAGCCGAAGCCGTTGTAGAAATGACCACAGGGGAATCAACCTCCACAACTTCTGAGACGGAACAGACAAGTGACGGGACGACAGAGGAGGGCGAAGCCGAGTCCACAGAGCAGAACAGCGAAACGACTGAATCTAGCACCAGTGAATCCACCAGCGAAGGCACTGACACTACCACCAGTGAGTCAACCACGACGGAGACCCAGACTGCCACAGCCGAATCGACTACGGACGGAACCTCAACTACGAGTACGGAATCTACCACTACTACGACAACCGAATCGACTACACTCGCAGACTCAACCACATCAACAGACCCAACTCTTGATTCAACAACCACCACCACAACAGAAAGCACCACGACTGAAACACTCGTCACTTCTGGCGGTACCGGTGATACCATAACAGAAACCACGCAAAGCGCCCAGGTGACCCTTAACGGTGAAACAAAGAACCTTGGAGGGGATACCCTTTATATTTTTGATGGAACGTCGAGCCTCAGCGTCGATCCGCTGATCGACGTTGTCAACTCCAATATCGACCAGACCAGCGGTACGAGTCTGGTCCTGGTGAGCTCCGGCGCAGATGCCACGGTGGGTGGTACCCTTCTCCGCTCTGATCCGAGTACCATTACAGCCGCTGGGGATATTTTCAGAGTGGATTCAGGAGCGAACCTTACCCTATCCGGCTCTCTGTTCAACGACCTGGACGGTACCATAACGGCGGGGCTGGGTCTGCTATACATCAATGGAGGAACCGTTACTGGGACTGGGGGTACGCCTTTCATCGTCTTCAAAAACAGCATTGTCTCCTTGAACGATGTCGTAGTCAGTATGAACGGTGGCTCCATGACCTTGTCAGGCCCCCTTGCTAAGATTACCGGTGGGAGCCTGTCTGCCACCAACCTGTTGGACCTCTCCAACGGAGCAAGCCTGGTTTCCAACGGACCGTTACTGGACGCAACGAATCTAACACTTAACCTGGGCTCCCAGTCGTTAATCGAGATGGCCAATTTCAGTTCGTTGACGAATAACAGCGGACCCTTGTTGAAACTCACCGGCAGCTCCCTCACGGCAGACGCATTGGTCAGTTCGGACAATTCAGGCAACGTGTTTGACTTTACGGGACCCATACTTGACCTGACCAATTCAACAGTGACCTTGAACTCGTTGGGACATGATCCCGAATCGTCTACCAATTTCGACCATTTTACATTAAACCTTCAAAACAGCGATCCCATGTTTCTCCTGGACAACAGTACGCTTCATTTGACCGGTATATCCGCAAACGACGAACTGATCAGCCTTGATGGCGAAGACCTTTTGAGCGCAGTATTCGATGGAACCGCTCTGATCGCAAAAAACAACAGCGTTGTGATCAATGACGGTGGCGGTTTGCTGGATATGTCAGGTGTTTTCAGTACGACAACGACCAATCCACTGGTCGAGATCAGTAGCTCAAGCGTATCGACCAAGCTGGATTCGATGTTTGATATTCATGTCGAGTCTGGGGGCTCAACGAATATCACCATGGCCGGCCCTTTAGCGAGTGTCGGAAGCACTTTAAACAGCAAAACGAATTTGTTTCAGATTTCTGGCGGTGCGTTTCTTTCAAGCAGTACGAGTAGCCCCTTGTTTGACTTTAATAACGCCACGATTAATGTCGGAGGACCGACCAGCGGCCACATGTTTGAAGCTGCCAATGGCCATCTGATGCTCGCGGGGCCCTTAATGCAAGCCTCCACCAGCAGTATTAACCTGTCCGACTCATTGTTTAAGGTGTTTGGTGGAAGTCAGATCCACAGCACCATCAGCAGTCCATTGATTAAACTGACCAGCACGCCGGTGACGCCAATCGGCAGCTCCGGGTTGAACTACCTGCTGCACCTCGAAGGCTTCGGTAGCACGGTCGGCATTTCCGATATCTTGTTCAAGGCTCAGAACAGCGACCTGACATTCAATAGCAGTCTGGTCAAGGTGTTTAATGGCGGCCAAATCCAGACGATGTCCACAAAACCTGTGGTGGAGCTCCAAGGAGGCAACCATGGTGTCGGTGTCCATTTGATGACTCTGTCAGGAGTGAATATAGACCCGACGTATATGACAGGCAGCGATCAACCCGTTATTGGGACGGGAGGCACGGGATTCGTGACACCTTCCGGAGCCGAAGCCTTTAATCCCATCGGGACACTTTTTAAAGCCACTAATGGAGCGAACGTGAATGTCGGCGGAAACGCTGTAAGGCTTGATACCGCGCTTTACGAAGCCACACTACCCGTCGTGGAATTGATCGGGACCAACGGTGGCTCCATGCCTGACACGATCTTAACCAGCAACAACGCCTTTGCCGAAGTCATTCGAAGTCGGATCGTACTCGAGCGCCCCTTCGCAAGTCTCGATCGGGGACTCATTAACGTAACCAATGGACCGTTTCTCCACGTGAGCAACGGGAGTCAGATGTTCGTTGCCGACTCGCTGCTTAAGCTGACCAACGGCAGCAAAATCAATGTGGTTAACGGACCTTTGATCGAAGTGTCAGGCACCGGCAGTCTCTTAGACATCGGTGGGGCTTTGGTGGAGTTTGGCGGCTTGGGGGGGAATCAGATTGTGGTGAGAAACAACATGTGCTCACCCTCATGCACTCTTTTAAAGGGGGTCCCCATACTCACGGCTACCGGTGGAGTAGTTAATATTCCTGGAAACAATCCGGTCTTAAATCCCTCCCTGGGAATCATCGATACCACGTCTACGGATGCGGTGATCAAGGCCGTAGATTCTGGAATTGTCAATATCGCCGCACCGTAACTAGACTTGCCAGGCTTAAGATTGAATTGTGATGAGACGGTCGAAGGATTGTGAATACCCGCAATCCTTCGACGCGTTATTTCTAACTGAATCAGACACCGATCGTCCCCACCGAAATCGCCATCCCTGCTAAAACCCCCAGGAAATGCTGGTTGTGACTACATGCCGGTCGTAGTCGAACACGGCGAGATTGGATTTGTTCATGTCGTACAGGTAGTCGATGGAGACTTTGAAATTGAATTCCTGAACCTTGAAACTTTTTCCCAGGCTGGTAAAAATCACCCGCTCATAATCGCTTCGTTTCTGCGTAAATCCCGCCCCGGCGGGCAACAGACTGTGGGTATTCTTGTAATTGCGCCAGTGAATATCCAGGTCGAACCGGTATTGGAGATCCCACCAGGGGAGGGTGTATTGAAGTCCGGCGAGCAAACGGTTTCCCCAGTAAGACCAATTGCCTCCCCGAGCATCCTCAGAATCGTATTGATACCCTGCCTTTAGGTAATGCTTCCCGCCGCTGAACAGAAAGAAGTGAGTGGGACCGATCATGTAATTATTCGCATCACGCACCTCACGGCCCACCACCTGATCGTCATTGAAAAAGTCCTTTGCCTGGAAGCGAAACTGGAGGTTGGTCAAGTTCCATGAATTTGCGGATAGGGAAAAGTAGGGATTGACAATCCAGCGCTGGACGAACTTCGTGTTCCCCAGGAGGATAAAATCATAGGTAGTTTGCAGGCCGGTGAAATACGGCATCTTTCCCCAGGGCGCTTTGATGGCTCCTCGGTTAACAAAACTTATGGTCGGTGTGTGACTCTGGTTGTTAAAGCTCGGCAAATCGTTGTTGAAGGTCTGGAAAAAACGATATGAAACAGAACCCTGCCAATCCAGGCTGTTAAGAAAAGTATAGGAGAGGTTTAAGGTGATCTGCTCTCCCAAGCTCTCCGAGTCCTTAAAATCACCCCTAACCGTCTGCGCCACGAGATCACTGCTCGAGTTGGGCACCACCGGGACATTGGTATCGTAAAAGAGTCCAAATTGGAGACTCGCGTTGAATCGCCGTTCCTTTTGCGCTCTCTGCTCCAGGAGCTCGCCAAATCGCTGGGCGGGTGTGACGAGGGGAGACACCGGTTTCAACTTCATGGCTTCATCGATTTCCTTTTTCGCCTCCTCAGGAAATCCAAGGGCGCTCATGGCCAGGCCATTATAAAACCTTGTCAGTTGTGCGAAGTTGTCGTCGCTGGGCACAGAATCACGAAAGAACTCTACCGCTTCCCTGTACTCCTTTTTTCTGTAGGCCATGAATCCCAGGTAGTAGCCAAGGTTTGGGCGTTTCGGATTAGAATCATAGACCCGCCGCAATAACGGCTCTGCTTGATCGTAGTCCTTTATACCGAAGTAGAGGGCTCCGAGCTGAAACGACACCTCAATGTCCCCGGGCCGCAACTCTAGTGCCTTTTCAAGGGCTGAAATAGCATCAGCGTTTCGTTTTAACGCTGCAAAAACCAGTCCTAGATAATAAAACGCATCAACGTAAGTTGGATTAATGCGCAACGCTTCTTGTAGTTCGGCTAGTGCTTCGTCATATTTTTTTGCGTCGTAGGCAAGGACGGCACGGTCCACGAAGACGACGGCGTCCGCTGAGGTCTGTGAAACCGCAGCATCCGGCTGAACCAAGATGAGGAAGAGGGCGCAAACTGCGGTGCCGATTATTCGATTACAATTCATAGAAGAAAGCAGTCCTTGCTAACTAATGTCTGATAGAGCTAGCAGTAGGGTTGAATTCGATTGCACTAGAGAAATATCAATCTAACACCCTGATATTTAAAGTATATTCTTTTGAGTAAGTACCAACAACAAAAAAATGATTCTATGAGGCAACGCGTGTAAGTGGTTAAAATATCAATAATTTATCCTTCTCCACAGGCAACATAGACGGTGTGGAAAATTCCTTTTGAACTCCTACGCTTGACAGTTTAACCAAATGGATATATTTGTTACTCGATTTTCGATTTGAATAATTCAATGGAATCAGACTCTTATATAGGTAAAGCCACACTTTTTTTTATCCTGTGCCTGGTTGCGGTGATGATTATGAGTGGCCTAGGATGGCCTCAGGAGCAGCCGGGTACGAATTCGCCGGTTACACCTAGAGGCACTGGTGTGGATCGCAATCTGAAACCAAGACCCGAACCAAACCAGGCTGAGATCGGCGAGTCTCAACTGAAGCAGGCAGCGGAACTGAGCCAGGCAATCGTAGAGGCGCTAACGGGTACCGCTCCGTCGGCGGAGTCAAAATCCCTAGCTGCTGCAATCAAAGCGGAACCCGTCGAGCAAGTACGGGAGAAAGAGACCGTAGAAGGAAGCAGACAAATAAAACAATTGGACAACCCTTCATCTCTCATCACGGTGCCAAGTGAGGGGGGAACGGTCCTCCCTCTACCGTAACCGAAATTCCATCTTTCCAAGCAGCCCGCGCATGACCGTCTGAACTCCATCCTGGCCGTTCCGCCATAATTGTACGATTCCCAAACAAGGTTGACCGTAACCGGATTGGGCAGGATCCGTCTTGTCCCCAAGTCATGGAAATTGCCGAAAAAACAAGCGCTTGTCGCCTGTAGTTTAGAAAAGTTCGGGCACGGATATTGCTGATTCCTTCATTGTTTACAAACAGAGTCGGACCATGAGTAAAGCCCTTCTCTACATTGCAATCCTGGGGTTTTTGGCAGCCTGCACCACCAAGTCGGCAGTCGAGGTCTTTTACGTGGGGGATGTTGAAGTGCGGTTATATTCGAGCCGTCAAGCCATGGTGAGGGAGCTCCCGGAGGTTATGCAACTCGCAGATAACTTGAGGGTAACCGATAAGGTCATAAAAGTTTTTGGATATTATGATCGAGAAAAGAAAGTGATCTACTCAGTGGACGACGCTCGAACCGTCATACACGAATTTAGACACCACCTAGAACCGCACTGGAATCACGAGCTTGCAGTGAGTCATCCGGCTTCCGAATAAGCGATCCTGAACACAGTGAGTGTTAACACCTCTCAGCTTCTGAGAGTGTGGTGATCACTACTCATTTTGGAATGTGAACGCATTTCATCGCGATGGCCCATGCTTCGCCATCCTTGACTTACCTTCCCTATAAAATGGTATATTTGGCTCCCTAGAAGTTAACGAGGGAACCAGCGTATGGATATCACCCACCTACTAGCGTTCGCTGTGGATCAGGGGGCCTCGGACTGTCATGTGAGCACCGGGGAGCCGCCGATGCTGCGCATCCACGGTGACCTGAAAAAACTGGACTACGCACCACTGAATCAAGAGGAAGTTCACGCTCTCGTCTACGACATCATGAGCGACAGCCATCGGAAAAGCTTTGAAGAGAAAAAGGAATGTGATTTTTCATTTGAGATGGGCGAGATCGCCCGGTTCCGGGTAAACGTCTTTACCCAGAGGAAGGGCGAAGCGGCCGTGTTTCGTGTTATCCCCAACAAAATCCTGACCCTGGACGAGCTTGGAATGCCGAGAATCGTCAAAGAGCTATGCATCAGGGAGAAAGGGCTTATTCTTGTCACTGGCCCCACGGGCTCAGGAAAATCCACGACCCTGGCAGCGATGATCGACTTTATCAACTCCGTCTATGAAGGACATGTGATTACCATCGAAGATCCGATCGAATTCGTTTACGAATCCAACAAGTGCTTGATTAACCAAAGGGAGTTGGGTGCTCACACCCAATCCTTTTCCAATGCCCTGAGAGCCGCTCTCCGGGAAGATCCCGATGTCATTTTGGTTGGTGAAATGCGGGATCAAGAAACCATTCAGCTTGCGCTGACGGCTGCCGAAACCGGGCATTTGGTGTTCAGCACTATTCATACCTCCAGTGCTCCGGATACGGTTAATAGAATCATTGACGTGTTTCCAGCGGCTCAACAGTCACAGATTCGGACTCAATTTGCCGAGTCCATCCAGGCGGTGATCACGCAAACCTTGCTCAAGAAGAAAGCTGGGGGGCGAACCGCCGCAGTCGAGATTCTAACGGGCACCACGGCCGTTCGTAATCTGATACGCGAGGGAAAAATTCACCAGCTGATGGGCACCATGCAGGTCAGTCAGAAAGACGGTATGCAAACCATGGATATGGCACTCCTGGATTTGGTCGCTCGCGGCGTTGTGGCCCCGGATGAAGCTCAGTCCAGGAGCACGACTCCGAACCTTTTCGCCCCTATTGGAACAAAAACCTACGCGCGCACCAGCGTCAATCGNNTCTGCAGACAATGGTAGAGCGAAACGCGTCTGACCTCTATCTGACCGCCGAGAGTCCTCCAGTTTTTCGGATTGAAGGAGTAACCCAGCCAGTCACCGACCAGGTGCTTACCTCGAAAGATCTCAGTGAGCTGGCGAATTCTATCCTCGACGAGCGACAAAAAGAGGAATTTGAGGAGCAGCTGGAAATGAATCTGGCCCTGGCCCCCAATGGTCCCGGTCGTTTCCGCGTCAACTTGTTTCGTCAAAAGGGTAGTATTGCTATTGTTGTTCGATTGATCAGAGTGGATATTCTCACGCTGGAGGAGCTGGCGCTTCCCGGTATCCTCAAAGACATTGCTTTAACGAAAAAAGGACTTGTGCTTGTCGTAGGTGGCACGGGTTCCGGCAAATCAACCACATTGGCGGCTATGATCGACCACCGCAACTCGTTAGCCGGTGGACATATCATATCCATAGAAGATCCTATTGAGTTCGTCCATCACCACAAAAAGGCCATCATCAGCCAGCGTGAAGTCGGCTTCGACACCCATTCCTTTCCCGGGGCTCTCAAGAATGCCATGCGACAGGCACCGGACGTCATCCTCATTGGCGAAATTCGAGACACCGAGACCATGGAGTCAGCTATAACCTTTGCTGATACTGGGCATCTCTGTCTGGGAACCCTTCATTCCACCAATGCGAACCAGTGTTTCGAACGCATTCTGAATTTTTTTCCTGAGGCTCGCCATGACCAGGTGCTGATGCAGTTATCGCTCAATCTGCGGTCGATCGTTTCCCAGCGTCTCGTTCCATCGTTGGATGGGAAACGAATCGCCGCACTGGAGATCCTGATGGACACTCCCCGAATTCAAGACCTCATTCGGCACGGGGAGATCGATGTGATGAAGGAAGCGATGGAGCAAGGCATCCATGAAGGGTGTCAGACCTTTGATCAGGCGCTGCTCGTCCTCTACAAAGAGGGCAGGATCAGCCTGGAACAGGCCCTTGCCCACGCGGACAGCACCAACAACCTACGGCTGAAGATCAAGATGGAAGGACTCAAGGGCTCGGATGCCCTGGACAAGCTGCTGGGTAAAGCCGAACCGGAGCCGGAAAAAGCTTTCCGGATTCGAGGAAGCGGCTAGCTTTTCAACCGTCTCCCCATAAGAGAAAAAGGTTAAACAGTCAGTAACGGACTGT
>JABAOE010006188.1_pt2 | contig 19176 bp, 16 predicted proteins | sample 7062141 | NCBI WGS metagenome assembly JABAOE01 (sample SAMN14538627, study PRJNA623070) | marine sediment metagenome | biome: marine biome [ENVO:00000428]; feature: marine pelagic biome [ENVO:01000023]; material: deep marine sediment [ENVO:00002113] | place: India: Gulf of Khambhat ... | reverse complement strand
GCCCTGTACCTGCGCAACGTCCTCGTCGGCCTGTTTGTCGGCGTCGTCGTGGCGGCGCTCATGGTGAGCGACAGCGGTGTGCTGATGTTCCTGCCGTCGCTCGTCCGGGACCATCTCGTCCCCGAAGTGGCCGACAGCTATAACGCCAGCGTGCTCGTGCTGCTGGCATTCATCGGCGGGTTCGTGAAACTCGTCGAAACCTCGGGTGGCGGCACCGCGTTCGCCAAGGCCGCAGCGCACTGGGTGTCGACGAAGGCGCGCGCGCAGATTGGCGCGTGGTTCGGCGGCATCGCCATCTTCTTCTCGGACCTCGGCACGCCGCTCATCGTCGGGCCGGTGTTCCAGCCGCTCGTCGACCGGCTGCGCGTGTCCCGCCAGAAGCTCGCGTTCGTCCTCGATTCGACGTCGTCGCCGGTCGCCATCCTGATCCCGTTCATCGGCTGGGGCGTCTTCATCATGAGCGTGATCGCCAGCGCATTCGAATCGAGCGGTATCGGCGTCAACGAGTGGGATGCATTCGTGGCCGCCATCCCGTACCAGTTCTATGCGTGGCTCGCGATCGCGATCGTGCCGATGCTGACTTTCCTGCGCTTCGACTACGGGCCGATGGCCGATGCGGAAGAGAAGGCCAGCAACCATGCTTTCCTGTCGTCGACGTCGGACGAGGCGGGCGACGGCAAGGCAAGACCGATCCTGATCTGGCTGCCGCTGGCCATCCTCGGCGCCGCCCTGTTCACGATCCTCGGCGCCCACGGCTTCCCGTTCGAGCAGGTGTCCGGACCCGACTTCCGCGCCGGCCTCTCCGCCGCCTACCTGCTGGCCGCGATCAGCTTGTTCATTTTGCTGATCCGGCTCGGCGTCAAAACGACGACGGAATCGTTTACCGATTACATACGCGGCATGTCCGGCATGCTGCCGATCGCGGCCACGCTCGTGCTGGCCTGGACGCTCGGCGACCTGAGCGAGACGCTCGGTACCGGCGCCTACGTCGCGGAGATCGCGCGCGAGGGTCTGCCCGGCTGGCTCGTGCCGGCAGTCATCTTCATCCTGGCCGCGATCATCTCGTTCGCCACCGGTTCGTCCTGGGGGACGATCGTCATCATGATGCCGCTGGCCATCCCGGCTGCCGTCGCGACGGGCGCCGACTTGTCCGTGACGATCGGCGCCGTCCTCTCGGGCGGGCTGTTCGGCGATCACTCGTCACCCATCTCCGAGACGACGATCCTGTCATCCACCGGTGCGGGCACGACCCCGCTGGCGCATTTCCGAACGCAGCTGCCTTACGCGCTGACCAACGGGGTCATCGCCTGCGGCTGCTTCGTGGCCGCAGGGCTTACGGCGTCGGCCTCGATGGTGCTCGCCGCGTTCATTGTGCAATTCGTGGTCCTGCTGGTGTTACGGTATCGCTTCAAGGGCAGGGGAGCTTGAGACAGGAGCAGCCATGAGCCGGCTTTGGGACAAAGGCGAACCGCTGGACGAGCGTGTCCTGCGCTACACGGCAGGTGAAGATCACAACCTGGATGCCAGGCTCGTTCGCTACGACGTGCGCGCCAGCATCGCCCACGCGGAGATGCTGCACGAACAGGGGTACCTGAGCGATGAGGATTGCCGCGCGATCGTCGACGGGCTGTCGACCTTGCTCGAGCAGTTCGACGCCGGCGAATGGTCCATCACGCTCGAAGACGAGGACGCGCACACCGCGTTGGAGAACCGACTGACCGCGCTGGTCGGCGATGCAGGCGCTCGCGTGCACCTCGGCCGATCCCGCAACGACCAGGTGCTGGTCGCCTTGCGTCTTTTTCTTCTCGACGCCAGCGACGCGGTGGTGGCCAGCGTCGAAGGGCTGGTCGCTTCGCTGCAGGGTCTCGCCGCTGAACAGGGCGACGTCGAACTGCCGGGCACCACCCACATGCAGCACGCGATGCCGTCGACGGTCGGCCTGTGGTGCGGCGCGTACGAGGAGGCTTTCGCTGACGGCATCGCCGGACTTCGAGCCTCGCGGCGACGGGCGGACAAGAACCCGCTGGGCAGCGCTGCCGGGTATGGCGCCCCGGGGTTGTCGATCGACCGCGAGTCGACTACCCGGAAGCTCGGTTTCAGCGAGACACAGTCGCCGGTGACCGCCGTTCAGCTGTCGAGGGGCAAGGCGGAGAGCACGCTGCTTTTCGAGCTGGCGCTCGTGATGCAGGACCTCGGCCGGCTCGCGAGTGACCTCATGCTGTATTACACGCAGGAGTACAGCTACATCGATCTGCCATCGACGGTCACGACGGGCTCGTCGATCATGCCGCAGAAAAGAAACCCGGACGTGCTGGAGCTGGTGCGCGGCGCCGCCGGCAGCGTGCTGGCGTGTCTGAACGAATGCCTGATGATTGCTTCGAAACTGCCGTCGGGGTTCCAGCGCGACCTGCAGCGCGTGAAGCCGCCGCTGTTCCGGGCTATCGACCTGACGATCGACAGCGTCGATGTCATGGCGTACCTGCTGTCAGGCGTGACCTTCAATCCCGATCGAATCACGATGAGCGATGAACTCTACGCCACCGGGAAGGCGTACGAACTCGTCGCGAAGGAGGGCATCCCGTTCAGGGAAGCTTACCGGCGGATCGCGAAACAGTATGCGGAGTCGTGAAATCGGGACCGAAGCATCATGATGAATTCACGGTTCGACCCGGTTTTCAGTCATCGACACTTGAGGAAGATCGAATGGTTTCCTCCGATCTGGATCGCGACCCTTGATCCAGCTTTGCGACGAACTGGGGACAATCTGCTACCAGCGCTTTAACGCGTTGCAAGCGGAATGTCTCCGCGATGCGCGATCCTCCCTGCCAGCCGCCGGCTATACTCATCCATAAACAGCAACGGGAGGAGGTTGATATGAGCAACTCGAAGTTCGTCGCAGTTGTATTGCCATTGGTAGCGCTCGGAGTCTTCGCAAACCCTGCGTTTGCACAGGAAGACCGCATGTACGTCAATCCCCGGACACCGGCCGATACGGATGTGCCGCCGTACAGCGGCGCGGTTCGGGTTGGCGATACGCTCTACCTGTCCGGCTCCATCGGCGTCGATGAAAACGGGCAGGTGCCCGACGATCCGGTTGAGGAGGCGCGCCTCGTAATGACGGCGATCAAACGTAACGTCGAGGCAGCCGGCATGACCATGGACGATATCGTCTATATCCAGGTCTTCTGCTCGGACGTGTCGCATTACGATTCGTTCAATCAGGCCTACCGGACATTCTTTACCCGGGAATTCCCGGCGCGCGCTTTTCTCGGTGCAGGTACGCTGCTGCTGAATGCGCGTTATGAAGTGCAGGGGATAGCCGTCAGGCGCTGAGTCGTATCGAACCTAGTCGTCCGGCAAGCCAAGCGCGATAACCTCCGGCGGCGAGCCGGCAATCGACATCGCGATGTACTGTTTGTCATTGGCCCAGTAGGTGACCGGCGGACCCTGCACGCGACCGGGCAATACGATCTCGGCGATCACTGCCCCGCTAGCCTTGTCACGAGCGACGAGTACGGACTGGTTATCGCGATTCGCAGTAGCTTGTCCGGAGATCAGCAGCGTTTTTGTCAGCAACAGGTGATCCCAGCCGCCTCCCAGGTCCGGCAAGTCCAGCCCGACGAGCGCTGGCTGCAGGCGGACTTGCGGCGAGCCGGGACCGTTCGGTCTTTGCCAGGCGATTTTGCCGGCATTCAGGTCGATGGCCGTGATGCGTCCGTAGGGCGGTTTCACCAGCGGCAGGCCCTGCGGACCGATCCCGCCGAGCACCCGGTAAAAGTCGCGGACGTAATCGACCGTCGCATCCTGCCGGGTCGGCTTTGCAAGAGCGGATCGGGAGACTCTCGTAATCGATGGCACGTACATCAGTCCGGTCTCGGGATCGATGGCAGCGCCATGCCAGTTCGCGCCCCCGATGAAACTCGGCAAATGCAGCGTGCCCTGTCTCGAACCTTCGGTGTCGCCCGGCAAAGACGGTGGCGTGAACATCTCACCGTGGCGGTGTCGTTCGAGTATCTCGAGCGCTTCGGCCTTGAGTTCCGGCGTGAACTCGATCAGGTCGTCGGCGGTCAGCCCCTGTCGTTCGAATGGCGGCGGTTTTGTAGGAAACGGTTGCGTGGGCGATGCCTCCTCTCCCGGGATATCGGATTCCGGCACTTCCCGTTCTTCGATCGGCCATACCGGTTCGCCGGTCTCGCGATCAAAGACATAGATGAACCCGGTCTTGGCCGCTTGCGCGACGGCTTTGATGCGCCTGCCGTCGACTGTTATGTCGACGAGGTTCGGTGCAGCAGCCGGATCCGAGTCCCACAGGTCGTGATGGACCATCTGGAAGTGCCACTTGCGGGCACCGGTCTCAACATCGACCGCCACCAGGCTGTTGGCAAACAGGTTGTCGCCAAGTCGGTGCGCACCGTAAAAATCATTGCCGGGCGCGGCAACCGGCAAGTACACGAGGCCGAGCTCCTGGTCGGCGCTCATCAAACCCCAGACGTTGGCGTTGCCTGCAACTTCGGCCGTTCCGGGCGCCCAGGTTTCGTAGCCGAATTCGCCACGCCTCGGGACGGTATGGAAAGTCCAGAGGAGTCTGCCGGTCCTGATGTCGAAGCCCCGCACGTCGCCAGGCGGCATGTCCTTTTTGAACGGCTGGTCGGTCACCGCCGAACCGACGACCACCACATCCCCGACGATGATCGGCGCGGAGGTCACGGAGTAATTGATGGGTGCTTCGCGACTGGCGCGTGGAATGCCGGCCACCAGGTCGACGCGGCCGCCGTTGCCGAATTCTTCATCCGGTACACCGGTATGGGCATTCACGGAGACCAGGTTGCCGTCACCGGTACCCCAGACTGCACGCGCATTTTCGCCGTCTGACCAGTACGCAAGGCCGCGGGTGCTGAAGGCGAGCCTCGTCGTCGGGATCCCGGAGACGTAGGCCCGCGGGTCATACGTCCAGAGCGTCTCGCCCGTGATCGCGTCGATCGCGGCAGCCTGGTACATCGCGGTCAGCATATAGACGATGCCGTCGATCACGAGCGGCGCGCCGCGCATGCGGTCGATCGATACCGCACCGACATCGTTTTCTATCTGCAGCTTCGGGTAGTCGTTCCTGAGTTTTTCGATATCGAACTGTCCGTCAATCGACTGCCAGCGCCAGGCGATCTCCAGGTCCGCGAAATTGCTCGCGTCAACCTGGTTCAGAGATGAGTACTTCGTGCTGCCGAGGTCGGCGCCGTAGGAACGCCACTGACCGTCGTTGCTGCCTGACTGTCCGCGTGCGGCGACGGGTAACAGCATCGATAAAGAAACGGCCAGAAAGAAAATGCGACGGGTATTCATCGTTCGCAACCTCCGCAGGTCGAATCCTGCGACATGTGCGCTCGTGTCATTTGAGCCTCCGCTGATAACTCAGGTCTCCTGCGCCAACGGCCTTGCGCATCGTCGCCCCGCGAAACTCCAGCACCTCCAGGTTGGCGAACGCATTGACTACCTGGTACTGCGTCGGCATGTCCTCCCATCGGGCTTCGTGGAACGTGACACTGCCGTCACCGCGCCAGAGTCCCTCGATCCGGCTGCTGGAGTGGCCACCCGGCGTGATGACTGGGTAGGCGACGTCGGCAGTGCCCCATTCGCCGGTACGCGGGAAATATTTGTAATGCATCGTTCCGAGCAGCGCACCGTCATCGTCCCGCTCCCTGCCGCGAGTTGCGCCGTCCGGCACGTCGATTTCGGTCAGGCCGCTGACGTGCATGTCCAGGAATTTGAATCCCATCCAGCTGGCGGTCAGGTGCGCGTTGCCGTTATACAGCCGGGGTTCGGGGAGCTCCGCGTAAATCTTGGCGAAGCCGAGTTCCTCGCGGCCGGTGATAATTGGATCCGTCAGGTTCTCCCAGAGCACCAACAGCAGTGAGCCGCGCGCGCGCTCCACCTCGCCCTGAAATTCAACCGGGAAGCTGACACCGAGGGTGTTGTAGCCGCGCCCCGCGAGCCACGGTATCTCCTTTATATAGGTGGCGCTGACGGTGACCACCGGTTCGCCGCGGAGCGAGAATCCCGGCGGCAGCATGGTCTCGAGCTGTTCGCCTTTCGTCAGGAAGCTCACGGATATGGACGTGTTCTTCGGGGCATCTACGTTTTCGAACTTCTCGCCATTCGGTCCGCGTCGGGGGCCGGTACTGGGGCCGAAGTGCGTCGGCATGCGGTACATCTCGTTCTTGTCGAACTGATAGCCCTTGTTCGACGTTTCTTCCACGGCCTGGGCGAAACCCGGCCCGGTCGCGAACAGGATTGCCATCGTCAGAAGTTTTACAGCGCTGGTCGGATTTCCCATGGTGATTCCCCCTGCAGAATTGCCCCGTTGCGGCCTGTCTCGCCAGGTGACGTGCAACGCCAAAAGTATAGTAGCCCCGCAACAGGCCACGTGGAGGAAGCCGCGGTCGGAACGCGATGTCCGGGTTTCCGCAAAGCCGTGCATCGACCCCGGTTTTCCGGTGTCGGGCAGTGACCCGGGTTATGGCTGTCAGCTCGCCGGCTAGACGTCTCTCGCCCGCAGCGCCGCCAGCACGCGTTCCCGGCGGAACGGCGCCTGCCGCAAGCGAACGCCGGTGGCGTCGTGCACCGCGTTGGCGACCGCCGCGATCATCGGTTTGTGCGCGCCCTCGCCCGCGCCCCAGGGCGGCAGGTCGGGTCGGTCGGGTTGCGGGTCGCCGTTGACGATCACGACCTCGATCGAGTCCGGCGTATCCGAATGGCGCAGGCTGGGGTGCGAAGCCCAGTCGACGCTCGTGACCTTCTCGTCGTCGAAGCTGACCTCTTCCCACAGCGCGCGGCTCAGCCCGTGCAGCATGGCGCACTCGACGGTATGTTTCAGGCCCTCCGGGTTGATGACCAGCCCGCATTCATGGGCGCAGACGAGGCGATTGACGCGGATGCGGCCGGTGTCGCGATTGACCTCGACCCCGGCGATCGTCGCGATGACCGTGCCGTTTCTGTAGGTGTAGGCGATGCCGCGGCCGGTGAGGAGCGCTCCCGCTTCACTGTCGAGTGCCGGGTTCGGCGACGGCCGCGAGTCCCAGCCCCAGGCCTCGGCCGCCGCCTGCACGGCTGCAATCGAGCGGGCCTTCCGGAACAGCGCGTCTTCGTCGCTGCCCTCGAGCAGGCGCAGGCGGAAGTCGACGGGATCGGCCCCGGCCTGGGTCGCCAGCTCGTCGATGAACGATTCGAAGGCGAAGGTCACCTGCGGCCCGTTCGGGTCCCGCAGGTTGCCGGTTCGCAATGGCGTCTCCCAGATCAGCGGCAGGCTGACCACGTGGCCCTGCATGCGCTGGTTCGGGATGGCGTACAGGCTGGCCGGCGTGGAAGCCCGACCCGCCGCCGGGCTGGCGGGCCGTATGCCCATCAGCTGCGCGACGAGGACGGTCTCGGGGTCGTTGTAGCCGACGTGGTTGTAGTCGGCGGCCCGGGCATCGTAGTCGAGCGCGACGACGTTGCCGTCGTCGTCCAGCGCGCCGCGCAAATGAAACGTATAGGCCGGACCCTTGGTGTCCCAGGCCGTCTCTTCCTCCCGCGTCCACTGCACCCGCACCGGCCGGCCGAGTTCGTGCGCCAGGAACGCGGCCTCGAAACCGGCATCGTCGGCCGCCGTGCGGCCGTAGACCTGTGGCCCGTCCATGTACACGACACGGACGCGCTCGCGGGGCATGTCCAGGAACTCCGCCACGCCGTTCCGAAGCCCATAGGACTTCATGTCGTTGGAGTAGATCGTCATCTGGCCGTCGGACGGGTCGGCCAGCGCATGCGCCGGGCCGATGGCCGTGTGTCCCTGGAAGGGGACCGCGTACTCGGCTTCGAGCACACGATCGGCTGCGGCAAACGCCGCATCGGTGTCGCCCTGCAGGACCGGCTGCTGGCTCGACGTCGGCGTCGCGGAGCGCATGTAGTCGAACAGGTCATCGGACGCCGGGAACGGCGCTTCCGCCGGCGGTCGCCACTCGACTTGCAATTGCTGCGCGGCTGCGACTGCCTGCTCCTCGCGTTCGCAGATCACGGCCACGTAATTGCCGCGGCTGACGACGCGCAGGAATCCCGGCAGGTCGGCCACGGAAGACTCGTCAATGCCGACGAGCGACGCGCCAGCAACCGGCGGCCTGACGTTCCGCGCATGCAGCATGCCGGGCAGCTGCACGTCCGTCGCCCAGGTCAGCGACCCGTCGACCTTGGCGGGGATGTCGTAGCGCGGGATCGAGCGGCCGACCACACGCAGCTCATTAACGGGTTTGATCTCGGCCACGCCGCGGGTCGCATTGACGTCGTCGCCCTCGAGCGGGACATCGAAGCGCCTGCCGCCGATGAGCTCGGCATAGGTGACCGATTTTGACGGCTTCGCGCGGGCCGAGACCGTGCCGTCGCTCACCGTCAATCCGGCAAGCGGTTCGTCCAGGCGCTCGGACGCAAGCTCCAGGAGGACGCGGCGCGCCTCGGCGGCCACCCGGCGCATCGGCCAGCCGTCGCGCTCGATGGCATCCGAACCGCCCGAGCCGCCCTGGTCGGGCGTCGTGTCGGTGCTGCCCATCACGAGGCGGGTCCTGTCGTAGGCGATATCGAGCTCGTCGCACATCATCTGCCGGAAAGCCGTGCCGGTTCCCTGGCCGCCGTCCGTCTTGCCGACGAAAAAGCTCGCGCTGTTGTCCGGGTGAATCACGATCCAGGTGTCGAGCTCGCGGAAGTCCGGGTCGGGATACGGGCCCGTGGCGGCGGCCTGCGCCAGTACGTCGCCGCCGGGAATGGCGCCGGCGCTCACGGTCAGGACCAGCGCCCCCGACGATTTCAGGAAGTCGCGGCGCGACGTGGCACGGCCGGCGACCTCGAGCGCCGCCGCGACGGCTGCCGGGAATTCGAGTGGCCTGCTCATTCGCCTGCTCCCGTTGCCGCCCGACGGATCGCCGCCTGGATGCGGTAGTAGGTCATGCAGCGGCAGAGCACGCCTTCCATCCCGGCGCGGATCTCGGCATCGCTCGGGTTCGGGTTGCGGTCGAGCAGCGCTCTCGCGGCCATGAGCTGGCCATTCTGGCAGTAGCCGCACTGCGGCACCTGTTCCTCGATCCAGGCTTCCTGCAGCGGATCGAGCTTGCCATCCCTGGCGAGGCCTTCGAGCGTCGTGATCTCGCCCTGCACCGTCGAAGCGGGAGTCAGGCACGAGCGTATCGCAACGCCGTCGACGATGACGCTGCACGAGCCGCACTGGCCGAGCCCGCAGCCGAAGCGCGGCCCCTTCAGGCCGAGATCGTTACGCAGCACATAAAGAAGAGGCGTCGATGGCTCGATGTCGAGTTCGTGGTCCTCGCCGTTGACGCGCAGGGAAACAACGCTCATCAGGTGCCCTCCAGGGTGGATCGGTCACAGACACGAATGACACTAGAACAAGCTTATAGCGAGTTCAACTCACATCGCGGTCCGCTGGCAGGCACGCGCGTTACGCGTAGCACTCGGGGATCTTCCTGAGTGTCGGCCACTGTTCGGGTGAATGCCCGAAGATCACGAAGGCGTCACGCGCCTCGGCCAGCGCCATCAGGCGATGTGCGTGTTTGCGGGCGAGATCGGGACGCCAGTAGCCGGCGAAGTCTCCGTCCAGTTCCTCCGGCCGCGAAATCGTGTCGCTCGTCAGGATGACAGCGCCGGTTTCGGGCAGCTCGACCAGCAGCGACATTTGTCCCGGCGTATGGCCCGGTGTCTCCAGCAGCGTCAGCCCGGGAAACAGCTCCACGTCGCCGGTCACCTCGATATACACCTGGTCCTCCGGCCAGTCGTAAGGATGGCGACCGTGCCAGTAAAGCGGTTTGTCGAGCGCGCGTTCTTCGCGGTGGACAACCATCGGTACGTGACAGAAGTCCTCGATGCCGCCGACGTGATCGATATGCGTATGGGTCAGAATCTGCAGGTCGATGTCGTCAGGCGTCAGCCCGAGCAGCGCGAGCTGCCCGGCCGGCATGTTCTCCGGGCCCAGCTCGAGGATCGTGCCGAACTCGTCGAGCCTGTCCTCGCGGGATGCCTTGTCGCGGTCGGCGAGATACTTCTGCGGGAAGCCGGTGTCGACCAGCACCCACTTGCCGTCGTCCGTCTCGATCAGCGAGCCGGTAATGCCGATGATGCGGCCGTTCGAGTGCACCTGGAACAGCCCGTAATCCATGACGTAGAGTCGACTGACTTTGCTGTTCTCGAATCCTTCGATCACCATGAGCGCCTGGCGGTCCGGGGGTGTTCAGGATGGTATCCGAAAGTCGCCGGGCAGGGGGCGTCCGGTACAATGATCCGCGCCGGCAGCCGATCGCCGGTCGATAACAACAACAAAGGACCGCGATGTCCGAACGACAGACTTTCTCCACCCGCTTCACGACCGTGCTCACGATGGTCGGCGTTGCCGTGGGGCTCGGCAACGTGTGGCGCTTCCCGTACATGATGGGCGAGTACGGCGGCTCGGCCTTCCTCGTCGTCTACCTGGTGTTCGCCGGCCTGGTCGCGCTGCCCGCGCTGACCGCCGAGTGGACGCTGGGCCGGGAGACGCGCAAGGGACCGATCGGTGCGCTGGCGGCCGTCTGGGGCACGCGCTGGGGGAAGATCATCGGCGGGACGCTGGTGTTCACGATGGTGGTGTCGACCTCTTACTACATCGTCGTGATCGGCAACATCGCCTTCGCGGCCTCGTTCTCCATTGTCGCGGGCTTCAGCGATGACACCCTCGATGACTTCGGCATCCTGTTCGGCGACGGCTGGCTGCAGTACGCGTTCGCCGTCGGTGTGCTCATCGCCGCGATGTACGTTCTGCACCGCGGCATCAACAAGGGCATCGAGGCCGTCAGCCGCATGTTCGTGCCGGCTTTCACCCTGGTCATCCTCTACCTGGTGATCAATGCCTTGTTCCTGCCCGGCGCGATGGAAAAATTTGCAGACTTCCTGAAGCCCGATTTCTCCGTGCTGGAGGCGGAGCACATATTCGCTGCGCTCGGCCAGGCCTTCTTTTCGCTCGGCCTCGCCGGCACGATCATGGTGATCTACGGCTCCTACATGAAGTCCGGAGAGAACATTCCGCGGCTGGCCGCATTCACCGCGCTCGGCGATGTCGGCGCCGCGTTCCTGGCGTCGCTTTTTATCGTGCCGACCATCCTCGTGTTCGGCCTCGATCTCTCCCAGGGCCCGACGCTGGTGTTCTCCACCTTGCCCAACCTGTTCAGCATCATGCCGGGCGGCCGCATACTGGGCAGCGCCTTCCTGCTGGTGCTTGCGCTGATCGCTTTCCTCTCGGCGATCGGCGCGCTCGAGGCCATCGTCGGCAGCATCAGCGAAATGCTCGACATCGAATCCAGCAGGACGAAAGTCATCGTCGCTTTTATTTTCATCGAGGGGCTGGTCATGCTGCCGAGCGCGCTCGATCCGGGCATCGTCGGCATGCTGGACCTCGTGTTCGGCTCCGGCATGCAGGTGCTCGGCAGCCTGATCGCGATCGTCACGGTCGCCTGGGGCCTCGGCATTGCGAAGACAAAGTTGCAGCTCTTTGCCGGCGGCGCCGCCAGCTGGCACGACCTCTATTTCCTGTCGCTGAAGTGGATCGTGCCCGGCGTGATGCTGCTTGTATTGGTCGGCTATATCGTCAGTAACCTGTAGGACAACACATGACCCGAAAATTCTCGACCCGAGCGATTCACGATGGGGAAGGCTGGGACCGCAAATCCGGCGCGCACAACACGCCCATCTACCAGACCGCGACCTTTTCCTTCGAGAAGGCGGAGGAGATGGCCGAGGCCGTCATGAATCCGCTCGACAGTTTCTTCTATTCGCGCACGGCGAACCCGACGACAGCGGCGCTGGAGGCCAAGATGGCCTCTCTCGAGAATACGGAAGCCGCGCTGGTGACGTCGTCGGGCATGGCCGCCGTCGCGATTTCGATCCTGATCTCGGCGAAGGCCGGCGAGCACGTCGTCGTCACGAACGACCTGTTCGTGATCAGCCGGCAGTTCTTCGAGGACGATTGCCCGGCGATGGGCATCGAGGTGTCGCTGGTCGACGTCCGCGACATCGACGCCGTGCGCGCGGCGATCAAGCCGAACACCACCGCGCTGTTCGTGGAGACGGTCACCAACCCGAACATCTACATCTCGAACCTGCCGGCGCTTCGCGAGCTTGCCGATCAGCACGGCCTGACATTGATCGCCGACAACACCTTCTTGAGCCCGTACCTGATGCGGCCGGCGGAGCAGGGCGCGGACATGGTGCTGCACTCGGCGACCAAGTACATCAGCGGGCACGGCGATACCGTCGCCGGCGTTCTCGCCGGCTCCCTCGAGAACATGCGGAAGGCGCGCCTCAAGCTGGATTCTTTCGGCCAGTGCCTGAGCCCGATCGCCTCGTGGCTGGTCATGCGCGGCGTCCGCACCCTGCCGTTGCGCATGCGCCAGCACTCGGAGAATGCCCAGGCGCTCGCCGAGTATCTCGAGGGCCACGACAAGGTCGAGTGGGTGAAGTACCCCGGTCTCGAGAGTCACTCCCAGCACGAACTCGCGAAGCGCCTGCTCCCGGACGGCTGCGGCGGCATCCTGAGTTTCCGCGTCAAGGGCGGCGCGGACGAGATGAACCGCTTCGCGAACAGTCACGAATTGTTCGGCAGGGGAGTCAGCCTCGGCGACGTCTTCACGCTCGTGTACCCACAGCCCTGGCGGGACAACCTGATCCGCATCTCGGTCGGCTGCGAAGACCCGGCCGACATCATCGCCGAGTTCGACGCCGCGCTGCAGGCGCTGTAAGGACGAATCCGAACGCTGCATGCCCCGGCGCGGGGCGTCCCTGCATCCGCGCTTACTCCGCCGCTTCGATCAGGAATACGTCTTGCTGATTGTCGATAAGCCAGCGGATGCCGTCGGCCGTGATCTGCGCGGTCTCCTCGAAGCGCGCATACCATGCCTCGCCGTCCCACTCGGGTATCGGCGTATTCACATGCAGTTCGATCGACACCCATTCGTTGGTCTGCAGGGGGAAGCGCACGCGTTCACCGTACGCGAACGGCAGGTCGGCGGCGACCCGGGTACCGATGTCGTGCGCCACGTTGCCGACCGAGTGGCCGTAGACGCCGATCTCCGCGCGCGGCGATTCATTGCCGGGCCGACCGCTGTCCGGACCCACCGCCTTGTAGCCCTGCGCGGCAGCGTCCGCGTTGATCGACGCCCAGATCTCGTGCCCGATCGCGCCGGGCACCATCTTGCTCGCATACAGCGCACCCATGCGCTGCGCGTCACGCCACGCGGCCTGCAATCCTTCCGGCAGGCTCGTCTCGCCCGGCTTCAGGATATAGGCCGTGCGCTTGATGTCGACCGCGAAGCCGAGATAGTGAAGGCCGCCGTCGATGTTGATGATGTCGCCGGGCTCGAGCGGCGTGTGCGGATCGTGCAGCGGGAGCAGCTGGCCCTCACGCACGACCCGCGTCGTCGCCGAGCTCGTCAACCCGAGTTCGAGCGCGCGATCCTGGAGATGCCAGGCGATGTCTGCATTCGTGGTCTCACCGGTCCTGACGTTCTCGCTGCTCAGCGCTTCACGCATCCAGCGCGCCGTCCAGTTGAGCGCATCGGTGTACGCCGCCGTCTCGAGCGCCGTTCGGTTCAGGCGAAAATCGCGCACCAGCAGTTCGGCAGACACGATGCGGCGGGCGTAGTCGTCACCGATCGCATCGACCAGGAAGTCGCTGAGACCGACCGTCAGGCCGTCGGCTTCCGGCAGCGTCTCGGAGGTATTCACGCCGATGCGCTTCGGATTGCGCGCGTGCACCAGCTGCCGCAGGTGCGGCGTCAGCCCCTCGGCGCTGTAGCCGTAGTAGAGCGTCTCGTCGTAAACCTGCGCCACCACGGAATTGTCCGGCTGCGTGTGCGAGCCGTAATAGATCTTCTCGGGCGCGTCGCTGCCGTTGTCGAAGAACACGAACGCCGCGCGCACGCCGGAGAAGCCGCCACCCAGTTCGGCGTGCAGCGGGTCGTCGTGGTTCTCGCGATCGAGGACGATCCACATGTCAATGTTGTGGTTGCGCATCGCCGGCAAGAGCGCCCTGTCGAGCTTGTCGGCCACGATATTGCGCCACAGCTCGAACCGCGCCTGCGAGCCGGGGACGCCGTAGTCGTCGGCCGCCGCGATATCGTGACCGGTGAACGCAATGAGCAGCGCTACGGCGCTTGTATGGACACTCTGTTTAATCAAGCCGGTGCGCCGCACGGATGCAGATTTCCTGGTTCTTGGCTCGTGCATGGAGACGAGGGCATTCTGGTCTTTTTCCACCCAGGATGAAAAAAGCAGAATGTCTCCGAAAGGCATTACCAGTCCAGCCGTGATCCATCGTTGTTCAGGAAGATGCCGGTCTCCGAACCATCCAGCGAGGCGATCACGTTGCGGATTCGCGTCGCACTCTCCGTTGCGCTAATGGAGCCCGGGCGCTCGAAGTCGAAATCGGTTTGCTGGCTTGCGTCTTCGAGAGACATGCCGCCCGCCTGGTACGACATCCGGGTCCTGACGAGACCGGGCATCAGCATGGCGACGATGACGCCCTGATCCTTCAGCTGCATGGCAACGGTCCGCATGGCCATGTTTACGGCTGCCTTGCTGGTTGCAAGTATCGGGAACGGTGTCGGATTCTGCATTCTTGAAATCGAACCGATCGTGCTCGAGATAACGATCAGCTTCTTCTGGTCACTCGCGGCGACATTGTCCGCAAAAGCCTCGGAGACTTTGTGTGGACCAAATACATTTACTGCCATTACCTGTGCAAACAGGTCGGGATCGAGGTTGCCCCAGTCCTGTCCCTCGCGTCCTCCTAGCAGCCCCGCATTATTGATGAGTACGTCGATGGGACGCCCTTGATACTTTTCCGCAAGTGCGGCAATGCTCCCCATGTCGGTGACATCGAGTTGTTCGACCACGAGGTTGCTGTGCGATTCGGCGAGTGCGTTGAGGTCGTCATCATCATGCGGAGTGCGACTCGTCGCAATTACATCCCAGCCCTCCTCTGCGTACTGCGTGACAAGCTGCAAGCCGATGCCGCGGTTGGAGCCTGTTACCAACACGGTGTTCGCGTACGCGGTGCATCCCAGTGACAGTAAGGCGATGGCGATTGTGATGCGATTCATTGATGGATACCTCGGTATTCTTCTGCTCTTGGTTCAGGGCTTTCAGTGATTCGTAGGGGCTTGCGTCAATAGATCGCATCCGGTGCGGCAATCTGTGAGCGCTCGGCGATATCCCTGATGAACTTCAGGATCTGTTTCGATGAGTAGTACCGTGAGGGCTCGAGCTGACCGTCGTTGGTCGTGCCGATCAGCGAGCCATCCGGGGCGTAGAACACGGCGACGGGAATGCCGCGGCTCAGCGTGACGCCAAGACGTTCGGCGACCTCGCGATTCTGGTTCATCCTGCCGACATCCACGTAGGCAAAGTCGAACAAGTCATCCGTGTATTCACGAACCTCGTTGGTCTCGAGCATGCGATGCAGGTTGCGACAGTCGTAGCACCAGTTCGCACCGAAGGTCACCATCAGGAACCGGCCCCGTTCTTTGGCGTCAGCCCGGGCGATGGTGATCTCGTCCGCGGCATCGTCATCGCCAGAGTAGGGACCCTGGGTGGGATCGAGGGGCGGCAGGGACGACTCCTGCGGCCTGAACAACTCATCCGTGAGTTCCTGGTTTTCTGCCTCGAGCTCCGCGATCCGCTCTGCCTGAAGATCCAGTTCCGAATTGCTGACAATAAGGCCGCCGCTCATCGTCAGTACAGCATGGTAGATCGCGACGCCGATGACGGCACCGATGACGATCGTCACGCTGGTCTTCATCGTCTGCATCATCCCCCTGTCGCGGTTCATCGCTTCTGCACAGCCCCTGTGTACTCGTGGCGTCCGCTGCTTTTGAGAGCATAGCGTAACCCATGCGGTGCGTTGCTAGATGCCGCGGCGATCGTAATATCAAGCACTTATGGCCAGTTTTATTGCGCTGGTCATATCCTTGTGCTACCTAGATATACCAAGAAACCGACTGGATTTGCGGAGACCTGCAAATGATTACTCGCACCGTATTCATCACCGGGTTGGCCACCGCCCTTATTGCGAGCAACGCCTGGGCTTGTGGCGACAGCCTCTACCGGGTGGGCAAAGGCGTTTCCTACCGGGTCTACACGGCGCCCTTGCCGGGTAGCGTGCTCGTCTACGGTACTTCCGACGGCGCCGAACAGCTTGCCGCTGAGCTGGCCCGCTCTGGCCACGGCGTACGCTTCGTCAACAGCGACGAAGAGCTGAAGAGTGAACTCGGCTCGGGCGGTTATGACGTGGTAATCGCTGCCTACACCGATCAGGCGGCTATCAAGTCCGGTACCGAGGCTGCGAGCGATGCCCCGACATTCCTGCCCGTCGCGGTGACCGACGAGGAAGAAGCCGAAGCAAAGCAGGACTATGAGCGGGTGATGGTGGCGCAGGAAGACGAGATCAAACATTACCTCAAGGCGATTCATCAGACGCTGAAGGGCAGTCGCTGAACGCAGTCAGGGTCGTCGAGGCAGCCGACATGGATTGTCTGAAGGGTCCCTTCGCCTCAATATCGTTATCGCTGTTCGCGAGCCTTCTGCTCGTCGTCACCTCCGGCGTGGCGCATGCCCAGGGACAGAAGCGCGGCGACGCAAGCCTGCGGCTGGAATTTCAGGCCATCAAGACCGGCACATTCATTTCCGATGACGCGGACTTCGATTACTGGACAACGGATTCCCGAGTTGCGATCGTCTCCGGCGACTATGCGTTGAACGAGCGCTGGACGGTATTTGCCGCGCTGCCCTATGTGAAAAAACGATTCAACTCGGAGGTGCCCTGGGGCGGAGATCCGCACAACCCGAATGAGCCCTACTGGGTCGACTTCGTGCCCCCCGATACCCGTTTCTGGGATGACGGCGAATACCACGGCGACTTCCAGGATTTCTCTATCGGCGTCTCCTATCGCTTCACGAAAGGACCGGTGACTTTTCAACCGTACATCAGCTACGGCGTACCGGCGACCGACTACCCGTTCTTTGCCAAAGCCGCCATCGGCAAGAATCTCTGGACCATACCGGTCGGCACGACAATCAGTTTCGTCCCGTACTTTTCTGACTGGCACTTCGACACAAACATTGCCTACGTGTTCTCTGAGAAGCCACTGGGATACAACGTCGACTACTTGCTGGCACACGTATCGGCGGGCTACTGGTTCAGGGCCAACCTGTCGATCAATGCCTTTCTCAGCCTGAAATACACTCGGGATGGCGTCAGCCTTCTTTCTCCCATCTTTATCAATGAAAACGCTCCCTTTCCACCCGTCTATCCGGAGGACTGGGACACCGAGACGTGGTGGCAGCATGATCGAATGATCGCCAATCGCAATCTCAACTTGGGGATAGGTGTCGATTACTTCTTCAGCCCGGAGTGGAAGGTGTCGGGCAGCGCATACCAGAGCACATGGACCGAGGAGTCGAACGAAATCGACTACGCGTTCACGCTAGGCCTGACCCGCTTCTTCGGCGGCGAATAAGCTAAAGAGAAACACCGTAGCGCGCCAGGGTTGCAGGTAACCGGGCACGCAGCATCGCTCGTCGGTCGTCGAAGTGTTTGACGGTCGCCAGGTAGACGGGATCGTCCGCAAAGCGCTTGAAGCACTCGTGATCCTTCAACATCGGCTCCCACGCCAGGTTCGTGCTCTCCTGTGTGCGTCGCAAGAGGTGGTAAGCCTCATCGTCATTGCCGAGGATTGCGTTTTTGCACGCTGTTTCCAGGGCGACCCACCAGAAGCCAGTATTATCCGATTCATAATGCGTCGCCAGCCGCCACTCGGTCATGTCCCGGGCCTCGTCGATCTCGCCCCTGCCATACGCCGCATCGAGCAGGACGCTGAATGCATCAGCTTCCTCTGTGTTGCGCCTGGTGTGGGAAAAGCTATCCATCAATCCCGAAGTCCTGATAATGCGCACCGCGTCATCGAATCTTCCCATGGCATTGTAGGCATAGCCGAGATAGGCGCGGAGTCGGAAATCCTCCGGATAATCGAATATCAGAAACTCAGCCTTGTCGATCATCTCGTCGTAGCGGCGCATCTTGAACAACAGGCCGACGCCGAGATCCGGCTCGAGTGTTGCGGCGGTATCGTAGTCGCCGATATCGGTGTAATACTCGGCAAGCTGCTCCACGTGCCGCAGGTTGTCCGGCTCCGAATCGCGCGCCTTGATCGCCCAGGCGATGGCATGGTCAACATCGCCGATCAGGTCGTATAGCTTTGCGATTGCACGATAGGCCGTTGCGCCATCAAACAGCCTTTGCATCTGCTCTATCAGTGCGCGGACTTCGTCGTAGCGTTCGTAGATCGCCAGGAAGTGTCCCAATGCTCCGTGGCGCGCCGGGTTCAGCGGATCGAGTTCCAGCGCCCGCCGGTATAGCTCGGCAACGCCGTCCGTGCCTTCATTGAACCAGTACCAAAAGGCGTAGTCGGCAAGTGCATCGGGCAGGTTGGGATTCAGTTCTACGGCGCGGGCAAGTGGCTCGCCCATGTTGGGGCTGCCGCGTGCGAACAGGACTTTGCCGAACGCATACTGGACTTCGGCAAGCTGCGGATTCAGCAACAATGCGGCAGACGCCTGCGATTCGGCGCCGTCGAAATCACCCAGGTAAAGGAGCGCAGCTGCCAGCCGACTCCTGGCTAACGCGGATTCGGGGTCAGCCTCGGTCGCCTGGCGATAGTAGTGCACTGCCCGCTGCAGCGAATCAAACTCCACATCTTCTCGCGCCAGCGCCTGTTGTTCGTGAAACCTTGCCAGCAACATGAGTTCGTTGGCGGTGGAACTCTGGGTCGCGGGTTCGGTGATCAGCTGCCTTGACCCGGGCAGCAGATTTTCGACCACCGCCGCCGCGATATCCTGCTGGACATTCAGCAGTTCACGCCGATCGCGATCGAAGGAGTCATTCCAGATGGCCAGACCACTCGCACCATCGACAAGTTGTACGGAGACGCGCAGGATATTGCCGCGCCGTCGCATGCTGCCTTCGAGCAGGGTGGCGACGCCGAGTTGCTCCGCCATTAGCTTTGCATCCGCGATAGATTGCGCCGCCGCGATCGACGACGATCGCGCGGCCATGCGCAAACCTTCGAC
>JABAOE010013351.1_pt5 | contig 19203 bp, 14 predicted proteins | sample 7062141 | NCBI WGS metagenome assembly JABAOE01 (sample SAMN14538627, study PRJNA623070) | marine sediment metagenome | biome: marine biome [ENVO:00000428]; feature: marine pelagic biome [ENVO:01000023]; material: deep marine sediment [ENVO:00002113] | place: India: Gulf of Khambhat ... | reverse complement strand
GCGTCCGTCCAGCCTTGAAGCTGCTCGTAGGCGAGCTCGCTCACATAGCGGGACTTCTGGAAGCCAGTGAACCAGTCGGTTCCGGTGTCCGAGTTCTGCGTGCAGCTCCCGACGCCGACGCGCTCGCCGGCATAGTAGGTCTGCTGACGCCAATATCCGCTGGTGCTCCAGGTGAGATCCTCGTACCCCGAGTTCACCGCGCTCATCATCGAGTACGAGCACTCGAAGTCTGCGACGACCGAGGCGATCACGATGTTCGCAGACTCCGGCGTGAGAAGTTCGTCCTCCGTCAAGTTTCCGGGGACTTCCACTTCCAGCAATTGGTCGCATCCCGCGAAGCTCAGCAGGGCTGCGCCAAGGGCGAGGCCGGCGAAGCGCCTCGCCAGACTCCGATTGTTCCGGTCAGTTCTCATGATATGGGCTCCCAAGGCGGTCGTGTCAGAAGGTGACCCGCATCGTCACAGTGAAGTTCGAAAGCGGCGGAACATTGGAGTTGGAAGCGCTAAGGCTTCCGACTCTTCGGGCCTCGGGATCCGTGACCGGCGCGCCCGAGATGTCCTTCTGCGCCTGCCAGATCGTCCAGNNTCCGCGCCGCCACGTTTATTGATGCCCGGCTCGCGCCCGTCCGGGTCACCCACTGTTCGGGCAGCGTGTAGTTCAGGCTCACCTCGCGGAGCTTCGCGAACGATGCGTCGAAGTCAGAGGTCAGGCGTGTCTGCGTGGCGCGGTTCGTGATCGCCGCCACCATGAAGGGGTCGTCCCTTGCAACCGACGCGTACGAAGTCTGGAAGCAGGTATGCCGGCACGCGGCGTCGGTTAGAGAACGCCAGTGCTCGCCTCTCCACTCCGCCATCGCGTAGAGGCGGAGATTGCCGAAGAGTGTGAAGCTCGTGTTGAACGTCGCCTCGTACTTTGGGACCGCAAAGCCATTGCCCTGCCGGAGGAGCGGCGCAGTGGCGCACGGCACGGCCTCTCCCCCTGGCTCCAGTCCCTTGAATCCCCGTCCGCTGTCGCACATCACGTTGATGGCGTTCCCATTCTGGTCGAGCTCGGCAGAGAGGATGATCCGCTCGGTCATGAGCGGATAGTTGATGCCTTCCTTCGTATCGTTCGTCTCGGGCACACCGCCGAGATCCGTAATCTCGTTCTGGTTGTTCGTGATCCCGATCCCCATGTCCCACGCAAAGTCGGTCCGCTCGTAGACTCGGCCGTTCAGATTGAGCTCCCACCCCCAGTTCTTCAGCTCTCCGAGGTTCTGCGTCTGTGCGCCCGGGAAACCGTACGTGGGGGCGACCGGAACCTCGATGAGGGCGTCCTTGACCGACTGGTTGTAGTAGGTGAACTCGGCGCTGATGCGCTCGTTGAAGAACGCCGCGTCGAATCCGACCTCGAGCTCCGAGCTGACCTCCGGTCCGAGGTCCGGGTTGCCGAGGACCTCGGGCGACACCGAGGGCGCACCGCCTGGGCCGGGTTCGGGTGCGTACAGCGTCGTCGCCGCGAACGTGTCCGGCTGGCGACCCGCCTTACCCCAAGCCGAACGGAGTCGGAAGCTCGACATGAAGCGGTCCAGGTCCCGGTCCGCCCAGAAGTCTTCTTCCGACATCACCCACGTTGCCGAGAACTTGGGATAGATGGCCGCATCGTACTGCTTCCCGAAGGCCGAGTTGTCGTCGCCTCGAACCGCAGCGGTCAGGAACACGCGGTCGTTCCAACCCAGCTCCTGCTGAACGAACATCCCCACAGACTTGTTCTCGACGAACGTCTGCGTGGCGGAGGTGGATGCCGCGCCCGAGAGGGTCGTGATCTGGGGCGCGGGGAAGATCCGGCCGATCCCTCCGACCACCTCCTCGGTGCGGGCGTAGTACTGGAATCCGAAGGAAGACGTGAGGCTTATGGAGCTGTTCAGGTCGTAGTTCGCGCTGAGCCCGTAGTCGAGCGTGTTGTAATCGCGTCGGGGCCGGTCGACTTCGAGGTTGCCCAGCGAGAGGCCTCCGAAGTCGTGGCTCGCTCCGGCAGGGTTGCGCGGAAAGAGCTGAGTGTTCTCCTCGTTTACCACGTCGGTTCCGACGATGACCCGGTGGGTGAGCCAGGGAAACGGGGTGTGCGTCACCGTGGCGCTCCCGGTAAATCGCGTCATGTCCCGAATCGCCTTGTTCTTGGCGATCTCTTCCGGCCGGGCTCTCAGGAATCCCCGGAGCGTTCGGTCCTGCCCCAGCGGGTTGGCCCACTGGAACTGCTCCCACATGCCCCATGCAGTCCGCTGCTGCATGAAGCTGGTCTCACCGTTGATGTAGCCGAGGCTCACGTCGAGAGTGAGGGTTTCCGATGGAAGGATCGTTACGTTCGACCTCAGGTTCTGCTGCTTCTGCCAGTTGTAGCTGACGATCCCCTCGTCGTCGCCAATGTCTCCGGACAGGTAGTAGCGGATCTGGTCGTTCCCGCCACGCATGCTCAAGGTGTAGGTCTGGAGGTGGCCCGTCTGGAAGTGATCCCTTCCCGCGGCCTTCTCCGCCTCATAGATGTTGAACGAGATGATGTTGCCATTCTCGTCGCGTCCGTAGGACAGACCCACCTTTCCCGAGATGTCGGGGAGCCAGGTGGCGCCCTGCCGAATGGAGACGTCGAACTGTGGCTGTCCCGTTCCCCCACGCTTTGTGATGATCTGAATGACCCCGGCAGAGGCCTCCGTCCCATATAGGGTCGCAGCGGCGGGGCCCTTGATGATTTCGATGCTCTCGATCTCGTCCGGGCTGAAGTCGTCCAGCGTGCTAACCTGGGGGCCGTCTCGGAGGTTGGGGCCGCCAGCGCCCTCGTTGTCCACGCGGATTCCGTCCNNGTCCACGTAGATGAGCGGCTGCTGACCCATGGAGACGCTCGAGACCCCTCGGATCCGCATCTCGGAGCCCGTACCAATGTTTCCCGAGCCCCGGTGGAAGCTCAGACCCGACTCGCGCGCTCCGAGGAGATCCTGGATCGACTGGATGGGGGCGATCTCTGAGATCTCTGCAGCCTGCACGCGGCCGACCACGTTTCCGATGGCGCGCGTGCGGGTACCGCCCGCGGTGCCCGTGACCACGACCGCGTCCAGCTCCAACGCGTCACGGGCCAGCTGGAACTCGACTGTGGCGACACTGCCGGCCGTGACCGTGACCTGCTGGCTCGCCGGGCCGAAGCCGAGGCGCTGGACCTGCACTTCATGAAGTCCCGCCGGCACGTTCGTGATACTGAAGGAGCCATCGGGCTGAGACAGGGCCCCGAGGGAGAGCGTTTGAATGAAGACCTGTGCCGCACCGACAGGCACCCCGGCGGAGTCGGTAACTCGACCCGCCACGGCTCCGGTCGCCTGACCGGCAAGAGGCGAGGGCCGCAACATCGGTAGCCCCGCGAGTCCGACCGCCAGAGCGGCAGCGACGACCTTCCAGCCAGCACTTCGCCGACCCCGTGTCTTTGTACACATCTGCTCCGTACCCCCATGGTCGAAGGAGAGGCCCGATCCGGGCCACGGCGAAACCGAACGATCCCAGATCCCTACTTGATAGTGTTCTCCCTAATGCGTGTTGTTGAGGGGAAAGTCAAGATCGGAAAACGACCAACCTCGGCCGAGCCGGTTTCCGNNCGCTCGGAAAGCGACCCCCGCAGAGGCGGCTAGTCGATCACGATCGCGCCTCTCATCCCCGCGCTGGGACTGCCGTGGATGGAGCAGTAATAGCCATACGTACCCGGTGTGGAGGGCATGCGTGCTTCGTGAGATCCCTCTGCCTGTGTGGGAGAGTTGAGGAGGGGCGCGTCGACCCAGGTGACGTTGTGCTCGAGTCCGCCGGTCCAGGTCCAGACGACCACGTCCCCCCTCGGGACGGAGACGCTGGTGGGATTGAAGAAGGAGTCTTGGACGGACACCGCGTTCGTAGGTGTCGGCTCACCCCCGCCGTTGCCTCCACCCCCGCTGCCGATCGGGTCCCCGGAGACCGGCGAGCTCCCCACGCACGAAGAGAGCAGGAGNNAGGAGCGCGAGGAGTAGCCAGGAGGAAGCGATCCCGCGTCCCACCTGCCCAAGGTCCGGGCCCAGACTGTTGGTCTTCACGCCGTCCTTCCTTCCCGAGCTGGCTTCTTGGAAGGGATGATGGAACCCGCACGAGCCCGATCCGGTTCCGAGGAATGGCCGGCGTTCCGGCACCCCGGCCACGGGAACCTCGAGAGGCTCGCGGGGAAGAAGGGAGCAGGAGGAACGGGCGNNACTCATGGAGTCGAGAATCCGGTTCGCATCGGCTGGCGTCGGCCTGGCCAGAATCCTCTCGGGTATGCTCGTGCTGACAACCGTCGTAGTCGGATCGGCGCAAGGTCAGGAGAGCGGTCGCCTCGAGGGCGTGGTGCTGGACAGCGAGACGCTTCAGCCCGTCGATGGGGCCAACATCTCCATCTCTGGACGGTCGGACCCGTGGGTCACCGCGGAGGACGGCACGTTCTCCTTCGGCCTGCTCCCCGCAGGGGTGGTGCAGCTCCGGGTGCAGAGGGACGGGTATTCATCGGCGCTCGAACAGGTCGAGGTCGTTCCGGGGGCGGGGACTTTCCTGCAGCTGAGCGTCACCCCGATCGCGGCTGCGCTGGCCGAGCTGATCGCCAGAACAACCCGAGGCCAGACCGGTGCCGATGCGCTGGAGGGAATGGACCGCAGCTCGAGCGAGACGGCTGCGGATCTCCTGTACCAGCGTCTTCCCGGGGTCACGGTGGATCGACCGAACGGGATGATCGGTGGGGGCGTCGAGGTAAGAATCCGAGGGGTCAGTAGCATCTCGGGCGCACGAGAGCCCGCCATCTATCTGGACGGGGTTCGGTTGAATCCTACCCGCGCTCCGAACTTGTCACTTCGGACGTCCCCGGGACTCCAGATTCTGGACGAAATCCCCGCCTCCCTCGTGCGCTCGATTCGGGTCCTCCGCGGGCCCTCGGCCTCGGCTGCCTACGGGGAGTCGGCCGACGGGGTGATCATCATCGAGACTGATCGCGGCTCCGGCAGCGACTCCAACTAGACCGCCGGTCCTTCAGCGCTGCACCCATTCCGGGGCTCGCTTCTTCCGCGCCCGACCAACAGGCCTCAGTTCCCGAGAGGCTTTCCCCCGTCTACCGGGATCACGACTCCGGTCGTGAAGTCGAGCATCGTGGCGACGGCCAGGATCGCGTCTGCGACGTCTTCAGGCGTGGCCAGACGCCCCAGCGGGGTCCGCTCGATAACCCGTCTCCGATCGGTCGGATCCCAGCCTTCCGAGAAGCGGGTGTCCACCAAGCCGGGTGCCACCGAGACCACTCGGATCTCGGGAGCGAGCGCTCTCGCAAGAGATTTCGTCAGGTTGTCCATTGCCGCCTTCGATGCGCTGTACGCGATGCTGCTGCCGTCAGCCGTGGAGGCGGAGAGCGAGGAGATGTTGACGACCAGTCCACCCTCGCCCTCCTGGAGGAGTGCTCGAAAGGCTCTCACAGTTGCGAACGGGCCCCGGACGTTCGTTCTCAGGATCGCGTCGAAGAGCTCATCGTCCAGCGCGTCCAGGTCACGATGCGGAATGACTTTGGTGATCCCCGCGTTGTTTACGAGCACGTCGAGCCTGCCCTCGATGTCGACAACGGAGCGGGCGGCCGCATGTAGGGCGGAGGTGTCGGTGGCCGAGGCCTGAATCGCTCGGTGACCGCTTCCTTCGAGGGAGGCGACCACCTCGTGCGCGTCTCGCGCGCTGTCGCGATGCGTGATGAGCACCGTTGCGCCCGCCTCGGCGAAGGTCCTTGCAGTGGCGGCGCCGATTCCCCGACTTCCTCCAGTGACGAGCACGACCTGGCCGTCCATCCGCTGAGGCCGATGGCTGTTCCGGGCGCCCGAGGGGCGCTGGTTCGGGGGCGTCACGGCCCGGTCCTGTCCGGTTCGTCAGGGGGAGCATCGGATCCAAGCATGTGTGCCGAGCGGCCGAGCACCTCGGCCCCCGTGGGCGCCGACTCCGGTTGAACCGGTGCGGCGGGGCGGAATGGCCCGCCGACGGTCTCCCAGACCGACTCGAATTCCTCCTCGGCTCCGGGGGGAGCCCGCGTCACGAGACTTACGCCCACGGTGGCCGCGAAGCCCAGCGCGAAGCCGGGGATCATCTCGTACAGATCGTANNCCCACCCGACCGTGCCCGCGAAGCCGGCAATCATTCCCGCGATCGCTCCCGCCCGTGTCGTGCCCTTCCAGAACAGCGAGCAGAGGACGACGGGGGTGAAGGCCGAAGCGAGGCCCGACCAGGCGAACAGCACGAACCAGAAGATGACCCGCACCTCGGGCAGAGCGAGTGCGACGGCTGCCGCGCCGATCACCACCGTCGTGAGCTTGCCCCAGATCGAGAACATCCGCTCGGACCAGGGTGGGTCGATCGTCTTCTGGATCACGTCCCGCACCACGGCCGAGGAGGCCAGGATCAGGAGCGAGTCGACGGTCGACATGATCGCGGCGAGCACCACCACCAGGAAGATTCCGGTGAAGAAGGCTGGGAAGAGCTCGGATCCCATCAGTGGGTAGATGGTCTCAGGGTCGTCGAGCCCCGGAAACACGGCCCTGCCCGCCATTCCGGCGAGAACCGCACCGGTGTCGAAGATGATTAGACACACCACCGCGATGAGACCCGCGTCGGTGATGTCGTCCCGGTGTCGCCCCGAGATGAACCGCGTCAACAGCTGTGGCGACCCCAGAAAGGCGAATCCGATCGCCACGAATCCCACCGCGCTCGCGACCCCGGCAGCACTCAGCCCATACTCCCCCAGCGGTCTGAGGAGGGTGGGCTCGATGGCCTGAAGGCGGGCAGTCATCTCCGTCCAGCCTCCCGCGGCCGCGATCCCGACGACCGGGAGCGCCAAGAGGCAGAGCACCATCAGGACCCCCTGCAGGAGATCGCTGTACGCCACGGCTTTGAACCCGCCGATCGTCGTGTAGTAGAGAATGATGACGGCGCCGATGAGGACCCCCGCCTCGTACGTGGTTCCGAGAAACGATTCGAACGCCCGACCCGAGGCGGTGAGCTGCGCCGCCACGTAGAAGGCGGCCATGCTGAAGATGATCACGGCGCTGATGATCCTCAGCGCGTGCGCCGAGTCCTGGAACCGGTCTTCGAGATAATCGGGAACCGTGATCGAGTCGTAGCGGTCCGTGTACTCCTTGAACGGCCTCGCCACGAGAACCCAGGCGAGGCAGGCTCCCATCACCTCCCCGAGGATGACCCAGAAGGCGTGGGCGCCGACGAGATATCCCATGCCCGTCAGGCCGAGCAGCAGCCACGCGCTCTCGCCCGTCGTGTTCGAGCTGAACGCGATCACCCACGAGGGGAGCTTCTTGCCCGCCACGTAGTACCCGGCGACCTCGCGCGACTCCTTCCCTCCCCACCACCCGATCGCCAGGAGGGCGATGAGATAGACGACCAGTACGCCGATCACGGTGGCGGAAGCCATCATGAATCCGGCTCCTCGGTGGACTCCCTACGGTCGCTCGATGAACGCGTCGCCTCGCTCCGGTGTGCCCGATGGAAGACGATCACGATGGCCAATGGCATGCCGATGGAGACCAGCAGTAGAAGCCAGGACTCCCAGGGGAGGCCGGCGATCACGCTGTGGCGTCTGCTGCCCGGCAGGCCCTGGAGAAGCGAGCCATTCCCTCCTCCACCTCCTCGGGCCTGACGAGCATGGACGGCCCCATCCTGACCACGTGACCGTGTCTGCCTCCGACGCCGAGCAGAAGCCCCTCGCGCTTGGCCGCCTCCAGGACGGCCCGCGCCCGCGCGGGGCTCGGCTCTTTGGATCCCCTATCCTCCACGAGCTCCATCGCGACCATGAGACCCATGCCGCGGACCTCGCCGATCCATTCCAGCTCGGCTGCCAGCTCGTCCATCCCGCTTCGAATCTGCTCGCCTCGCTCCGAGCACCGCTTCGGGACGTTCTCCCTTTCCATGATCGCCATGGTGGCGACTGCGGCCGCCATGCAGACGGGATTCCCCCCGAAGGTGGAGACCGAGTTGGATCTCCACGTCTCAGCGACCTCGTCAGTGGCGATGGTGGCGCCGACGGGGAATCCGTTGGCGATTCCCTTGGCCATCACCATGATGTCGGGGACGACCCCCGAGTGCTGGATGCCGAACCATTGCCCACCGGTTCGACCGAACCCCGTCTGCACCTCGTCGCTGATGAAGACCCCCCCGTACGAGCGGATCACTTCGGCCGCCCGGGCCAGATAACCACGCGGGGGCACGATGAACCCGCCCACCCCGAGGATCGTCTCCGCGAGAAGCGCCGCCGGCCGGCCACCCGTGCTGGATTCGATCACGTCGATCAAATCCTCGATGAAGAAATCGGTCTGCTCGTCCTCGCTCGCTCCCGGCCCTAGGGGAGACCGATAGACGTAAGGTGCGCGTGCGTGTTGGATGCCGCTGACCTGGGCCGGTAGTGGCCGCCAAGAGGCGTGTCCGGAGACATTCGTCGCGAGCGCGCTACGCCCCGAGTAGCCGTGACGAAGCGCGACGATCTCGCTCCGGCCCGTGTAGAGGCACGCCGCGGTAAGGGCGCTCTCGATCGCTTCCGTCCCACTGTTCGTGAAGGCGCACCTACTCAGGTGTCCGGGGCTCAATCGGCTGAGCCGCTCGGCCGCCGCTACCTGCTGCTCCGTCACGTACAGCGGTGAGGTGTGGCCGAGCCGGTGGATTTGGGATTCGACCGCCGCGATCACCTCCGGATGACAATGACCCAGAGAGGTTGTCAGGATTCCCGCGAAAAAATCGAGGTATTCCCTGCCTTCGGCGTCGCGCACCCAGACACCCTCGCCCTCGGAGAGCACGATCGGCTCCGCGTAATAGGGCTTGACCCAGGGGAAGAGATGTCGGCGATGTCTCCCGGTTACGTCAGTCGCCAGGCCCGATGGATCACCCAAGAGTCGGCTCGCGGTCATCCCTTCGTCTCCTTACGCCGGAGGTCACGATTCCGGAAAGCCCTCTGGAGGGCTGCGAGTCACAACGGCCGGCTACGGTCTGTTCGAGCCTACCGGGCCCGGCACGACGCGAGAACAATCGGTAGCTCCGCGCCATCACAGGTCGCAAGACTCGACGCGTCTCACGGACCGCCCTCTTGCCCAGGATGCCCAACTGGGAACCACGCTGTCCGCCGGGGGATTTGCTTCTCGGACGTCGGCCACATCTCCTGCCGCCAGATCGCGCGATCGCCCGGGCACGACACTTGGTCGAGCTAGATTCGAGTGCCGGAGTTAGGGGGCAAGGCCCATAGCCCACTGGACTCAAAGGGACACAGACTTGCCGACAAGGACAGTCGAACAGGGGGCGCCGGGAGGGTGTCGGCAGAACGAGATCGTCGGCTGGAGCCGTTGCGCGCGGCGCGGGGGATGAGGGCTCGTTGCCTGCCGTTCACGCTTCGCCCCCTCGCCGTCGCGGTCTGGGTGCTGAGCTGTGCCTCCTCCGGTGCGGGTCAGTGGGTCGAGAGGCCGGGTCAGGGTTGGGCGGATCTGTCCATCTATCATCTCGATACGAGAGAGGCTTTCGAATTCGACGGACGGGTCAGGGAGTTCTTCGCCGACGGACATGCGATCAGCACCTCCGTATTCCTGACCGTTGCGGGCGGGCTGCTGCCGGGCGTGGACGGATGGGTCCAGGTCCCCTATCACCGTCTGAGATACGACGACGCGAGGGACGAGCGCCTGCGCACCGGAGTCGGCGACACGAACCTGTACCTCCGGGTTGCCCCGCTGAGCTACGTGGGGATCGGCTTTCCCTTCGCGATTCGAGGGGGCGCGAAGCTTTCGATCGGCGATTTCGCGGTGGACTCCGAGGTCATCCCCCTGGGCGACGGGCAGACGGACTGGGAGATCATGGCGGAGCTCGGTCACTCGTTTTGGCCCAGAGACGCCTATGTGAACGGCTGGGTTGGATATCGTTGGCGAGAGCCGAACGAAGCGGCGCAACGGGACTTTGCCGACGAGGCCTTCTTTCTCGGGCAGATCGGAGGCTCGATTCGAACAGTGGGTGTTCAGCTCATCGTGGAAGGGATGACGAGTGCGACCACGCCCGTGATCGAGGGCGTGCCCCTGCCGAACGCCGAACGATCGATGTTGCAGCTCACTCCCAAGCTCTCCTACGGCGTCGGGCCGGGAATGCTGAGCCTGGGTGCCCGGGTGCCCCTGGATGGGAAGAACCTGCCGGCGGGCANNATTTCACTAGGTGGTCGCTGCCGTCGGGGCAGGCGGAGTAGCGAGGAAACGCCTTCACCGTAAGAAGTACCACCACCACCCCGCCGCGATCGCGACCACCGACGCCAAAAGCAGGGCCGAGATCTTGAGTCCGCGACCCGTCCTACTCTCAGAAGGCTCGGTCCGCTCGATTCCTTTCCTCGTCAGGTCGAACAGCCACGAGAACACGAGCATGGCCGGAAAGCCAGCGAGCGCCAGAAGGACGAGCCCGGTGTAGAGAGATGCGGGAGCGCCCAACCCGTCGATGAGGACCAGCTGTGCGCCCTCGATGACGAAGAGTGCGGCGACCCCGTACGCGATAGCCATCTGAACGACACGCCGGCGCTTGAGCTCAGCGTAGAGGGCGGCCATCCTCGGAAAAGGCTCCAAGATGCCTTCCACGCCCTCTCCCGAGCCGCCCGAACCCGTCTCTCCAGAGAGCGCCCGCCTCACCTCCTCCGCCCTCGGCCGGCGGGTCGGCTCCTTCTGAAGGCAGCGCTTCAGGATGTTCCCGAGCTCGGGGTCCCGCGCCGTCACCTCCCAGGGCAGCTCGCGAGGATCCCCTCGCAGGTGCGCCGTGAAGAGCTCCTGTCGGGAGCCCGATCCGAAGGGGTTGGAGAGGGTGAGGATCTCGTAGCCCAGGACGCCCAGGCTGTAGACGTCGGCCTGCGCGGTGACGGCTTCCCCTCGAAGCTGCTCGGGGCTGGCGTAGTGCGGATCTCCCAGGATCTCCCCGGTCTGCGTGAGACGCGCGTCCGCCTGTGCTCCCGTCTCCCGGGCGGCAGCCAGCCCGAAGTCGGTCAGGAAGGCACGACCCGTGTCCCGCTCCATCATTACGTTGCCCGGCCGGACATCCCGATGGATGACGCCCTGCGCGTGCGAGCCAGCGAGCGCTGCAGCGATGTCCGCCAGAACCCCTCGGGCCTCGTCGGCCTTGATTGGGCCTGTCGCCTCGAGTCGGTCACGGAGCGTTCGGCCCTCGATGTACTTCTCGATCATGTAGGGCAGCCCCGAGTCGAGTCGGCCGACCCGGTAGACGGCTGGAACCTGCGGATGAGATATGCCCGCAAGAGAGCGGGCCTCTCTCTCGAAGCGCGCCCGTACGGTCTCGTTCTCCCCCACTTCCGGGCGAAGCACCTTGACCGCCACGAGCCGCTTGAGCGCGGATTCGCGGGCCAGGAAGACGTGGGAAGTCCGTCCGCTTCCGATCGGTCGAAGGATCTCGAACTCCGGCGCCAGCGCCTGCTCGACACTGCTGCGAAGGGTGCCGCTCGTGCCCAGAGCCTCCTGGGCGGCCGGATCGGGTCCGGTTGCCTCGGGATCGTTCAATGAGCTCCTCCAGGACTCCGATGCGAACGGGGGGTCCCGGTTACCCGGAACCCCCCGAACATCCTAGAGAACCAGTGATGTCAGCGATACTGGCGAAGCTGCTGACCCACCAGCTTGGTGCGATCGGCACCCGGACGGGGCTCGAACTTCTGCACGCGCCCCGCGAATACCTCGGAGATGTAGAGGTTCCCGTTCTGATCCGTGGTGATCGAGTGCGGGCCGTTGAAGTGCCCGTACTCGTTGCCCGGAGTGCCCCAGCCATAGAGGTAGTTCCCCTCCATGTCGTACTTGAGCATCCGACCGGTGCCGCCATCGGCGATCCAGATGAACTCCTCGCCGGAAGGATCGGTCATGATCTCGATCGCGTAGGGGAGCGACTCGCCCCGAGGACCGGTGGGGAACATGAACTGGAACTCCCCGTTCTCGTCGAAGACCTGGATCCGGGCGTGAGCCCGATCCGATACGTACAGCAAGCGGTCTTCGCTGATCGCAATGGCATGGACCGTGTCGAACTCATACGGACCCGGATTTGCCGGATCGGCCGGCTCCTGCCCCCAGTCCATGATGAAGTTGTCGTTCGGGTCGTACTTCGCCACACGCGTTCCCACGTAGCCGTCACTGATGAAGTACGTGCCGTCGGGAAGCCACGCGATGTCCGTCGGACGATTGAAGTTGTTCGGGCCGCGCCCGGGGACGAGCTGCTCACCGTGCGTGAGCACGAGCTGGCCGTCGTAGGTGAACTTGTGGATCTGATGCAGGTTGTCGTCCACCACCCAGATGTGCTTGTCCGGGTCGTACGGGCTCATCTTGATCTTGTGGGGCCCTCTTCCGCCTCGCACGTCGAAGAGCTGGTCATGCTGCGGCCAGTACTCGACGAGGTTACCGTCGGAGTCCATCGCGACCATGACGTGCAGATACCGACGCTCGTACCCCCGAACGCCGTTGTCGTCATTCGGACTGGCGTTGCCGCGATGCGGCTCGATCAGGGCGTACGGTGTCCAAGGAGCATTCCCCGGTGGAAGCGGAAGCTCACCTCTCATGGCCAGCCAGATCCTGTCCGGACTCTCGGCGTAGACCGCAGCCTGGGACCCCCAGGTCCATCCATCGTGCGAGTGATCGGTGTCCGGCAACGGCCGGGGCCACGGCTCGGGCTGGAAGTAGTGTCCGTACAGCTCCTGGCCGTCGTGCACCAACCCTTCCTGCATGCTGGTCATGGCGGTCGTAGCCGACATGCCTTCGCTTCCCGCCGCGGTCTCCTGCGGACCGCATCCCGCAGCGGCGAGGACTCCGACGACCGCTGCCGCGGTCAGGAGTCCGGACCATCTCGAACCCATGCCCATGATGTCCCTCCTGAATGGTGGTGTTCGGGCAAGGAACTGCCGGGCGCAACTCCGGCACCCGTGAGAAGCCACCTTTGGCCCCTCATTGCTTTTTCCCAAGTGACACAATTCACTGTCGTCGCCTCTCGCGCCAGCTTCGCCGAAGAAAATGAGACGTCAACGGCGGGGCAACGCTCGAAATTTTCCCAATTCACACCGGGCTGTGTGGCGCATTCGGTACCACCATGCCGACGAGACGAGGGCTGGCTTGCGCCGCCACCGTGCCGGGAGTAGCCTGCGGGTGCTTTCAAAGGGTAGCCCTGCGATCCGGGGCGTCCGCTAGGAGGAAGTCCCCGGAGACATCGTCATCATCCCTGGGGGAACGCCGCATTGGTGGAGCGAGCTGGAGGGCGATGTCAGGTATCTCATCATCCGTCCGGATCCGGACAACGTTCTGAACCTCCGGTAGCGTGGATCGGACGGGCGCCCTCCGAGCGACATGCAGTGAGGCCGTGATGGACCCCTTGCCGATCGCCCCGTGGAAAAGAACCTTCTCTGTCTGATGGATCGCCCCGCGCGTCCGGGCGCCCGTCCCGACGCGGGTCAATTTCCGCAACCTAGGAGGTGCAGCTGATGGCCGCTCTCTTCGAAGTGCATCGGGCAGTCAACCTCAAGGACCGATATCTCTTCGGCCTGGTCGGAGTGATTCAAGAGGGGATGGTCCACACGGGGATGGAGGCGTCCCTGGAGGACGAGGATGCGCCGAAGTTCGAAGGGAAGGTCCATGGCGTCGAGTTCGTGGGAACCGACGGAATTCCCGAGCCCACCCTAACCTTCCACTATCGCGACCCCGAGAAGCTCGAGCGCTGGGAGTCCATCGATTGGGAAGGGAAGAAGCTTCGTCTGGAGTGGTCGCTGCACTGACCCACCCGATTCACCCGAGCCCGGAGCCTCCGCTCCGGCTGGAAAATCCCGAGAGATCACATGACGGTAGTGAAGGAATATCCTACCCAAAGGATTCGTAACGTCGCCGTTCTTGGACACGCGGGCTCAGGCAAGACGACTCTGATCGACGCCCTCTGTTTCACGGCGGGCACCTCCAGCCGCAAGGGAAACGTCCAGGATGGACACGCCCTGACGATGACCAGCCCGGAGGAGATCTCGCATGGCGTCTCGATGCAGCTGACTCCGGCCTTCGCGGATTGGCGGGATCACAAGGTCAACTTGCTCGATACCCCTGGCTATCTGGACTTCACGGGCGACGCGCTCGCGGCCGTCCGCGCCGCCGATGCCGCCGTCATCCTCCTGGGCGCCACCTCGGGTGTCGAGGTGGGGACGGAAAAGGTCTGGGAGTACTGCGAGGCCAGGGGTGTTCCGCGGATCCTGGTCGTCTCGATGATGGACAAGGAGCATGCCGACTTCGCCGGCGTGTTGGCCGACATCCGGTCGAGGCTGACCCCGAAGGCGGTCCCCGTCCAGATCCCGATCGGGGCCGGCGAGAGCTTCACGGGCGTCGCGAACCTTCTGGAGGATCGAGCGCACGTCTTCAAGTCGGGAAACAAGGGCGAGTTCGACGAAGGCGAGATTCCCGACGAGGTCTCGGGAGAGGTACAGAAGTGGAAGACCGAGCTCCAGGAGACGCTCGCCACCCTCGACGAGGATCTGCTCGAGAAATATCTGGAGGGCGGCGAGATCTCCAAGGACGAAGCAGTCGAGGCGCTGGCCATGGGCGTACGGACGAACGAGGTCGTGCCCGTGATGCTGGCTTCCGCCGAGCGCGGCTTCGGCAGTCGGGAGCTCCTCGACCGGATCGTCGATCTCCTTCCGAACCCGGCCGAGGCGATGGCGGAAACCGCCACCCCAGCGCGGGGAGGCGACCCGATGGCTCTGGTCGTATCGGACGATGAGCCCTTCTCCGCACTGGTCTTCAAGACGACCTCGGAACCGCACGTAGGGAGCCTCTCCCTGTTCAAGGTCTGCAGCGGATCCGTACGAAACGGGGCTCAGGTCGTGAACTCCGCGAAAGGGTCGCAGGAGAAGCTGAACCACCTGTCCGTCTCGCTGGGAAAGGAACGTCCCGAGGTGGGTCAGCTGCATGCCGGCGACATCGGTGTGATCGCCAAGCTGCGGGACACGCACACGAATGACACGCTGTCGGATCCATCCAGACCGGTCGTGATCAGCGGCATCGATTTCCCGAGACCCGATATCAGGCTCGCGGTCCGTGGGGTCAGCCGGAACGACGACGACAAGCTGGGCGAAGCGCTCGTGAACCTGAGGGACGAGGACCCGTCCTTCCTCTCCGAATACGATCCCGAGCTCCAGCAAACGATCATTCGCGGCATGGGAGAGCTCCACTTGGACATCCAACTCGAGCGGATGGCTCGGAAGTACGGTGTCAAGGTGGAGACCGAGCGACCCAAGATCGCCTATCGAGAGACGATCACGCGCAAGGCCGAGGCACACGGGCGGCACAAGAAGCAGAGCGGAGGCCGGGGGCAGTTCGGCGACTGCTGGATTCGCTTCGAGCCGCTGCCGCCCGGCGGCGGCTACGAGTTCGTGGACGCGATCAAGGGCGGTGTGATCCCCGGTAGATTCGTGCCGTCGGTGGATCGGGGCATCCGTGAGGCCGCCGGGAAGGGGATCCTCGCCGGCTACCCCACCGTGGACTTCAAGGCGGAGTGCTACGACGGGTCGTTCCACGCCGTCGACTCCTCGGACATCGCGTTCCAGGTCGCTGGATCGATCGCCTTCCGCAAGGCCGCGCAGGAGGCGGGGCCGACGCTGCTGGAGCCGATCATGCAGGTCGAGGTCACGACTCCCGAGGCGTACATGGGAGACGTCATGGCCGACGTGAGTCAGCGGAGAGGCAAGGTCCTCGGAATCGACAGCAAGGCCGGAAGGACGGTCATCCGCGCTCGGATCCCACAGGCGGAGCTCTACAAGTACGCGGCCGCGCTTCGGGCCATGACCCATGGACGAGCGCACCACACGAGAGAGCTCGTGGCCTACGAGCCGGTCCCGGACTTCGAGCAGAGCAAGATCATCGCCGAGGTGCAGGCGAAGGAGGCCTGACACCCCGCACCTCAGACCGCGATGCCCTTTCACGATCCGCCCAGGCTGCCCGCCGGGTTCCGCTGTGCGTCGCGCTGCTGTGGCATGAAGAAGAGCGAGCCCGACCTTTCGCTCTTCGTCTCGGACGTCCCCGCGGCGGCGGCCGCGCTCTTCACCAGGAACCGCCTTCCCGGTGCTCCGATTCTCGTGGGAAGGGACCGGATTCGCTCGGGACGACTCCAGGCGATCGTGGCGAACTCCAAGGTCAGCAACGTCGCCACCGGCGAGGAGGGGCTGGCGGATGCTCTCCGGATGGGGCTTTTGGCTGCGCAGGAGCTCGGGATCTCCGAGGACCTCGTGCTGATGAGCTCGACCGGGGTCATCGGCAGAAGGCTTCCCATGGAGAAGATCGAGCGCGGCCTCGATGGGATCGCCGCGGAGCTCGGCGAAGATCCGTGGCCCGGAGCCCGGGGGATCATGACGACCGACTCCGAGCCGAAGGCTCTATCTCTGGACGTGGGGCCAGCAATTCTCAGCGCGGTCGGGAAGGGCTCGGGGATGATCGCTCCGAGCCTGGCGACGATGCTCGTCTATCTCTTCACGGATGCCGAGCTGCCGGCGAAGGTGCTCCAGGCGCTGCTCCGTGAGGCTGCGGCCCGAACCTTCGACTGCCTCTCCGTCGACTCGGACACGAGTACCTCCGATACGGTGGCGCTGTTGGCGAATGGAAGGGCGGGTCCGGTGAGCCCCGACCAGTTCGGAGCCGCGCTCGAGCGTATCTGTCTCAGGATGGCCGAGTGGCTCGCGCGCGACGGAGAGGGCGCGACCAAGCTCATACGGGTGAGGGTCGAGGGCGCCGCCGACGACGCGGAGGCCCGTAAGATCGCGCATACCGTGATCGACTCGCCGCTCATCAAGACGATGGCGTACGGCGCCGATCCCAACGTCGGCCGTATCATCATGGCCATCGGGAAGTGTACGGACTGCCACATCGATCCGGAATCGCTGTCAGCCAGGCTCCAAGGGGTCACGGTCGTCCGAGGGGGACTGGTCGCTCGGTTCGACGAGAGCGAGGTTCGCGCACTGCTCCAGGGCGATCCCGTCGAGATCGAGATCGATCTGGGAGTGGGGCCGGGCCAAGGTCTCGGCCTGGGCTGTGACCTCACGGAGGGCTACATCACGGAGAACGCGGCCTACTCGTCCTCCTGAGCGCGACCGGCCATTCGGAAAGCCGCGCTGGCCGCGCGAAAGAAGACGAGCGTGGGGCCGGACGGAGCTTCCGACGGCGACTACCAATCCCAGACGGTCGCCTTTATCTTTGCTGGCTCACACAACCGAAGAGCGAGAACGGTTTCCCCGATCGGTGCCGAGACGGCGCCGGGCGTCGGGGAATCGTTCATTTCAACGACTGAAATCGATTTGCACGAGGATTCTATCATCATGCGAACCAAGACTCTGATCGCGGCGGCATGTCTAGGGATGACCGCGTGTGGCGGGGGTGATACCACCGAGCAGGCGGCTCCGCCTTCCGAGCCCGCAGCGGCCCCGGCTCCGGCTCCTGCCGCACCCGCCCTCGAGTTTGGCATGNNGCATGCCCGACTGGATGGCGGTCGACAACGCCGCTCGCACCGTGACCATCGAACTGATCGCAGGCCTGACAGAGGAGAACAACCGCTGGAACTTCAACGGCTTCTATGGAGGCACCGGTGGGATCACCGTGCCCGTGGGCTACACCGTGACGATCAACTTCGATAATCAGGACCCCGCAATGGCCCACTCCGTGGGCGTGGACGAGAAGCAAGCCACCTATCCCAACGTGTTCTCCGAGGTCACGCCGGCCTTCGAGGGCGGGGTGACGGCGGACCCCACGTCCATGACCGATGCCACGATGCCGGGCGAGAGCGAGACGATCACCTTCGTCGCGTCGGAGGCGGGGAATTACGCGCTCATTTGTTACGTTACGGGGCATGCGGCGATCGGGATGTGGATGGACTTCACGGTCTCCGAGGCCGGCGAGGCCGGAGCCCTCATGTAGACGAGGAGGCGCAGCACTCCTGGAAACGCCATTCCTCACGAGCCGCTCCGTCCGATTCGGATGGGGCGGCTCCTTCCTTCCTGCGCTTCGGACCTCGTAGAAACCGGCTCTAGGATTGGGCAATGGGAAAACCGATCGAACACCCCGATCTGAGACCGGAGGCGATTCGGGCGTTCACGAGCTCGATCCTCACGGATCTGAGAGCGCTGGAGCAGATNNCGAGGAGGGAGTCCGCCGCATCGGGGCCGAGCAGGAGATGTTCCTCGTGGGGGACGACTGGCGGCCGGCGCCCCTCGCGATGACCGTGCTCTCACGCCTCGGGGGCCCGCCATTCACGACCGAGCTGGCCCTGTTCAATCTGGAGGCGAACCTCGAGCCCATTCCCCTTCAGGGACACTGCTTCGCCAAGCTCGAAGAAGACCTGAACCACGCGATCGCCCGGGTCGCCGAGGCCGCCGCCGTCGACGGCGCGAACGTCCTGCTCGCCGGAAACCTCCCAACGCTCGTCAAGTCCGACCTGTCGCTCGATCAGATCACGCCCATCCCCAGGTATTACACTCTGAACGAGGCGCTGACCCGCATGCGGGGAGGCGTCTATCACCTCCAGATCGAAGGTGCGGATGAGCTGATCCTCGAGCACGACTCCGTCATGCTCGAGGCGTGCAACGCGAGCTGTCAGGTCCACCTCCAGGTGGGGGTCGAGGAGTTTCCGCGGCTTTACAACACGGCGCAGCTGATGGTGGCGCCGGTGCTGGCGGCGTCCGTGAACTCTCCGCTGCTCTTCGGTCGACGGCTCTGGGAGGAGACGCGAATCGCGCTCTTCGAGCAGTCGCTCGACACGCGATCCGGTACCCCCTACCTGCGAGATCTGAGCACGCGAGTCCGGTTCGGAAATCGATGGGTTCGAAGCTCGGTCACCGAGCTCTTCGAGGAGGACCTGGCGCAGTTCAAGGTCCTCATGGCCGGACCGGTCGAGGAGGACCCCATCCAGCAGCTGAGGGAGGGCCGCGTGCCCTCTCTCGACGCCCTGCAGCTCTACAACTCCACGATCTATCGGTGGAATCGGCCCTGCTACGGGATCAGCGAAGGGCGTCCGCACCTGAGAATCGAGTGCCGAGCCCTTCCTGCTGGCCCGTCCACGCTCGACGAGGCGGCGAACGCGGCCTTTTGGATCGGCCTGGTCCTCGGTGCCTCCGAGAGGTTCGGCGATCCCGCGGAGCGGATGGACTTTC
>JABAOE010003904.1_pt1 | contig 19212 bp, 15 predicted proteins | sample 7062141 | NCBI WGS metagenome assembly JABAOE01 (sample SAMN14538627, study PRJNA623070) | marine sediment metagenome | biome: marine biome [ENVO:00000428]; feature: marine pelagic biome [ENVO:01000023]; material: deep marine sediment [ENVO:00002113] | place: India: Gulf of Khambhat ... | reverse complement strand
GATCGTCGGCCCCAACGGGAGCGGAAAGAGCAACGTAATGGATGCCGTCCTCTGGGTTTTGGGCGAGCAGAGTACGAAGACGCTAAGAAGTGAAAAGATGGAAGATGTTATCTTTAATGGCACCGAAGTTCGAAAACCGTTGGGTTTGGCAGAGGTGTCGCTCGTCATCGATGGGCTTGATCGGGCATCGGTGCGGCTTGACGGAGGAGGGCTTCCCCCCCAACTGACCGAGTTCCAAGAACTGATGATCACACGCCGCTTGTACCGGAATGGAGATAGCGAATACCTTATCAACAAGACCGTCTGCCGACTCAAAGACATCCGTAGTTTGTTACTTGATACCCGGGCAGGCAGCAAAGGGCACACCGTGATCGCTCAGGGTCAGCTCGACCATATCTTGAACGCTTCACCACAAGATAGGCGTGAGCTTATCGAAGAAACAGCAGGTATCATTCGCTACAAGAAACAGAAAGCTGAAGCGCTCCGAAAGCTCGATGCCACACAACAAAACCTCTTGCGGGTTCGCGACATCATCGCGGAAGTTAAGAAACAGCTGAATTCCCTGGAGCGCCAGGCGCGCCAGGCCAGAACCTACCAGACGTTGAAAGAAGAAGCGCGTGAGATCGAGATTGTATTGCTGACGAGGGAATTCAAACTGCTTCGCAACATCATAGGAGAGGTTGAATCTGAACTCGGGAATATACAGTTGCAAGAAACCGAGAAAGGGGCTGAGCAGGCTCGTCTTACGACGGAACTTGAGCAGGCTCGCCTCGATGCGATTGTGACAGGAGACTCGATCGGGATGATCCGCGAAGAGCTAGCGCGTGTCGAGCATCAGCAGACACAGGCGCTCATGGCGGCAGAAGTCGAGCGCAATCGGAGCCAATTGTTCGACCAGCAGCAGGTGCAGGAGTTGTCAGAGTTAGATGGCTTGGCACGGTCGCAAGAAGGCTTGGCCGCGTCCCTCCAATCAATCGAATCCTTGTTGGGGTCTATCAATGACGAGATGGCGGCTCAGGAACAATCCCGACATGGGCTTGATGAAGAGATGGAGCGGCTGCTTCATCAGCGGACTTCAGCCGTGTCTGAGGAGGAACGGGGGCGTGCGGACATTATGCAACTGGCGGTCCTTGTGGCCAACACAGAGCAAAACCTTGCACAGCTGGGTGAACGAGTGAACCACCTGGCGGATCGAGGCAATCGCTTCTTGGTTGAGCAGGAACAGCTGCAGGCCCAACGGGAGGCAGCCGTTGGGCGCCATAATGTCTTGCAGCGGGAATATGGAGACGCCGATCGCTTGATTGCCACGCTCAGGAATGAACAGACGTCTCTGCAGAAGGATGCGATACGGGTGGAGGATGAACTTCAGCGGTTGGATCACCTAATTCTACATCGATCGCAAGAGCTGGCAGGTGTGAACTCGCGTCTTGAGGCGCTGCAGGGAGTGGTGCGTGAAGAAATGGGCTATGGCAAGCAAGGAGCCGATCAAAGCACCGCACTCAAGTCTTGTGAAGGGGTGCATGAAGCTGTCGCGGAATGGTTGATGATCCCCCCCGGGCTGGATCGTGCGGTGGAGGCAGTCTTGGGAGAACGTGTTCGTGGGTGGGTAGTGGACGAGCCGTCGGTGGCTTCTCGCATGATCGGTTTCCTACAGGAAAGAGCCCTAGGACGCGGGAGCTTCATACCGCAACATCCTCGATGGGTAAGCGAAAGTGCCCACAGCTGGTGGCCGGCTATTTCTGGCCAGGCAGGTGTTGTGGGACTTGGAGTGGATTTGATTCAAACGGATGCTGCTCGCACGGCAGCTCGAGACTGTTTGTTCGATCGTGTCGTGGTCGTTGAATCGTTGGATCAAGCGATTCGATTGTGGGAATGGCAATCATGGAGTGCTCCAGATGGACCGATTCTCGTCACTTTAACTGGAGAAGTGTTAGATGCCGCAGGGGTCGTTACAGGCGGACACTTGCAAGGGGGGCAAGGCCTTCTTGAGCGCCGACGAGAAGTCATAGACTTGGAAGCTAAGCAACAATCACTCGAGGTGATGCTTGATCAGGACAAGGGACATCGTGAAACCCTTCTCGCAGAAGTGCAGTCGTTGACTCAAAAGGAGAAACTATTGGCGGGCTCGCTTCGTGACGCCGAGATGCAGGATCTCTCGTTGCGCAAGGACGAGGAGCAGCTCCAGCAATTTCTTGCCGACCTTGACCTGCGTCTCAGCGGTATGACGGTGGAGATTCAAAAAGATGCCGCAGAACAGCACCGTCTGGAACAGGATTCTCATTCGGTGCAGTCGCAGTTGGTTCAGTGGGCCGCAGAGAAGAACGGGCAAGAAGCCGGGTTGAGGCTAGTTCGTGATCGCCTTCAGCAGATCGATGACGCGTTCGCCGCACTTCAAGAACGCGTTACAGAAGCGAAGCTCGCAGCAGAAGTGCTTCGTGCGAAACGGGAACATGAACATGCCAATCGGGATCGGGCGAATAGAGAAGTTCAGGATCTGGACCAGCGCCGTCGTACGCTGCAAGACCATCTTGAAACATTGAAGGTATCGATCGAACAGAGCCGGACAGAGCAAGCTCGGCAGGAACTTCTCTGTCAAGAATTTGGTGTGGCCACAGGACGTGTGAAAGCTGACTTGGCCACAGCACAAGAAAAACTGGCCCAACAGACCGCAGTCAGTCAGGCGTTGGGGGATTCGCTTGACGATCTTCGGCGCGGGATGATGGTGATTCGAGATGCGCGGATGACGGTCGAAGTACGTCGTGCAGAAATTCGGGCGCAGTTGACCGCCGTCGAGGGGACTATGTTGGGCACCTATCAACTAGATTCGCAATCGCTGTTGAGTGAGCCTTTGGAATCAAACGAACCAACCTCAGAGAATAAAGGGCTAGTCGATGGCGAGTCTCACAGGCAAACCGACGCAGAACTAAAAAAGCAACTACAGCAACTTCGCGACCGGCTGGATCGGACGGGGCCCATCAATTTAGCCGCAATCAACGAACACCAAGAAATTGAGGAGCGCCACAAATTTCTGTCTGTGCAGGAGCAGGATTTGTCCAACTCAATCAGCTCGTTAAAGGAAGTTATTCGACGGATCCAGCGCACGACGAAGGAGATGTTTGAGACCACATTCAATGAACTGCAACAGAAATTCGGCGAAGTGTTCGTCCAGTTTTTCCCCGGTGGACGCGCTGAACTTCAGCTGGTTGAGGCACTCCCTTCTGAAAATGGTGACTCCTCAGGAAATCAAGAGCCTGGGATTGAAATCGTAGCGCAACCGCCTGGGAAACGGCTGAAGAGCATTACTATGTTGTCTGGTGGAGAAAAGACACTTACAGCAATGGCACTGTTGTTTGCGAGTTTCCTGATCCGACCCACGCCATTCTGTCTTTTAGACGAAATTGATGCACCATTGGATGAGGAAAACATAGGACGGTTCACCGGTGTTTTAAAAGATTTGGCGCAGAACGCTCAATTCCTGGTGATCACCCATAATAAGCGGACGATGGGACTCGCAGACTCGCTCTTTGGAGTCACCATGGAAGAGCCGGGGATATCCAAACTCGTGTCGGTCCGGCTGGGAGACCTTCAACCGGCGTAGACTCCTCCAAAAAGTCTAATAGTTCAGAGCACTTCACGGAGCCATTGCTTGACTCATTCTAGAGCCTCTGTTATAAGTCCACTGATACAGTGTTGACCGATAGTGCGGTGAGAATCTTCTCCTGAGGGGAGAGGGTGGTGCATATCGGTCAAATGACCCATCTCACATTCATCTTGCGCTTTACGTTTCCTTAGACATTCATGAAGCTCATTAGGACGTTATTCAACCGTCTCTCCGAGGGCATTCTCTCCAGCGATGTGGGAAGGGTGAGTTCTGCACCCAAGTTTTCTTCCATCTCGCCCTCTCCTCTTAGGCTCGTTCCTGACACACCGTCCGCACTACCTTCGTTGGAGCCGGCGGCCCGTCGGTCTGGCGGGCATACCGTGAGCCAGCCTGAAGTTATTGAAGACGCGATCAGGCGAAGCCAGACATGGTTTCTTGGCCGACAGCATGCCGAAGGCTACTGGGTTGCCGAACTCGAAGCCGATACGACGTTGACGTCCGAATACTTGATGCTCCGTCGATTTCTCGACCGAGTGGATCCCGATCGGGAAGAGAAGGCAGCCCGCTATTTGCGGGCCATGCAACTGCCTGACGGCGGGTGGCCGATTTATTACGGCGGGCCAGCCGAAGTCAGCGCTTCAGTCAAAGCCTACTTTGCGCTCAAATTAAGTGGTGTGTCTGCGGACGAACCTTTCATGGTGCGGGCGAAGGAGCGCATTCTCTCAATGGGTGGTGTCCTCCAAACCAATGTGTTCACGAAAATCGCGCTTGCATTATTTGATCAATATGATTGGGATGGTATCCCACACATGCCCGTTGAGCTGATGCTACTGCCAAAGCGATTCTATTTCAGCATCTATGCAATCTCGTATTGGTCTCGAGTGGTGTTGATCCCTCTGCTGATCATTTTTGCCCACCGGCCAGTGTGTCGAATCCCTAGGAAGCTGGGAATCGATGAGTTATATCCCGTGCCCCGCGAAACGGTCCGCTATTGGAAGTACCCGCCATTCAATAAGGATCAGAAGTGGTTCACACCGCATAATTTGTTCGTCGCGCTGGATGCGATGTTGAAACTGTACGACCGGATGCCCATGCAAGTGCTGCGGGAAAAAGCGTTGCATAGGGCGGCGTCATGGATGTTGGACCATCTGAAGGGATCAGGTGGCCTGGGAGCGATCTATCCGGCAATGGCGAATTCCCTCGTGGCCCTCCAATGCATGGGCTATGACCTGGATGATCCCTTGGTGGTGAAGGCACTAAGGGAAATCGAGGAGTTGGAAGTCTACGATTCCCTGTTGATCGAGGGCCAGCACCTCCCCTCTCTCCATTTGCAACCCTGTTTCTCTCCTATTTGGGACACCGCGTTGCTCATGAATACGCTGGCCGAGGTGGGGTTACCGGAAGATCATCCTGTGTTGCAAAAGGCAGGGGCGTATCTCATGTCCAAGCAGACCAAGACGGTTGCCGACTGGATCATCTCTTCCCCCGAAGCCGAGCCGGGCGGATGGTATTTCCAGTTTGAGAACGAGCTCTATCCGGACGTTGACGATTCTGCAGTTGTGCTCATGGCACTTTCAAAGTTGAAGCTGCCTCGGAAAGAAGAATTGCAAGCATCGATTCATGCTGGCTTGCGGTGGGTATTGGCAATGCAGGGGTCCGATGGTGGATGGGGTGCCTATGATAAGGACAATAACCGGATCGTTTTCAACTACATCCCCTTTGCCGATCACCGTGCGTTGCTCGATCCGAGCACTTCCGATCTTGCAGGGCGTTGCCTGGAGATGCTGGGGGCCTTAGGGTACGATGGCACCCACCCAGCCGCGGCTCGAGCCATCGCGTTTCTTAAGAAGGAGCAGGAGCCAGACGGGAGTTGGTATGGACGGTGGGGCGTCAACTACATTTATGGAACATGGTCTGTCCTGGCAGGGCTGCGAGCCATCGGAGAAGACATGTCGGCTCCCTACATTCGCCGGGCGGTCGTCTGGCTGGAATCGCGGCAGAATCCCGACGGGGGTTGGGGCGAATCATGTTTGTCATACGGTGATGAGGCACAGAGTGGGAAAGGGGAAAGCGCCCCGTCGCAGACAGGGTGGGCGTTGATGGCTCTGATGTCAGCCGGTGTCACGGATTCTTTCAGCGTCGTCCGCGGAGTACAATATCTTCTGCGCCATCAGAGGAAAGATGGATCGTGGGAGGAAGTCTGTCATACCGGGACAGGTTTCCCGCGCGTGTTTTATCTGCGCTATCATTGGTATTGTCAGTATTTCCCACTGTGGGCCCTCGCCATGTATCGCAACCTCCGTTCTCGTGGGAAAACACGGGCAGACGAGCTGCGTCACGATGTCCAGAAGGCTGGGTCTTAGAAATCTGAGTATTGACCGCCAAGTGTTCTCTTCCGTCCGTCATTTCACACCTACAGTCGGTTACGGGACCAATGAAGCGGATCGCGATGTTTGCCGCAACTCCGTGGGAAATGGGGGCACTTCAAGCCGCCTTTCCATTGGGTAGCGAGGAGCGAGTCAGTGGCGTGCCAGCATACGTTTGCCAGGCCGGTCAGAGGGAGTACTGGCTGGCTCGAACCGGAGTAGGCCCGGACAATGCGACACGCGCGGCTGCTCGGGTGCTAGCTCATCAGCCATTCAGCCTCGCGGTTTCGACGGGGTTTGCTTGTGCGCTTGTTCCAACAGAAATAGGTACGCTCTTGGTCGGACGCGACGTGACCTTTGTTTGTGCGCAGAGTCTCGAACAGTCATGTGCAATCGATGTCCCTGAGATCGAGCGTGACACGGTTGTGGAGCAGGCAACAGATGCGGGGCTGCCGTGCCATGTCGGACGATTTGTAACCTCCGATCGAATTATCGGAAACTCATCAGAGAAAGACCGGCTTGCCCGCTCCACTCGTGCGATAGGTCTTGACATGGAGAGCGCGGCCTTGGCGGCTGAAGCACAGCGCGCACAGGTGCCTTTCATGATCGTGCGAGCGGTATCCGATCTTCTGGATGAAGATCTTCCGCTTGACTTCAATCTCTTTCTCAGGCCCACTGGATGGCTCAGAGGCATAGCAGCGGTATTGAGCGCTCCCTCCAGCCTTTTAGGACTTGGTCGTCTGCGTCGACAGAGTCAGGTGGCCGCGGGAACCCTAACGGTATTTTTTCAGCACTATGCCGTGGCGGTGGATGATTCGTTGGGGGGAGAGAGACATTTCACTCGTAGGTAAGGACAATGCTGGAACGGATCGGTAGCTGGGTTTTGACCACAGTGGGTGAAATGGGTCGAATGGTGATCTTCGTCCTGTCGGCCCTTGCCTGGCTTCTGCGTCCTCCCCTTCGACTCGCGCAAATCGTCAAGCAATTGCATTTCATCGGGTATAAGTCGACGTTTGTGGTGGTGCTAACCGCAGGGTTTACCGGAATGGTACTTGCGCTCCAAGGCTATTATTCACTCAGGAAGTTTGGTTCGGAAGGGCTGCTGGGGTCAGCCGTTGCACTCAGTATGATTCGTGAGCTCGGCCCCGTCCTTGCCGCTCTGATGGTCACAGCGAGGGCTGGTTCAGCGATGACAGCAGAGATCGGTATTATGCGGATAACGGAGCAAATTGATGCGCTCGATACAATGGCGATCAATCCTATCCAGTATCTGATCGTCCCAAAGCTCGTAGCAGGCGTGATCGGGGTGCCCTTATTAGTTGCGATTTTCGATGTGGTGGGTATTTACGGCGGCTATCTTGTCGGCGTAGATCTCTTGGGTGTCAACGCCGGTTCGTACTGGAATTCAATGGAAGCCGCGGTCGAATGGAAAGACGTGTATGGCGGTATCTTAAAATCTATCAGTTTCGGACTGATCGTGAGCTGGGTCTGTTGCTATAAAGGGTTCTACACTAGGATGAGCGCGGAAGGGCTTGGGAGTGCGACCACGGAGGCGGTCGTGTTATCGTCAGTTCTGATCCTCATATGGGATTATTTCTTGACGTCGGTGTTGCTGTAGAAAATGTTGAGACATCAGTGCTGAGATCTGAGGCACTCTCGGTCTCGCCACGCAGCCTCGATACGCAGAAGATGATTAGGCTTGTTGCTTTGAAGAAGACATTGGGGGGGCAGCCGGTGCTACAGGGAATAGATCTCGCCATTCCGCAAGGAAAGTTGACGACAATCATTGGGCGAAGCGGAGAAGGCAAGAGCGTGCTACTGAAACATATGATTGGCCTGCTCCATCCGGATTCTGGAGAAGTGTGGGTTGATGGGGTCGAGATTTCCCGTCTTCGTGGCCAGGCGCTTAATGAGGTGAGAAAACGTTTCGCGATGCTCTTTCAAGGAGCAGCCTTGTTCGACTCCCTGACTGTGTCGGAGAACGTCGCCTTTCCACTCAGAGAAAAACTTAAGATGAAAGGGGCGGATATCATCAGACGGGTCGAGGAGATGCTTGATCAAGTTGGATTGGCCGGGATGGGACATAAGTTTCCCGCGGAGCTCAGCGGCGGGATGCGCAAGCGTGCTGGCTTAGCGCGTGCGCTGGTCATGCGTCCTGAGATCATCCTCTTCGATGAACCAACGACGGGGCTTGATCCCTTCATGGCTAGGTCGATCCATGAACTGATCACGAGAACGCAGCGGAAGTTTGGATTTACGGGCGTCATGGTCAGTCACGAAGTCCCTGAGATTTTCGGAATCTCCGACTATGTCGCCATTCTCAAAGAAGGCAAGATTGCGTTAATGGCGCCTCCCGCGGAGTTTCAACAGACGACGGATCCTCATATTCGAGAGTTCATTTCCGTAGGCGGTATGGTGGCCGTTTCCTCCGAGCCGTCAAATCGCTAGAGGGAGTGTGGTGATGGAACAACCCAAGCTGGCAATGATGGTTGGCGTGTTCGTGCTGGTAGGGATCGTCTGTTTAGGTTATCTCTCGATCAAGCTTGGAAAACTGGAGATCATCGGCGGAGATCTTTATGAAGTGGATGCCCAGTTCAACTCAGCTTCGGGACTAAAAGCGGGAGCGTCAGTGGAAATTGCTGGCGTAGAAGTGGGGCGGGTCACATCGATCAGGTTGAAAGAGGATCGAGCAATGGTGAGGCTGGCGGTTCAGAACGGAACCACGCTCTATTCCGATACCATTGCATCAATTAAGACCAGAGGCATCATCGGGGAAAAGTTCCTTGCGTTGTCTCTAGGCGGAGGCGGCGAGCCGTTGAAACCGGGGGGCCTGATCCGCGATACTGAATCAGGGTTGGATCTCGAGGAGTTGGTCAGTCAATATATCCATGGGAAGGTCGATTAACTCGCCGTGGATCAAACGACGAACGAAGAGCCGCGTCATTTTCAGAAGGAGAAGCGAGGATGAGAGGGACCGTGCATGGATGGAACAGGAAAATGCGTGAGCAGGGAGCTCGTCGAGTCGTTCTCGGAGTTGTATTGGCGGCGACATGGCTTGGGGCGGTGGCGCTCCCTAGTTTTGCGGGAGCCCCTACTGATGCCATGAAGTCCACAATCGATGAGGTGCTTCGCATCATCCGAGAGAAGGACTTGCAACACCCCAGTAAGGCGGAAGAACGCCGTACCCAGCTTGAACAGGTGGTGGGGGCTCGGTTCGATTATAAGGAAATGTCGCGTCGGGCGCTCGGCCGTCCCTGGCGGACGCTTTCAAATGAGCAGAAGGAAGAATTCGTAGATCTTTTTCGCACATTACTGACAAATTCGTATGCCGATAAAATTGAGACGTATTCGGGTGAAGGGGTGCAGTATCTGAATGAACGAACGGAGCAGGAGTACGCCGAAGTCAGGACCAAAGTGCTGTCCGCCAAGACGGAGATTCCGCTGGATTACCGCTTGATCAACAGGGGGGAAGACTGGCGTGTATACGATGTCGTAGTGGATGGCGTCAGTCTGGTAAACAACTATCGAGGCCAGTTTAGAAAAATCCTCAGTGCGTCTTCTTATTCCGACCTCGTCGATCAGCTCAGGGAAAAGTCCGATAAGCTCAAGGCTCCATAGAATCTCTGTCAAAACACGCAAGGACGTTTGTGCCTATCCTTGTCGCCTTTCTTGTGCTCGTGCTGCTTGAGAATTTCTGCCTGCTCTTTCCGGGGTCGGCTCAGGCAGACACCCGCTTATTTCCAATCCCAGCTGTTGGTGCCAGCAAGAACGATGGCACCGATGCCGGCGTAATCATGCCAATCCTGATTACAGGGCCTGATAAAGAGCTGAAGTACATCGTTGCGCCGATGGTCATCTACAATTCACTTGTCGGGGTTCGTGGGACGTTGAATGTGTTCCGCTACGACCCTGGTGGCCGGCAACTCAGATTGAGGGCTTCCTGGTCAGAAAAGATCGAGCGTAGGTTTCTATTTAGCTATGTTGATCCTGCGTTCAGCAACGGACGGTATAGCATCGGCGTGAGCGCCGCTCATTTTAAAGATGCGACCGTGCGATTTTTCGGACTTGGTCCCACTACTCCGCTGAATGACCAGACCAATTACACAGCAAACGAAACCAGAGCGAACTGGAGATTTGGTATTCACCTTAATGAAGTCACGCAGATTGCCGTGAGCCAGCGGTTTCGGCGTATGGAGCCTATCGAAGTCGGGGCTGCAACGCTTCCTTTTACCGCTACGAGGTTTCCTACGGTTTCTGGAGTGCAAGGCGCGACGATTCTCGGCCAGCGAATCTCGTTTTTCTATGATACCCGCGACAACTTGGTCACCCCGACCGATGGGACATTTGTCATGGGCTACGCCGAGATGAACTTCAACTTCGACCGCGGTGCGAATCGGCTTTACTCCCGGTATGGAATCGAAATCAAGAAGATGTTTGCGAGTGAATCCAAACGCGCTATTCTGGTAGTTCGAGGCAACCTGCAAGCCACGATCGGAACGGAAGTCCCGTTTTACGAGCTGAGTTCTTTGGGCGGACAGAACAATCTCCGGGGATTCGGCGTCGATCGGTACATCGATAAGCAGCTGGTGGCATTCAGCGTCGAGGAACGCATTCATCTACTCCGTCTCCGTGTGGCGGGGGTAATTGCGGATTTCGAAATTGCACCGTTTGTCGATACGGGGCAGGTGTTCAATTCCTTCAAAGATGTAAGCTTCCGAGAATACCGAGTCACGCCCGGCATTGGATTCCGCGGCCTGATCCGGCCCAATGTGGTGGGGCGGATCGACTATGGCTACAGTAAAGAGGGAGGCGCCGTTTTTGCAGGTTTGGATTTTCCTTATTAGTAACTCGTCAGGTGCTAAGCCTGCTGCCTAGCCCCGAGAACCGGCGTGCATTGAGTGGTGAGCAGACGATTCTTCCCTAAGCGCTTGACATAACAGGATTCTTGTGTGAGACTTCGCACGGCAGGCTCAGATCATTATATCGTGCGACTGCACAACCGTTGCCTCTCGGGCGTTCGATTATTCACACACAGTCGATTAATTGTACACAGTAAAGCGGATAGATAACGAGAAGGAGAGTATGCCATGTCGATCCTGAAAAGTATCCACAGCCCGGCAGACTTAAAGCGTCTGTCTTCGGATTGTTTCCCCGCATTGTGCCAGGAGATCCGGGAACAAATCATCGGGACGGTTTCCAGTGTCGGAGGGCACTTGGCTTCAAACCTCGGGGTAGTGGAACTCACGGTCGCGTTGCATCGTCTGCTGGATACGCCTGGTGACAAAATTGTCTGGGATACCAGCAACCAGTCTTATGCGCACAAGCTTCTTACCGGTCGACGTGAAAACTTCCATACGCTTCGCCAGTACGGCGGTTTGAGTGGGTTTTGCAAGCGGGAAGAAAGCGAGTACGATACCTTCAATGCCGGCCATGCAGGGACTGGCGTCTCAGCCGCTTTGGGCATGGTTGAGGCACGTGAACAATTAGGCCAAACGCACAAGATCGTCTGTGTCGTTGGAGACGGGGCTATGACGGCAGGTATGACACTCGAAGGCCTCCATCACGCTGGCGGACTAGGCAAAGACTTTTTGGTGATCTTGAACGATAACCAAATGTCCATCTCGAGGAATGTCGGAGCCATTTCGGCCTATTTAAGCCGGACGATCACTGGAGAATTCTACGGTCGGATGCGGGAAGAAACCGGCCAACTGCTGCGCAAGATTCCACATATCGGGTCCGATATGCAAAAGCTGGCTCGCCGAGCAGAAGAACTCGCCAAGGGAGCGATTCTTCCCGGCTTGCTATTTGAAGAATTGGGTTTCCAATACAGCGGTCCTATCGATGGGCACAATTTCGAGCATCTCCTTCCAACGATCGAAAATGTGGTGAAGATGAAGGGACCTGTGTTGCTCCATGTGATTACCAAGAAAGGGCTGGGCTACGAGCCGGCTATCAAGAACCCGGTTTGGTTCCATGCCTGTCCTCCGTTTGTGAGGGAGACAGGCGCGCCAGCCAAGAAGGCGGCGCGGCCTTCTTATACGGCGATCGCGATGGATACACTGCTCAAATTGGCTCGCGAAGACAAACGGATCGTGGCCATCACAGCAGCTATGTGCGAAGGCACCGGGCTGACAGCGTTTGAAAAAGAATTTCCGCAGCGTCTTTATGATGTCGGCATCGCCGAACAGCACGCGGTCACATTCGCAGCCGGGTTAGCAGCGCAAGGAATGAAGCCGGTGGTGGCTATGTATGCGACGTTTCTTCAGCGGGCCTACGATCAGGTGGTGCACGATGTGGCGACGCAGAATCTTCCGGTCGTGTTCTGTATCGACCGGGGAGGGTTGGTTGCAGAAGACGGGACGACGCACCACGGGGCGTTCGACTTCGCCTATCTCCGCCATGTCCCTAACATGGTCGTGATGGCGCCAAAGGATGAAAACGAATTGCAGCACATGGTCAAGACCTGCCTTCAGCATGATGGTCCTATCTCCGTCCGATATCCGCGCGGTGTGAGCTTCGGCGTCGAGATGGATTCGTCTGCGAAGGCGTTACCAATCGGTAAGGGTGAGATCTTGAAGGAGGGCACCGATGTTGCCATCGTGGCGATCGGTGTTACAGTCTGGCCGGCTGTGCAAGCGGCGGAACGGCTCAGCAAAGAAGGGGTGTCTACCGCTGTCGTGAATGCTCGCTTTGCCAAGCCTTTGGACCAGGAACTCATTACGGGTATGGCGAGGCGTGTTCAGCACGTCGTCACCGTCGAAGAAGGGTGCAAGACGGGCGGGGTTGGCTCCGCCGTGCTCGAGGCGCTTTCCGATGCGGACGTGCAAGACGTCACCGTGAGGGTTCTTGGTTTGCCGGACTGGTACATCGAGCAGGGACCGCAGGACTTACTGCGTGAGCGGTATGGGCTCACTGCCGAAGGGATCTATCAGAGCGTGAAGGAACTTATCGGCCAAACACCGGCAGCGACGAAACGGTTCACCGGTGTTCCCATGGGTGGCCATCTCTCGCACGGAGACGAACAGGGTAGCTAATGGCGCGGCCATAAGGCCCGACACGTAAGTTAAAGATGAAAATAACGCGAAAGAAAACACGGCAAATTACGGTTGACAAGGTCAAGATCGGCGGTGATGCGCCAGTGTCTGTGCAATCGATGTGTGCGACGGATACGCGTGATGTGACAGCGACGGTTGCGCAAATTCGTGAGCTCGAAACCGCCGGGTGTGAACTCATCCGTGTAGCTGTCCCGGATGATGAGGCTGCCAAAGCCCTACCACGTATCAAGGCGGCTATGACGGTGCCCCTGATTGCGGATATTCACTTCGATTACCGTCTTGCCCTGAAGGCCGCTCGAATCGTCGATTGTGTCCGCATCAACCCTGGTAATATCGGAGCCTGGTGGAAAGTCGAAGAAGTGATCAGGGCGGTCAACGATCGTGGCATTCCGGTTCGAGTTGGCGTCAATGGGGGGTCGCTCGAACGGTCTTTATTGGACAAGTATGGCTGGCCGTCGCCGGAAGCACTCTCTGAGTCGGCGCTCAATGCGGTTCATGCGCTGGAAGATATCGGTTTCACCAATATGAAGGTATCGCTGAAGGCATCCGACGTGCACCATGCGATCGATGCCTATTGGCTCTTCGCCCATCAATCGGACTACCCTCTTCACATCGGTATCACCGAGGCGGGAACTGCGATGACGGGGGCCGTCAAGTCGGCGATGGGTCTTGGCTATCTGCTTTCCCAGGGGATAGGGGATACGTTGAGGGTGTCGTTAGCAGCCAATCCTGTTGAAGAAGTTAAAGTCGGATTTGAAATCCTAAAATCGCTAGAGTTGCGGCACCGTGGGATCAATGTCATCGCCTGTCCGACCTGCGGACGTGTTGAAATCGATGTTGTGCGCATGGCGAATGAACTTGAAAAGAAACTCGGCCACATTAAGGCTCCGTTGAATGTCTCGGTACTTGGTTGTGTCGTGAATGGGATCGGTGAAGGGAAAGAAGCCGATATCGGCATCGCCGGTGGTGAGGGCAAGGGTATCTTGTTCAAAAAGGGCAAGCTGGTCCGAAAAGTTCCAATGGAAGAATTGATGGATACACTCATCCAAGAAGTGGAAATGCTCGCCAAGGAAAAAGAAGCCGAAGAGGGAGGAGAAGCTGTAGGCCATACTGCTGGAAACAGCTGGGAATCGCTTGCTGCTGAGTCAGACCGACCATCGACGCTCGGAAAAGAAATCCCCGTGTTGCCTCGCCGCTAAACCGTAGTTGTGTGATGAGCTGCATCACACAACATGGTGTCATCTCTAGTTCCTCTCCCAAAGAAATGTTTGACAGGGTTTGCAGGAGTGATGTATTGGGGCCTGCTGAAAGCTGGCCTTGAAACACGCAAGCCAATGGGTGCCCCCATGAGTCGGTCCCTTCTTCTCGCGCGCCTGATTAAGATCGGCCTCATCGTTGCCACGGCGGTGCATGGGTACATCATCGCTTTTGGTCGGTCGTTCCATTTTCGCGACATCGATATCCATCGTGAAATCGGGAGGCGGTTTCTTTCAGGCGAATACCTTTACGCCAATGATTACTGCTACATGTACTTGCCCACCGCTGGCCTCTATTTTGCGCCCTTGACGTGGCTTGAGAGGAACCCAAGCCTGGCAATGCGCTACGTGATGGCCATCGGCTGCTTGGTTGTCACCATCATGCTGTTCCACCGCATGGTCTACGGCTCGGTGTCGAAGGGCTGGAATCACTTCTTNNGCTGCAATTTATCCTTAACGATCTCGATGACGGAGGACCACACCTCATTCTCTTGGGCATTCTTGTATGTGGGATCTATGCGATTTGGACTGGCAGGGAACGTCTTGGGGCAATCTTGTTGGGCCTCAGCATTACTCTCAAGGTTACCCCGGCGCTGTTCATGCTGTTCTTCCTCTGGAAGCGGCAGTGGCGTCTCGCATCGTTTACTATGCTTGCCACGATATTTTGGGTTGTGCTGCCTGCCGTTCATATGGGTCCGACGAGCTGGTGGAATCATCAGACAGAATGGACAAGGAACGCCGTCTTGTCGGTCCTCGATCAGCAAGTAGAGGGTCGGCAGGAAAACGAACTGCAAAAAGCCAATCTCTCCCTACGGCATACAATGCTACGCTATCTGGTTACCTACCCACCTACGCATCGATTGCGGCTAGTCGATCCGGGATATAGGCCTGTGCTGGATCTGCCGCCGTGGCTCGCAAATGCAATAGTTGGGGTTGCGGTGCTGAGTTTGATTGGACTCTTCGCCTGGTCGAGCCGGGGATCGTTCCAAGGTCCTGGCGATGCGGCCTGGCCTCGAGAATGCGCCGGCGTTTTGATCTTGGCGTTATTGCTGTCTCCTATCACCTGGGATCAGCACCTGGTATGGATGATCCCGGCGGCGTTTGTCGTGGTGGCCGACGCAGCAACGAAAGGAAGCATGAGTTACATAGCTTGGGGGATGTTGGGAGTGTATATCGTGCTCACGATGGTCTTGAATTACGAAGTGGTAGGTTCAGTTAGATGGGAAGCCCTGAAGAGCTTTCATCATTTGGGCATCGCGATGCTGATCCTGTTCGGCTTGCTTCTCAGCAGAACGAGCGCCGAGATCCCTCAAAAACCGCCTTTTGGGGTCATGAATCCGAGATCTGCTGAAATCGTGGGTGGGTGATGATGGCGAGTAATGATGTGGTAATCGGGAGTCAGTAAACAATCAACCGTATAGGACGAGGCCTATCTACTCAACAGCAGATTTTCTTTTGGGTAGAATTACGCATCGTAAGCATCTCAGTAAGCGAAGGGTACCCTAAATCGTGACTGGCGGCCGATCACGAAGGTTGCCTGTTGTGCCTGTGTGTTGTGTTCAAGAAATGGAAACGACTATAATACCGCCTCCGCGAGGCGCCGTACCCAAGTGGTAAGGGAGCAGTCTGCAAAACTGCGATGCAGCGGTTCGAACCCGCTCGGCGCCTCCACTTACTTCCGCATATTCATCAATGGCTTCTGTGTTTTTTCCCGTTCTGTCCGTGACCGACCTATCCAGCTTGGTCACTGGTGCGGTGAAGGGGCAGTTTGATCAATGCTGGCAGTGTCGTAATTCCCAGCGATAGATCAACATCTACATTTCCATAGATTTCAAGCTCTTACTGTCCCTTGCACCATTTTCACAACCCTCTTAAAATACGTCTCCCCGCGAGGCTCTCATGCCGATCGCTCTCCGATTTCCCATCGACCTCGTTCTGTCGGTCGTCTGTCTCACGGTGCCAGCATGGCTGGACTATTGGTAGGCTGTCATGGATGCCTATAACCTTAAAGACTACGAGGCGGCATTGAATGAGTGCAGGCCACTGGCTGACCAAGGAAACGCTGACGCCCAGTATAGTGTCGGTGTATTGTATGCCAATGGCTGGGGCGTGCCGCAGGACTATGGGCAAGCCCGGCACTGGTACGAAAAAGCCGCGGCCCAGGGACATGCGAAAGCCCAGCACAGTCTCGGTGCGTTGTATGAATTTGGCGAAGGCGTGCTGCAGAACTATGGGCAAGCCCGACACTGGTACGAAAAAGCCGCGGCCCAGGGAAACGTAAATGCCCAGGTCGCTCTTGGTGCACTGTACGACAACGGGTGGGGCGTGCCGCGGAACAATGAGCAAGCGCGGCACTGGTACGAAAAGGCTGCAGCGCAAGAACATCCACTCGCTCAATTCATCCTCGGTACGCTGTATGGCAACGGCCAGGGTGTGCCGCAGGATTATGGGCAAGCCTGGCACTGGTGGGAGAAGGCCGCGGTCCAGGGACACGCGAAAGCCCAGCACAACCTCGGGTGGCTGTATGCCAGCGGCCAGGGTGCGCCACAGGATTATGGGCAAGCCCGGCACTGGTGGGAAAAAGCGGCGGCACAAGGACTGGTAGACGCGCAGTTCAACCTCGGAGTGCAGTATTACCATGGCCAGGACGTGCCGCAAGACTATGGGCAAGCCCGACACTGGTGGGAGGCGGCCGCAGCTCAGGGACATGCGAAAGCCCAGCGCAATCTCGGGTGGCTGTATTTCAGCGGCCAGGGCGTGCCGCAGGATTATGAGCAAGCCCGGCATTGGTACGAAAAGGCCGCGGTGCTAGGACTGGCAGACGCGCAGTTCAACCTCGGGGTGCTGTATAGGACTGGCCAGGGTGTGCCGCAGGATTATGAGCAAGCCCGACGCTGGTGGGAGAAGGCCGCGGCCCAGGGACACGTGAAAGCCCAGCACAACCTCGGGATTCTGCATGACAAAGGCTCTGGTGTGATACGGGACTTTGTACAGGCCCATAAATGGTACAACCTTGCAGGAGCACATGGACTCAAAGACGCGGCTGCCCAGCGTGATACGGTCGCCAAGCAAATGACCCATGCTCAGATTGCTGAGGCGCAACGGCTGGCGCGCGAGTGGAGACCCACAACGCAGTAAACACCTCATCCTCCCATGTTTCTCCGGTTCGATCCCGTTGATCTGTTCAGTCATTCCGACCATCTGTCTCTTGCACCATCCTCACACCCCTTCTAGATTACGCCTCCCTGCGTAGTGCTTATGGCGTTCACGCACTGCCTCTCCTGTCGTTTCCCCATGTAAGGCACTGTGAGGAACACCATTGACTTCAATTATCAAAGGGCTCATATGGAAATGCGCACGATTGATCAGCAACTGTGCTTCACTACCACTAGGAGGTCATCAATGAAAAAGATCCTGCTGCCACTCCATGCAGTCATGTGTCTCACGGCTTTCAGCTCTTTGTCCTTTGCCGGTGAGATGGGGAAAGAGATGGGTGAGATGAAAGGCAAGATGGAAATGGGAAAAGAGATGGGTCAGATGAAAGGCAAGATGGGAAAGGGAAAAGAGATGCGTGAGATGAAGAGTAAGAGGGAAATGGGGAAAGAGATGGGTGAGATGAAGGGCCACCAAGATATGATGAAGGGTAAGATGAAGGGAACGATGGGGAAGGGAAAAAAGATGGGAGAAATGAAGGGTCATCAAGACATGATGAAAGGCGAGATGAAGGGAAAGATGGGTGAGATGAAGGGCCACCAAGACATGATGAAAGACGAGATGAAAGGAAAGATGGGAAAGGGGAGCTACTAGGGTTCGTCAAGGGCATCACGGAGGGGTCATGTAAGGTGGGGTTCAAACGCGCTGTTCGTCTCCCAGGCGCCTTCGTTCGCATTCCCCTTATAGTACGTCTCCCTGTGAGGCTTCCCATGACCGTTAAACTAGCCGAGTCCTCACCGCTTTAGTGGGGGCTTCTGTAGAACGATCTTTCAAACTTATCCTACATCCCCGTTCAAGGGGCGATTCGAAATCTGGGTACAGTTTTGGCCACGATTCTGAATCTGCCGCACTCAAATTCCATCACAGGGTGAATGGCTAATCCTTGGAGATTATTGCGTGGAACGGTGCGTCTGTGGCTGGGAGCATCATCAGACGTATTGCATGGGGATTTCTAGAAAACTACGATATTGCAGTTCGAACCCGCTCGGCGTGTCTATATTAATCTTCGATTGCTCCGGCGATTCGCCATCGTATTCCCCTAGCCAGTGTCGTGGTGCCACAAGAATTTCCCGGCCCATGCTCTCGATCCTTATTCCGGTGGTTATTCGGGCGTAACATTTCATAACTAACGTCGGTGGATAGGAATCTCAGCGTTTCCCTGCTCCACCAAGAAATTGACGAGTTGTGGGCAGGATGTTACAATCGATACAATTTTTCGCGTGCCGCTATATCGGCTGCTCAAGGCGGCCGTTCACTATAAACAAGCTGCAGTGCTATAAGTTAGAATCCTGAAAGGAGATGGGGATGGCTGTACCGCTTTCCCAGATGTTTACGGTGTCGAAGTATGTGCTGACCCAGAAGTCGAAAGGGATCAAGCGCTATCCATTGGTATTGATGCTAGAACCTCTCTTTCGCTGCAACCTAGCTTGCGCCGGTTGTGGGAAGATCCAGTATCCGGATCACGTGCTCGATAAGCGGCTGACTCCCGCACAATGTTGGTCTGCAGCCGAGGAGTGCGGGGCCCCTATTGTGAGTATTCCTGGCGGTGAACCGCTCATCCATCCCGAAATTGCGACGATTGTGCAGGGGCTGGTCGATCGTAAAAAGTACGTCTACCTCTGTACCAATGGGCTTCTATTGGAACGCAAACTGGATGAGTACAAGCCGTCTAAGTTTCTGACGTTCAGCGTCCACATGGATGGACTCAAGAACGAACATGA
>JABAOE010000938.1_pt5 | contig 19218 bp, 16 predicted proteins | sample 7062141 | NCBI WGS metagenome assembly JABAOE01 (sample SAMN14538627, study PRJNA623070) | marine sediment metagenome | biome: marine biome [ENVO:00000428]; feature: marine pelagic biome [ENVO:01000023]; material: deep marine sediment [ENVO:00002113] | place: India: Gulf of Khambhat ... | reverse complement strand
TTGCCGCCGCCCATCGGCAGCGTGGTCAGCGAGTTCTTGAACACCTGCTCGAAGGCGAGGAACTTCAGGATGCCGAGGTTGACCGAGGGGTGGAAGCGCAGGCCGCCCTTGTAGGGGCCGATCGCGCTGTTCATCTCGACGCGGAAGCCGCGGTTGACCTGCACCTCGCCCTGGTCGTCGACCCAGGGGACGCGGAACATGATCACGCGCTCCGGCTCGATGATGCGCTCGAGGATCTTGGCCGTGCGGTACTCGGGTTGCTTTTCGAGGACCAGCTCGATCGACTCGGCGACCTCCTGGACGGCCTGGTGAAATTCGGGCTGGGCCTGGTTCTTGGCCTTCACGTCGGCCATGAGAAAATTGACGTACTCACTCATCGCAATCGAACCTCCGGATCCGCCTGGACGCCTGTGCCCCGCGGCAACGCGAACGTTTTACACTGTCGCAGGGTCCCCGTCGAGGCGTTGAGGGTCGTGGGTAACCCTTATGGTGATCGCGCCTTGGCGCATTGGTTACTGAGCGGCCTGGATGACCCCGCAGCCGATCCGGCCACCGGCGGCACCGGTGGGCTGGGTGGTGAAGTCGTCGGCACCTGCGTGGACGACCACGGAGCGTCCGATCACGTCGTTGTCCGCGCCCGTTCCGATCGACCACAGGTTGGTCGCCACGGTCAGCGTCGCGGTGCCGTCCTCTCCGACTTCCAGGTTCGCCACGTCGCCGAGGTGGAACGACTCGCCGCCCCACTGGCCGTGATCCTGCTCGGTCGGATTCCAGTGACCGCCGGCCGACGTCCCGTCGGGAGCGCTGCAGTCGCCGATCTCGTGCAGGTGGAAGGCGTGTTCGCCCGGGGTCGCGCCGGCGATCTCCAGGGTCAGCATGACCTGGTCGCCGGCGACCTTGAACGACGCCGTTCCGGTCACGCCGGAGTCGCTCTTGGACTCGATTGCGGCGACGGCCGCGACCTCCATGCCAGCTTCGCCGTGAGAATGGTCTTGATCGCCGTCCGCATGGTCGTGACCGTGATCTCCCCCTGCTTCAGCCTCGCCGCCGGTGTCCGCGGCACAACCGACAAACAGAACCAGTCCCAGGCAGGCTAACCAGACGAGCGCGTTTTTTCTCACGGGGTCCTCTCTTTGGATCGGCATATACCTGAAAGTCGGGCCAGCGCAGATGCTAGACCCGGGGCATTGAGGTGTCAATCGGCGACCGAGGTTCAACGGGCACAAGAGTCGTCGGATGCAACCCGTTCCGGCTCTGTGCGGCCTGATGATCGTCGGTCGATCTGACGGGTGCAGGCTGCTTGGCTCAATTGTCCCGGACGATGCTCAGGATCCTTTCGAGGATCTTCCAGCTGTTCCCCGACGGCTTGTTGTATTCGCCGGCGAGGATCGTCACGGCGATGCCGTCGTCGGGAAGCACGAACAACCGTTGATCGCCGTTGCCGAATCCGGCGACAACACGCTCGCCTGTCGAGAACCCGCCGACCCACCACTGATAGCCGTAGCCCCAGAAGCCTCCCGCACTCCAATCGCGGATCTCCTGCACGTGACGCGTCATCGAGAGCTCGACCCAGCTTCGCGGAACGACCTGCGCACCGTTCCACCGCCCACCGTGCAGGAAGACGGAGCCGATCTTGGCCAGGTCTCGGCCGCGGAGCCGGAGACCGGACATCGCCGCCGGATTGTCCGGAGTCCATGTTCCCGGCCCCAGCCATTCGAAATCCGCAATTCCCAGCGGCTCGAAGAGCAACTCCTCTGCCGCGACGGTCAGCGTTTTCCCCGTCCGTCGATGGATCACGTCGGCAAGGACCTGGGTGGTTCCGCCGCTGTAGTACCAACCGCTGCCCGGCTCGGCCGCGAGTGGGCGAGACAGGACATAGCGCGCCGGGTCCGGCTCGCGATAGAGCCGGATCTCGTCGTTGTCCGGGTCGGTGTAGGGAAGCTTCATTTCATTCCATTCGAGGCCCGGCGTCATCGTCAGCAAGTGGTGCAGAGAGATCGCTCGGTGACCATCGGCCGGCGCCATGTCCGGGAAATGGTCGAACACGGATTCCTCGACCGCCGCAAGATCGTTCTCGAGCGCGAGGCCGAGGACGACCGACGTCACGCTCTTGGAAATCGATCGAACGTCGTGCAGCGTATCCCGGTCGAACGTGATCTCACCCAGGTCTTCACCCCAGCGCTCGTCGGTGCCCGAGAAGTAACGCTCGTAGACAAGAGTGCCTTTGTGCTCGATCAAGAGCGCGTGCGTGTTCGGAAACTCGCCGTTCTCAATCTCGTCGCCGAGCCTATCGAGAGCCGATGCGTCGATCCCGGCGTCAGCCGGCGAGCCGACGGCCCAACCGTCACCCGTGTCCGGTGGAAGACCCGGCGGGTGACTCTCTTGCGGAGGTGCGCTGCAACCGGCGACGAGCAGCGCAAGCAAGGTGGCCGGCAACAGGACCTCTCGCTTCATGCTTCACTCCCCGATCAAGGGACGGCGGATCGAACGGTCTCGTCGTCGGCCTCGTGGGGCAGGGTCACCCGCAGCCGCTCGTCGAGTTCCATCGCCTTGCGGATGGCGTAGAGTCCGCCGGAATTCTGAGCCCAGGCTCTCCGGGCGATCCCGTTGGTCACGTCCCACGCGATCATCTGCCGGATGCGCCGCGCGGCGTCCTCGGTGCCGTCGATCAGCATGCCGAAGCCGCCGTTGATCACCTCGCCCCAGCCGACGCCGCCGCCGTTGTGCAGGCTGACCCAGGTCGCGCCGCGGAACGCGTCGCCGATCACGTTGTGCACGGCCATGTCGGCGCAGAGATTGCTGCCGTCGCGGATGTTGGCCGTCTCGCGGTACGGCGAATCGGTGCCCGAAACGTCGTGGTGATCCCGGCCCAGCACGATCGGCGCCGAGATGCGACCCTCCGCGATCGCGTCGTTGAACGCCAGCGCGATGCCCTTGCGTCCCTCCTCGTCCGAGTAGAGGATCCGCGCCTGGGAGCCGACGACCATCCGGTGGCGCTCCGCCTCGCGGATCCAGCGCAGGTTGTCGAGCATTTGACCCTTGATCTCGGCGGGCGCATCCGCGGCTGCGGTCTCGATGACCTCGGCAGCGATCGCGTCGCTGCTGCGAAGATCGTCGTCGCTACCGCTCGTGCAGACCCAGCGGAACGGGCCGAAGCCGTAGTCGAAGCACATCGGCCCCATGATGTCCTCGACGTACGACGGGTAGACGAAGCCGCCGTCCGCCCGCGTGACGGCCGCGCCGGCGCGCGAGGCCTCGAGCAGGAACGCGTTGCCGTAGTCCCAGAAGTGCATCCCGCGCGCCGCCAGCGCGTTGATCGCGTCGACCTGGCGGCGCAGGCTCGCCTGAACCTCGTCCTTGAAGCGCGGCGGATCCTCGCGCATCAACCGGTTCGATTCGTCGTAGCTCAGACCGGCCGGGTAGTAGCCGCCGGCGTAGGGGTTGTGCAGCGAGGTCTGGTCCGAGCCGAGCTCGACCTGGATGCCCTCGGCGGCGAGGCGCTCCCACAGATCGACGACGTTGCCGAGGTAGCCGAGCGACAACGGCGTCCGCTCCTTGCGCGCGCGCTTCACTCGATCGAGCACCGCATCCAGATCGGTGGCGACTTCCTGCAACCAACCCTGCTCGTGACGCTTGTGCAGCGCCTTGGGGTTGATCTCGGCGATCACGCCGACGGCGCCGGCGATCACCGCGGCCTTGGCCTGCGCGCCGCTCATCCCGCCCAGTCCCGAGGTGACGAACAGCTTCCCGGCGAGCGGGTCGTCGCCCGTGGCATTGAGATACTTGCGCCCGGCGTTGAGCAGCGTGATCGTCGTGCCGTGGACGATCCCCTGCGGGCCGATGTACATGAAGCTGCCGGCGGTCATCTGGCCGTAGGAGGTCACGCCGAGCGCGGCCAGCCGCTCGTAGTCTTCCGGTGTCGAATGATTCGGGATCACCATCCCGTTCGTGACGACGACGCGGGGCGCGTCGGGATGCGACGGAAACAGGCCCAGCGGGTGACCCGAGTAGAGCACCAGCGTCTGCTCGTCGGTCATCTCCGAGAGGTACCGCATCGTCAGGCGGTACTGCGCCCAGTTCTGGAACACCGTGCCGTTGCCGCCGTAGGTGATCAGCTCGTGCGGGTGCTGGGCCACGGCCGGATCCAGGTTGTTCTGGATCATCAGCATGATCGCCGCCGCCGCGCGACACCGTGCGGGGTACTCGTCGATCGGGCGGGCACGCATCTCGTACTCCGCCGGCCGAAAACGGCGCATGTAGATCCGTCCGTCCGTGGCCAGCTCTCGGGCGAACTCGGGGGCCAGTTCGGCGTGCATCTCCTTCGGGAAGTAGCGCAACGCGTTGCGCAGCGCCTGTCTTCGTTCGGCGGTCGAGAGCAGCTGTCGTCGAGCGGGTGCGCGATCGATCCCATCTTCGACGGGAGGCATGTCGGGTAGAGCCGCTGGGACTCCCGCTGCGATGGCGCGCTTGAAGTCGGACTGGGACATCGGTCGAAGCCTCCGTGGGGCCATGCTAGCACCGCACGAGCGCGCGTCAGATCCGGTCGAGCTCTCTGCGCAGTGCGGGCTCGAGCGTCGGATCGTCGAATCGGAAGCCGGTCTGTTGGAGCCGCGTGGGTCGAATGAAATCGCCGTCGAGCAACAGACGGCGGCCCATCTCGCCGAACATCATCGAGATCACGAACGCCGGAACCGGGAGGATCGCGGGGCGCCGCAACACGCGCGCGAGCGTGCGTGTGAACTCGTCGTTGGAGACCGGGTGCGGCGCGGTGGCCACGATGGCTCCGGAGACTTCGGCGTTGTCGATCGCGAAGATCAAGATCCGAACCAGGTCGTGCAGCCCGATCCAGCTCATCCCCTGCTTGCCGTCTCCGAGTCGCCCGCCCAGGCCGAGCCGGAAGGCGGGCAGCATCTTGCGTAACGCACCACCCTCGGCGCTGAGGACGACGCCGATCCGCGGCAGGGCGACGCGGATCCCCGCCTTGGCGGCCGGCAACGTCGCCGCCTCCCACGCTTCGCAGAGCCCCGCCATCCAGCCTTCGCCGCGTGGCATCAGATCGTCCAGGTTGCGCCCACGGCCATCGCCGTAGAACCCGATCGCGGACGCGCTGACGAGAACGCCCGGCGGTCGTTCCAGGCCCGCAAGGCTCTCCGCGATGTGAGCGGTTCCGTGCACGCGGCTCTCCCGCACCTGCTTCAAGGTCTGCGCGTTCCAGCGCACGGCGATGGACTTGCCGGCGAGATGAACGAAGCCGTCCAGGTCCTCCAGCTTGGCGACCTCCAGCCGACCCAACGGCCAGTCCCAGGAGATCTCGTCGTCCCCGCGGGCCGTGCGCCGGACCAACCGCAGCACCCGATCGCCGCGCGCGGCGAGAGCGCGGCACAGCGCGCCTCCGATCAGGCCCGAGGCGCCGCTCACCGCGATCCGCAAGCTCACAGTCGCCCCCCGCAGTACTTGCAGTGCGAGGCGTCGCGATCGTGGCCCTCGCGGGCGCAGCCCGGGCAACACTGCGTCGTCATCCTCTTTTCCGCGGAACGTGCCAACTCGATCGAAAAGATCCCCGTGGGGATGATGATCAGGCTGTAGCCGAGCACCATCGCGAGGGCTGCGATGAAACGACCGGGAACGGTCTCCGGAGCGATGTCGCCGTAGCCGACGGTCGTGATCGTCACGACCGCCCAGTAGATCCCGGTCGGAATGGACTCGAAACCGTGCTCCGGGCCCTCGATCGCGTAGACCGCGGCTCCGAGAATCAGAACGATCGTCAGCACCGTGAGCAGGAAGACGGTGATCTTTGCACGCGATGCCTTGACGGCATGGACCAGCAACCCAAGCTCGTTGGAGAAGGCTGCGGCGCGAAAGATGCGAAAGATGCGCAGCAGTCGGAGGGCGCGAATCACGAGCAGGGCGTGGGCACTGTCGACGAACAGGCCGAGATAGGTCGGCATGACGGCCAGCAGATCGACGACGCCCCAGAAGCTGATCGCGTAGCGCAAGGGTCGCCGGATCGATATCAGCCTGAGGATGTACTCCACCGAGAAGAGGATCGTGAAACCCCATTCGGCTATCCGCAGCGCCGAACCGTGAACGCCGCGGATCGAGGGAACGGATTCGACCACGACCACCGCGACGCTGACGCCGATGGCCGCGAGCAGAGCGACATCGAAGGTTTTCCCGGCGGGCGTGTCGGCCTCGAAGATCACCTCGTGAAGGCGCTCCTTCCAGGTCGACGGTCGGCTTGCTCCGTTCATCGGTCTCCCCGCGGCCGATCCTACCAGCGGTTGGGTCCCGGCGGTCGTGGGCATTATGCTTGAACCGTGCGAGCCACCTTGTTGCTTCTTGCCGCCCTGCTGGCAACACCGGGAGTCGGCGCACTCGACTGCGCATCCGACGCCTGGGCGTTCTATGGCACGGTCCGCGATGCCGGCGGCCGACCGGTCGGCGACGCCGAGGTATTCCTGCTGCTCGACAAGATCAGCGAGGCCGAATACCTCCGCGAAGGCGTGCGCGGGCGTCGCTTCCGAACCAACGAGTTCGGCAAGTACCAGGCGGGGCTGGTCTGCAGCGACACCCGGGACGCGCCGAACCCCTGTGCGAAACGACTCAAGTACTTGACCGTCGTGGTGTCTTCCCGCGATCACGCGATGAAGATGCATGTTTACAGGCTGAACGATCTCGAGATCGTCGGCGACGAGGGCGCCTGCTTCGTGCAGGTGCCCGAGATCCGTCTGCGAAAGGGTTTCTAGCGATGCAGGACAAGGTCAACCTCCGGGCCGCATTCGACAGCTTTTCCGATCACTGGAACCCGCGGCTGGCCGCCGAGCTCAACGGCCAGCACGTGCGGCTGGCGAAGCTCAAGGGTGAGTTCGTCTGGCACGCGCACGAAAACGAGGACGAGATGTTTTTCGTCGTGCGCGGCGGCCTGACGATCAGGCTGCGCGATCGCAACGTGACGCTGAACGAGGGCGAGTTCTTCGTGGTACCGCGTGGGGTCGAGCACCTTCCGATCGCCGAGGACGAAGCCTGGGTCATGATGTTCGAGCCAGCCCGGACGCTGAACACGGGTAACGTCCGAAACGCACGGACGCGAACCGAGCTGGACAGATTGGACTAGCCTAGCGGTTGCGGCCGAAACGCTCGTGGCTGGAGACCCACTCCAGCGAGGAGATCGACGCCGCCAGCGAGACCTCGCCCGCGAGCGCCACACCGGCCACGATCTCGGCGAACTTGTTGACCTTGCCCGGACCGGTGCAACCCAGCACCTCGAGCGCCTCGCGCTGCGTCGGCAGGCCGGTGCCGCCCCCGTGGGTCGCGACGATCAGCGACGGGATCGTCAGCGACATGTGCAGGTCCCTCTCCGGGGTCAGCTCGGCATAGACGACGCCGGCCGACGACTCCGCGACGGTCGCGACGTCCTGGCCGGTGGCGATGAACATCGCGGTGATCGCGTTGGGTGAGTGACAGCCGTTGTTGTTGGCGCCCGACAGGAACGCGCCGACGTTGGCCACGTTGTAGTGGAAGAAGATGCTCTCGGGGTCGGCGCGCATCTCCTCCATCAGCACGTCGCGCTTGATCGTGGCTTCCGCGACGACGCGTTTGCCGCGCGTGCGCATGATGTTGACCTGGGCGCCCTTCTTGTCTCCGGCGAGGTTCGACTCGAGGTAGAACTTGCGCACCGTGTTGGAGTTTTCGAGGATCCAGTCGCAGGCTTCCAGCGTCGCGCGCCCGACCATGTTCTGCCCCGCGGCGTCTCCGGTCGAGAAGTTGAAGCGCATGAACACGAAGTGATTGGCCAGAAAAGAGTCGATCTCCAGCAGCCGCGCGACGTTCGACGTGCCCTCCGCGGCGGCGCGGATGTCGGCGAAGTGCCGGTCGACCCAGTGCTTGAACTCGCGCGCCTCGCGCGCGGTGTCGAAAATGAAGACCGGTGCGCGTTGCATACGATCCTCGAGCACCGTGCACTCGACCCCCCCGGAAAGGTTGAGCACCTTCATCCCGCGGTTGTACGAGGCCACCAGGGTGCCCTCGGAGGTCGCCAGCGGGACGATGAAGTCGCCCTTCGCGTGCTCCCCGTGGATCTTGAACGGCCCGGCGAACCCGACCGGCACCTGGGCCACTCCGGTGAAGCTTTCGATGTTGCCCTGGGTGAGCTCGGGATCGAACGAGTAGCGTGACGTGTGGTCGAGGTCGGCCCCGGTGAATTCCTCGATGAAGCGACGGCGCTTGGAGATCATCTTCGGGTTGTGGTCGTAGTCCTTGTCATACGGGATCCGCGGAGCGCCGTCGCTCTTGGGCTTGGGTCGCGCGGTGCCGTCGGCCAGCGCGTCGGTGACGCGGAACGAGAGCCGGCCGAACGGCTTGGTCTCGAACGCCATCTTGATCTGGTGCTTGCCCTTGCGCAGCTCCTCGCGGGGAGCGCTCATCGTGATCGACTGACGCAGCGGAAACTGCAGCGCCTCGCCATTGCCTACCTCGCTGGCGCGTATCTGTTTTCCGTCCCCCAACTCGAGCACCAACTCGTCCAGCGGGATCTCCGCCTCGTTGATCTTGATCTCGGAGATCTTCGTCAGCGTGGCGTCGGACAACCGGTTCTTGACCTCGAAGCGGATCCCGCCCTCGACGTTCTGCAGGCTGCCGTTGGTATACAAACGGCGCAGGATCATGCCGGGAATTCTCATGCGCTGATAATCCTCGTGCCGGGCCGCGGAAAATCCACACGACGCCGGGCGCATTATGCCAGGTCTGAGCTCAACACCCAACTAATGGCGGTTTTGCCTCTTATGCAGCTGCCTGGCGGCGAAACACCACGTACTCGAATCGCGGGTGATCGACGCGCATGTCGATGATCCAGTCGGCGTCGTCGTATTGCGGGAAGTAGGCATCGCCGCTGAACTCGCCCTTGATGAACGACAGGTACATCGCGTCGGCGTGGGGCAGGGCCTGAGCGTAGACGCCGGCGCCGCCGGCACAGAACAACGTCTTCCCGTAAGACCGGCCGAGCTCCATCGCCTCGCCGAGACTGTGGGCGACCTTGGCGCCCATGAGACGACGAACCGACCTGCTGATCACGATGTTGTGAGCGCTGGTCAGATCACCGCCGAAGATCTCCCAGCTACGTCGGCCCATCAGAACGCTCTGGCCTTCGATGAGCGAAAGGAAGTGCTCGTACTCCTCGGGCACGTCCCACGGCATGCCGTCCCCGCTACCGATCACGCGATCGTTTCCCAGTGCAGCGATCAGGATCATCGCCCGTCATTGTAGACCCTGGCCGGCCCCGGCTACAGGGTGCGAACGTAATCGGCGTACTGATCCGGGGGCGCGTACAACTGAACGCCCATTCCGGGAGACCGGCCGACGCGCGGGTTGGAGTTCATCCAGCGTACGTCACCGGTCAAGGTCAGCGGATTGTCCGCCACGTCGAGCAGCAGCCTCAGCCGCGTGTTGACGTCGAGCGGGTGGTTGGTGATGACGAACAGACCCGTCTCGGAGAGGTTGCCGGTCCCGCCGATCTCCGACGGGTTGACCACACCGAAGCGGATGGGCAGGAAGCGGATGATGCGCGTCGCCGCGACGGGTTGCACGAGTTCCGCTGCGTCGCCGCTGATCTTTTCGGGGGTCGAGAGAGCTACCTCGTTGCGCAACGCGAAGCCGCGCTCGCGGCAGTGAGCACGGATGAACTCGATCGCCTGGCGTTCTGCGTCGACCGGGGAATCCGCGGCGAACTTGATCGTCCCACTGCCCCCGGGGATCGCCCACAACACGTTGGGATAAGTCAACACTCGAGACCGCCACAGGCCGCCGTTCGTCTTGGCGACGAGCACACCGTAAGCCTCGATACCGGAGGGCGTCTCGACGTTGACGCGCCAGCCGTGCCGCTCGGGTGTCTCCGAGATCAACTCGCCCGGGCAGTCCGCCCTGTTCTCGTGCGGCGTACCGCACACCGGGCACCACGTCGTCGCCATCGCTCACCTCGCGGGTACACGCGTCTCTTCTTTGCGGAAGTTAGGTTCAGGCACGCGCAATCCGCAAGTAGCTCAAGAAGGACGGGATTCAGTTGAAAACGTTCACCCGTTGCTCGACGCCGTTGGCACGAATCTCCGGGACGTACATGGCATGCCCCTGAAACGGCAAGGCGTGGAACTCGCCCGGTGTCTCGGCGCGTAGCGTGTAGCGGATCTCCCACACCCCTTGCGGGAGCTTGTCGATGAACAGCGCGACCTTGCGATCGCGCAACTCGCGGTAGACCCAACGGCTGGCACCGGTCAGGTCGACCCGGTCGACGCCACCCTCGAGACGCAGCTCGACGGCGCTCGGCTTGAGCTCGGACGCGTACAGCGGACCGCCGCTACGCACGTCGATCGCCTCGAGTCCCGCCGGCTTGAGATCCTCGAACACGAGGTACTCGTAGTCGTTCTTGGCCTCGATCGTCAGCACCACCTCGACGCGATCGCCGGAGGCGAGCTCGCCGCCGTCGAGCAGCGGGGTCTTCTCGTCCCGCGGTCCGTTGAGCAGCGTTTCGCGGGCGACGATGCGGTTGTACTGGCGGCGCACGAACAACTGGTGCCCGGCTGCCGCGATCGGTTCCTCGAGGCTGAAGAAAGTCGCTTGCGTCATGACGTAAAGCGGTCCGCTCCCGGTGGTTCGGCGCACCTCGATGCGATTCTCGCCCGCGCGCAGCCACGCCGGGTCGATCGTAAACCGGCTCGGAGCGGTGATCAGCTCGGCGCCCCCGAGCGTCACCGTCTCGACGGCCCGGCCGTTGACCTCCACGGCAAACCCGTGCCGGCCGCGGATCTCGTCGGTGGCCCGCAGGTAGTCGGTGAGGGCGAGGACCGCGATCGCGGTGTCGCGCGTGTTGGACCACTGCGCCCCGCGCCGATTCTGGATCAGCCAGCTCGTGGCCGGCGGAATCAGCGCGTTGTCGGGATCGATCGCCAGCATCGCGCGCAGCACGAACGCCGTCGTCTCGACAGGCCCTTCGGACCAGCGCCACCAGAAACCGTCGGCGCCCCAGTGGGCCGTGGTGACGTCGTGTCGGGAGGTCGTGTTTCGCGAACCGCGCTGCACGGTCGAGTTTGCCGGGTCGTCGTCGATCTTGACGCCGTTCTCGAGGTTGCGCACGAGCGTCTCGGCCATGTCGCGGCGGCCGAACTCGTGCGCCGCGAGCGCCAGCAGCGCGCGCGTGTAGGCGTTGAGCCGCTCGCGCCGCTCCCACAGGCCCTCCAGCGCGACGTTCTCGAAACGGTGTGGAGAACCGGGGTTGGCCGAGGCCAACGCGAAGAGCATGAACGATTGCATGTCGGGGCTGGACTCGAACTCGACGATGCGCTTGCGCAGGAACTCGACGCCGCGCGAGATCGCATCACCCTCGATACGGATACCGGCGTCTTTCGCGAGCGACAGACCCCAGACGACGTACGCCGTCATGTAGGCGTCGCTGTCGCCCTCCTTCCACCAGCCCCAACCGCCGTCGCCGTGCTGCATGTCGTAGAGCCGCTTCAGACCCTTGCGCGTGGCACGGTCGAGGTCCCGACCTTTCCCATGCGGATGGGTCTTGTCGACGAATTGTCGCTCGATTCCGCCGTAGACCTTGTGCATCGCCTCGTCGGGATCGATCCCGAGGTCCTCGAACGTGCGCGCGACGATCGCGGCGGGCAGGAACCGGCTCATCGTCTGCTCGGTGCAGCCGTAGGGGTAGTCGATGAGGTACGGCAGCGCGTCGAGCATCGTGACCGCCAGCGACGGGGTGACCTGAACGATCATCGACGTCGAGCCCGGACGTCGCTCTGCCGGTAGATCGAGGACGATGGACCCGACCCCATCGGCGAGCCGTGCGGCGCGCGCGATCTGCTTGTGAATCCCGTGTTCGAGGACGGGGATCTCGCGGCGCATCGCGTCGCCGAACGAACCGGCCGTGACCTTCGCCGTCAACCTCGCGGTTCCGGCGGATTCCGCGATCACGGCCCAGTCGAGACGCGTCTCTTCGCCCGGCTTCAGGCTGAACTGCCGGGGCCGCCGTCCGATCCGACGAACGCCGTCGACTTCCAGCGAGGCGTCAAAAGTCATCTCCTCTTCGCTGTCGTTGCGCACGATGCCGGAGATCACCGCGCGATCCCCGACGACCAGGAACCGCGGGTTCTGGAGACGCATGATCACCGGCTGGTTCGTCCTCACGTCGGCCTCGGCGATCCCGAACGCGTCGTCCCGTGTCGCCACCCGCGCCTTGAGCTGCCAGGTGGTGAGCGATTCGGGGAACGTCACGTCGACCGTCGCCCGTCCGTCGGCGCCGGTGACGAGATCCGGCAACCACAGGACCGTGGAGCGGAAGTCGGTGCGCACCCGCACCTCGACGTCGGGAGCGGCACCTTCACGGTTGCCGCGGCCATCCGCGCGTTTCGCGGCGACGCCGGGTGCCTGGGCCGCAGACTCCATCACGGCGTCCGCCTCGAAATTCGCCACCATCCTCAGGGCCTGGTCGCGGTCGGCCAGCCCGGCCTTGCCCAGCTGGTTCTTCGACTTGGTCTCGTTCTCCTCCTCGCGCCCGTCGATCGGAAGGTAGGGTTGCATCTGCAGGCTGGTCCCCGTTTGGACGCCGGGCGAACGACGGTTGCCGAAGTAGACCTGGCGTGGATCCCCGGCGTAGTCGCTCTGGATGTAGAAGACGGACTTGTCGACCAACGCCAGCGCGACCTCGGCGGACACCGGGTCGCCGTCGACGTCGCGCGTCAACACGGTGACCGTGCCGTCCTGCCGCGGTAGGTAGCGGTCGCGGTCGTACTCGACGCGGACGTCGAGGAAGTGCTCGACCGGGGGAACGATCAGCTGTTCCTGATCGAAGAACACACGGAGGTCGTGGACCATCGCGGCGGCCAGGTAGACGTTCGGGACGAAGCGATCGTCGACGTCCAGCTCGACCAATCGAACCCGGTCCTCGACGTGAACGAGGCGATGCTCGAGGATCCCCTCGGCCTCGACCGTGAGCAACACCCAGCGGTTCGAGACGGGGACGCTGATCATGACGGGCAACGTCTCACCCGCCCTCGCGGTGTCCCGGTCGATCAACAGGTCGACACCGCCGTGGTGGTAGCCGATGTGTCGCGAGGAGGCGTCGCACACCCAGACCGTGGTGTCTCCACGCACCGGTGCGCCGTCACGGTCGCGACTGAACCAGCGAATCCGGTAGTAGCCCTCGGTGGCCGCTTCGAAATCGATCTCGGCGGTTCCGTCCTTGCCGGTCGTCGCCTCGACGCTCAGGACTTCTCGCTCTTCGTAGGACGCGGGTCGATGCTCGCGCTCGGTCCAGGTCTGTTTCACGACGGTGACCCTGCCGCGGACCGCGACCGGCTCGTCGTTGGCGTCACGCGTGTTGATCTCGATCGTGACCTTGTCGCCGGGCCGGTACAGGTTGTGCTCCGGTTGAAGCGTCGCGAAGTAGCTGCGCCGGCCGACACGTACCGTGTCCTGCCCGACGATCTCGCGACGCGAGGCGTCGGTTACACGGGCCTCGATGCGGTACTCGAAATCCTGGTTCTGGCCGAACGGGGTCGTGAAGCTGACGATCGCGCGCCCGTTCGAGTCGGTCGTCAACGTCTCGCGGTGAATCGTCTGCTCGCCGTAGTACCAGCGCATCGAATGGTTCGACGACTCCTCGTAGAACCACGGGTAGGGCCGTTGCGGTGTCCAGCGGCGGAAGTAGCTCGATTGGTGCACGAGCACCTCGACCGTCGCACCGGCGACCGGACCGCCGAAGGTGTACTCGGCAACGATCGACGCCTCGATCGTGTCGCCGAGCACGAAGACCTTGCGCCTGCCCGTTTCGTCGAGCGGCGTCTCGACGTTGACGGTGAACTCCGGCAGCTTGTACTCCTCGATGCGGAACAGCGGGAACTGTCCCGCGCCGGTCTTGCGGCTGGGCACGCGGAACTCGATGTGCACTTCTCCCAGGGCCCAATCGGGCTGGAGCTCCAGCTCACCCCAGGCACTACCGAATTCGTTGAGCGTCAGCTCACCCTTGGCCAGCTCGTTCCGGCGGGCATCACGGATCGTGTACTCCAGCACCTCACCGGACGGCGTCCTGTAGGAGCCGTCCCTCTTCGCCCGGGTGATGACCTTGAACTTCGCGGTTTCCCCGGGACGGTAGGCCGGACGATCCGAGAACGTGTAGACGTGCCAGCTCTCGTCGGCGCGACTCGTGCGGTACGTTCCACTCATGCCGAGCGCCTGCCGCTCGCCGGCACGCACCCCGGCCAGCATCGTGTGGCCGTCCCGGGCCAGCTCGAACTCCGTCAGGCCGTTCTCGTCGGTGGTCTGGGTTCCGCCGTCCCAGTGCCATTCGTGGCGGTTGTACCCCAGTTGCCACAGATGCACGTTCGCGCCGGGAACAGGCGAGCCGTCGAGCGCGTCGCAGACGTAGACGATCGCCCGCTTACCCGCGGTCTTGATGACGACGGACAGATCGGTGACGAGGACGAGCGCTCGTGAACGCTGCCCTTCCGCGCGGGCTTCGAGGATGTACGCCCCGGGGGCTAGGGCGTGCTCGATCACGTGCTCGTCCGACGACGGCCGGTGATCGCGATGGTCGGGATGCGTCACCGTCCAGTCGGCGATGCGCTCGCGCCCCGTCAGATCGAGCTGCGCCAGCCAGTCGTGATGACGCCCCTCGCGGTCGCGGAACAGCTTTCCCGAAAGGTCGATCGACGTCAGGCTCAAGTCGATTCGGCCGACGTTGCGGGAGCCGAGCGCGAACCGGACCTCGGATTCGGGGAGGAACGTGTTGGAGACCGCCACGTCGAGCCGGGGGTCGACGATCTGGCGGATCTCCTGCTGCGCCTGGCGATACCAGCGCGACTCCCCTTCCGAGAATTCGGCGAGCAGCTGACGGTAGCGCGCCACCGCCTCGACATAGTCCGGTCGGTGCGTAACGTTTCCCTGTTCATCGAGTTCGACACGACCGGTCTGGGCCAGCCATTGCGCGTACTGGAAGATCGCGTCGTCGCGCCACTTCGTCCCGCGGCTCTCCTCGATCGCCCGCTCGAACAGCTCGGGTACGCGCCGCAGCTGGCGCCAGTCGCCACCCTGATAGCGCAGCGTCATCGCCATCTGGTAGTTCAGGTGCGCGCGCTCGGTCGCCGTTTCGGCGATCGAGAGCGCCTGCTCCAGGATGTCGAGCGGGAGTTGATTGCCGTACTGGCCGTAGTAGTGCCACGGCCCCGGATCGGGCGGCGTCGTCGATTTGCGGATGATCCCGAGGTAGCGTCCGCGCGCCAGATCGAGATCGGTCGAGCCGGCCCACCAGGCCAGCGCCTGTTGGTAGTGATTCCAGGCCGTGTACCAGTTGCGTGTCTGTTGCGGGATCCAGAACGAGTCGCCGAGAGACTCCTGCGCCTCGGCCCAGTTGCGGTCGCGGTCCTCGGCGCGCGGCACGGCGGCGATCATCTCGCGTAACGCCTTCCTCGCCTCCTCGAGCTGCGTCTGGTCGCGCTGCTGTGTCGCCGCCCAGTCGCGCCACGAACAATCGGCAATGCGCAGCTGAAGGCGAGTCCGTTCGGAATCGTCGAGACCAACCGTGTCCGCCGCCTGGAGATAGAGCTTCAGCGCTGCGCGAAAGGAGCCCTCCTCGTACAGCGCATCGGCACGCTCGACAGTCGATCGATCGGCGTCAGGGACGGAGCCCGGATCGGACGTGATAGCCGCCGGCAGGGCGACCAGGAGCAGCAGGGCGAACAGGGTCAAGCTTCGAAGGAGCGTCATGGTGCAACCTCACGCCGGATGAAACGTCCGGGGTCTGCCTGGATGGACACCGATCGCGGAACGAAGTTCCCCATGGTTGCGAATCCACAGGATTGTAATCGGTTCGTACCTCCCGTGGGCTATCCTCGTCGGGCCCATGAATCGGTCAGAACAGCGTTTCGGCGAGCTGTCGGTCGACGAGTTCCTGGCGGAATACTGGCAGAAACGGCCGTTGCTGGTCCGCGGGGCCTTCGCGGGATTCGAGAACCCGATCCGGCCCGGGGAGCTCGCGGGGCTGGCGCTCGAGGACGGTGTCGCCTCACGGTTGATCCTCGAGCGTGGCGAGCACCCCTGGGAGCTGCGTCTCGCGCCGCACGCCGAGGGAACGTTCGAGTCGCTTCCGGAGACCCACTGGACGCTGCTCGTCCACGAAGTCGACCAGTGGATTCCCGCGGTGGGGCGCCTCCTGGAGCGGTTCCGCTTCCTGCCGAACTGGCGGCTCGACGACGTGATGGTCAGCTACGCGCCGCCCCACGGTAGCGTCGGGGCGCACCTCGATCACTACGACGTGTTCCTGCTCCAGGGCCTGGGGCGCCGCCGTTGGCAGATCGAAGACCGGCCGCGCCCCGCCGGCGAGAGGAACGTCCCGGATCTGGACGTGAGGATGCTGCTGCAGTTCGATCCGGACGAGGAGTGGGTGCTCGAACCGGGTGACATGCTCTACCTGCCACCGCGGTTCCCGCATCTCGGCGTGGCGATCGACGCCTGCATGACCTTCTCGATCGGTTTTCGGGCTCCGCAGCAGAAAGAGCTCGCCGCGGCGTTCGGCGCGGATCTGACGGAGCGCGCCGACGCCGGTCTGCGTTACGCCGATCCGGACCTCACGGCCCGCGAAGAGCCCGGCGAGATCGACGGCGCCATGCTGCGCCGCGTGCGCGCCGTGCTCGACGGGATCGATCGCGGGGACGACGCGCTGGCCGGCTGGTTCGGCCGCTTCGCCACCGAGCCGAAGCGCGAGCGCCCGGATCCGGAGGGCGACCTCGAATGGACGCCCGCCAGGTTGCGCGAGGCTTGGACCGACCCGGGCTTTCTTCTCGAGCGCGCCGCACCGGCCCGCTTCGCGCACTACCGTCACGCGGACGGATCGGTCTCCTTGTTCGTCGGTGGGGAGAGTCAACGGCTCTCCGGGAGCGAGGTGTCGTTCGCCCCGCTGATCACCGGGGCGGAGCCGCTCGACGCGTCGACGCTCGCTGCGTACGCGAGCAGCGAGCGCTTGCTGGAGTGCATCGGCCGTTGGATTCACCATGGTTATCTTTTCGTTCCGGAGTAGAATCCGCGGCTCGATGTGTGAGACCTGACCCCGGATGAACTGGTTGCTCTTGATCGTGGGCCTGGCCGTGCTGCTCGGCGGCGGCGAGGCGCTCGTCCGCGGCGCCACCGCGCTGGCACGACGGCTCGGCGTGTCCCCGATGGTCATCGGCATGACCGTGCTGGCGTTCGGCACGAGCGCTCCGGAGCTGGCGGTGAACGTGCAGGCCGCCCTGACCGGCAACAGCGCGATCACGTTCGGCAACGTCGTGGGCTCGAACATCGCCAACGTCGGACTGATCCTCGGTCTCACGTCGCTGATCCAGACCCTGCGGATCCATCGCACGATCGTCACGCGTGAGATCCCGATCATGCTCGGCGCGACCGGGTTGGCCATCGTCCTCGCCGGCGACTGGGTCTGGGGGAGCGCGCCGGATCGGCTCGGCCGGATCGACGGCGCGATCCTGCTGCTCGCGTTCGCCGTTTTCCTGTTCATCACTGCACGCAACGCGATCCGGGCTCGCCGGGACGATCAGTTCATCCACGAGGCCGAAGAGGAACAGGAACAGGCCGCCCTTCCGAGTGTGATGATCGCCGTGCCGCTCACCGTTGCCGGACTGGTGGGGGTGCTGCTGGGCAGCGACTGGACTGTCGCGGGAGCTTCGGGCGTGGCCGAGGCACTCGGGATGAGCGAGGCGCTGATCGGGTTGACGATCGTCGCGGTCGGCACCAGCCTGCCCGAGCTGACCACCTCGATGTTCGCCGCGCTGAAGGGTCATGCGGACCTGGCCATCGGGAACATCGTCGGCTCCAACGTTTTTAACCTGTTGTTCATCCTGGGCGTCTCGGCCTCGATCCGTGCCGTCCCCGTCCCGGAGGATCGCGGCCGCATCGATCTGCTGGTCCTCGCGGCTTTCTCGTTGATCCTCTTGCCGTTCGGCATCACCCAAAAGAGGTTGCGCCGCACCGAGGGTGCCCTACTGCTGTCGGGGTACGCCGGGTTCATGGTGTGGCGGACTTTCTTCTAGGATCAAAAAACTCAAGAAAAGACGACTTCTTGGGGCTACTTGCCTTCGTTCCGGGCGGATCTATGTTTCGTTACGAGAGGGAAAGACGATGCCCAGACAAGTTCAGGACCGGCGAGAGGACGGACGTCGAAGGCTCCCCGAGTTCATCGACGCCGAGATCGCGTTCAACGCTCCCGATGGGACGCCTCACCGCTACCCGCTCAAGGAACTCAGTGTGAACGGCGGCTCGTTCGAGCTACCGGCGCGAATATCGGGGCTCGAACCGGGCGCCGCCTGCAGCGCGGGGCGCGTCTGTGTGGGCGACATCGAAATCAAGGTCAACCTGCAGATCCGGCATGTGACCCGCGGGGTCGGGACATCGTACGAGTGTGGCGCCAGGTTTTTTCCCACGAGTGATGAGGACCGCAACGAGATCGCGGCCTTGGTTTCGCGGCTCTACTCGATGCCAACGACGTGACGTGATGAAGACGACCCTCGAAACCCCGAGCCAGATGCTCGAGCGGCTCGAGCGAATGGGGCTCGACCGCGTCAAGGCGCTGCTCGAGAAAGACCACTTCGACCCCAAGACGATCGGCCTGGTCGCAGGCTGGATCAAACGTAAACAAGAGGAAGAGAACCCGGCGCCGACCGCGCCGCCGGCCGACGAGGTAGCCCGCGAGGCGCTGAAGATCGCGCGTCAGGCCGCCGCGGGCGCGCGTCAGGCCCACGTCGGCGCCGCCAAGGCCCAGCGGATGGCCACGATCGGGCTGGCCGTCGCCGGTGCCGCGACGCTCGTCGCGATCCTGACGCTGTTCGCCGCGGCGATCGGCTAGACACTCCCCACCCACAAGCCGATCGGCTTCGGTTTTCCCGCATGGCCGCGTTCTCCCTGAAACGGGAACAATGAGACCCTTTCGGTCAAACCCGTTTCTTGACGAATTCGTCTCGATTCCGCTCGCTGTCGCCGAGCGACGGAATTAGCTAGAATCCGCCCCTTGTAACCGGCCGATCCTGAGAGTGATCCCAACATGATCGTAGGAACCGTCAAGGAGACCTTCCCCGGGGAGACCCGCGTCGCGCTGACGCCCTCGGTGCTTGGTTCGCTGACCAAGCTCGGTGCCGAGGTGCTCGTCGAGACCGCTGCGGGAGACGCCGCCGGGTACCCCGATGCGAC
>JABAOE010002241.1_pt10 | contig 19231 bp, 18 predicted proteins | sample 7062141 | NCBI WGS metagenome assembly JABAOE01 (sample SAMN14538627, study PRJNA623070) | marine sediment metagenome | biome: marine biome [ENVO:00000428]; feature: marine pelagic biome [ENVO:01000023]; material: deep marine sediment [ENVO:00002113] | place: India: Gulf of Khambhat ... | reverse complement strand
CCTGCAGATGGACATCAAGATCGGCGGCATTACCACGATGCTAATGCAGCAGGCACTGGAACAAGCCCGCGCAGGCCGGCTCCATATTCTCAGCAACATGGCCAAGGCGCTCACGGGTGCGCGTCCGAACCTATCGCCGTTTGCACCCCGGATTTTCACGATGAAAGTCAAGCAGGACAAAATCCGAGACATCATTGGTCAGGGTGGGAAAACCATCCGTGGAATCCAGGCCGATTGCGGGGTAAAGGTAAGCGTCGAGGATACTGGAATTGTTACCATTGCGTCCACCGACGAAGCATCGCTGCAAAAGGCCAAAGACATCATCAGTCGGCTAACAGAGGAAGTTGAAGTCGGGAAGGTCTACATGGGTACTGTCAGGAAGATCATGGACTTTGGCGCTTTTGTGGAAGTGCTTCCTGGCACCGATGGACTAGTTCATATCTCACAGCTGGCGCATCATCGGGTGAAAGCGGTTTCCGAAGAAGTGGCCGAGGGTGATCAAATTCTCGTGAAAGTGCTGGAGATTGATAGGCAGGGTAAGATCCGGCTCAGCCGGAAGGAAACCATGACGGCGCCGACCGGGAGCGGCGCGAAGGAGCCGACGGCCGGGTAACCCTGTTGTACCGCAAACTCATTCTTGAAAATGGGATCCGCTTAGTCACCGAGCGGCTTTCTACCTTTAAGTCTGTCACGGTCGGCATGTGGGTCAATGCCGGGTCCCGAGACGAAGGTCCCCCACAAGCTGGTTATTCCCACTTCATCGAACATATGTTTTTCAAGGGCACGGCCACTCGGTCCGCCACGGATATCTCTCGCGAGATCGACGCACTCGGGGGCGAAATGAATGCTTTCACCACGCGTGAAACCACAACCTTCTACGTTAAGGTCCTTGATCAGCATTTGGCCAAGGCCATGGCCCTCCTCTCTGATCTCTTCAACCAGTCTCGCTTTGGACAAAAGGAAATAGAAAAAGAAAAACAGGTGGTGCTCGAAGAGATCCGCATGGTTCAAGATGACCCCGAAGACCTGGTGCAGGAACTTCATGCGGGGCTTGTGATGGGACGCCATCCGCTGGGTCGGCCAATTCTGGGGCGTGAAACGACGATTGCTAAGCTGAAGCAACAGGATCTCCTTGATTACATAGAAACACACTATCGTCCCCAAGAAATGGTGCTCGCAGTCGCGGGGAATTTCGATCAACGGCAGCTCGAAGGAATGGTCATTCGCGCATTTGGGTCTCGCCGATCCACGAGTGCTATGGTTCGGAGACGTTGGCCTCCTGAAGTGTGCAGCGGCGTACTTTTGAAGCGAAAGAGTCTTGAACAGGTTCATCTTTGCGTGGGACTCAAAGGAATTCCTGCTGGCCATAAGGATCGATATGCGGCCTACGTACTCAATAGCGTATTGGGGGGGAGCGTCAGTTCCCGGCTGTTTCAGGAGGTCCGTGAAAAACGTGGGCTCGCGTACTCCATCTATTCTTTCTTATCGGGTTATTCAGACGGGGGCACTATGACCATCTATGCTGGTACCCGCCCGGGCGAAGTGGAACGTGTCTTGGAACTGATTCGTAGAGAAGTTAAGAAGATGGCGGCTCAGGGTATCAATCGAGAGGAGTTAAAAAGAACAAGAAATCAGATGAAGGGTAGCCTCATGCTGAGCCTGGAAAGCTCCCATAGCCGCATGAATAAGCTCGCGAAAGACGAATTGATTGCGGGAACTCACACGAGCCTAGAAGAGATGGTAGCGGAGATCGACGGCATCAACTTGCAACAGATTGATCGTGTCGCGCAAGATGTATTCGATCTGGCCAAGTTGTCAATCACGGGCTTAGGACCATTCTCTCATCGGCAGATTGCAGCGTTGAGTTGAAAATTTCTATGGGAAGCTTATGTCACGTCGACAGTGTCGATTATTTCCCTCGGATTTGTCCTGTAAACGGTTGATTTGTCTTGCTTAATGGTGGTGAATTGATGACCCCATATGGTTAGCCAAACATTTCCTTGACACCACGTCGTTGTTTGAGTACCGTTCAGAGCCAATTACTACGATATTTCTTTAAGTATACGGTCCGAGCTGGGGGTTGATTGCACCGAAACTGACAGGGACGGCTATCTCTATTGAACGCTGATGACCTTCCGAAGGAGGTTTATTTCGGAAGTTCGTCTGTTAAAAAGACTTATTGAATTATACGGTATAGTTTTGAACTTCATGAAGGAGGGACAAGGTATGAAACGGGTTGTCGTTCTAGCTGCCGTTACAGCGTTCGTGGTTTTCGGCTTGCTAGCGGCCGAGTATTCCGTAGCTGCCGACGCTCTAGGTGTGGCGGGTCCAGCTGATGCGGTCGTGGGTGGAAAGCCCATGAAAGGGGAGCCGGCTGTAAAGACTCTGCAAGGCCGTGTCTGGTCACAGTGGGCGGATAACCCGGATGGTGAGCTCCTGTTTGGCATCCAATATTGGAATACGGGGGAGCCAGCGTCTGGTGAACCAGCCGGTCGGTCGTCCACGATGCTGGATGTGAAGCCACCGGACCCGTTGTTCAGTTGCTGTGCATGGGGTTTCACAGGCGGCAGTGAGAAGAACGCACCCTATTCCGGCTGGTACCATGCAGCTACAACGGTTCGTCTGGCAGTTAAAGATAAGGCGTTGATGGATCAGATCATCAAGGCGTCACAGGAATTGGTGGCGATGGAGGTAACTCTGGATGGTCGGACAATAACTAGCTTCAAAGTGCTCGAGGCCGAAGACACGGACGAAGAATAGAGAGCTTCATAATTCATCTTTGAAATGTTTTTGTAAGGAGGCGCAATGATACCGCTGCAGAAGCAAGGTTGGGCTATTGGCGCAGCCATGGCGCTGGTCGGAGGCATGGTGTCCAGCGCATTGGCCATTGAATCGTTCCAAGAACGGTTTGAATGGGGCGATATGAGCAAGCCGACCACAATTCAAGGTCGGGTGATCGTGCTTGATCCCTACGATGAAGCGGTCTGGATCAACGTTGCCGTTTTCGGCGGTAACGCCGAGAGCGGTCTGTTTTGGCAAAAGGTTCATCCGGGGAAAACCCTGAAATTCTATGCCGATAAGGCTGCCTGGGAAGAGCTCAAGAAGATGGGACGTCCCCATGCAGGACCAGCGGCGATGAAAGATGTACCTCCGGGCAGCACGACAGACTTGATTGAGTTCGTCGCGACGGAAACTGAGCAGAACCATCGTGTGATTTCATCAATCAAGAAGCTTCCTGAGGTTGCTGGTACGATGGACAAGCCGAGGAGCATTTCTGCGCTGCGAATCAAACAATGCGCGGGAAAGAATGATTTTGATTCGGCCTGTGCAACGGCGAAAGCAGGACTGAATAATGCACCCAAGGGACAGCCGAGAATGCAGTACGACGTGATGATTCCAGGTGGGAGGACCGTCGGCGGGTTAATCCCCTGGACCGCTCAGTACAACAAAGCTCATTGAGCTGAGGACGCAGGGCAAAACATGAAGGTGGTCGCTCCTTGTGGACGACCACCTTTTTATTGCCCAGGGCCGTTGTCCGGCTGGACTAGGCGCTGCAGTTCGGCGAGGCGGTTTAGTGCGTCGAGCGGTGTCATTGAGAACAGATCAATCTGTTTTACCTCCTCGATGATGGGATGAGGTTGGGGGAGGGACTGTGAGGCCTGCGATGGTTGTTCCTGGATCTTTCCGCCGAACGCTGACTCCGGTTGTTCTAGTTGACCAAGCACCACCTGTGACCGCTCTATCACACTGGCAGGGAGTCCTGCAAGCTTGGCAACGTGAATCCCATAGCTCCTGTCAGCTCCTCCAGGCACGATTTTCCTGAGAAACACGACGTCACCGTCCTGCTCCTGGACCGCAACTCGATAGTTCTTGATTCCTTCACGCTGACGTTCAAGCTGCGTCATTTCATGGTAGTGTGTGGCAAACAAGGTGCGTGCGCCGAGTTGCGTCCGGTCATGGATATGTTCCGCTACCGCCCAGGCGATGCTGAGTCCGTCGAAAGTGCTGGTGCCGCGCCCGATCTCATCCAAGAGAATGAGGCTCTGCGGGGTGGCGCTATTGAGAATGTTTCCGGTTTCCACCATTTCTACCATGAAAGTGCTGAGGCCACCCGTCAAATTGTCCGAGGCACCCACGCGGGTAAAGATGCGATCAACTAGTCCGATAGAGGCTTCGGCTGCCGGAACAAAACTCCCGATTTGTGCCATAAGAACAATCAACCCTACTTGTCGCAGGTAGGTGCTCTTACCCGCCATGTTGGGGCCGGTCAGGATAAGCAGCCGATTGTCTTCGATGTCCAAGATCGTATCATTGGGTACGTAGGTCTGATTGTCTGGGAGGCGTTCGACTACCGGGTGGCGACCGCTCCGGATATTAATCGATCCGCTTACATCGACGAATGGTCGGGTGTACCGGTTTAGCGCTGCGGATTCAGCAAGGCCGGCTAAGACATCGATCAGCGAGAGGGTCTTTGCGATGGCATCAAGACGAGGAACGTCCGACGCTATTCGATCGCACAACCGAGCAAAGAGGTTCTGCTCCAGTGCAAGTAGCTTTGCTTCAGCCCCTGTGACACGCTCTTCAAGCGTTCTTAATTCAGGTGTCATGAACCGCTCGGCATTGACGAGTGTTTGCTTGCGGATATAGTCATCGGGAACGCGGGCGAGATTGGCCTTGGTGATCTCGATGTAATAGCCAAAAACTTGATTGTAGCGGATTTTCAGTGAATCGATACCAGTGCGTTCGCGTTCTTTGCTCTCCAGTCCAACAATCCAGCTTCTTCCTTCCTTGCTAGCCTTGCGGAGTTCATCGACCTGGGGGTCGTAACCGTCACTTATGAGGTTACCATCGCGCACCAAAACCGGAGCGTCTGGACGGACGACTTGTTCGATCAGATCGTACAAGTCGCGCCCATCATCCCATGAGGTACGGGCATCGACGAGCAACGTACTGTTGAAGGACGAAAGCCGACGGACAATCTCCGGTAATGCTGAGAGCGATTGTTTTAATGCAAGGAGTTCACGGGGGCCCGCGAGACCCAACACGATTCGACTCCCGAGGCGTGCGATATCCTGAACATCCCGCAAAGCCATACGGATAGCTGCACGTTCGTGCATCTTATCTTTCAACTCCCCGACTGCGTCAAGCCGCGCCCGAATATGGAGGCACTGAATTAGCGGCCTGACCAGCCATTGTCGCAGCAGCCGGCTTCCCATAGCGGTGATGGTCCGATCCAGTACGGCCAAGAGTGTGGCGGATTCGGACTTGCGTCGGTCCCCATCGGAAGTCATTGGTTTAAGGAGTTCCAGATTGCGAATGGTCACGCTATCCAAATACATGGTTTCGTTATCACGACGGACATTGAGGCGGCGGATATAATCGAGCGGAGCGGTCGGTTGGGTTTCCCTTACGTACTGCAACACCGCGCCGGCAGCTTTGATGGCGACGGTCAGATCTCGGCATCCAAAGCCATCCAATGTCTGGACGCGAAATTGGGCTCGCAGGATGCGGGCGGCGTCCTCTTGGTCGAACGAATTCATCGGTCGTTCACACAAACGGACTCCTTTGACCTGGTCAAGCCAAGCGGTGACTTGCTGGTCGGGCTCTGAAGCGTACAGCACCTCACGAGGTTCCAGCCTCGTAAGTTCGTCTAGCATCAGTGCCGCGGCCCGAGGGCCGTGAAATTCGGTTACCCAAAAATCGCCTGTTGAAACGTCGAGAGCTGCCAATCCAACAAGCTTTGGTTGCGCTGATCCTGAACCGATGGAAAAGGCGGCGAGATAGTTTGATTCAACTGGCGAGAGAAACTCTTGGTCCACAAGCGTGCCGGGCGTGTAGAGACGGATGACCTCACGTCGTACCAGGCCTTTGGCAAGTTTAGGATCTTCGATTTGTTCACAGAGGGCCACGGTTTGTCCGGCCTTCAACAACTTCGCGATGTATCCAGTCGCCGCATGACAGGGGACTCCACAGAGTGGAACCGGGTTCTGGCTAGTTTTGTCGCGCGATGTGAGCGCGATCGATAGCAGTCGCGAGGCTACGTGGGCGTCTTCGAAAAACATCTCATAAAAATCCCCGACGCGAAAGAACAGGATGGCCTGTGGGTATCCCTGCTTAATTTTCCGGTACTGGCGCATAAGAGGGCTAACGGACATGTCATTCATCGACGAGGTCCTGTGGCGGTTCAAGTTGTGTCTGAGCCGATGTGCGGTCGGAAATCTTCCCGATCGATCGGCGAAGCCGCTCAAGGTCTACTTCGGCTTCTTGCAGCGCCTTAGTTTTCCGTCGTAGCTCGATTCGGCCGTGTACCCAAGGTGGAAACAATAGGATGGCGGCAACCAAGAGTCCGACGACGAAGCCCGTCATAATAGGCTGATAAATGGGTGTGGAAGCCTCGAGCAGTCCGAAGAAATAGCGAAGCGTTACTTCTTGCTCCTGGTTCTGAAGGAAAAAAGCCAGCGATAGAAGCAGGAGAATTCCGACAATGATCAATCGAATCATCGCTCGAGAGCCTTTCGCCGGCCGCTAATTGGTGGTTGATCAGCAGCAGTCATTTGTCGGGGCAAACGCTGGGTTTGTGAGATACGAGCCATGAGTGAAAGCGATTGCGGTCCATGCCCAGTCAGCCTCACTCTCCGCGTGGCCGGGCTCCGGTGTGACAAATGAATTTCCAGCCGATCCTCCGGGAGCAAGGCCAGAAATCGGTCAGCCCATTCAATGGCGGTGACAGTCTGGCCTGCAAAGTAATCTGAGAGTCCGATCGATTCGAATTCCGCGTCGGTACGTAGCCTGTAGAGGTCGACATGAATCAATGGAAGGCGAGCTCGGTATTCGTGAATCAACACAAAAGTAGGGCTGCTAACAGAGAACGGCGGTGCCTGAAGCCCTTCCGCAATCCCGCGAATTAGGGCAGTCTTTCCTGCTCCTAATTCACCAATCAATGCGAGCACTTCCCCGCCTTCGAGCACGTTGCCGATGGCACGTCCGAGGGACTCTGTTTCAGAGCGCGATGAGAGAACGAGGTTCCACAAACCGTCAGTCGATGCTGTCTTGTGTTTCGGCACCCGCCTATCCTTCACCTAATTGAATCGAGCTTGACGACGCATCCAATACTCGCTTGATCGCGAATGGAACCTCTTCAATGATGTCTCCCGCTAGTAGTCCGACTTGTCCCTTTCCAGCCGCAGCCAGATCTCCCGCAGAGCCATGCAGATACACGGCCGCGCAGGCAGCTTCCCACGACGCTAGGCCTTGCGCCAAGAGACCTACGATCATGCCGGTCAAGACATCACCTGTTCCTGCTGTCGCCATTCCTGGATTGCCCGTCGAGCAGATTGCTGTAACTCCATCGGGTCTAGCAACTACCGTTCTCGCACCTTTCAGGACAAGAAATACTCCACGTTCTTGCGCAAACCGAGTGGCAACGCTGATGCGATTAGCATTGATACTCTTGGGCGTAGCTTCAGCTTCCAGCCTCGCCATTTCGCCGGGATGGGGTGTGAGGATCGGCGGCATCTTACATGTGGTCAAAATCGAGGGACGTCCGGCCAGCGCATTCAAGGCATCTGCATCGATGACCGAGGGCCTATCGAGGTGCTTAGCCAGGGCGTGAACCAGTTCGACTGTTTCTGGATGTGTCGACAATCCGGGGCCGATTGCAATCGCAGTTTTCGCAGCAATGAACTCAATAAACCGATTGAGAGCAGTCCGTGAGAATGTTCGTGCCTTTGTTTCAGGCATTGGAACTGTCATGGCTTCTAACAGTTTTGCCTCCAACACGTTGTTTACGCTGGACGGAACAGCAATGGTGACCAGACCAGCACCGACTCGAAGGGCGGCCCGTGCGGCCATAGCGGCTGCGCCTGTCTTTCCGATGGAACCAGCAATGATGCCAGCGTGGCCGAATGTACCCTTGTGGCTCGACGGGCGGCGCAACGGTAGCGCTGCTTGTACGAAGGTATCCGTAATCAAGGTTGTTCGGCTCTTGACGGTTTCGATGTAAGTTTGAGGAATACCGATGTCGACGATGGTCACCGTCCCGGCGAGATCGACCCCCTGGTTTTGATATAAGCCCAGTTTCGGCAGTCCGAATGTCACGGTCAACGACGCACGGACGGCGTGACCCAGTACGACCCCTGTATCGGCATGTAGACCTGACGGAAGATCGACTGCCACCACCGGGTGGCCTGCTTCGTTGATACTGTCTATGGCCTCGCGGTAACGCCCCGTGACTTCTGTCGAGAGGCCTGTTCCGAGCAGGGCATCAACGAGGATGTCGCTATCCCGTAAGACTGATTGAGCTTGGCTCTTGGACTTGAAGGAGCAGACAGCTGACTTGCCGGCGATGCGGACGAATTGGCGATACATCGTAGCCGCATCACGACCTAATTCGGAAACAGGTGCCATGGCAATCACTCGGGCATTCGCCTGTCGACGGTTTAGAAGACGCGCAACGACAAATCCATCGCCACCGTTGTTGCCTTTGCCGCAAAGAACAGTGACACGCTTGCCACGGGCAGATCCAAATGCCTGTTCGAGGCAGGACACCACGCCGGAACCGGCACGTTCCATCAGTGTCGTTCCTGGGATGCAGGCCTCTGTGATCGTTCGGCGATCGAGTTCCTGCATCTGCGCGGCTGTAATGATCTTGGTCATCGGGAGTGAGGGCCCACCTTGGCCTGGAGCCAATACAGCTCGAAGAAGTGGGCCCGCTGTCGAACTTGCAGCCGGTTATCATAATAGAGTGAAGATAGCTTCATGCTGTGCTCCTGTGCATGATGATCGGGCAGACGTCGGCAGGTCAGGGGCCCAAGGCTAACCGAGCAAGGCCTTCATTTCTTGCACGGCCTGTTGAAGACCGACTAGTACAGCCCGCGCGATTATACTATGCCCGATGTTGTACTCGACGATTTCCGAGACATGAGTCAGGCGTTTCACATTGCGATAATTCAATCCATGCCCGGCATTAACCCCGATGCCAAGCTTGTAGGCCAGCTTGGCTGCTTGGGTGATCGCTTCAAATTCGGCATCCGCCTCTTTAGAACGTGTGGCATTTGCGTAACGGCCAGTGTGCAGTTCCACGAAATCAGCAGACATCTTGTGTGCTGCCTTGATCTGAGTGAGGTCTGGTTCAACAAAGACGCTAACTGGAATTCCGCCATCATGCAAGATAGTGACAATATGCTGAATCCGGTCTCGTTGTCCCGCGACATCTAGTCCTCCCTCAGTTGTGAGTTCCTGTCGTTTCTCTGGGACGAGGGTCACAAGGTCTGGCTTAACCGTAAGCGCGATTCTTGCCATTGCGTCGTCGGCCGCCATTTCAAGGTCGAGCTTTGTGCGGACGATCTCACGTAGAAGCTGGAGGTCTCGGTCTTGAATGTGCCGCCGGTCTTCTCGCAGATGTACGACGAGTCCGTCGGCACCGGCGAGTTCAACAAGCATGGCTGCGACTAGCGGGTCGGGGTCGTTTTCCCTCCGTGCTTGCCGTAACGTCGCAACGTGGTCGATGTTCACGCCGAGCCGGGCCATGTCGCCTCCATCCGTTCTCTCGGGGGCCGGGAAGAGCGGAACAACAACGCGGGGGAATGACGGAGCGTATTAGTAGCAGAAAGGAACGAGGGGGAGCAAGAACTCGTCGGCAGAATTTGCTTCAGGGTTCGTCGGTAGAGCACTGGGTCAGAATCAGAACCCCACAGAATCACAAGGTAAATTGACTCGGCCGAAGCCCCCATTTAGAATATAGCCCTCTTAGGCTCCTGACTATCTTACAAGATAGAGGAAGGGGCGAGTGATATGAATACAGCCAAAGGAACTTCATGGGGTTAGGCGACGGGTTTTATCGAATCAAACGGCTTCCTCCGTATGTTTTCGCGCAGGTGCAATCCCTCAAGCTGGAGGCCCGGCAGCGTGGTGAGGATATCATCGATTTCGGTATGGGGAACCCCGATCAGCCTACGCCATCCCATATAGTTGAGAAATTGATCGAAGCGGCGCGCAAGGGGAAAAATCATCGCTACTCTGCCTCGCGTGGGATCACCAAGCTTCGGCACGCAATTTGTGGTTGGTATAAGAGAAATTATGAGGTCGATCTAGATCCAGAAATAGAGGCTATAGTGACGATTGGCTCCAAAGAAGGTCTATCACATCTAGCTTTGGCGATGATCGGTCCCGGAGACGTTGTACTCACTCCGACGCCGACCTACCCCATTCACATGTACAGTTTTATCATTGCGGGCGGCGAGGTCCGTGGAATCGAGCTGTGTCAAGAGAGTGATTTCTTTGAAGATCTAACACGTGTCTACCGTCAAACATTCCCACGGCCGAAAATTCTTGTGATCAATTTCCCCCATAACCCGACCACGGCTGTGGTAAATCTCGACTTTTTTAAGAAAGTCGTTTCCTTCGCCAAAGAGCACAATGTGATCATCATCCACGATCTAGCCTACGCAGACCTGGTGTTCGATGGGTACAAAGCGCCGAGTTTTCTTCAGGTATCCGGGGCTAAGGACGTCGGAGTGGAGTTTTATACGCTTTCAAAGGCCTATAACATGCCGGGCTGGCGTGTGGGGTTCTGTGTGGGGAATCGAGAGATCGTGGGGGCTCTAGCGAAAGTTAAGAGTTACCTAGACTACGGAATCTTTCAGCCGATTCAGATCGCGAGCGTAATCGCGCTGAATGGACCACAGGATTGCGTGAAAGAGACAGTTTCGCGTTATCAGAAACGGCGCGATGTCCTGGTTGACGGGTTGAACCGGATCGGGTGGCAGGTGGCGAAACCCCTCGCAACGATGTTCGTGTGGGCGCGCATTCCGCTTCCTTATCGCCACATAGGGTCGTTGGAGTTTTCGAAATTGCTACTCAAAGAGGCGAAGGTAGCAGTCTCGCCTGGAATCGGATTCGGGGAGGGCGGGGACGAATACGTGCGCTTTGGGCTGGTGGAAAACGAGCATCGCACCAGGCAGGCTGTACGGGGTGTTCGCAAAGCGCTGAGACTGGACGGAGCGATAGAATGAAGTCGCGTGTTGGGGTCGGCATTATTGGGTTCGGCACCGTCGGAGCCGGCGCGGCGAGTATACTCCTCGACAATGCCAACCTTATTCGCCGCCGTGTTGGTGTCCCCGTCGAGTTGATTCGCATTGCTGATCTGGACATTACGAAAGATCGCGGTATCTCGCTCTCACCCGGTGTGTTGACGACCGATGTGAAACAGGTTCTCAATGACCCGGCCGTTGATATCGTCGCTGAACTGATCGGCGGCTGCGATACTGCAAAGCAAGTGATCCTGGAAGCGATTGCTGCCGGGAAGCACGTTGTGACGGCGAACAAGGCTCTCCTTGCCCTCCACGGAGAAGAGATTTTTGAAGCTGCAGCGCGCAAAGGTCTGGATTTGGGGTTTGAAGCGACCGTGGGTGGCGGTATTCCTGTTGTTCGGGCCCTGACGGAGGGACTTGCAGGTAATACCATCCAATCCATCTACGGCATAATCAATGGTACGTCGAACTACATCTTGTCGAGGATGACCCACGAAGGCCATAGTTTCGACGCCGTTCTTAGAGAAGCACAGCAGGCTGGTTATGCCGAGGCTGATCCGACGTTCGATGTGGATGGCATCGATTCGGCGCACAAGCTTGCTGTCCTTACTAGCTTGGCGTACGGCACTCCAGTGAATTTCAAAGAAATCTACACTGAGGGGATTACCCACATCTCCCCGGCCGATATCGCCTATGCGAAAGAGTTTGGGTTTACGATCAAGCTTCTGGGGATTGCCAAGCTTCTGAACGGTGAAATCGAAGCCCGCGTTCACCCCACGATGTTACCGTCTGCGTCTCCCATCGCAGAAGTTGAGGGCATCTACAATGCGATTCAACTGGTGGGCGATGCGGTGGGTGATGTCGTGCTGTATGGACGGGGGGCCGGATCGATGCCAACTGGGAGTGCCGTCGTCAGCGATCTCATCGCGATCGGACGAAACTTACTCAAGGGTGCCTCGGGACGTGTACCCCCCACATCATTTCAGCAGGATCAACGGTTGTCGCTTCGAGTGAAGCCGATGGAGGAGATCTGTTCTCTTTACTATTTACGATTTACCGTGGTGGATCGCCCCGGGGTGTTGGCTCAAATCTCTGGTGAATTGGGTCGCTGCGGAATCAGCATTTCGTCGATGTTACAGCAGGGACGCCGAGAAGGGCAGACAGTCCAGGTTGTGATTATGACGCATCTAGCGAAAGAGAGAGATATGCAAACGGCGCTCCGTGAAATCAACCGCAAAGCGTTTGTCTCAGAACCCACGACACTCATTCGCGTCGAAGGCAAGGACGAGTGATCAGATGAATCGGTGGCGTGGCATCATCGAGGAATACCGCAAATTTCTCCCCGTGACTGAGAAAACTCCGGTCGTCAGCTTGAGCGAGGGCAATACGCCTCTTATTCGCGCAGCACGGTTGGCAAAAGCCATTGCACCCGGGGTTGAGCTCTATCTCAAGTTCGAAGGGGTGAATCCGACCGGCTCGTTCAAAGACCGTGGCATGACGATGGCGATCTCGAAAGCGGCAGAGAATGGTACTCGCGCTGTCATGTGCGCCTCGACCGGCAACACATCAGCCTCTGCGGCAGCTTACGGGGCACGCGCTGGCCTGTCGGTTTACGTGCTCATTCCTGCAGGGAAGATAGCTTTGGGCAAGCTTTCCCAGGCGATGATGCATCAAGCCACCGTCATCCAAATCGAGGGGAATTTCGACCAGGCCCTGATGCTTGTGAAGGAGCTCTCGACCTCCCACCAACTCGAGTTGGTGAATTCACTGAATCCTTTCAGGATTGAGGGACAGAAAACTGCGGCATTCGAGGTGTGCGATGACCTTGGCGACGCGCCGGATCTTCACGTGCTCCCAGTTGGCAATGCGGGGAATATCACTGCTTATTGGAAGGGATATCGAGAGTATCGCATGGCGAATCAAACTACGAAACTGCCTCGCATGATGGGATTTCAAGCGGCAGGGGCGGCTCCGATCGTTCATGGACGAGTCGTCGAGCATCCACAGACGGTCGCAACGGCGATTCGAATTGGCAACCCGGCCAGCTGGGGGGGCGCACGAAAAGCGGTTGAGGAATCATTAGGTGTAATTGACTTGGTGACGGATGACGAGATCTTGCAAGCCTATACGGCGGTGGCAGCGCTCGAGGGCGTCTTTTGTGAGCCAGCGTCTGCCGCATCGGTAGCGGGTGTGACCAAATTGCAACGAGCAGGGTCTCTACGCGAAGGACAAACTGTCGTATGCACCCTCACGGGGCATGGTTTGAAGGATGCTGACATGGCGATCAGTGTGTCGAAACAACCTCAAACCGTTAAGGCAACCCCTGGGGATGTTGCTCGCCTCTTGAATCTGTGAGAGATATGAGGCTCCAATGAAGTACGTAATCTTGCATGCTGGTGGGTTGGCCCATCATCCCGAGCAAGAATTGGGAGGTCGTACGCCGCTCCAATCATCGGTGACTCCCCATCTTGATCGTCTCGCACAAAGCGGTGAACTTGGTCAGCTGGTGGTTTCAGCGGATTGTCCGTTCCATGGAAGCGGACTGAACGGCACAGCGATTCTTGGGTACGATCCGAAGAAATTTTATCCAGGTCCGGGGCCTCTCGAAGCAGCAAGCCTGGGGGTCTCCTTGGCAGAACATGACGTAGTGTATCGCTGCACAATGGTGACTCTCAAGCCGAAAGGTGGGAAGGGAGGCGGTGACATCAAGAAGCTAGGTCCGCATGTATTGATGGATGATGCTACTGCCGGTTTGATTGAAACAGAAGAGGCCCGTGAGTTAATAGAGGCAATCAATGAGCAGCTCGGTTCCGAGACCATACAGTTCTACCCAGGAGCCGGACATCGGCATCTAATGGTTTGGGTGAACGGGAAATCACGAGCGGTTTGCGTCGATCCACAGACGGTTCTTGGCCAGTCCATCGCGGATGCCTTACCCACTGGCGACGGGGCTGACATGCTCCGGAAGCTCATGGATGCGGCGCAGCTGATTCTGCGTGATCATCCCGTCAACGATGAGAGGGTGGCTGCTGCCAAGAAGCCAGCAAACTGTGTGTGGCTGTGGGGCGAAGGACGGGCGGTTGCTTGGCCAAGTCTGACGGAGAAGTACCATGTGACTGGCGCTGTCGTGGCAACCAGCGATGTCCAGCGGGGTGTTGGGATCTGTGCGGGCCTCGACGTGGCGCACCCTGAACAGCTAGTGGGGGGGGATTTCCGGACCAAGGCCACCATAGCGGTGGAGCAAGTGGCAAAGAAGGACTTCGTCTATGTCCACGCTGGTTTGACTGACGAAGTTGTGCACGGCATCGACACCAAAGCGAAGGTTCGCGGTATCGAGGAGTTCGACCGGGATCTTGTTGGTCCCTTAATCGACAGCCTGGCTACACAAGGACCCTATCGTTTCCTAGTAGTGTGCGATTACGGCGAAGGGGCACCAGGGCATGCCTTCTATGCATTTGAAGACAGCAGCAGAAACAGCTCCAGGAAGAGTGGTCGCCGCTTCACCGAGCATGATGCGCAAACTTCAAACAGTCCTGTTCGGGACGCAGTCAAATTTGCGAACAAATTCTTTGCGAAAAGCTGAATCTTGTGGCTTTAGTCATCCAAAAATATGGTGGCACGTCTGTCGGAACGATCGAGCGGATCCACCGTGTTGCTGATCGTGTCTTACAGACAAAGCATGAGGGGCATCAGATTGTCGTAGTGCTGTCGGCCATGAGCGGTGAAACAGATCGGCTCATTAAGCTGGCGCATGAGGCAACTATCTCGCCGGATGAACGTGAATTGGACATGCTGCTCTCGACGGGAGAGAGAGTTACGATTGCCCTCTTGGCAATGGCTCTGCGCGGCCGAGGGGTCAATGCACAGTCCTTTACTGGACGGCAAGTCGGTATCATTACCAATAGTGCCCATACCAAAGCGCGCATAGCGCGAGTTACGGCAGATCGTATTAGGGAGGCGTTGAAACAGGGAATTGTACCAGTTGTGGCGGGCTTTCAGGGCATCAACGAACAGTCGGATGTGACAACGCTCGGACGAGGAGGATCCGACCTCTCGGCCGTTGCATTGGCAGCGGCGTTGAAGGCGGAACGGTGCATTATCTTTACCGATGTCGACGGAGTCTATACGGCAGATCCCAACATTGTGCCCACTGCGAGGCGGATCAATAAGATTGCGTACGAAGAGATGCTCGAAATGTCTAGCCTGGGAGCTAAAGTCCTCCAAACCAGGTCAGTTGAGTTTGCAGCAAAATTCAACGTGCCTGTGGAGGTGAATTCGAGTTTCAAAAATGGAAAGGGAACACTTGTGACGAAGGAAGATTCAGATATGGAGGCGGTGGCGGTTGCTGGGGTGACAGGAGATCGGAATCAGGCGAAGATCACGATCATCGGAGTACCGGATAAACCAGGAATCGCCGCACGGATTTTTGGTGCTGTGGCTGAAGCTCAGATCAATGTCGATATGATTATTCAGAACATGAGCCAGTCAGCCATGACGGATCTTTCTTTTACTGTGCCCCGCGCTGATCTCAAGAAAGCGGTGCCGATCATTCAAGCGGTGGCGAAAGACATCGAATCCAAGTCAGTGTCGGTTACCGAAGCGATGGCGAAGGTTTCGCTCATCGGTGTGGGAATGAGATCTCATTCGGGAGTGGCGGCAAAAATGTTTGAGGTGCTCGCACGCGAGAATGTCAACATCATGATGATCAGTACGTCTGAGATTAAAATCTCCTGTGTGATCGACGAAAAGTATCTTGAACTAGCTATCAGATCACTTCATTCTGCGTTCGACCTTGATCGGATGTAGTTGACGGAGCATCTGACTCGCACGCATGGACGACTCTCGACAGCTGAACCGGATACTTGGTACCCTTTTCTGCTATGGTACGAAAACGATCACAAACTCGCTACTCACGTGCTTCGCTTGAACGGGGTCCATTTCCTGTGCAAAGATTGCGTTCAGACCGAACAGCATCATTAGAGATTTACGATACAACGTTGCGCGACGGCGCACAAGCCGAAGATGTCAGTTTCTCGGCGGAGGACAAGGTCCGTGTCGCGCAGAAGCTAGATGAACTTGGTGTTCATTTTATCGAGGGTGGCTGGCCCGGAGCGAATCCGAAGGACATCGAATTCTTCCAAATGATCAAGGCAATTCCGTTGAAGCATGCCACAGTCATCGCTTTCGGATCGACGAGAAAGGCGAGCAATCCTGTCCGGAAGGACTCAAATCTCGAAGCATTGCTAAACGCTGCAACGGATACTATCACGCTCTTCGGGAAGACCTGGTCGTTGCACGTTACAGAGGCTTTGGGTATCTCACTGGCCAAGAATCTCGAGCTGATCGGGGATTCTATCGGTTACCTGCGCAGCAAAGGGCGCCGGGTTTTCTATGATGCCGAACATTTCTTCGATGGATTTAGAACGAATCCGGAGTATGCCATCAACACGATTCGAAAAGCGGTGGAGGCCGGGGCTGAACGGGTAATTCTCTGCGATACCAACGGCGGAACCATGCCGTGGGAGATCCGCAACGTCTGCAGGGTCATCCGGCGAGAATGCCCAGTGCCGTTGGGAATCCATGCTCATAATGATTGCGAGATGGCTGTAGCAAACTCGCTGGTAGCGATTGAAACGGGTATCGTACAAGTCCAAGGTACGATTAATGGAATTGGGGAAAGGTGCGGGAACGCAAATCTGTGCTCTATCATTCCAAACCTCGAATTGAAAATGAAGCGCCCTTCGCTGACTGATCGCCTGAATCATTTGAAGACCGTCTCGGGTTTCGTTACCGAGCTTGCTAATCTTATGCCCAACAAGCATCAACCTTACGTTGGGGATTCTGCTTTTGCGCACAAGGGCGGTGTTCACATTCATGCAGTGTTGAAGAACCCGGCGACCTACGAACATGTCGACCCAACTCAGGTCGGGAATCGGCAGCGTGTACTGGTCTCCGACTATGCTGGTCGAAGCGGACTACTGGATAAAATTGAAGCCTACGGCATCAAGCTCTCGAAGAACCACTCCAAGGTTCACGAGCTGATCAATACGCTGAAAGAGCGCGAAAGTCAGGGCTATCAGTTCGAAGGGGCGGAGGGATCTTTCGAGTTGCTGATGCGGAAAGCGATGGGAGGTCACAAACCTTCATTCCAACTGTTGGGGTTCCGGGTAATCGTCGAAAAGAAACAGGATAATGGGGCTCTGCTGTCTGAAGCGACTGTAATGGTCAAGGTCGGAGAGGTAGTGGAACATACGGCTGCCGTGGGGGCCGGTCCGGTCAGTGCGCTTGACCATGCACTTCGCAAGTCATTGGAAAAGTTCTATCCACAGCTCCGTGAGGTCAAGCTGCTCGACTATAAGGTGCGTGTGTTGGCGGCCAACAAAGGGACCGAGTCGAAGGTCCGTGTCCTGATTGAGTCAGGAGACCATAAGGACAAGTGGGGGACTGTTGGAGTATCGGAGAACATCATTGAGGCGACATGGCAGGCTCTGGCGGATAGCATTGAGTATAAGCTGCTGGCCACAGAATAGCTCTAGAGGAGATTGTTCCCACAAATTTATTCTTGACAGACTTCGTAACCTCACGTAAATTAAGACAAACTCGACGCATTTAGACATTTAGGGAATGGGGCTCTAGCAGTGAACGAGGTCATCCACAGGTGTTGGTAGGGGGTGGTATGAGAAAGGCTGATATTGCAAACGAAATATTCAAACAGGTCGGCATCTCGAAAAATGAAGCAGCCGACATCGTTGAGCTTGTACTCAATCTTCTGAAGTCCGTGCTGCAGAAGGGCGAATCGGTCAAAATTGCGGGATTTGGGAATTTCGTCGTGCGCAGCAAGGGGGCCCGAAAAGGCCGGAATCCTAGGACTGGAGAAGAAATTGGTATTACTCCCCGTCGAGTCGTCACGTTCCGGCCCAGCCAAGTGTTTAAGAAGTACGTCAATTCGTAAGACCGCGTTACCCACGTCCATCAACCGCACGTTGAGGGCTGGTCATGGGAATTGAGCCCAGGCTGGGGAGCAAAGTGTTCTATAAGATTGGCGACGTAAGTCGGCTGACGAAGCTGCCTGCCTACGTGCTCCGTTTCTGGGAATCTCAGTTCACTTTTCTGAAGCCGAAGAAAAGCCGAGGGAACCAACGTCTCTACTTGCAGCGGGACATCGAAACGGTGCTGGAAATCAAACGCATGCTCTACGACGAGGGGCACACGTTGGAAGGTGTCAAACGGTACTGGGCTCGACGCGGACGAGCCGCCTCGCGGCGATTACGTCCGAAAGAAATGGCAAAGAAGCTCCGAGGCGACCTTCAGGCCATTTTGAAAATCCTCGAATCTCATTCGGGCTGAGACATTCAATCCGTCCCCATTGCCTTTTCGTGGCCTCACAAGGGACAATGGAGCGTCATCTAGATGAGAACTCGTCGGGGCGTGGCGCAGCCCGGTAGCGCACTCGCTTGGGGTGCGAGAGGTCGTGGGTTCAAATCCCGCCGCCCCGACCAATATCGAGAGTCTTGAGTGCTGGGGACTAGGGCGAAGAGGAAAGTGTGGCGCTCGGTACTCAGTAGTCAGTCGTCGAGCTGAGAGCCGCCTTGTGGCGGCTCTTTTTGTTACGGAAATGAAATGCGCATACTCGTGACCAACGACGATGGCATTCAATCAGCGGGGATTGCTTCGCTGACCCAGGCACTCTCGGCAATCGGCGAAGTCTGGGTCGTCGCCCCCGATCGTGAGCGAACGGCCGTGGCCCATGCGGTGACCCTGCACAAACCCTTGCGTCTCCATCGAGTCGCGCCACGTACATACTCGGTAAATGGAACTCCCGTTGATTGTGTAAACCTCGCGGTGCTTAAGATTTTGCCAAAACCTCCGTCCATCTTGGTGTCTGGGATCAACAAAGGCGTGAACTTGGGCGATGACGTGATGTACTCGGGAACCGTGTCTGCAGCGATGGAAGGCACGATCCTCGGAGTCCCGTCGGTAGCCGTCTCCCAAGAGGGGCAGCGTACATTTCGCTTCGCGGTGGGTGCAAGGTATGCTGCGCGTGTCGTGCGGCTTGTGCTAGAGCGGGGCTTGCCAGATGAAACTCTGTTGAACATCAACGTACCGAACCGGCCTCAGCGTTTAATCAAAGGCGTCCGGTTTACCTGTCTCAGCCGACGGCGCTTCCATAATCCGATCATCGAAAAGCTTGACCCCCATGG
>JABAOE010001961.1_pt1 | contig 19300 bp, 21 predicted proteins | sample 7062141 | NCBI WGS metagenome assembly JABAOE01 (sample SAMN14538627, study PRJNA623070) | marine sediment metagenome | biome: marine biome [ENVO:00000428]; feature: marine pelagic biome [ENVO:01000023]; material: deep marine sediment [ENVO:00002113] | place: India: Gulf of Khambhat ... | reverse complement strand
GCAAATATTGTTTTAGATATCATATCCTCAACCAAGAAGCTCTCTACGCTAAACAAGTTAGCCGAGTCAAGCTCAGGTATGATTGGAAAATCTTCGCTCGGAAGCCCCGCGATTTTAAAATTGGCAGAGGAGCTTCTANNGTGGTTTCCAATTTCCTCAACCTCAATCTGTCCCCCCGGAAGCTCTTTTACAATCTCATAGAGCTTTCTTGCGGGTATAGCCAGACTACCCTCTTCTACGACTTCAGCCTCACACCAAGTACTCATCGTTGTTTCCAGGTCAGTTGATGAAATTTCGATCTTTCCATTTTTTAGAGTAAGAAGAACATGTGAAAGAACAGGCATAGTGGCACGCCGCTCAGAAATACCCTGAACCAATCCTAATTTTAGTGAAAAATCTTCTACCTGGGTTTTGAATTTCATCTTCCTACTCCTATTTCTGTTCTATTAATAATTGTTCCTATATTATAGTAGTAATAATAGTAGGGCTTGTGAATTTGTGGAAGGTTGCCCTAACTACCCCATAATCAAAGTGAAAACCGCAGTTTTTTGTGTTGATAGACATGTTGATTATTGTGACAATTTATTAACTGCTTTCCACAGGGATTTAAAGATATCCCTATTTTAACTTTTTATCCACAAATGCTCCAACAGGTTTTTACACTGCTTATCCACTCATTAATGACTCTATTTTTCTTGACAGGGAATCTACTGTTTTGGTCAACGTGGGATCATTGCCAAGGAGTCTTTCAATTTTCTTAACAGCGTGAATTACCGTTGAGTGGTCCTTGCCCCCAAATTTTTCTCCAATCTCCGGATATGATGCACCAGTGTATCTGCGGGCTAAGTACATAGTAACTTGTCTGGGAACAGCTATGTTTTTTTGCTTCCTATCGGACTTTAAGTCCTGTACCCTCATTCCGTAGAAGCTTGCCACTTCTTTTTGAATCCCTTCAATGGTTACAAATCTGTTGTCCTGGTTCTTTACAATATTTTTTAGAACTTCTTTTGTAAGATCCAATGATATCTCTGCATTTAAAAGTTTTGCGTGCGCAATTATATTTGTTAGGGTACCCTCCAGCTCCCTTATGTTTGAGGTTGTGTTTTTAGCTATATAGAGTCCAACCTCATTGGGCAGCACCACCCCTTCGCTCTCTGCTTTATTCTTAATTATCGCAATCCTGGTCTCAGTCTCAGGAGGCTGGATATCGGTAATGAGACCCCACTCAAATCTAGACCTCAGCCTTTCTTCCAAATAAGACATATCTTTTGGGGATTTATCACTGGTGAGAACTATCTGTTTTTTAGACTCATATAGAGTATTAAAGGTATGGAAAAATTCTTCCTGCGTACTCTCTTTGCCGGCAATGAACTGTATGTCGTCTATAAGGAGTACGTCACACCCGAAGCGGTATCTGTTCCTAAACTCTTCCATCTTGTTTGATTTAATACTGTTTATTACCTGGTTTGTGAAATGTTCAGCTGATATGCAGCATACCCTTGCCATGTTGGAAGTGGATCTTAGTACCTCGTTTCCTATAGCGTTTATAAGGTGAGTCTTTCCAAGACCAACTCCGCCATAGATAAACAGTGGATTGTAAGCCTCACCTGGTTTTCTTGCAACCGCTGTGGAGGCAGCGTGAGCAAACTGGTTGCTTGGTCCTACTATGAACCTGTCAAATGTATAGTTAGGACTGATAAACCCGGTAAACAGGTCCGATTTAGTCTCTTTTTTAGTAACAGTCTTTTGAATTTTAGATGTTTTTTCTTCTACCAAATCGCCTTCTTGGGCAACTATATCTACCTCAACGTCAATGCCGTATATCTCTTTGACGGTGTCTGCGATAAATTCCAAATAATGGTTTTGAATCCAGTCTCTGTCGAATTCATTTTTAGCTCTAAGCACTAGTGAATCTTCGGTTTCTGTAACGGCCTCAAGTGGTGCGAACCAGAAAAATACCTGTGGATTAGATTTCTTTTCTATCCTTTTGAGAATCTCTTGCCAGTCTACTTTTTTTGTAGAGGTGACAGTGTTCGGACTCTGCCTTGATAGTGACGAGGGAACCTCGGTATTACTGATAAAAAATTCTAATCCCCTATCATCATTAGTGCTTTCTGAGAAGAGTGATCTTAGGTCATTTTTTATAGGGGTACGTTTAGTTGTCAATTCTCCTCCAATGCTCGTTTACAAAAGACAACTTATCCACAATTTATCAACAGTATGTGGATAACATTTGTATAGAAAAATTAGTTTATGAAGTGCCCATCCAATCCAGTAAAATACATCCTAACAGATGACAAAATACCTTGTCAAGTTTTTTTTTAATATTGCATAATTACAGTATGTTACAAATATTTTTCGGCTCAAAATTTAAGGTCAATTTCTTCATAAAAATTACTGCTCTATAGAAGTTATCCACAGGCAAAAGCCATCAATTTATCCGCAAATAACTGAAAACATGGATTTTTTTTATAAAATTTCTATACTTTTTTAGACTAAATTTTAGTGCGGAAAATTGTGTCTAAAAATCTTTTTCTTGAGCGCTCAGAACACCCTTTTTTTCATCCACCCTACTCAGCAAAAATCCCCCCACTATAAAGAACACGATAAGCGAGACAATACTCAGCCTGCTCGAGCCCGCTAATTGAGATACAACAGCGAAAACCAACGGCCCTACGATCCCCGCAAACTTAGAGCTCATTCCGTAAAAACCGTAAAATTCGGCGGTTTTTGATCTAGGCAGCATCGAACCGAAGAACGAGCGGCTTAGGGCCTGAGTCCCGCCCTGAACAGTGCCTACAAGAAAGGCAAGAATCCAGAAATGAAGCGCAGTCTCCATGAAGTAGCCGCCAATAGATATTAATGTGTATACAAAAAGCCCGACCATGATTGAATTTTTAGTTCCGAGCAATCTTGCGAGTCTTCCAAATGCGAAAGCAAACGGTATACCTACGAATTGCGTCATCAAAAGAGCTCCAATGAGGGTTGTCTGATCAATACCTATTTCAGCTCCGTAAATGGTTGCCATTTTAATTATTGTTCCGATTCCGTCGTTGTATATCCAGAACGCTATCAGGAACAGAAATAGCTCTCTATAGTTTTTAAGCTCTTTATATGTTCTGCCTAGCCTTCTAAAACCGGCTGTGAGCGGGTTTTTATGAGGATCTTTCTTTACTGTGACTTCGGGCTCTCTTACGTTTTTAATAATCGGGATAGTGAAAACGGTCCACCAGATAGCAACCGTGATAAAACTGAGGCGTGTGGCAAGGATTTTGTCCGACATAAACTCTATCATTAATATGTTTATGCCAAGCAGGATTCCTCCCCCCAGATAACCTAGGGCATATCCTTTTGTAGATACTTGGTCTATATTCTCTGGGCCTGCCACATGGGGGAGAAGCGAGTTATAGAAGACCTCGGAGATTGCAAACCCAATGTTGCCGACAATAAACAGAGCTGATGCTAACAGCCAGTCACCGGTAGTTACAAAGTATAGAAGTGCTGTAGCAAAGACTCCAATCGCAGCAAAGCTCATTAACAGCCTTTTCTTTGCTCCTGAGTAGTCTGCAATCGCACCCATAACTGGTGCTAATAGTGCCGTGATCAAAAGGGCTCCTGCAATTGTATATCCCCAGTAAACCGTGGCTGTGTTTCCGGGAAGGTCCACACCGGCTACCTGACTGTAGTAAACGGGCAGTACTGCTGCCATCACAGTAGTTGCAAAGGCCGAGTTTGCCCAATCGTACATGCACCAGCTGAGTATTTCTCCCCTTTTAGTTTTGTGTGAATAAGAAGTAGACATTGTCTTTTTTATAAGTAGTTAGATTTTCTCTATGTATTATTATTGGAAAACACCCAAAAGCCAATGATCCGGTAATTTATCTAAACTGGTTAAATCCTATTTATTGTTTTGCTCATTCCTATGATATCTAAGCGTAAACATAGTTTCTAATTTCTAAATGGTAATTATTTCCACCTAGTAATAAGTTGATATTAGTCTAATTTTATGAGATACTAAATATGACATTTGGCGTGTATTATAATAAGACAATAAAATCTATGGAGGCTAGAATGCTAAGTAAAGTAATACAGGATTCTCTAAACGATCAGATTAAAAATGAATATTTCGCCTCGTACACATACCTATCCATGGCAGCATATTGCGAATCAATCAATATGCAAGGTTTTGCCAACTGGATGAGGCTTCAGAGCCAGGAAGAGCTAACTCATGCAATGAGAATATTTGACTACGTTCTCAACCGCGACGGACGTGTTGTGCTTCAGACAATTGGAAAGCCTCAGACAAAGTTCAAGTCGCTCAAGGAGATGTTTCAAATCGTGCTTGATCATGAGAGAGAAGTCACAGGGATGATTAACAAGCTCTACGAGCAGGCTATCAGCGAGAACGATCATGCCACTGCTGTTGAGCTTCAGTGGTTTATTCAAGAGCAGGTAGAGGAAGAAAAAAGCGCACAAGAGATTTTAGACAAATTGAAATTAGCCGGGGATAGCGGCTCAGCTCTCCTTATTTTGGACTCTCAGCTCGCCTCAAGAAGCACGGCTGTGTAAATAAAAGTATTGTTCAATGTTTGAGTTACAGAAAATCCCGCTTGTTACATAGGAGGCGGGATTTTTTTACCTAACTAGAAATAATTTCTACCCCCTCCCTCAATAACACAACACGGTTTTTAATGTCCTATACTGCATATTTTGGCTCAGAGTAATTACATGCAGCATATTATTCTATCTATTTTTGACAGGGCTTAGAGTTTTTAAGATATCTGCTAACCTAAACTTTAAGATATTGGAGATTATGTGAAATGGCAGATATGGTCTCAAACAACATTTGTGAAATAGAAGTCCTGGATAAAGCCAACAGCGATCTTTCTAGAAACAATATAAACATCACAGCTTCTGCCTTTTATACATTGATAGAGCAAAAAAATCTATCCATGTTTTCAGCACTCATGAGCCCCGATCTAAAAATTTATAAAAACAACGAGGTTTGGGATTATGAAACAACATTAAGCTATTTACAGAATCTCATTTCAAAATATAAAAAAATAAAATTCCTTCCACTTGAAATGGTAATTTCAAACGGTCAGTTTGTGACAGTCAAATTCACTGAGAAGATGTATCTCTCTGATGGTACTACTAGGGCCGAAAAATTCATATCCATTTTTCATATAGTAGACTCAAAAATTCTTAACATCTGGGAGCTATCTGTAGCTGAAGATGAATCTTAATTACATTTTAATGTAACCTCATAATTTATCCCATCACCTGGCGAACCGCATGTTCCTAGAGCTCCTGAGAGACCAGGTAGTTTAGGATCGTCAAATGCCCAAGCATAAGGAGAAGCTGTTACTGAGTTTGAATCATAAGTTGGACATACAGTGTTAATGCTCTCTATATATTTTAGAGCCTCATCTGGCCATTTAGCATTTCTATTAAGATCCTTATCACACTGTCCATAAGGATCACAGATCTGATTACTGCTATAACCCTGCGGGGCAGGAAGATTAATACGATCATTGCAATTTGATACTTGGCAAGCTTGATTCTTACCAAAAGTCATTATACAGCCTCCGTATTCACCGGGGTTGGGCGGTTTTGGAGTAAACGGGGAGCAGCCATAAAAACCTTCGCATCCGGCAACAGCACAGTTGCCGACCGTAGGACAGCTACACCTGAGCTTCCAGTCCGTCTGGCTGTCTTTCACTATATTGTCAAATGGATTATTGACATCAGCAAGCGCTGAATTTCCAATCATTTTGTCAGGCGCCAAACAAACACCAATTTCGTTGGCGGTTGATGTTCTAAATCTCATAGCAATATCACCGTCAATTCTTACAAGAGTTTCTCCCCAAGGACAGGTGGGAAGACTATTGCATACACCTACGGTTCTACATCTTGCAGGTGGCTGCTGAGGCGGGTTAAGTGGTTTAATCTCAGCAATTAAGTGGTAAGCAGGGACCATACTTGAGTTGTAGTTATCACCACTAGGCTGATCCAAGGTCATTTCAATAGTAGTTGAATCCGATATACCTTGTTTATCAGTAGATGCACACTGCAGATTATTTCCACAACCAGCAGTTAGGCATTTCAAATTACTACCACTCTGTCTACAGCCAGTTCGGAAACCAAACTGGCCATTTTCATAACCGTAAGGGACCTCGAGCTGTCTTTGTTGCTTAGCGGGTATTTCCCATGAGGGAGAGGAGCAGTTCTTACCAGTAGAATCACAACCATCCCATAGAGGCGGTCCGTTTGGAGGGAATGGCTTTATAGGACTTCCAAATACCGCAGCTACCCAAATAGACTGATCGCATTGATTTATGAAGGTTATATTATGTCCTCGCCCGGGGTTTAATCCTGAAAATCCTATTGAGTTTGCAGGTAGTTTTGCTCCATTCGGTGCTAATGCAAAACTTAAGTCAGCATTCTTTAAATCTGCGTTGTCTATAATAGCCTGGTACAGATTAGTTTTCGTTAATATAGCACCGCTTAGATCCGCACTGTGAAGGTTATTTTTGCTCAAATCAGCATTTTCAAAATCTCCTTGTGCAAGGAAGCATTCCTCACATGCATCGGTGGTAATAAGTAAATTTATTAAATTACCATTACCACTATTACCTTCTGCAACGGGCCTTACATAAATAGAGTGTGTATTATCCGTTATGCCGTCATGGGTGAATATCAGATCGTAGCTACCCTCCTCAACCATCTCAGTTACACATTCCTCATTTGCAATATGGAATAGAATTTCGTTTCCTTGCAAATCCACGAGCTTGACATCATGCTCTGCAAACTCATTATCGTCTATCCAGCATATTCTGAGGTTTGACGCCCAGTCTATAGCTATACGCATCACGTCAGTACCATTTACCCCATCGCTCACCCTGCTAGATTCATCTATAGTTCCAGCATCATCCGGTGGTTCTAAGAAGGTCACACACGTATCAACTCGCGCATCGGCTTCCAGATTGAAATCCTCAAGGAAATCGTTTTCGGTAAAGACGGTTTTTGCATCTGAGCTATTGTTGGAATCACTATCGCATGAAATGAGAATTGGAGATATTAAGAAAATACAAAGAAATATACCTACTGCTTTATTATCTATATTGATTAACATTTTTCACTCCCTCATTTATTACCTCTAATAAAACTATAAAAGCTCCTATCTCAATATACAAATTTTAAGATTCAGCTAATAATCTTGACATGATACAAACACTTTTTTAGTTTTATTTGTGGTATTTTATTCATTGAAATTATTTGAAAGATATGGGCATAGAACGTATTTCATTAAAAGATTTTGAATCTGATTTCTGGGAACATCATTATAGAAGCAGTCTGCCTTTTGTCCTAGAGTTGGATTCCCAGAGCTTCCCTTGTCTTGGGTGGTCAATCGAGACCCTAGGAGAACTCGCAAAGGATGAGGAGTATATTCTGTATGAAATGCCTCCCGGGAAATTCTATACTTCCAGGAATAATTCAATCATTCATAAGCTGGAGATGAAGGTACCTTTCTTAGAGAAGCTTCTCTATCTCTTCAGCAGGCCGGGCTAGGATTACTTCTTTATCTTTAACCACAATTGGCCTTTGAATAAGATCCGGGTGCTTTATCATCAGATCTATTATCTCAGAGTCGGTTAAATCCTTTTTAGACAACCCAAGCTCTTTATAGATAGCTTCGTTTTTCCTGAGCAGTTGTTTTGGCGGGATACCTAACTGTTTTATTAGATTAGCTAGAGTTTTCTTGTTAAGCGGCTCCTCAAAGTAGTTAACGCTGTTAAAATCCGTATCGGTCTCTCTTAGAATTTTGAGCACTTTTCTGCAAGTAGTGCATGTAGGCTTTACGTATATTGTTATTTTTTCTTTTCCCATAGCTGAGCATTATACCTAAGAGGTTGAATTATCAATAATGATGAATATTATTGACATGCTATGGCAAATATCCTAAACTTTATACTATGCATTGGGGCATAAAGATAGCATAACTGCTACAAATTTTTGACAAATTTTATAATACATATGATAGAACCTGACCCTCATTTGTGTGATTTAAACCTAAATTTCATACAATTCCAAGAACGTATTTTCTATAGCAATTTTCTACTGTTTAATCCTAGAAAAGGCTGCTGCGGGATCATATAACTATGATAGATGAACTAAGCGCTCTCAGTGTTATTCGAGAGCGGTTTCAGAAAGCATCCGGGGATGTAGAGCTTGGAATTGGTGACGACGCTGCCGCTGTAAGGTTTGATCCGGATAAGCTCGTACTTTCAACCACTGATATACAGGTTGAAGATGTACACTTCGTTAAATCACTTATTACTCCTAAGGAGCTTGCTAGGAAAGCAGTCGCGGTATCGGTAAGTGATATAGGCGCAATGGGCGGAGTGCCTAAGTTCATTCTAGCATCAGTAGGTTTTTCCCGTGATGAGAATGAGCAATATCTTGATGAGCTAATAAAGGGATTTCTTACTTCCCAAGAGGAGTTTGGAGTTGAGCTTATAGGAGGGAATTTATCTTCATCCAACATGCTGTTTGTGGATATAACAGTCCTAGGAGAGGTCGAGCCTGAGTTGATGGTTAAGAGACATGGTGCAAATCCCGGGGATTTGATATTTGTAAGCGGCACATTGGGAGATTCTGCGCTCGGACTAAAAATCCTTCAAGAGGATGGCAGTGTTGAGGGAGCTCAGGTGCTAATAAATAGACACTTGCATCCATCGCCAAGGCTAACTCTAGGAAGAGAGCTTGCAGTAAACCGCATAGCTACGGCAATGATTGATGTGAGCGATGGACTTCTTCTCGATCTCGAGAGGATTACTGTTCAGCAAAATGTGGGGGCTGCAATAGAGCTAGAGAAGGTGCCCAGATCCGAAGAATATACAAGCATAGTGGGAAATTATTATGAGGATAAATATAGCCCTGCTCTAAGCGGGGGTGAGGATTATGAACTTCTATTTACCTCACAAGAATCCAGGCGGGCTGAAATTGAGGCGATATCGGCAAGTTTGAATGTTCAGATTAGTGAAATCGGCACTGTCACACAATCTAATTCAATTGATATTGCCGCCGTTAACGGAGAGTACAAAACAATAAATAAGAGAGGATTTGTACACTTTAAAAATTAAATGGAAGAGATCTCGATAAGCTACAATATAATATTAATATTACTTCTCCTTTTTCTCTCAGGATTTTTCTGTATTGCTGAGGGCTCTTTGTTTTCTTTAGGGAAACATCAGCGGGACAGGCTGCGCAAAGAGGGAACCAAGAGCTCAAAGCTTATAGATAAGCTCCTTAAGGATCCTTATAAGCTCATAATAACAATTCTATTTGCAGATGAAGTGGTCAATGTAGCCTACACAAGCGTCATAGGTCTTACAGTAAATGCAATTTTAACTGAATCCTCAGAGCAGACTATTATGCTTGCATCTATTGCAGTTGCTTCTCCAAGCCTGCTTCTGTTGGGTGAAATCGGCCCAAAAACCCTGGGCGTAAAGTATCCAAGGATCATTGCAACTGCGGTATCATATCCGCTTCACCTGTTCCATGTGCTAATAACACCTATTAGATGGGTGTTGATGGTTCTTTCAATTGGATTCACAAGACTGCTTGGGGGAAATATCGAGACCGAGCACAGAGAAAAATTCTCTCCCGAAGAGGTGAAAACACTTGTTGGAATAGGAAGTGAAGAAGGTGTAATTACAGAGATAGAGAAAAAGCTCGTAGGCAGCCTGTTTAAGCTCGAAGACGTTCCTGCTCACAAAATTATGACGTCTTCAATCGACTGCTTTCTGTTGCCTGTAAATCTTTCAAGAACCCAAGCCCTTTATGATATTAAGAAAAGAGGGTTCTCCAGAACCCCCGTTTATAAAGACAGCAAAGACAACATTGTTGGAGTCCTATACGCTAAGGATCTGCTTTCTTTCGATCTGTCAGAGGAAAAAACCATTAAGAAATTCCTGAAACCGCCTTATTTCATTCCTCGCACCAAAATGGCTTTTGATCTCCTAAAGGAGTTCCAGCAGCAGCGTATACATATAGCAATCGTAGTGGATGAGTACGGGCGCTTTGACGGTATTGTTACCATGGAAGATCTCTTAGAAGAGCTCTTCGGCGAGATTAAGGATGAAAGAAGGGTTGTTAAAACTGCCGAGGTAAGATGGCAGGGCGAGTCGCTGATTATTCCAGGCAGCATGAGGATAGATGAGTTCAATGACACTTATTTATTTACCGTACTCAGATACGGCGGGATTGCAAACTTGGGCGAGGAGCTTGAGGAGTCAGTACTTCCGTCCGAGGAAGACCATGAGACTGTAGCTGGACTCGTGTTTGATCTATTTGGAAGGTTCCCTGATCAAGGGGATACGGTTTCATATGGGAACTTGGCTTTTACAGTATATAAAGTTTCCGGTAAGAGGATTACCGAGATTAGAGTTCAAAGAGTAAAAAAAGAGGTAGCCGATGTCGCTTGAGATAGTTATAGCAATAATAATATGTTCTCTTATCTTGCAGGCCTTTTTTGCAGGCTCTGAGATAGCTCTCATTTCCTGTGATAAGGTAAAAATGAGATCGCTTGCCGAGGGAGGCTCCAAGAGTGCAAAACTTGTATTAAGCGCATTTGATCAGGTAGAGAGGTTTCTAAGCACGACTCTTGTTGGGATAAACCTCTCTTTGATCACAAGCACAATTGTACTCACGTTCTATATTCATGAAAAATACGGACAGGGCGGAGAGCTTTATACTGTATTAATTCTCTCTCCTCTTATCATTATTTTCGGACAGATTGTTCCGAAAGCAGTTTTTCAAAAAAGAAGAAACACCATAGTGCTCTGGGCAATTTATCCGCTATGGTTCGCATCCAGAGTGTTCTATCCTATATTGATATTTGTAAACATATTTACAAAGAAACTGCTCGACCTGATAGGAAAAACAGAGAGCACCTTCATTACAAGAGAAGAGCTTATTGATGTAATCGAGGGCGACACCACTGCTCCGACATTTGATTATAAAGAGAGAATAATAAAGAGAATATTCAGGTTCTCAGAAACAGCAGTGGATGAAATTATGATTCCTCTTATTCAGGTAAGGGCGCTTAGTGAAGACTCTAAAGTGGGAGACGCTATAAGAATGATTAAAGAAACGGGGCACTCAAGAATACCCATATACTCTGAGCGTGTTGATAATATAACAGGCATGCTGCATTCATTTTATCTCCTAGGAGCAGATCCCAACCATGAAGTTAAAGCCTATGCCCAGCCGCCGTTTTATGTCCCTGAGTCAAAGCCTGTGGATGAGCTGCTTGATGAGATGAAAGAGGGCCGGGCCGGTATGGCTGTGGTTGTAGATGAGTACGGAGGGGCTGTTGGAGCAATCACCCTTGAGGATATTCTCGAAGAGGTAGTTGGCGAGATTGAAGATGAATACGACAGAGGTATTAAGCTTTGGAGAAAAACAGGAGAGGATGATTACCTAATAAACCCAAAGATTGAGATTGAGGCTCTAAATGATGATCTCGGACTGGGTATTCCGGATAGTGATGACTATGAAACCCTTGGAGGTTTTCTACTGTCTGAAGTAGGCTCAATCCCAAGGACTGGAGATAAAGTAAAACACGCAAACTACACTTTTACAGTAACAAAATCCACATCCCGTTCTATTGAAGAGGTAAAGCTCAAGATTAAAAAAGCCAGGTAGCTCAAACTATAAATCTTTTACCAAAAGGGAGAGCTGCAATTCCTTGTCCCTCATAATCTGAGTCTCTTTTTTCTTTTTATGATCATGTCCAAGCAAGTGTAATATTCCATGAATAATGAGTTTTTTTAGCTCTTCGTGCTGTGTTACTCCGTAGGAGGCAGCGTGCCTGCGGGCAGTGTCCAATGAAATTACTATATCTCCAAGGAGTGTGTAGTCGGGTCCTTCCCTCTGGGGAAATGAAAGCACATCTGTGGATCGGTTTATATTTCTATATGTGCGGTTTAGCTCTCTCATGCGCTTGTCATCAATAAATGTAATGCTAAGCTCGGAATCTCCCGGAACGCCGAGCTCCTTTAACACAATCCGTGCTATTTTCTTAAAAGCGCTCTTAGTTTTGCTGTCGAGAGCGGATGTCTCATCTAAAAGGCCTATCTTCATAGATGACTATTTTACTCATTCCCACATGGCATAGAAATACCGGGATGTTATAAACTCAGATGTATGCCCCCCCTTTAATACTTCAGCAATTTCAGATAAGATTCTTACTCAATCATGGCTAAAAGACAGGCAAAACTAGAGAGAAAGACCTCGGAAGTAAAGGCAAAGATTGATATCAACCTCGATGGTTCAGGCAAGTTTGATATCGACACAGGGATAGCTTTCTTTAACCATATGCTTGCTCAGTTTGCAAAGCACGGTTATTTCGATCTTAAAATAAAGGCTATCGGCGATATCGATATCGATTTTCACCACACGGTAGAAGACGTAGGTCTTGCTCTAGGCGAGGCAATGCTCGAGGCTCTTGGAGACAAAAGAGGTATAACAAGATTCGGCGAAGCATTTGTTCCTTTCGATGAGACGCTTGCATTTGCCTGTGTCGACCTAAGCGGCAGACCTCACTTTGAGTTCAGAGTAGATATCTCCAAATCCAAGGTCGGTGAGTTTGATGTTGAGCTTGCAGAGGAGTTCTTTAAATCTCTTACCAACACGCTTAAATGCAACCTGCACATTGAGCTCAAGTACGGTGATAACCTGCACCATATGATAGAGGCCATGTTCAAAGCCGTAGGGCGCTCTCTGGACAAAGCCACAGGGCTTGACCCGAGGTCCAAGGATATACCCTCAACAAAAGGTACACTCTAAGACATGATCGCTATCGTTGATTACGGAATGGGTAATCTGAGAAGCGTAAGCAAAGCTTTTCAGAGCCAGGGTTTTGATGCCGTTGTTACCAGAGATCCGGTCCACATTTCTGAGGCTCAGGGGCTTGTGCTCCCTGGTGTTGGAGCTTTTGGGGACTGTGTTCAAAACCTAAACGACTACGGCCTGGTTTCTCCGATAAAAGATTTCATTGCATCAGGCAGGCCCTTTTTAGGCATCTGTCTTGGTCTACAGGTTCTATTTGAAGAGAGCGAGGAATCCCCAGGAGCCAAGGGGCTTGGGATTTTTAAAGGCAGGGTCGTCAGATTCCCTGATTTCAAAGACGAAGGGCTTAAAGTGCCCCATATGGGCTGGAACGAAATTAATATAGTAAAAGACACACCCGTGCTCAAAAGCATACCTCAAGAAAGCTGGTTTTATTTTGTACACTCCTACTACCCGTCGCCCGAGGATGACAGTATCAGTGCAGTTAAAACGACATATGGGTTAGAGTTCACATCTGCGGTGAGCGTAGATAATATTTTTGCATCCCAGTTTCATCCCGAGAAGAGCAGCGCTCTTGGTCTAAGGATAGTTCAGAATTTTGCCGCACTGTGCGGAGAGAAACTAAGGGCCTAGTTAAGCGGGCTTTTCGTCTCACCTGCAGCCGGCTGGGCAGGACTTGCAGAAGCAGTTCCGTATATTGCCTTGTACGCTCCGTAGCTTCTAAGAATTCTTCTTATATAGTTCCTGGTTTCTCTGAAAGGCACTTCTTCTATAAACTCATCCTTCTCGAGCCCGTAGAATCTTACCTTCCAATCGGCTGCTCTGTGTGGGCCTGCATTATAGCTTGCAAGCGCAAGCTCGACATCGCCGTTGAACTTATCGAGTACCTGTTTGAAATAGAAAATTCCCATCTCTATGTTGATTCTAGGTATAGTGAGCATTGATACGCTAAATCCGTCAATTCCTATCTGCCTTGCTACTGAGCGTGCCGTGGGCGGTATAAGCTGCATCAGCCCGACAGCATCGGCAGGCGATACAGCGTCTTTTTGAAACCTGCTCTCTTCTCTTATGATCGAGTAAACAATTAACTCATCTACACCATATTTTTTTGCATACGGTGCTACAAATTCCTGATACCCTTTGGGATAAGAAAGCCTGTTCGCCTGCGGCAGTCCTATTCCCTGCGCAACTTTGATGGATTGATAGTAATCGTCCACCTGCGAATACAGAAGGCTTACTACGACGAGTTCCTCTTTGGTTCTAGCCTCATCCTCCATTGCTACGATTTCAAACTGTGCTTCCTCAGGCATACCCAGCGAAATCAGCATCTGCGCTCTCTGTTTTCTATTGCTGGCCTTGGGACCAAGCGCTGTGGTCTCAGGGTTTGTGTTTGCATATGTTGGAAAGTAGCCGGTTTTCTTTTGTGCAAGGTAGGTGTGATATGTTGGCGAAGTGGAGCCTGCAAGCTCTCTGTATTGAACATGTGCCTCATCATGCCGTCCCTGTTTTTCAAGACTTCTAGCTCTCCAGTATTTTGCATTTGAGGCATTGAAGCTCGAGTCCGAGTCGGTGAATGCAGAGAATGTTCCAAGTGCTTCTCTGTACTGTCCGTTTCTGTAATATATCCAGCCCAGATACCATGCGCCGTCCTCAGCATATTTATTTCTGGGATAGGATCTAATTAGGATATCGTAGGTCTTTATTGCCTGCTGTGTCTGGTTGTTTATTTGATACAGACGGGCTGCATTGTATAGGCCCTCAGGCGCAAGCTGACTGTTTGGGAATTGGGTATGGATCTGAGTGTAGAGGTTAGATGCCTGCGAATCCAGCCCCTGCTTTGTCTTTAGTTTACCCCTCCAGAATAGTGCCTTAGGGGAGTTAATATTCTTAAGTACCTGCTCAGCTTCATTCAACCTCTTTGTTTTTACCATAGCTATTCCCATATTAGTTTTAACTTCAGTGCTTTTTGATGACAGTTTTTTGTAGTTATTAATAGCACCTCTCCATCTGGATTTATCAAACAGGATATTAGCCCGCTGCAGGTAGTCGGCCTCTGTAATCTGAAATGCAATTCCATTTGTATTGCTAATTTTATTAGCTCTATTATATGCCGTTTTTGACGAGTCCGTCTCCGGGTACTGAACCCATATCTGCTTATACGTTGCTACAGCATCAGCATATCTCCCCTGCTTCTGCATGGCATCTGCGAGACCGAGCAAATAAGAGGCTTTTAATCCTCTGCTTTTTTCTTCACTATAGAGCGACCTGAATATCCTCTCCGCGTTCGCATAGTCGCCCAACTCAGTATATATATGCCCAAGGCGTACAAGCGTCTTTTTCTTAAGCCCGCTATCTGGGTACTGGGTCAAGATTTTATTGAAATGGGTTGATGCTTTGTTGTAGTCTCCCAAGTTTTGGTACCCAGCTGCTTGAAAGTAGATAACATAGTCTCCAATTAAAGGCAGCTCGTCCTGGAGCCCGTTTAATCGTGTAACGCCTTGGTCATACTGGCCGAGTTTTATAAAGCAGTAGCCCTTTTTGAATCTGTCTTTAGGATCAGCGGTTGCCTGCTGGTATATTTCGGACTGGCAGTTGAGACGCGTGCTAGAGTAAGTATCAGAAGCAGACAATATAATCAGAATTAAAATACATAAAGCTGAAATTAAATAGTTCTGACTCATCTATTCCCCTCCGTATAATTTTAACATACCTACCTGTTTGTTCTTTGCGGATCGAGTAAATCTCTTAGGCCTTCCCCGAATAGATTAAAGGAGAAGGCTGTTATAAAAATCGCAAGGCTTGGAAATACAATTAAATGCGGGAAAGTCCTTATTCCCTGCCACCCGGTGCTGGCCAGCGTGCCCCAGCTCGACTCAGGCGGCGCTATACCCAAACCCAAAAAGCTTAATGTAGATTCAGCCAATATCGCATATGGCACGGCGAAAGTGATAGTAATTATTATTGGGCTTAGGATGTTTGGTATAATGTGAAGCCCCATAATCCTAAAGGGCGTCGCCCCCAGGCTCCTCGCAGACGTCACGTAGTCGACTCCCTTTATTTGCAGAACGTTCCCCCTTACTATTCTTGCAACCCTCATCCATGCTGTAAAGCCGAGCGCAAGTACAATTCCAAGCACCCCTCTTCCGATCACAAGAGTAACCAGCACTATCAGCAGCAGATCGGGTAGCGAGTAGAAGATATCTACCACTCTCATCATCAGCTCATCCGCTTTACCTCCAAGATATCCTGATACTGCTCCGTAAAGTGTTCCGACTATTAGTGCAATCAGGGCCGTTCCCAGAGCAACAGAAATAGAAACCCTGGATCCGTATATAACCCTGCTAAAGAGATCCCTACCTTCTTGGTCAGTGCCCATAAGGTTTATTTTATTGGGCGAGCTGAGTGTGTTTGAAAAGTCCGTATCGTCATAAGCAAAAGGGGCAATATACGGTGCTGCCACAGCAGTGGCAATAATTAGTATAATAATGGCGCCTGTAATTAATATTTGAGCTTTTAGCAGCAATTCATATCACCTTTGGGTGTTTATGAAAATACTAACTCCTAATTGACTAGAAAGAAATAAGTTTTAGTAATTCAATTTGAGATACGCGGTACTGATCAATTTTAAATGTGACTATGTCACTCAAATCCGGCTTATGAGTTCTCGTCTCTGGAATAGTTCGCTCTGACTATAGTTTTTATGCCGCCTCTTACGTTAAAATCTCCAGTGACTTCTGCCCTTATAGGCTTACACGCATCTACGATGTCGTCGAGTATCTTGTTGGTTACGTGCTCATGAAAAGCGCCCTCATCCCGGTATGAGAACATATACAGTTTTAGAGACTTAAGCTCTATACATAATTTATCAGGTACATATTTCAAATGTATGGTAGCAAAGTCCGGCTGTCCGGTTTTAGGGCATACGCATGTGAACTCAGGACATGAAATATCTATTTCATACTCCCTTTGTGGATACTGATTCTCAAAAGTCTCTAAAATCTTTGCTTGTTTATCGGCCATTCCTCGTCCTTATATAATGTCCTTTTGCTTACAGTGTATCTAATAGTCCCCGTCTGGCAAAATACTTGACTGAGCACATATTATTATAAATACTAAATTCTCCCACTGGGGCATAGTATAACGGCAGTACGTCGGACTCTGGATCCGAAAGTCAAGGTTCAAATCCTTGTGCCCCAGCCACTAATCCTAATTTCAAATCACACTTTTATTCTATTCGCTTTTTTGCTTGGTTCAGAATTCCGAATAGGTTGCATGACAATAATCATGTAATATTGTGTTCAATGATTAAATAGCTGTATTAGGTAGCGACGAAGTACATTCAATTGTCTATTCACAGTATACAGTTCCAGTAAAGGAGGGAATGCACATGAGTATTATGATTATTGTAGACGCTAAGATTAAAGAGGATAAGCTTTCAGAATATGCAGATTTCTTTGCGGAAATACTGCCCGATACACGCAACTTCGAGGGCTGTGAGGGAATTTCACTTTGTACAGATGCTGAAGACTCAGGACGCCTGTACTTGGTAGAGAAATGGGCTGCCAAAGAGAACTATGAGAAATATCACCACTGGCGTGCAGAGAGAGGAGATCTTGAGGAAATCCGCTCTTTCCTAGACGGTCCGGTAAACAGAGTCTTTCTAGATATTGTAAATGGATAGCTGATCAAAATAAGTGATATGAATATTTGGCTGATTGTAGGGATAGTTCTGCTAATTTGGAATATATATGAAGTAGTTAAAGGGAGCACCTGGATTCACCGCAAGGTTACACGCTCTTCTGAGCCTGTACTTTATTGGATATTGATAGCTATATGGACAATACTTGCCCTTTGGGCTTTATATGTAGGTTTGTCCTAGTTCGACTTATATTGACCGAAATTCTCTTCACTTTCAAAGTAGTAGATGCTTCCGTCAGGCGCAGCCCCTATCACAGCTACAGCTTTATCAACCTGGTTTCCGCTAACGGGGTCAATTGCAACTCTACTTTCTGGGTTGTTTTTAATTTTTGCCTTGCACATCTCACAGCAGCCGTAGTATGTTTTACCGTCAACCTCAACAGGTATCTGCTCTCTTGCAAATTCCTGGTTTGTGATCATGCAGACATATTTAGCATCGAGCGGCTTTAGGTTTGAGCTTTGGTCTTGTGCCTGTATGGCAGTTCCAAACGAAATTATAGCAATTAAAGCCAGTACATTTAGAAATATTGCTTTAGTTAAATTCATGAACAATCCCTCCTTGATTTATACATAATAGAATAAGGCAATTCCTGAATTCTGCAAATCTATAAAACAAATATAACGATTCAAGCTATAATAAATATATATATTCTGATTGGTAGGGAAGATAATAATGCCGGAGATAAAAGGCGATTGGGACATCAAAAGAGTCGAGGAATATCTAAACCAGACAAAGTTTCCTCTCAGGCTCTCCGGGATAACATCAAAAGGGTATCCCACGGTTTTTTCCCTTTGGTATTTGTATGAAGAGGGAAAGATCTGGTGTGCTGTCCAAAATGATTCTTCGGTGGCGAGCATTCTAACAGCTAATAACAAGTGCGGTTTTGAAGTTGGCCCCAATGTCAGCCCGTATATGGGTGTACGAGGCAAGGGTAACGCAGAGCTTATACCTAGCCTGGGTCCTGAAATACTCGAAAAACTCATTGAACGTTTTCTAGATGATTCAAACCGAGATCTTGGCAATTGGCTTCTCAGCAGAAAAGAAACAGAAGTTGCAATATGTATCGACCCCATCTGGATATATTCATGGGACTATAGCGGCAGAATGAAATAAATCCCTCTTTGAAGTTCCAAATAAAAAGTAGTACTATTTATTTCAATTAGGCTTGTACGAAACTCAATAAGGAGGATGGTTATTTGGATATACTATCTTGGGTAATATTCGGTCTAGCAGCAGGAGCAGTTGCCAAGTTAATTCTTCCGGGCAAAGATCCCGGGGGATTTATTATGACTATTGTAATAGGAATAGTCGGCGCGCTCGTAGGTGGTTTCATTGCAAACATACTTGATTTCGGTGGCGTCTCTCCCGGTTTTAACCTAAAGAGCTTTATTTTTGCAGTAATAGGCTCAATTGTGCTTCTAATCATCTACCGCATGGTGAAGGGAAAGGGATAAATTCTACTTACCGACCACCTCAGTAAAACAATGCCAACACTTAAAAAAGTTGTAGGTTTTCTAGATTCCTATCTAAAGATAGATGAGATAGAGGACTCAAGCTGGAATGGTCTGCAGTTTGAGGGGTCCTCTAAAGTGAACAAGATAGCTTTTGCAGTTGATGCATCTGTTGAATCTTTTGAGCAGGCGGTTGAAGAAAATGCCGATATGCTCATAACCCACCACGGCCACTTCTGGAGCTCTCATAATCCATCGATATCCGGCTGGTCCAAAGAGCGGGTCTCTATTC
>JABAOE010001439.1_pt1 | contig 19313 bp, 20 predicted proteins | sample 7062141 | NCBI WGS metagenome assembly JABAOE01 (sample SAMN14538627, study PRJNA623070) | marine sediment metagenome | biome: marine biome [ENVO:00000428]; feature: marine pelagic biome [ENVO:01000023]; material: deep marine sediment [ENVO:00002113] | place: India: Gulf of Khambhat ... | reverse complement strand
ATCGGGCCATTCAGGAGATAAGGAATTTGCTCCGAGTCTAGTTTTTTTTTGGTAAAACTTTACTAATTAGTTAGTTAGTAACAAAGAGGTTTTTTTTTAAGGGGGCGAAGAGCCCATATTTTTCACCATCCAAAACATTAGGGAGGCATCGCCATGATCAACTCTAGATCACAAACAACTCACACCACATCAGCCGTTGTAAATGAAGACGCAGGAACGCTTCGGTCAATTACCACTGAAGAAGCCAATTCTGATCCCTATGCGCGCTGCATCTCAGCATCCCGTCGTGTCCGGTGGGACATCGACAAGGATGTCATTCGTGACCGGGAATTTGATATCCAACAAAAATTTCTTCCTGATGGTTTGTCGAAAGTTCAAGAATTGCAATTCTTAACAGACGAGGAGAAACGCTATTTGAGCCAAATCCAGGGCCGGACCTATGCCAATGTCTTTGGTCTGGTTGAACGATTTATTAATGCCAAGGTTCTGGAGATCAGTCGCGAGCACTGGTTGGGTAATCAAACCGCACTCGAGGCGTTGATCCGCTTTAGCGACGAAGAACTGAAGCATCAGGATCTGTTTCGTCGCATTGAACGGTTAGCCGGCGCGCAAATGATTCCCGGATATCGCTTCTTACCCAATCCCAATGACGTCGCTAACGTCGTGTTAAGTAAGAGCACGTGGGCGGTGCTAGCCCTTACCCTTTACATCGAATTATTCACACAGTTGCACTACCGGCAAAGCATTGATCCTGACAACAACCTGTCCCCTCTTTTTAAGGATGTCTTCCGGTATCACTGGTTAGAAGAAAGCCAACACGCCATTATGGATGAACTCGAATGGGAGCGGCTCGACAAGAATATGTCTCCGGAAGCGAGGGATCAGGCGGTGGACGAATTCATTGAGCTTGTTGGAGCAGTTGATGGGATTCTTCAGATCCAAGCGAAGGCGGATGCCGAATACTTTGCCGAGACGTGCGGGCGTGATGTTCCGGATGCCCAACGCCAAGCTTTGGAAGAAGGAATTCTGAACGCGTACCGGTGGCAGTACATCATTTCGGGAGCCCAGCACCCTCATTTTGTCAAAGTGCTGACTGGCTTTATCACAGAAGCGCAGGGCGCAAGGATCCAGGATGCACTTGCCGGCCTAAATTGAGTAGGACTGGAACACCCCATGGAGGTAATGACTTGCAAGATTCGTTTTTTAGAAACCCAAGGTTCCTTCTCCTTTCGAGGGAGAGGGGAGTGTGAGGGTGGAGAAGCCGATCACGGTAGTGAACGGCTTCTCCACCAGCCTCTACAAACTCACTCAACTTCGGCCCCGGGAGGATACTTCAGCCAGGGATACCCTCCCTTTGCCATTCGATATCCTATATCAAACAGCTTCCGCATATATTCCCTGTCAAAAGCCTCCTTTGGTTTCTCTTTGAAGTCCTTGGGAATGTGAGCGAGATGGTAAGTCAGGCCATCCCGTTTTGTCGCAAAATACACGCGATACATATCTCCGATCCCTTGCGAGGCAAGAAGCGAATTGATGCTTTGGCCCGCAATAGAGGTAACACGGGGCTCGACCGTTTCGTAGGGCTCTTTAAATTTCCCATTGCGAATCAGGTAGGCCTTTGGAGTTCCCTGGACCTGAAGTTTCTCTTCGATACGACGCCAGTCGATTCCGAGCGGGTACAGGAAAATTTGAGAAGACCCACCCCCGTCCACGTGCAGCTCATCATAGCGCTTGCCATCTACTTCCACTTCAATCAAGACCGGTGGGAACGCCACTGGAATGGAGGCTGAGGCCAGCAACAATTTGTGAATCAAATCCAATGCCTTCGGGTGCCCGCTTGCCGCAATCCGCGTAATGTTCCAAATAACCGGGCGAGAGGCGTCAAGATTGGTTGTTCCGATATACAACGATCGCCCCTTTCGAAATTCCACTGCCAGAGCCTCCATCAACTGAGGAGTCACATATTTCGAAATGAGGTTTTGCAGCGGCGTGCTGTCAGCCAGCGCATCACTGGTCAGGCCAGTTACAAGAAGCCGCGGCGTGTAAATATCCTTAGTAGAGACCCCAGTATAAATCTTCTTGAGTTGACCATCATAATCCGGCCCAAGGAAGGCAAAAGGGGCGATAAGGCCACCGGNNACCGGTGCTGATGCCCGTAACCATGGTAAACTCCGGCCGCGTACCTGAGTCGGTCCATCCAAGGAGTAGACCCGCGCCAAAGGATCCATTCGAGCCACCGCCAGAAATGGCCAAATAGGAATGCTCTTTCGCGTAAATCCCGGAATACCGCGCCTGGATCTCCTCCTCTGACATGGCATACCATTTTTTGATTATGGGAGGCGCTTCATCGCCCCATATTCTGGAATGTGGTATGCCGGAAATGACGGCACGATCACTGAGTCCCTCAGGGAGTGGGTTCCGCTTGGGCACCGTCCCACACCCGGTGGAGTATCCCACAAGAATTGCAAGCACGAGTATGATGCCTAACCGGATCCCACTCGAAGACACTACCGTGTTTATTGAGTATTGACGTACCAAACTAACTCCTTTCATCGTTGACTCTTCTTACGAATGAGTGTTCCATGCGTTCTCAATCAAAAAAATCGGTTTCAGCTCCACCACAAACGCACCGCCAATCCAGCCTTTTGCTTTTTGAATTTCAAATGGGAATTAAACAAGCGCCGGAAATATTAGATTACCTCTTCAGTAGAGGGCTCTTCCGGTCCACCTGCTCCTTTTGCTGACTCGACATCGACATTGAGCCAGGCCAAAAACAGTTTGTAACTGACAGCGAGGACGACGGCCCCCACAAAGAGGCCGATGATACCCGAAGAAATTACTCCCCCAATGGCCCCAACGAGGATGACCGGCATTGGAATCTCAACGCCACGACCCAGGAGGAGAGGTTTCAGGAAGGCATCTCCCGCACTGACAAAAAGACCCCAAATCATAAATAGGACCGCGGTCAAGGTTTCACTGGTCGCGAACACATAGACAATAATGGGGCCAATGATTAAGAGTGGGGGAAGCTGGATCACCGCCACAAATAGGACCAGAACAGCCCAAATTCCTGCGCCAGGGACGTCGACCAGCAGAAAACCGATCCCTGCCAGAATCGACTGGATCAAGGCAATGCCCAGAACCCCCTGGGCCACGCTCCTGATGGTCGCGGTAGCAAGATTCGCCAGATCTCCTCCCCGAGGTCCGGTAATTCGAACTGCAATTTTTAGAACCATGTCTTGTCCACTGCTTGCACGGGCCAGCAGTACACCTGCAATAACGATGGCAATCATTAATTGAAGGATTTCCAAACCAGCCCCGGCTCCGGCCGATAGGAGCCACCCACCGAATTCAATCAACACGGGCTCGATTCGGTTCAGGGCTTCTTCAAGATTATGTGAAGCGAGGCTCCAGATGGTGTTCAAATGGGAGCCGATAACCGGCCAGGTTTCAACGCTCTCCGGCGGTGGGGGAACAACCAGGGAGCCTTTTTGCAATCCATCCGCCAGAAATTTGGTTCCATCAACCAGGGTATCGGAAAGGAGAACAATTGGAACGATGAGGACAATAAGGCCCAACAAGACCACTATGCTTCCAGCAATTCCATGCCGGTTATGCAAAACCGCCAACAATTTTTCGTAAAGAGGATAGATGGCCACCGCAATTACGATTCCCCATACGACTGGAATAATGAAAGGCTGAAAAATCTTAAATGACCAAAATGCGAGAAGAACGACGAGACCGATCCGAATGGCTGCCGTCAGCACCCTGCCTTGAAATATTTTTTCATCGGAGTCCCGTCTGAAATTGGTCATGTTGCCTCCTTACATCTTTGGGGGGAGTTTGGTCCCATGGCTTAAGGATTCAATGGTCAATTATCAAGATGAGAAGCATGTACTTGGAACACCTCTTGGCCCATGGGAGAGGGGAATTAATTACCTAACGTAATTTCTAATCTCCATTTATACGAAACTGCATTTGCTATCGCAAACTTTGAAGATTTGGGCACAGGCAACAGACAACTTTTTTATTGGCTAGGCAGGGCCAAAAGAGCCTCATTCGTAGGGATTAGCCAACGCATGCAGATCAAAACCTACTATTGTATACTTATGATGGGATACCTATAATAGTGGCAGATGACTGGTGATTGAGAAAGTACGGGTTTTTTAGTATCCTAACATTGGCTCTGAACGATCGACACCTGATTCATTAACTTTTCCCCGAGGGGGATCAAGGANNTTTTTTAGTATCCTAACATTGTCTTGTAAGGACAGACACCTGATTCATTAACTTTTCCCCGATGGGGATCAAGGAGGAATAGTAATGCAGCCAGAACAAACTACCCTTAAGACAAAGGGATCGAAATTGGCCACCTTATTCAGTGTGGTGCTGTGTTTGATGCTGTTAGCGGTTATTCCCGCCACGGCGCAAACCAAAGGGGTCATGGAACCGACCATGTCGGCAGAAGACGAAATCGCACCCACGGAGGTAGGACCTACCCCGCAGGAACAAACGGTTAAGCAGGCCGAAGAGCTTATCCTCAGTTTTGATGCCGACCCCGAACTCGATTGGTTCCGAGACAATATGAAAAACGCTGAAGGGGTCCTGATTATCCCTGAATATTATGCCGCAGGGTTAATCGCGTCGGTTGGAGCCGGAAACGGGGTGTTACTCGTACAGGATCGGAACACCGGAGAATGGAGCCAACCTGCCTTTTACTCGGCCGGAGCCCTCGGTGCGGGGGCGACGATAGGGGCTCAAACCTCCGAAATCGTGGTCATGCTGATGTCGGAAAAGGCCATTGAGTCTTTTCAACAGACAAAATTTGACCTGGGCGGCGCAGGGAATATGACCATTGGACCGGTAGGGGGTGGCGCAGCTGAAGACACCAGCGGGGAACTGGTGGTGTACGGGCGAAGTAAAGGACTCTATCTAAGCGTTAACCTCGCCGGGGTGACCATCGCCACCCACGATGACTATAACGAAGCCTATTACGGCAAGGCCGCGACGCCAAAGCAAATTTTAGCAAATGAGGTCACCAATGCTTACTCGTCCGATCTCCAATGGGCGGTTCAACAAGTGGGCAAAACAATTCGTCGTTGCACCTTCTGTAGACCCTAAATAAAGCAATACCTACCTCTTTGAGACGGACAGGTTGATCCCACAATCCGGGATTTGCCTGTCCGTTTTTTTTATCTACAAAGTCTTGCTTAAACTTAACAATTCGATATGCGGTGTTCGACATTCGATATTAGTCGCAAATATATCTACGGCTTGGCCACGGCCTCGGGTGAACCCACGGGTGGGTAGTCCAAAGTCCCCCGCAAGGAGGATATTTTATCCAGAGGAAAGTTGGGAAGATACAAGGACTGTTCTTCTTTCCACCTCGCGACCTGGGCTTCGGCTTCGCGGGCGCGTTCATGATCCAAACCTTTACTTCTTTCCATATACAATGTTTGAGGGAGAGCAAATCCTGCGCCTGCTTCGTGGATAAGGCACATGATCCGGAGGTTCAGATCCTCGGCAACTTCGAGATACTGTCCCCAATCCGTCACATCGACGTAGGCAAAGATATCCAAATCCAAAGACGATTCCCCAAATTCCACAAATCGGATACGGGCGAGATCCGGGAGCATTTTGGGGTGACCGTAGAGAACCTTCCGCACCTCTACCAAAATGTAGCGCAATTGATCAGGAGNNATCAGGAGTGGTATCGTAGCGGAGCCGTATGCGGGGGTGGTACCAAATCTTGCGCCGCCTTGAGTAGTTTTCCAGTTGAAGATTTGAAAATTCCCCGTTCGGGACGTTGACAATCGAATCGTCAAGAGTACGGACAAGGGTCGTTCGAAGCCCAATCTCTTCAATGGTTCCCACCCGATCTCCAAAACGGCAGAAATCACCAATCCGCACTGGCTTTGAAGTATACAGGGTTATCGCGCCAAAAACGTTCTCAAGACTCTTTTGCGCAGCCAAGGCCACAGCCAGACCACCAATTCCCAAACCGGCAAGAACGGCGGTCACCTTGAATCCCAGATTATCGAGCCAAAACATGACAGCCGAAATAATGATCACAATCTTTATGGCGTTGCCGAACACTGGAATAAGAACCGGGGACGGGGCTTGCCCTTTTCTCGTGAGTTGTCGGACAAAGAGTTGAAGTGAGAAGTCCGAAACCCGCATCAGGAACCAAGACAACGCGATTAAGCGTAAGGTTCCGGCGTGCGCCACGGCCTGCACCGTGAAAGAGGGATTAACGAGAACCAACCAGGAAGAAATGAAAAAGGAAAAAAGAAGTAACCGCACGGGAGTAGAAAAAAAATGAAGGATCTGGCGACCGAGCGCCGTGTCCCATCGCCGCAGAAGAAATATAACTGGGCTGGTCAACACCCAGATTAGTAAAAAACTTCCTGCAGCCCCGATCAACAAGGCAATCCATTCCCATACGTAAATCCCGAAAATCTGAAAGTCAAAAATCCAGAGGGGGAGCTTGTCTTCAAGAATCCCGTGCCCGAATCGGGCGTAGAGTTCCGGAATTTGACCAACCGTCCGGTTGGAAATTTTCCAAACAGTCTTACCCTTTTCATCTTGGACTTGTTGAAGGTAAAGTTCATACTTTTTTTCCTCAGTTTCAATCCCCCCCAGCCAATCTCGATATGGTGGAAGACCGTCATCCTGATGGCCATCGGGTCTGTCGCTCAAATGGGCAATATCGATCCAAATGGCTCGGGTGAAAATAATATATAACTTACGGGCCAGTTCCGGCCCTTTTGTGCTATCCAACCCTGGCGGAAGATAACGAAGGTCCAGATATTCCGCGGCACGCTCAAAGTCTCGCTCTTTAGAAGCCGCAATGAATCCTTTATACGCGTTTCGGGGGATCCCAGGATCATATTCATCGACAGGAGGAGGAGGCGGAGGTTCCGGTGCCGGCTCTGAGGTCACCCCCCCTTTTAATACCCCCTTGGTAACCGCTTGAGGTGCAGGTTCAACGGCCGGAGCGGGTTGGGGTGCCGTCTTTTCAGGTTCCTCTTCTATGAGATCCTTGACCGTCGGAGTTTTTTTGGGAGGCTCAGCATGGATCTCTGGAATGGAAAAGAACGAAGACAGGGTTACCAACAAAAAGAAGAAACAATACCGCACGGTGACTTCAAATGCATGACTCGATCTCAGAACATTCCACATGACTCCCCCTCCTTTTTTTTAAATTATTTTTTTTAAACCATAGATGTCATTTTTCAACTCCGATTCCGATATTCCTGCAGGTCCGAATGCACCGCAATTTTACTCCAATCCAATTCAAAAGGGATATGACTCGTCATTAAGAGAAGAAGGCTGAATTTTTATTTGAATAGTTATACAATAAAGGTGGTGAACATACCGATTGGAGAAAAGCTATGCGGGAGATTCTCCCTGGGTTATACCATTGGAAGGTCTACAACCCCTACATAAAGGATGTGGTGGATTCCTACTTTGCGGTCTTGGATCCGCCTGTGCTCATTGATCCAATGGAACCACCGGAAGGTATCGAGTTATTCCGCAAATATCCCCCACCAGCACACATCTATATGACGAATCGTCTTCATGACCGGCATTGCCAACGGTTTATTGATACATACGGAACAACTGTGTGGTGCCATCGGGCTGGCCTCCACGAGTTTCAGGACGGTAGCCTTGCGGTCAGCGCTTTTGACCATGGCGACAATCTGCCGGGAGGGGTCAAAGCCATAGAGGTGGGAGAGTTGTGCCCAGAGGAAACGGCATATCACTTGCCAATTGGAGAAGGCGTGTTGGCTATCGGCGATGCACTGGTCTGNNATTAGGGGACGATCCTCCTGAAATCAGAGCCGGGATACGAGATAAGTTTCTACAAATTTGCAATAACTACGATTTCGATCACCTGCTTTTCGCTCATGGAGAGCCGCTCATTGGAATGGGGAAAGCAGCCCTCCTTGAGTATCTAAAAAGCGTGAAGGAATGATCGAAGCTCCGATTAATTCAGATCATCGTTTTTGTAGTACTTCGTGCCTTTGGCAGTAAGTTCAGCACTCAGGCCGGTATCGGTTAGTTGATACAAGTATACCCCAGGAGCAAGCTTTATGGCCTCCTGGATAGATTCGCCGGTATCCTCGTGCTTCGCAGCCGCAGTTGCTTCGCTGCCAAGAGTCCAACCTTGGTCAATAAAATTCCGAAGAGGCCCCCCGGATTCAAAAACGAAAATCTGGCTGAAAGTCTTGGCCCCATATCCCAGTCCGCCATGCACCTCCAACATTTTCATGAACGTTTCTTTTCCAGTTTTGTTATTGACCGCCAACCCTTCCCCACGACCGCTGCCTACAAGCCCCAGCTTCATGCCGAAATTGCTAAATACGGCATATCCTGCCGCATTCCCAACCTGTTGCTTTGCTTTTGGCTGGACCTGATACAATTGGCCTAGTGTCTTCTTGACCATCGTCCGAATTTCGGCCTTTTCCTCTTTAATTTTTGCCTTTTTTTCCTCCTCGGTCAGTTTTTCTTCACCAATACCGAGAATAGCGCTGGCTGTAGGAACACCGGGAAGAAATAGAAATGTGAAAGCGAGAAAAATGGGGAGAATTATTGAGCTCATTCTGACCTCCTCAAAGTTTTAAAGCTCCTTTATTTTAGACTGAAGGGCATGTCACATACCCGTCCCTTGGCCACGAGTGAGAAAGAATAATTGAGGAAGAGAAAAATAGCAAACTCAGGGGATTAAAATTTCCATTTGGCCCCTGCCCAGCCGTCAAGATTTCTAAACCCTTCAGGCTCGAAACTTTCTTTCCGATATTGCCCTTGGAATCCCATAGTTAGGGTGACATCTTCCGAGACCTTGTGCAAGAGTTCGATATCCCCCTGGAGCACATCTTCATGTTGTCCTTTTCGAGGATCGCCCGGAGTCCCGGTTGTCCAGTTATTGAGCTCATAATGAAGAGCTAATTCCAATTCCCAATGTTCCTTCAATTCGATCCCCAACTCGCTGGTCAAAAAATGATTGATATAAGAGACATTGTCCTGTAAAGCCGGTTGATTTCGCCCGTCCGCGAGCCCTCGCTCATAGTGGTATCCCAAGGTTAATTGAATCCTTTCTGAAGCATGCCACCGAAAGTGGGGGCCAATGGTCCAGAAGTCGGTATTTCGTTGTTGGAATGGCTCCTTGTACCGTCTTGTGCCATACCGACCGTAAATTCGTAACACATAGTCTTCCCGAAACCGCTGCACCAGACCGGCAGCGAAAAAATTGGTCGTCACAATCTCTTCGGCAAACTCCTCTTCTTCATGTTCGCCAGGCGTCCGAACTTCATTTTCTCCAACAAGAAGATTCGGAGCGAAATAATAGCGGAACTGGAATTTGGTATCCTGGGTGAATTCGTGCTGGCCGCGAACCCCAAGGGTCCCATGATTAAATCTCGAATTGTCCAAGAAGATAAAGCCCTGCCCTCTCACTTTTAGGCTGGTGTCTCGTCCAAAAAGAGAAAAATATTTATTAATTTGGAGGACAGGCTCCAACACCGCATCGGCGCCCTGTTTAGCTAACTCACTGTCGATGACCGGTTGGGTCGGGTCTTGATCTTTGGTTAAGCGCCGGGTTGCCGAAAACAGTGCGGCGTCTTCCGTCCCAAAAAGATACGCTTCACCCAGAACCTCCCATTCCGCCCATATGAGGTCCCCAGGAGAGGGCACAAGAAATAGGGGCAGCACCGCTAATAATATTGAATAGGTCTTTGCTGTGCTTCCCCAGCCTTTACCCATTTCTTCCATTTTTTGAAAATGAAAAAGGAAAATTCTTCAACTGCCGAATCGAAAATAATGGAAGTGATATACCAACATCAAATGCTGACTATTTGGTGGAATCCCTCATTAAGACCCTCATAATTGGATCCCTTTCATGGGAGAGGCTGCAAATACCGTTGTACCCAAGTACAGGGGTGTCTGGCCACGGTCGGCTTTAATCAACGGCCACGGAATACCTCTTGCATTGAAAAACAGGACAAAAAATAGGTTCCATTCTTGAACAAAAATTTCATTCCCCGTATCCTTTTTGAATCAGCCAGGAAGGGACAACAAGTCATCAATGAAGTGGACTACGGTTAAAATCATGTGGCGAGTCATGTGGACATTAGTCCTGACGCTTATGTGGCTCTGGGCAAGCTTGGCAATATTCTATTCCAACCTTCCGGGAGAAAATCTCCGGATGTTCCTGGCTTTGGGATTTGCCATCACGGTAGCTGTGGCCTTCATTGTTCTCCCGAACCGCCGGAGTACCACCATTGGTTTTCTCATCGCCGTTAGCGTGATCTATATCTGGTTTCTGTGGATTCCCCCTTCAAATGATCGCGATTGGAATCCCTTTGTGGCGGTTCTCCCCGAGGTCAATTTTAAGGATGATCACGTTACCATCTCTCATATTAGAAATTTCGATCACAAAACGTCTGAGAATTTCGAGGTCCGCTACTATGACTAGACATACGACCTGACGAAACTCAATACCCTCGATCTCTTTTTATCTTATTGGGATGGCAATACGATGATTGGGCACACCTTCTTGAGTTTCGGATTCGGAGGAGAGGACTACGTGGTCATCTCAATCGAAACGCGCCCGGAGAAGGGGGAAGAGTATTCGGCCATCAGCGGATTCTTCAGGCGTTTCGAGCTATTCTACGTGATCGGTGACGAGCGTGATATCGTGGGGGTACGCACCAACCACCGGGACGAAGAGGTCTATCTCTATCCTCTAAAGCTGGACACCGATGTTATTCGAAAACTCTTCGTGGGCATGCTCCAACGCGCGGCTGCCCTTCATGACCATCCCAAATGGTACAACGCGTACGACCGAAATTGTACCACCAGCATCTACACGGACGTTCGGGAAATTCTGGACTATGATCCCCCATTCAGCATCCTTATGTTGTTGAACGGATATATTGACGAACTGCTCTATCAACGGNNTCGTGGCCGACGTGTCCGATGGCAAACCCTTTCCCCAAATGAAGCGCTTACATTTCATCAGCGAGACCGCAAAGAGAAATGCGGACGCTCCGGACTTTTCCCAGAAGATTAGAGCTCACCTGCCCAGGCGAAAGGTTAAAGCCTCACCAAACTCCCTTCTCCCCCGCCCAAATGCCTTTCACCGAGACCATATGTTTTCTGTGGAAGGAACCAAATCGCGGAGTTGAATATTGGCACCTTATCCGAGGTGTGATGGGAAGCCTCAGAGTTCTTGAATTTTGTCATAACCTAGATTGACAGCCTTGCCTCTCACTTTACATGCCATTTTCGGGGTTGAGTTGTAACAACGCTTTCTCAATGCTATACAGAGGAGTGCAAAAGTTATTGCACCTTTTGATTCTCACAGATCCTCGCTTTTCTTAATGATGGCAAGATTGATATATGCAACCACTTTTTTCTGCTCGACAACTTGGCCTGACCCTCCAGCCTAGCGATGTTCCAACTGCTAAACGCCCGACAACGAAGAGACTCCTTCATGTATCGATACGCAGCAATTGTCATTTTCCCCCTTATCCTAGGGGGGTGTTACAACTTCGATAAGAAAACCGATGGCCGCACTGCTCTTGAGCAGCAGTTGACCCGAACGGCAATTGCGCGGGCGATTGACAGGTTGGCCATTCACAAGGACGTACTTAAGGGGACTTGGAAAATTGAAGTGAATGCACCCGACGTCCGGGACAAGGACTGGATTCGGGCTTACCTCCGTCGGCGTCTCTCCACACTTGGAGCAAGGATTTCTAGAGACGAAAAGGCTATATTGCCGATTGTCGAGGTGGGTGTCGTTAACGCAGGTAGCGATATCGATAATTTCTACATCGGGATTCCCCTTCCTGGGTACGGATACGTGTTGGGATTCATCAACACCCTTAACGAAAAAGGCCGGGCGCAGATCGGTCTCACTTTCTGGAGCGAAGAAGGGACTATTATTGGCCAAACGCCCGAAGCGGTCGGCTCCGCCTATTACAAGAACACCTGGTATTTGACCTTCTTTGGACCCTTTGGTTACACCGACTTGGATATCAAGATGTCGGGAAGGTTCTCGGAATCAGCCAAAGAGAATTGGGACCAAGTCAAAGAGGCCGGAGAGTGGATCGTACCAGACAAAATTACAGACACTCCACCAGAAGAGTAACTCACCTAGCCCACCGTTTCACACCCATCAACCCGCCAAGACCCAATTCTGAGTTTCCTGGGCATTAAAATAAGGAGCCTTTTCGGCTTTCATCCCGTTCTCCTCCCCAACCTGTCCCTCTCTCCCCATGGCGAGAGAAACAAAGAAGTTGAAAGCGTGGAAGCTGCCCTCCTCGATCCACCCGCCGTCATCTTGCCTCCTTATCGAACCATGGCTTACTATGACCTATGGCCTCAGACCCATCTCATCTCAATCTCGATAAGGACGTCCTTCGAGAGCTTGTCAGCGGAACGGCTAGTGCTATCGGCGAAGAATTTTTCGACACGCTCGTAGAACATTTAGCCAGGGCAATTGGGACGAAATGTGCGTGGGTCACGGAGTGGCTCCCGGAGGAACGGAAGCTGCGAGCACTTTCTTTCTGGGCCGACAATCGGCGCGTGACTGATTACTGTTACGACGTCGCAGGAACACACACCCTGCGAGCCTGTGGTGGATGGTAGAGACTTTTTGCATGTCCCTGATCGGGTGATGGATCTGTATCCTGCCGATCCCGATTTGGAGCCCTTGGGAGCGGTGAGCTACATGGGCATCGCTCTGCGTGATACCGATCATCAGGTTCTGGGCCATCTGGCCATTTTGCACGACAAGCCACTTCCCGAAAATCCCCGTGCCACCGCAATCTTCGAAATCTTTGCCGGTCGTGCGGCCGCCGAGCTTCGCCGGTTGCGCCGAGATCGGGAGCTTCGGGAACGCGAACTCAAAATGTCGCGGCTCATTAACAGCGCCAAAGACGCCATCATTGAGCTTGATTCAAATCTGTCCATCACTAGACTCAACCGGGCGGCCGAACGGACATTTGGGTGCAAGGAGACAAATGTCATTGGCCGCCGGTTCGATGCCTTTCTCACACAAAAGTCCTACGGCAGATTCACCGATTTTATCGGCGAACTCGACCGACGACCTGACGATGAACGCTCACTATGGATAACGGAGGGAATCGAAGCGCTGGGCCCCGACGGCGCAAAATTTCCTGCTGAGGCCACCATTTCCAGCTATGATCTCAACCGGCATACCTTCTATACACTTATTCTCCGAAATGTGAACGAACTGCTCCAGGCCGAAGCAGAAATTCGTTCGCTCAGGGATGAGACCGCTTACCTGCGAACCCAGATCGAAGCGCTACAGGGCTCAAACGAAATCCTTGGTAACAGCCAAGCACTCCGCTACATTTTGGCCGATGTAGAGCGTGTTGCCAAAAATAACACGACCGTTTTGATTTTCGGGGAAACAGGGACAGGAAAGGAGCTGATCGCCCGTGCCATTCATCAACTAAGCCCGCAGGCAGAAAAACCGTTGATCAAGGTCAATTGCGCAGCGATCGCCGCCAATCTTCAGGAGAGCGAATTCTTCGGTCATGAGCGCGGCGCTTTTACGGGTGCCACTCAGCGCCGTGTGGGTCGTTTCAAGCTAGCGGACAGCGGCACGATCTTTTTGGACGAAGTGGGAGAGATGCCATTGGATCTGCAGGCCAAACTGTTGCGCGTGCTTCAAGAAGGCGAATACGAACCCGTTGGAAGTTCCCATACCGAAAAGATCAATGTGCGTGTGATCGCCGCCACGAATCGGGACCTGGAAAAGATGGTTAAGGAGGGAACTTTTCGGCCAGATCTTTTATATCGTTTGAACGTCTTTCCCATCCATATGCCCCCCCTCCGGGAGCGCGGCGATGACATCCTTGTACTTGCCGNNNNGTGCGACCATGCGACTGACCGAAGACTGCAAAGTGAGGCTGAGAGCTTACGATTGGCCTGGAAACATTCGCGAACTTGAAAATGTGATCGAACGAGCGGTGATCACTTCAAAGGACGGGCGCACATTGAACCTCGATCGCGCACTCCCTGACGAGGGCGGTGGAGCACGTCAAACGCCGGTAACCCCTGAACCCCACTATGGGCCGGAGCGTATCCTCACGTCTTCAGAAATGAATGAGCTCGAGCGCAAGAATATTCTTCGAGCTCTGAATGCAGCGTGCTGGAAAGTTTCCGGCCGTGAGGGTGCCGCCGAACGGCTGGGACTCAAGCCCAGCACCCTTGCCTCCCGTATGCGGGCCCTTGGAATAGAACGGCCCCATTAAATCATGAAATCTCGGGAATCCTAACGAGTCCAGCTCGTGAGATTCCGTGAATCGTGAGATCTCATTATCTGTTTCACCCATATAAAAATTCAGTAAATCATTAAAAAACAATAGCTTGTGACATCATAAATCTCCTGGCACACAACTTGGAAATAGTGTTGGCGTGGGTGCAATGAAGCACGTACATAACCAAGGAGAGATACCATGCAGACTCAACAAACAACCAAAACATTGAATGGCCTCAACACTGAGCAGATGGGAGAAACGATTGAGGCGATCAAAGGTAACCCGCAAATTGGTAAATTTGTGTTTCGGGCCAAAAACGAATGGCTGAATGGCGGGGAGAATCGATCCACGATCAAGGATTTCTACGGCGCTTTGAAAGAAGACGATTCGCGGGAGGAACCTTTCGTGTTCACCAATGGCGAACCGCCCGTTCTATTGGGCAATAACGAGGGCGCCAATCCTGTGGAGTTCCTGTTGCACGGACTCGCTGGTTGCGTCACGACCACCTTTATTCTCCACGCTTCTGCCCGCGGCGTTCAGATCCATGAGCTTTCAACCGAGCTTGATGGCGACATTGACCTTAACGGTCTGCTGGGTCTTGATGATTCTGTCACCCCAGGCTACCGGGAAATCAGAATCAAAATGCACGTCAAGGCCGACTGCTCTGACGAAGAGCTTGAAGACTTAATTGCAACCGCGAAACGCCGTTCGCCCGTCTGCAACACGGTGTTGCGGCCGGTACCGGTCAACATCGTACGGGCGGAAGCGTGACGAAACGCTTGCCTCTAGCAGCGAATCCCCCAGCGCATGATTACCGGCAAGGGGGATTCGCTTGAGCTAGATCAGTTCGCAGTTTTTGTACTTCCCTTTAAAACCGCCATTCCATAGCAACTCTTTTTCAACTCCCATCGCAACAGAAGTTCCATGATCCTACTCTATTCCCTCTCCCTTCGAGGGAGAGGGTCGGGGTGAGAGTGAAATCACCGGATAATGCATAGACGTTTTTCTAGCAGACAACCATAAGTGATATCATGATCAACTTTTGATAAGATCAGCAAATAATGAAACGCATCTGAAAAAATCCTACAAATAAAAGGATCGGCAGCTGAGACCCTTATTCTTCATCCTCGGATTACTCATATTGGCCGGCTGTGCCGGCAGCGAAGTCCCCTTGAACGCGGCCAACCCCGTTCCCCCGGAAAGGCAGTACGCTACGATCGCTGACCCTGGCGGGGTTGAGGTAGGCATCGTTCGGGATTTAGGCGGTCGAGGAAGCTTGCAATCCCTGGTGGTCGCGGTCGACGGATTGAGATTGGCCAAACTCGAACCTGGCGAGCGAGTCACCGTCAGGCTGGCCCCAGGAGATCATCGCCTGGAAATATGGGGGCAGGAATACAAAGTCCTGACTCGAAAAGATATTGTCGTGCAGGAGGGAGTTCCATTGCGCTACCGATTGAGTTTCACCACTTTCGATGTCGAATTCGTCCCGTACACTCAATGAAAAAGGTCAAGAAAGCCGCAGTTTCCGGCTCCAAATTTCTGGTTCCAGGTAACCGGCGTTGAGGGCCAAACTTCTATACGTGGGGAATCACCTCCTTGTTTCCTAAACAGCAAGTTGACATCAGCCTTTTAGCTGTTTAACGTAGTTTCCCTAGTCATCATTCAAAATAATCTTCCTCTAGTATCAAGGACTTGTGCAAAATCACTGTATGAGAATAACTAAGACCCCCAAGCCCTGTTCCTCCCCCCTGTTTGGACTTGTGTCAGTTTTGTGCCTGTGCTTTTTTACCTTCCTAGCAGGCTGTGGCGGTGAGGCCGAACCTCCCAAACGCCCCCCTCCCGATGTCATGGTTGCTCCCGTAGAACAGGAAGACGTTCCCATCTATGGAGAGTACGTTGGGGAAACGGAATCCCCTCGGACTGTCGAGCTCCGGGCTAGGGTTGAAGGTTTCCTGATTAAGGTGAATTTTAAAGAGGGCAGCCTGGTCAAAAAGGGTGATCTCCTGTTTGTGATTGACCCTCGTGAGTACGAGGCGGCGTTGGGAAAGGCCAAAGCCCAATTGGCAATGGATGAAGCGGCTCTCCTGAAGGCTCGACAGGACCGACGTCGGTATCGATCCCTCCATGCAAAAGATGCCGTGAGTACCAGTCAGTTAGAGAGAGCGATTGCCCACGAACGGGAAATGACTGCCGCCAGGGACGGGGATCTCCAGGCCGTAGAGAGAGCCAAACTCGACTTAAGCTTTACAAAAATTTTTGCGCCATTAACTGGACGTATCGGGCGAACTGAGGTCCGGATGGGGGCCCTGGTGGGAAAAGGAGAACCCACGCTTCTCGCGACGATTTCACAAATTCATCCAATATATGTCAATGCCAGCATCAGTGAACGTGATTATCTCCTCGCCGTTAAACGAAATGAAGAAGAAGCGAAAAAAAAACGGGAGGGGAAACCGGTCAGGCCTGAAGATACAAAAGTGAAGATGATCCTAGCAGATGATAGCGAATACCCATTTGGAGGCCAATTGAATTTTGTTGACCGGACTGTCGACCGCGCTACCTCGACGCTTCCTGTCCGTCTTGAGTTCCCGAATCCTACCGGGGTTCTTCGTCCCGGGCAATTCGCCCGCCTCCGGGTGGTCCTTGAAGATCTCGAAGACGCGCTTCTGGTTCCCCAGCGAGCCGTTCAAGAGACCCAGGAAGGACAGGCCGTGTTCGTCATTGATGAGAACAACACCGTTGAAAGAAGGCGGGTCGTTGCGGGACCCAGGCAGGGAAGCCGGTGGGTCATTGAGAAAGGACTCCAGCCTGGAGAACGGGTCGTGGTGGAAGGAATCCAGAGAGCGCGGCCTGGCATTCAAGTTAACCCGATACCCGTTTCTCAGGAAATCGAAGCGCCAGAGGCCGCTTCCGCCGCAAAGTCACAAACTGGTCCTGATTCGAAAAAAGACCCGGAGAGCTAAGGGTGGCCGAATTTTTCATCAACAGGCCGATTTTCGCATCGGTCATTTCTATTGTCATTGTCCTCGCCGGGCTGATTTCGTTACTCGGTCTCCCCATCGCTCAATTCCCCGAGATCACCCCACCACAAGTTGAAGTCAAGGCCACATATACCGGGGCCAGCGCAGAAGTCGTGGAACAGACCGTGGCCACCCCAATCGAACAGGAAGTGAACGGCGTCGATGACATGATTTACATGTCCTCCCAAAGTTCCAATGACGGCGTTATGGTTTTAACGCGGTGACATTCGAGGTGGGGTCGGACATCGACCAAGGCACCGTCAACATTCAGAACCGGGTGACCATTGCACAGCCGAAGTTGCCGCAAGAGGTCCTTCAATCCGGAGTCACGACGAAGAAAAAGTCCTCCAACCTGTTGATGGTAGCGACTTTGAATTCCACTGATGAGGCATTAGACGAAATCTTTTTGAGCAATTACGCCACCATCAATATTCTTGACCAACTCAAACGGCTACCCGGAGTCGGGGATGCCATGCTTTTTGGCGCGAGGGATTATGGCATGCGGATCTGGCTGAATCCTGACCGGCTGACCAGCATGGGTCTGACCGTGAATGATGTATCCAAGGCCATCCAGGAGCAGAATATCCAATTCCCCGCCGGGCAGATTGGACAACCCCCCGCCCCACCCGGTCAGGAGTTTCAGTACAGCGTGCGTGCAAAGGGCCGTCTGACCGAAGTAGAAGAATTTGAAGATATTATTCTTCGAACGGGCACGGGGGGATCGGTGGTCCGGGTAAAGGATGTCGCTCGAGTTGAGCTTGGCGCCCAACTGTATACCTCGTTTGGTCGATTAAACGGGGCGCCCAGTACGCTCATCGGGATCTATCAACTCCCAGGAGCGAATGCCATCGATGCCGCCGCAGACGTCCGCAGAACACTCGCTGAATTGTCCAAACGGTTTCCCGAGGGAGTTCAATACAGCGTGCCCTACGATACGACACTTTTTGTCTCGGAATCGATTAAGGAAGTGATCATTACCCTGTTTCAGGCAATGGGGTTGGTCTTCCTCGTCGTCTTTATCTTTCTCCAAAACTGGCGAGTCACCCTGATTCCTCTCTTGACCATCCCTGTCGCCTTGATCGGAACCTTTATTTTTATGGCTGCCCTTGGGTTTTCTCTCAATACGGTGACCCTGTTCGGGCTTGTTCTCGCCATCGGGCTGGTCGTGGATGATGCCATCGTGGTCGTCGAAGCGACTCAAGCCTATATTGATAAAGCGGGCATGGCCGCGAAGGCCGCAACCAAAAAGGCGATGAGCGAAGTGACGGGTCCCGTGATCGCTACCACCTTCGTGCTTCTCGCCGTATTTATTCCGGTGACGTTTTTAGGGGGAATCGTCGGACAATTGTATAAACAATTCGCCCTCACGATTTCCGTGGCCGCAGTCCTTTCCACAATCAATGCCTTGACCTTGAGCCCCGCCATGTGCGGGGTGTTGCTGCGTCCAGCACATCTTCCCTCAGGACCGCTTGGATGGTTTTTCCGAAAATTCAATCAGGGTTTTGACTGGTTTACAGACAGGTATGAAGGCGCGGTGAAAACCACTGTCAAACGGCTTGCACTTTCACTCGCGCTTTTCGGTGTCTTGTTGGTGGTGTTGGTCGGTCTGTTTGAAAAGATCCCGACAGGTTTTGTGCCTGACGAGGATCAGGGGTATTTTTTCACCATGGTTCAACTCCCGGATGCCGCATCCCTTCAACGAACCACGGCTGTCGTGGATCAAGTTGAGAAGATTCTTGATTCAACCGATGGAGTCCAGGATGTCCTGACCATCGGGGGCATGAACATTCTCAATGGAACGTTCAGTTCAAATGTGGCCACACTCATCACGGTATTGACTCCTTTTGAAGAGCGCACGTCCCCTGATCTTGCGGTCATGCCTTTGATCCGACGACTTCAAGCTAGAGTCCAGGGAATTCCGAATGCGGTCGTTTTTTCTTTTATTCCTCCTGCCATTCGGGGAATGGGTAATGCGGGGGGATTTCAATTCGAACTTCAGGAC
>JABAOE010006690.1_pt3 | contig 19321 bp, 16 predicted proteins | sample 7062141 | NCBI WGS metagenome assembly JABAOE01 (sample SAMN14538627, study PRJNA623070) | marine sediment metagenome | biome: marine biome [ENVO:00000428]; feature: marine pelagic biome [ENVO:01000023]; material: deep marine sediment [ENVO:00002113] | place: India: Gulf of Khambhat ... | reverse complement strand
GAGGAAGTGCCGGTGGTCGAGGCAGACTCAGAAGGCGCCGAACCTGAAGCTGATGCTGGAGAAGATGAAAAGTATGTGAACATGCCTGAGGTGATAGGGAACTCTGGCACCGTAATTTATCCCTGGATATATCTGAGAGACCGGGTGCTCGGAGATTTCTACATACCTCCCACTGGGCACATAGCAGGTATCCTTTGCAGGCTTTTTACAGATGACGAGAGGCCGAAATTTTCGGACATATCAGGAACAGTACTTTTAAAATACAAGTTTTCATCCGAGGACATCGAGAAATATGGAGTCCGGGGGATAAGTTTTCTCAAGTATCCTACCAAGGTTCCGGGGCTAATTTTGGAATGAATCTAACAATCCTTTTATTAGGTAACCTATAGAAGAAGGTAAAAGAGAGGTACTGGAATGGAATTTGGAAGTATTGGCGTGTTTCTCTGCAACTGCGGGAAGACATTGAATATTGACTTTGCAAAGATCACAAAGGAGCTTGAAAAGCTCGAAGAGATCTCTGTAGTGGAGAGGGTTGATAGGCTGTGCACCGAGGAGGGGCTTGCATATATCGTTGACGACTTTCGCAGAAAGGAGCTTGACAAGATCGTTGTTGCCGCATGCTCGAACAAAAACCAACTCTTTGTGGATCTGGCCGAGGAATGGGGCCTTGACCCGTTGGGCGTTGACATTATAAATATTAGGGAGGAGTGCGCCTGGGTGCATGACGATAAAAAGGCCGCAACCCAGAAGGCGAAATTTCTCATAAAAAATTCTGTTAAGGCCGAGCCCAAGCTTCCTGAGATAATTGAGGTGGAGGTGCTGCCGAGCATTCTTATCTCGGGGGACCTGCGTGCAATCGAGCTTGCCGAGGATTTTGCAGACTTTGACGTTGATATTCACATCCAAAGCCAGGGCCCATATTTTAAACGGATTCCCCCCTCCGAGGACTCATATTCGCCATCGAGCAGTGGCAGCCCATTTCAGTTTCAGGATGCAACATTTCACACAAACTCAAAGATTGTAGGAATAAGCGGGGAGCTTGGCGATTTCACGGTTGAACTTGAGTCCGGCAGGCATATCGACATTGTAAAGTGCGTGGACTGCGGTGTATGCATCGAGGCATGTCCTGAGGGGGCTATAGACCGCCCCACGGATTCGGTGTTTCCTGCCTACGTGATTTCTGAGAAATGCACGGACTGTGGAGAGTGTGTAAAAGTATGTCTAACGAATGCTATTCAGCTTGAAGCTGAAAATGAGACTCTGAATGTGGGTCAGGTAATTTCCTTTTCATCGTTAGAGCCAAAGGAGGGGGTGTACTGCATTGATTCAAAGGGCAATGGAGCAGCCCACGAAGCAGCGCTGAAGGCTGCATTGAATCTCAAAGGTTACAGAAAAGAGAAATTTATAGAATCAGACCTCGAAAAATGTGCCAATCACTACTTGATGGAAAAGCAGCTTGACATCTCTGGTTGCGTCCACTGTCAGGGCTCATGCGCGTACTTTCCGGTTAGCTCTGGGATTGTAAGTGATCTTTCCTGCAGGGGATGCGGCGCATGTGCAACAGCTTGTCCACAGAACACCCTGGAACTGAGGCTCCACTCCTTTGACGAGATTCTTTCTGATGTTGAGGCGACGGCTGATGCTAAAATGAATCAGAGGATAGTTGCTTTTGCATGTGCAGAAGGCGGATATTCCACCCTAAAGGCTGCGGGCATGAATCAGATGAAATATCCTCCGATAGTTCCAATTTTGGTCCCCTGCCTTGGGAGCGTTTCAGAGATACATATACTCAGGGCAATGGATGTTGGGGCAGACGGGGTTGTTTTATTGGGTTGTGGTGCCGATAAATGCATGTATGAAAAAGGATTCGCCCAAGGGAGCAAGTCTGCATCGTTTTCAAAGAAGGTCCTGGGCGCATTCGGGATCGGACAAGAACGGGTTAGAATGCTTTCAACTGATGGAACCAATCCTGATAAATTTGTCAAACAAATTAATGAGTTTTCAGAAAAGGTAGGTGCCTTGGAAAAAAACCCACTTAAAAAAATGGAGCCAGCAAATCTTGAGGAACTTGATGTGAAGGGGAGCCGAAAACGAGAAGCTCTTCACGCACTGATCTCGGGATTTTCCCAAAAGACTGGTGTATCTGATGGTAAGATCGAGGGAGATTTTCCTATTGGATATGTTAATGTAGACGAATCAGAGTGCACTCTCTGCGGGTCCTGCACGTATCACTGCAACACAGGTGCTTTTAGACATGAGGGGGATGAAATACTCGACATCTACACCACCCACACATATTGTATAGGATGCGGCATCTGTAAGGAGATATGTCCTGAGAATGCAATCTCTCTGAACAAAGTTCTGGATGTTGCGAGTTTTGTTGCGAAGGACGAGAGCAAGTTTGATGTAAAAATCATTAGCTGCTCTGTCTGCGGAAAGCCGATAATGGCTGAGTCTGCACTAAAAAAACTGAAGGCACGGCTCAAGGAAAAGGACTTGGACATGGTTCAGAAATGCCAGGGCTGCATTGACAAGGAATCGGTGGCAGAGGTATTGGAGATAGATAAGGAGGATGATACCTTCCAGATAATCCAGCAGGGCAAGATGCCCTGGGATACTAAGAGATAAACAAAAATTCTTTTAATGGTCACACATTGATTATATTAATATAATTATGAGTAAGATTGCAAGTCTTTTATTGGTCGCATTGGTAATTATCTTCGCAGCCTGCCTTGGTGAGGGCGTAAAAAATGCTGAGATGACCCTGGATACAAAGGTGTCAGAGGTTACTGGGACTCTCAACAGCACTGAAATAACAGCTGCAGAGTTTATGGACATGTATGTTCGAGGTGATGATTTCGTACTCATCGATGTCCGGACAAAGAGGGAGGTTGATGAAGGATATATCCCGGGTGCTGTTCACATTCCCTACACAGAGCTTGAAGCACGCATTGGAGAACTGGGACTGACTAAGGACCAAAAGATTGTTGTATACTGTGAAGCAGGTGTGAGGTCTAAAAAAGGCGCAAATGCCCTTCTCGATTCCGGCTATACGAACGTTATTGATGTTACAGATGGTATTCGAGGGTGGAAGGTTCTCGGAGGTGAGGTAAAAGTTCCTTTAAAAGAAACTCCTTCTCCAACGACAAGCAAGCCACCAGCCATCCCACCAACAACACAAACGATCGACCCAACAACTACTCAGCCTACAACAACTGTACCCTCAACTACGACAACTACTATTGTTTCGATTCCGCAACCCACTGAAACTCCAGAGCCTGAACAGACTTATTTAAGTGTAGAACCTATTAGGATATTTGAAAAATTGGACAGCCCAATTACAGTTCTAATGGACCATTGGGATGCGGTTAAGATTGAAGATGCTTACCTCTACATTACAGGGGACTTCGATGGATGCAGTGGTGAGGTTTGGTGGTATTTCAACATATATCACGATACAGTCGAAGGCGGTGTCTGGGAAGGTAATACAAAATCATATGACGTCTATAAAGTCCACTCAAATCAGGACATATCTCCTCAAATTCATGAAGTATCTGACGCTCTTGATGATTACACTATAGTGGTTAAAAAGTGGGATGTACAAGAAGGGCTAACAATCGAGATATCTCCCTAGGATTCTAGGTGTCTGGTTCAGCGATTTCTCGATACATGGCTTTGTCCAAGAGATAATCCTTGTCCAGCTCATTAAAGCGGTCACCGTCTTTAGAGCAGAGAACGGCGATGTTGGTATCCTTTCTTAACCCTCCCTGTAATAGGGGGATTATGAAATAGACCCTGGGTCTTTCTTCATCCTTGCCATAGCCCAGAGGTACACCACATACTTCGCATCTGTAACTGGCGTTTGCAAGGATATTTCTCTTTGTTATCTCTGCAATGTTTGCCTCTTCCATACACTTTTTCTCCATATCGTCATATTAACTTGAATCGAAGGGTGATTTGATAAAAAGTGATATATAATATTTTTGCAATGAGAATTGGAAAGTGATGAAAAAATTAATATAGGACAAAATTTTCTATTGGTCTTTTTAGTAACTCTGAACAGGAGACCCGTGATTATGGCATATGAAAGCTTGGATGCATTCGTTGAGACGCTTGATGGTGAAGAACTCATAGGAAAAGAAAAGGAAAAGTTGCTTGATGCATTGAGAGTCATCTACATTGGACAGGAAAAGGAGGGGACGATTGGAATTCCCCATGGTGATGTGGACACTATTTTTGAAAATGAGAATGGACGTCTTTTGGATATGGGGATGATCTACACAGTGGATCACACAGGTGTGTGGGACTTTGGCTATAGGTGCTCCGAGGATGGAAATCGGATTGGTGCGGATATTGTTAAAAAAGTGATTTCAGAAAACAGTGCGGAGCTAAAGAAATTTTTAGATAGAATCCCACCCAAGCTTATCACCTACTGGTTCCAGTATGCTTTTGAAAAGACAAATAGTGGGCACTATTCGTCAAGGGTACCCATGCATAGCTTCAAATACATTGTCACAAAGGTCTTTGATTCAGTTGATATTCTCGACATTGCTGAAAGGGTCAGAAAGGGTCTTATCTCCCTTGATGTCGCGGTTAAAACATTCGACGGCCATGTCACAGTCCTTGCTCCTGAGTTTGGGGAGTTTATGGAGCAATATATTGTTGATCTGGGTGGTGGAGTCGATGCCTATGGAACTTATCAGACGCTGATAGACTTTGCTGACCGAAGAGGATTTTCTACAAGAGACGAACTTCTAGAGAGGCTTTCAAGAAATGGATATAATGAGGAGCAGCTAGTGGAGCTTGTTAATGAGATGGCTGAACTCGGAATCACTTCTGAATACCTTGTGGAGCGGGTCGAATATGAGGATGACCTTGAGGACGAGGAAGAGGACGAAGAGATAAAAAAGCTCAAAGAAGAAATCATCGGTGAGCGGACAATATCCTTTGCAGAGGATCGGCCCTTTAGAATCTATGACCGAGAGGGATATGAGGCATATCTAAAAGAAGTTCTCCTTGAGCCCTTTAAAGAAGAACTCCTCTCAACATCATAAGGGTTTATCAATAAAAATCGATTTCCCTAGCCAATACCTTCGAAATATCATGTCAAATCATGAGGGATAATACCAAAACTATATATAGGGTTATTGCATTTAATTTCTAATCCCACTAAGGTGGGTGAAGTAAGACTACAACAACAGACCAAACAAACTAGGAGGTGAGAGAGGTCATGTTGCGTATGAAGAGGCGTAGCTTTCTTAAGCTAGCGGCAGCGACTGGTGCAGCAGCAGCTATTGCACCACGACTGGCGAGCGCCAAGATTTCGTACCCAGATGCGGTACAGGGAAGCAGCGGAACAGCTCCGGATTCAGACAGCGGGCATGAGTGGAAGACCGGGCTCTGTCTTCAGTGCCATGGTGGTTGTGCCATCATTGGTAAGGTAAAGGACGGAGAGCTCCTCAAAATCGAGGGGAACCCCTATTCCCACAATACCCACGACTACATGATTCCGAAAGGAACCTATGCAAAACCAGGCGATATAGACTTTAACGAAGAGCGTGGGACTGTTTGTCCGAAGGGAGCAGCCGGTGTATACACTCTCTACAACCCGAGAAGGCTCTTGCACCCTGTTAAGAGGGTTGGAGCGCGTGGATCCAGGCAGTGGAAGAGAATTTCCTGGGACCAGGCATATGACGAGATCGCAAACGGCGGCAACCTATTTGGTGAGGGCCACGTGGACGGTCTTGCAGCGATTCGAGGAGACGCGCCAATTGATGGCGGCGATTCCAACTATATGGATGAAGCTCCCCCAGATGGATATGGTCCTAAGAGGAACCAGTTCCGCTGGGAGAGAGGCAGAAACGAGAACGGTCCTGTAACAAACCTACTCCATCAGAACTACGGCACACTGAACAAGGGAACTCACTGGACTATCTGTGAGGCATCTGAGAGGATTCTTACAGGCATGGTGGGTAATTCGGGTGCTGTGCATGATGCAAAGAACTGCGATTATCTGATCAGTGCGGGCGGCAACATCTATGATGCGAGCTTCCCAGCGCAGACTCAGGCAAGGTATCTTTCCAAGTGGTTCCTTAGAAGGCCCGGTACAAAGTATGTCTATGTTGGACCAAGGCAGTCTAAGAGCGCAGGCCCAAGCGGGAACACCGAGTGGGTGCCAATCAAGGTGGGAACTGATCCTGCTTTTGCGCTTGGCATGATCCGGTGGATAATTGAAAACAACGCCTATGCGGCTGACATGATTGCAAGGCCAAACGCTGACGCTGCAGCGGCTGGGGGGTATCCTGCTAGCACTGATGCGACCTGGCTTGTGAAGACAAGCGAGCCCATGGGTTATCTAACCGATGGCGCTGGCGATCCGCAGGTGGTTTCCGGAGGTTCAGTTGTTAAGGCCAGCTCTGTATCTGGAACGGCTGATCTCAATGGTGCAACGGCAGGCGCAAAGACCGCGTTCACCTTGCTTACTGAGAGAGCCATGTCAATGACAATGGACGAGTACGACGATGCATGCGGAATCCCACGCGGAACTATCGCCAGGATTTCAAGAGAGTTCACCAGTGCAAGTGCACCAGGCATCTATCAGTACAAGGGTCCATGCCAGAAGGCCAATGCAACAGGCTCATCTGCTTACGCCATAATCAACGTGATTATGGATAGGATGTGGCGTGTTGGCGGTATCTCTGGTAGAGGCGGCGGTGCTCACGGACATGTGGGCACAGCTGAGGACAAACCCTCAAAGACCGGTGTCGAAGCCAGCAGGTCGTCTGTGGTCTATGCCGGTGCAAAGGGTACACCAACGTTTCCCTGGTATCCATTGAATCCATCAGCAGGTGGTGACGGTGTGCAGACAGCGACCTTCGAGGGAATCGCTAACAGCTATCCCTACAAGCTGAAGGCGCTCTGGTTCTATAGATCAGATCCACCATTCACGCTGCCAAGGGCACAGACAGCTGATGCGGCGATAGCGAACGTTCCTCTGGTAATTGCAATCGATCCCTTCATGAACGAAGCATCTGCATTATCAGACTATGTACTTCCAGACACGACCTACATGGAGCACTATGGTGAGTACCATTCCCACGGCATCGTGAAGCAGAAGGAGTCTTCCATGAGGCTTCCGCTTGTCGGAACAGAGGACCATGCGAACAGGAAGTTCACGTCAATCAACCCTGACTGCAGGACAGTATCAGACATACACATCCAGATGGCTATGAAGCTAGGCCTTCCAAACGTTGGTCCAGGCGGCGCAGGTCATGGCGAAGGGTTTGTGAACGGCTATCAGTTCTATGACCTGTATTTCAACAATGCGGCACACGATGAACACGGCTATGATCCAAGCTACAACTATATCGGCGGACTTGCTCCGGATACAGATCAGAGAGCGGTTGGCGGCAACTATGGGAGCGCTGCTGACAGGTCTGATCTGAAGACAGGCAAGCATCTGAGCATCTATCTGGAGCCTGTGGCAACCACAAAGAACTCTCTATCCGGAGAGTATATGGATGGTCTGCCATATGTTGGCCAGATCGCAGGTGACGGTTCACCAATCGAGGACCATTGGGATATGAGCCAGTTCCTTGTTGGAACCAACAAACGCTGGCAGCATACCCAGGCCAGAACTGCTGAGAACCTGTGGCTCATGAGTCTAGAGCCCACAAACGCCTGTGACATGAATCCAGTTGATGCTGCCAAGTACGGTGTCAACTCAGGGGATTGGATTGAGATGGAAAGCCCAGATGGAGATATCGGCAGACACCAGGTTGCGGTGACCAATACCATCAGACCTGGATACGGCGAGATCACCAACTCCTTCGGGCACTGGGAATTGGGTGCAGCAGATCACTCGATTGAAGGCCATGAAGGCGGCGGAATCAAGGGTGACCCAAGAGTCGGATCCGGAACAAACTATGTGCGTGTCATGGCATCTGACCCATCTTACGAGGGCAACGGAGCGGCAACAAGGTCCGTGCCAAACGACCCGATTGGCGGAAGCTGCCATCAGTATGGGTTCCCTGTTAAGGTAAGGAAGATCTAAAGGAGGTATGAAAAATGGCTCATGCAGGTGGAGTACCAATCTACAAAGAAACCGGTTTAGAGGATATTCTCCCACTGGCACCAGACCACTATGGAGAAAAGTTCCAGCTAACCCTTTGGATCGACCTCGAATACTGCACAGGGTGCAGGGCTTGCACAACAAACTGCAAGTCTGAGAACAACACCCCCATTGGCATGGATTACAACCGTGTAATCTATGTTGAGCAGGGCAGCTATCCAGACACGAAAAGGTACTTTGTACCTATGCCGTGCATGCACTGCGGCAAGCCGCCATGTCTGGCGTCCTGTCCGGTTGGTGCGATCTCCAAACACGAGGTCAACGGCATTGTCGAGTTCGATACCGACAAGTGTATCGGATGCAAGTACTGTGTTTGGGCGTGTCCCTTTGGTGCACCCCAGTTCAATCAAGACAAGAGAGTCACACAGAAATGTACTCTCTGCAGCCACAAGACCGTCGATCCCGACAGTGGTCAGCCCTCTGGTGAGAGGCCGGCCTGTGTCGATACCTGTGTTGGCAGGGTAAGATGGTTTGGTGATCAGAACTGGCTTGCCAGCGGCAGGAGAAAGACTAGAGCTCTCTCGGTTGTTGGCGGAACACCAACTGTGCTCTACACAGATCCAAAAACCGCATAAACCATTAAATAAGGGGATTTCCTCCCCTTCTCTTTTTCTTTTATTTTTTTTATCCTCCATTCAATTCTAGATGAAACCTTTATTTATCAGTAGTTCAACCCACATTAGATGGCCAGATACTATTTGAACTGCGACGTTTTTTACAAATCAAAAGACACGTTCTCCTGCATATATCACAAAGGAACGGGATGGTACTATCCGTGCGATCCAGTTTTCTGGAAGAACCTTCAATCCTATAAGGGTGGAAGAGAGATAGAATCTCAGAAAATGACACCTGCCCTAGCAGATCTTGTGAGAACCAAATTCTTGGTTCAAAAGAAGACTTCCACCTCAAAGGATTACCTTGATTTTTACCCTCTGAGAGTTCTGGGAACAGTCTACTACGAAAACGAAAATTCAATAGATGTGGCTGTGGAGCGTAAAGGGGCCCACGGTGAGATAGATTTCGACATAACAACACTTGATGGAACCGCCGCTTTGCTCTGGACCTTGAGTGATGGAACAAAGTCCCTAGGTGAAATTCTCAGCGACTTAGCTGTTCCTTCTTCTGAAATCATTGAGATTCTCAGGGATTGGACTTCATTGGGAAATCAGATGGCAAGACTGCTCCCCTTTCCCAAATCAGATTTCCAAAAAGCACCTCCACAACTTATCTTCAAAGCTCCTTTTCTAACACAAAAAACGGCTCCGAAACCTCATGCCGATGACGTACACAAATACCATCTTAAAACGATAAGAAATGGCACAGAGCAGTTCGATCGCATCGAGTCAACAGTCTCGCACCTTTACAGGGCGCCCCATCCTATACTGGATTGGAAAACTTATGGACAGAAGTTTTATGCAGCTATTAACAGGGAAAAAGAGATTGAATCGGGCATGACGCTTCTTGAGATCGGAGGAGGGGCTGGAAACGTTTCGGCTGACATCCTCGGCGAGATGAAAAAAGACGGCAAGGATGCAGACTACCAGATTTATGACCTGTCACCGGCGCTTATCAGATCACAGCGGGAGCTTCACAAAAAGAGAGGAGTCGAAGCAAGGCACATAAATGGGAACGGGGAGATGCTAGCCATTACAAATTCAAGCATTGATATAGCCTTGAGTAACGAAGTGATAGCTGACTTTAACACGCCTGAGGTGGCGACGAAAGACGTGCAGGAATTTCTCTTTGACCATGAAATACCGATGACAAATGAGTTCTTTAATTCCTATGATGGGGCGCCAGAAAAAGTCAGGGTGAACCTTGGAGCATTTCAGCTACTCAAAGAACTTATGAGAGTCCTCAAACCGGGAGGACTTGCAGTCGTCACCGAGTTTGGATATCAGGATCGCTTACCATTCAAGGCGAGCCACCTTGACCATGCAGAGTACTCCATCCAGTTCAACCAGATAATCTCAGTCGCTTCAGCGCTTGGATTTAATCTTTATCTTACAGACGTCTTTGACTTCTTGGGTTTCAGAAGCGATGTAAAGTTGATTACTGCCTTTTCATATCAGGCAGCCTACCGGATAATGGAAAACCAGGGCGTCTATCTGCCTAATATGACTTTTACAGAGGAACTATTGAAAAAAGAGCTTGGTGAAAAGGCGGAGAAGTTCAGCGGTCTGCAGTTTGTAGATGTAAATAAAGACCCCTTTAAGATTGTAAAAGTGTTGGTCTGCCATAAGCCTGAAGAACAGCCTGTACAGAATCCCTCCCAGTCCAATCAGGCTAACCCTCAAGATCCAGCTTGAGCGAGAGGAACTGTAAGAGGTCTCGAAGAGAGATCAGACCCAGGAGCTTGTCACCATCCACAACCATTAGTCTGCTTTTTCCGGTCTTGTGCATAGCTGTAAGAGCGTCCATTGCATCTTCATTGGGTCCAATCGTGTTTTCAGATGAACAGGATTCGGCGATCTCCCCTACGGTATGGCCACTCCACTCTTTACTAGGGATATCCTTGACCTGGTCGGTTGCCACACAGCCGACAAGTTTTTTACCTTTTATAACAGGGAACATCTTGAAATGATGCATGTAAATGTAGTCATCCACAAGTTCCTTCACCGAAATCGATGGCGGGACCGTAACAAGATCAGGATTCATAAAACGCTCCACCGGCTCGCCCTCAAGGTATTGTTTCATAAGGACCTGCTGATAAGACATGCGGGCGGCATTTCTAAGGAACATGCCTATGAGAAAATACCAGAGTCCGCCAATAACATTCCCTGCTAGGAAGCTGAACAGTCCAAGAAAAATTAGGAACACGCCGAAGGTTGAACCGATATTTGACGCTATGTTTGTGGCCCATTTGAGGTTTTTCTTCCACGCCCACAGGGCTGAGCGTAGGAGCCGCCCCCCATCGAGGGGAAAACCCGGGATGAGATTGAATGCCGCAAGCAGCCCATTGATAAAACCCAGATAATAAATAACACCCACTATGGATATTGGCAGGCCCCCATTTCTCACTAACCAGTAAACAGTTAAGAATCCAATTGATAGAAACATGCTTGAGATTGGGCCTGCAATTGCCATCATAAACTCTGCTTTTGCATTTGGAGGCTCATCCTTCATCTCAGCAACACCACCGAAGATGAAAAGGGTGATCCCCTTCATAGGTAGACCGTATCTCCTTGCAACAATGGAGTGCCACAGTTCATGGAACACAATAGAACCGAATATACCCAGCGCTCCGGCGGCGCCCATAAGCCAATAGGTATTCGAAGAGAGCCCAACGAATTCACCTGGGAAAAAACCTACCGCAAGGGACCAGGTGATGAGAACTGCTAGAATTAGCCAGCTTATATCGATCCAGACTTCAAAACCCAGGATCTTAAACAGGGACACACGGTTTTCAAACATAGCACTTCTAAGCTCCCTCTGTATTTGAATCTTTTTGAAACTGAGGCAAACCCATGCGAAGGTTTTCGAAAAGGATTTATAAACCCCGGCTGCTCTTTAATGGATGGTTTCAATGGACCTACTTGAGCCACTCAATAGATATAAGTGGAAGCGCCACTTCAACGCCCTGAAAAAAGACATCATCCGAGGCAGGATTCCGAAACCAAATCGGGCGACAATTGAGCTTACAATGCGCTGCAATCTGAACTGTCAGATGTGCTTTCGAGATCAGGGGCAGGAAGGTGAGCTTTCTTTTGAAGAGTTCAAAACAGTCGTGGACAATCTATCGCCAAGTATCAGGCAGATAAACCTCATCGGCGGCGAGATATTTCTTCGTCATGACATCTTTGAAATACTTAGTTACTTGCGGGACCGCGACCTTTGGGTGAGAATACAGACTAACGGCACGCTTCTGGATTTAAAAAAGCTGCAGAGGCTTTCAGGATATTGGAATGTTAAAGGAGTGGGATTCTCCATCGACGGACCTCGTGAACTTCACAACAAAATACGGGGGTCGAAAACAGCTTTTGACAAGACTATCTCCGCCATTAAAAACTCGTCCGGGTTTTTTTCAGTCTCGGTCAACACCGTGCTTTTGGGTGAGAATTTCAGTGAGATTGAAGAGGTTTTCCTGTCGCTCAGAGAGCTTGGCATACGAGAATATAGGATCGAGCCTGAGATGTTTGCAACGCCTGAAGAGATTATCAAGTCAGGAGTCGAGCCGATTGCTGCAAATGTTAAGAAGGATGGGATTTACAGTTTCAGTGCAAACGACCTAATAGGGCTTAAGAAACGACTTGACAAATTGGCGGAAGAAAGAGATATTAAAGTGGTAATCGCGCCTCGTGTTGCGGAAATCGACGCAGAAGATTTTATTGCGGGAACGGTTAGGGAAAATAAGAAACTGTTCTGCAAGCACCTGCTTGTCCCCAGGATTGATTCTGAGGGAAACCTGGTTTTCTGTCACATAATAAAAAAACGCTTCGGAAGCCTGAAAGAAACCAGTCTGGAAGAGCTCTGGACAGGCAAAGAACTAAAAAAATTCAGACGGGAACTCTTGGAAAATAACCTCCTGCCTGTTTGCAAAAGATGCTGCAGACTACGCACCATTTAGCAAGCCCACTATGGCTAACAAAGCTTAAAAGGTATGAGGCGTAAGCAAAGCAAGATGAAGTTAGCGTCTTACACATTCGCCCTTATCATTTTAAGTCTGGTTTCTGGATGCCTAGGAAATGGAGGAGTAGAAGGCCTACCCCCAACCACTATTAATACGAAGTGCGATCTAGATCCACAAGTATGCGACTACCCAGAAGGATATGAAACAGGAGAGAAGGAAACAAACATAACCGATTCAAAGGTTTTCACGTCGACGCTTCCAAGATTGACAACCACAACACTCCATCCCTCTTTGGATGGGCCATCTAGAAAAAATACCCAGGTTAGGTTCAACGCCGAAGTTTACAAGACACCAGCAGAATGCAGATGCTGCGATAAGTACTTCGATTATATCGAAGGCAAAGGTATGGCCTTGGATGTCATCGAAATAGAGAAAATGCAGCCAATCTACAACGAAAAAAACATACCCCACGAGATGCAAAGCTGCCATACAATCATGCTTGAAGGTTACTTCATCGAAGGCCATGTGCCAATGGAGGCAATCGAAAAACTCCTCACAGAAAGGCCAGATATCGACGGAATCACACTTCCAGGTAAGCCCTATGGTGCACCAGGCAATAGAGGTGCAAAAATAGGTGAATTCACAATCTATGCATTAAAAGACGGCGAAGCCTCGGTCTTTTTAATATTGTGAAAAAGAGTAGCCTTTCAGTATCAATATCTCTTTAATCTTTAATAATACTAATGACCCACATGGCCACCAGTTGCTGACGTCATCATTGTCATAGGCTGGGTTAAGAATACAAGGGCTAGGAGCGCAATCAATAATAAGAGAAGCGATATAGGAATAAATCCTTTGATAGCCTTTTTTTCATCTTCGAACAGCCTTTGAGACATTTTGAATGCTACAATGTTGGAAACGAAAAGCCCAACAAGTATCAGGCCAATCTGGGCATCCTTAAGGAGGGTCTCGTTGGTTGCGATCATGATGCCAGTGTCCCTTGTCCCAAAAAGGTTCCACCCTTTTCCAAAAGGATCGGATATCACACTAAATATTAGATGTCCCTCCATTATAAAATGCATAAGATTATGGGAAAGGTGGTAGAATAAAGAGAGCGGGATCAGTGAATAGGTGTAGACCTTGAAAACATCTTTTACGCTATGTCTTTTTACTCCGGAAAGAGTCCTTGAAGCCCAGGAGAAAGAATACGTGATGATTGCTGGAAGGACAATACTTCCAATAAGAATCATTGTCAAAACCAGATAAAATGTTTCTTGGGGAATCGACATCCTGAATTCTATCCAGGCTGGAAACATCGTGGCGCTGGGAAAAAAGGTTAGACCGAGCAGGGCTACAACGAAGGTTGCCTCCTTAATTCTGTGATGTTTTACCCTAAACAACTCAGAGGCAGGTAGGCGAAGGTTCAAGGCCAAATTGTCATATGGACAGGTCTTTATGCATTCGGTGCACAGGATGCATTTATCGTTTCTCTCCATCGCTGCTGCGTAAACCATGACAGGGCAGGGGTTTCCTTTTTCGTTGCCTTTAAGACAGTCTTTTCTAGAACAAGTCTTGCATGTCATCTTATCTCTACTTCGTAGCTCCATGGGGGATATGGAGGAATAGACGCCCTGTATCGCTCCGATAAAGCATATGTGCATACAAAAAGCACGCTTCTTAAAAATTGCAGCTGAACCTATTGAAATGCCGAGAAGGGCTATGAGGAGATAGGAGGTATACAGTGGAACATGACTGACTAAGAAGCCCACTTCAAACCATGTGACGACTGCCAGTAGACCGATGCCCAGATAGAGGTTGTTTAGCTTTGCTGGCCAGGATTTATTAAGACTGAGATTCCGTTTTTTCATCCATGTTGCAGTTGTGTGCCATGGGCATATACTACACCAAACCTTTCCAAAGAGGAGTATAATGATTAATATCCCAGTCCACCATAGGGTGAAGACCGCAACAGTCGAGATGTTTAAATGGCTCACCTGGGTGCCAATAAGACCGGCAGTGATTAAGAGCAGATATATGCCTAATACCGTTGCCTGGAGAATATTTAATAGCGGCCGTGATTTCATGGCCTTTTTTAGTGGTGTAAATCTGAATGTGTCAATCTTGTAATCCCTGGTTGGTATTCTTCCCAGCACACCGGCTGAAAAGAAAAAAGATAGCAAAACAACAGCAATGAAGGGGGGAATTTCTCGCAGTAGATTACTTTCAGGTTCTTCCTCGATGAGATGTTGGTGTTCATGGACCATGAGATTACTTTCAGGTTCTTCCATCTCCATGAGGTTACTCTCAGCATCTTTTTCAAAGAGATTTTGATTTTCATGGACCATGAGATTACTTTCAGGCTCTTCCTCCATAGGATTTTGATTTTCATAGCCTGCTGTCAGAATCGTGAAGTGGGCCATTACATCCCGACCTTCATGGTTGAATGATACCATGACCATATACTCACCCTCCTCTGGAATAGTATAATGGACATGCAACTCCGGGAGGACCTTTTCGGAAATGGCCTTCCTGATTACAGGTTTACTACCTATTTGAGATATCCTAAATGTAATTTCTAAATCTTCAACAGGGATTCCATCTCGTTCGACGTTTATGAGAAAGACTGTTTGTATATTTGGCTTGAGCTCCTTTGGGTCATGGGAAAGCTGTATAACATAGTCATCAACCTGTTTCTGCTGAACATGGGCGCTCGCCAAAGGTATTGCAAGTAAAAATAAAAGTATGAAAAGTTTTCTAGTCATACACACTCACGCATTTCACTTCATTTTGTCAGTCTTCTGCTTCTCGAAATTATTATGCAAATTTGATAATATAAAAACTTGAGCCCATCTGAGATTTATTGAGAAAGTGACTTTCTTTCAGAAAAAGTGTAGGCGAAGCCACTAAATCAGATTACCTGATTAAGCATTTTCCTGAAATATTTCGTTTTGGTTTACAGTTGGTGCTTGATTTCAGAAAATGAAAAGGGAAAAGCTTAATAGGGGGCTCTGGTATTTGAGAGGAAAAGGAGGACTCATGATGGTGGCAAAAAAGGAAGCGCGGACGGTTAAGGATTTTTTAGAGCTTGCGGGCTCGAGGGCTGATACCTATCTCTTTATCGCATCTCTTTTCTATTATGATTCGCTACCTGCTATTGCATCGAGCATAAGGAAAAAGACGATCCTTGAGGGGCTCTCTCCTGGCGGCAAGGGTTTTAAGACCTTGAAGAAGTTTGTTGAGGTAGATGCGCCCAAGATAAAAAAGCTTCGTGATAAGTTGGAAATTGAGCATACGGCTCTTTTTGTGATGGGAAAACTTACAAAGGGTCGCCCCTATGAGTCCTTTTATCTCGATAAGGACAGAAAGATCGGAGCCAGAATCACGATCAATGTTAATAAGTTCTACCAGAGAGCGGGAGTAAAGTTTACCGATGCACAGGATGAGCTCAGCGACTACATTGCAATCGAACTTGAGTTCATGTATCACATGTGCAAACGTGAGGAGGAGGCGTGGAAGGAGCGCGACAAGGAACATGCTCTGGGTTATCTCAAGTTCCAGAGGGATTTTATTACAGAGCATCTTGGCAAATGGATCAATCCTTTCATCGAGGATGTTTTAGAGGAAGCAAAGCTTGACTTCTTCAAGGCCGCCTGCTATCTTCTCAAAGAGTTTATGGAACTTGAGAAGGCTGATATTTTCGAGCTCGTTGAGTCGGCTGAGAAGATCCAGCTATAGATAAAGAGGGCGTTATTTATGGGAAAAGATAGGTGGACAAAGGATGAAGTCTTAGAACTGGCCAAGGAGCGCGAGGAGGTTTTAGATAGGATTGCCGGAGCTCTTATAGAAAGGGGTGATGTGGTTTTTGCAGCAAAGCTTGGATTCGGAACTCCTCGGATTGATCTTGTTACCACCGATCGCTATAGAACCCTCGTTGGATATGTGCTAAAGCTCCCGGTTGTTGATGGCAGGATAAGCAGCGTTCCCTATTATCAGGGTTTCGGGGAGTCCATATTTTTGCCAGACCAAATGCTTGATGAAGCCTATATGATCATTCCCGACCTGGAGATATCTGAGGACCTGGCCTTCACAAGGTCCCCGAACCCGGAATACAGAATTCGAAATGCAGCATATGAAGCAGGGATAGCTGCATTTGACAGGTCGTATAGGGTCAAAAAGATTAGAGAACCCAAGGGGAGCATGGCAAAACAATTTTTGAGACTTAAATTGGAGCTTTTGGATTGTATCCTAAATTTTGCAGAATTCACCGTAGGCGCGGGCAAAGAGAAGGAGTTTAAGGCCTGGCAGAAATGGGTAAGATCAGAGCTTGATTCTCTGGGCTCCAAAAAGCTTCTTGATAAAGCTTCAGCAGAGGCAATTACAAATAAGATACTAGGAGAGAGGAACTATCACGGTATCAAGATGGAGATTAGTGAAACAGAGATGGATTCCAAGCCTAGACCTNNATCACTGGAAATGGCTTCTATCTAGGGGATGAAAAGGAGTTTTCCCTTCAGCTCAGTAGGATTTCTGGAATTGTTCTGAGGGGAAATTATTAGTTTCTATTCCCTAAATACCATTTTTCCAGCGATTTCAACCTCTTTTTCTTCGATTATTCCAACCCCTTCATCCCCTTCAATAGCGTCTATAATGCGGTAGGAGTCCTCATCATACCCATTGATAAAGAGATTATAGGTGGTCAAAGTAGGGCCGAGGGTCTTTAAAATTACGTCCACATTGATATCAGAATCTTCATCAATTGCGTTAAAGCTTACCACACTTCCCACGCTGCTCTCAACGATATCATATGGTTGAAAATATAGGGTTGGCAAAAGGATTACCACATCAAACTCCTCAAGTGTTATTTCTCCGGGGCCGTATTCAAAACCTCCGGCATTATAAAGTCCTTTGTAGTATCCGAATCCTTTGGACAGATAATCTGCCTCGCCGTCTCTGTTTATATCGTAGCCTGGAAGACCGTCTCCTCTGATAGTCACTGCACCGAGGTCTTGTATGATGCTCATGTTCACAGTGTCTTTGGGGCCGCCCCCCCCACCATCATAAAAATAAAAGAAACCCAGTGCAGCGATAATCAAAAGGATGTTCAAAACACCGACGAGAATGTATCTGTTATCCTTCCAAATAGGCTTTTTCTCTTCTCCTGTGGTTCTTTCTTCAACTGCCTCTGTTTCCTTATTTTTTTCACTTTTATTTTTCGCTTTTTTTCCTGTCTTCCGTTCGGTCTTTTTAGCCACTTTCTTTTTCATCTCCTTAGATTTTAACGGTATTTATTTAAAGTTTCCCTTTTTTCAACTGATTTATGGAGAGAAATCTTAAGATATTAGCAGTGCTCATGTTCGTTCTGTTTATCGCTAGTTCTGCCTCAGCCTGGTATGTGTATAACCTATACACCCTCGAAAGGGAGGCGAATGTGGCGGATGTTTCCATGGTTGAATTCAGATTTGAAACCGTGCAAGGCGCAGGCATTGAAATCGTGGATGTGGAGGCTCAAAAATACTCGGATGTTACATTCTTGGATTTTGAGATAACAGCATCGAGCGGTGGTGATAGGGAAATCGCACTGAAAAATCCGGTGATTACCTTCTATCTTGAGGACGTGTTTATTTTGAACAAAACCTTGGATGACATCGTGCTTTTTCCTGAAGGGTTGTGGTCAATGGGATTTGATGAATTAACCTTTGAAACAGTGGCAGTGGAAAATGCTTCGTTGAGGCGGGGCAATAGGCCTGATGATACCTTTATCATAAGTGCCGTGGTCACCTCGGAGTACCACTTTACGATTCAAGATCAGGTACTGAAGACTTACAGGCTCAACACGAGTTTTGAAGGGAGGATTCCTCTCCACGAGGTCTTCGGCGGTAAGACAAAAGAGGACGCCGCTGATAAGATTCTTGATATGGGCGGATTTACAAATGGAGAAGGAGATGGGGAGGAACCAAAAAGACCCTCAATCCCCCTGCCCATGTGACTTCAGAGACGGAGGTAACATAACGCATTCAAAGTGCAACTATCGACCGCAACATTTATATACTGTGCTAATTATTAGCATGCTATTGACTAACACGGTAGTATCCTAAGGTTTAAGTGCAAGATATTTAGAGGTGAGAGCCATGTCAGAGATTGGAAAGAGCATAAGACTTGAAAGGATAATCAACAGAAAGACGGGAAGGATAATTATAGTGCCCATGGACCATGGCGTGTCAGTAGGCCCGATCAAAGGGCTCGTGGACATGCCCGAAGCAATAAACAAGGTGGCAGATGGTGGTGCAAATGCAGTGCTACTCCACAAAGGTGTGATAAAAACTGGGCACCGCGGATATGGAAGGGATGTGGGGCTCATTATGCATCTCTCGGCGAGTACGAACTTCGCACCTGACCCGAACAACAAGGTCCTAGTAACAACCGTTGAAGAGGCCATAAAGCTCGGGGCTGATGCGGTCTCGGTTCACATAAACATAGGGGCCGATGAAGAAGCAGACATGCTCAGAAAGCTTGGAAGCATATCTCGGGACTGCACAGAATGGGGCGTACCCCTGCTTGCCATGATGTATCCCCGTGGAGAAAAGATAAAATCCGAGCACGACGTGGACGTTGTCAAACTA